>Ga0255338_1005296_pt1 | contig 12052 bp, 11 predicted proteins | sample MeOH1_35cm_T4_19_FD_203715 | JGI IMG/M metagenome (GOLD analysis project Ga0255338, IMG submission 203715) | Sandy soil microbial communities from University of British Columbia, Vancouver, Canada - MeOH1_35cm_T4_195 | ecosystem: Engineered > Artificial ecosystem > Sand microcosm > Unclassified ... | reverse complement strand
CCTGAGCTCGATGTGTACACGAAAGGCAGGAAGATCCGTTACAGCGATCGTTTCGCGAAAGAAGGAACCAATGTGAATTTTGTGGAAGCCGGTCCTGACGGAATTTTTGTACGCACCTACGAACGTGGTGTGGAAGACGAAACATTCTCGTGCGGAACCGGTGTTACAGCATCTGCATTGGTTGCATCGCTCATCGGAGTTGCCGGAGCAGGAAAATCATGCAAAGTAAAAACGCGGGGTGGAAATCTCCTTGTGCATTTTGAGAAGCACGGATCGGGTTTCAAAAATATCTGGCTGGAAGGTCCTGCTGTTTACGTTTTTAAAGGAGAAACTGCTTTATGAAACCGGTTGACAGCATCATGAATGCCGACCGCATCAACTACCTGAATATCGGGTTGATGCTGATTTCATGTGCGGTTGCATTCTTTATTCCGTTCGAATTATTTCTGATTGCGTATGCCGTCTTAGGGCCGCTTCATTACCTCACCGAGATTTCATGGCTGCACGAGCGGAAATACTTCTCCAAAGGGAAATATGATTTTGTCTTCCTCGGCTTGGCTGCGGTAGGACTCTTCGTCATTTCATACGTGCTTCCGAAAAATCCGATGACCAGGCTGGAACCCGAAGTTCAGCGTGGATTGTCGACTGCATTTGTTTACATCGCGTTTGCCGCAGCACTGGCGATGATCCTTCTGAAAACAGCATTCCAGCGATTCATTGCGGTGATGGTGATTATGATCTCTGCGATCATTACGAAAAACGGAATGATTTTCTTTTCTGTTTTCCTGCCGACTTTAGTGCACGTTTACATTTTTACCGGCCTCTTCATGCTGTACGGAGCATTGAAAGGCAGAAGCCGCTCCGGATATATTTCCTGTATTATCTTCTTACTGATTCCGTTGTCGTTTATTTTTCTGGATGTACAACCCCTGGCGATGACAGGATGGGCAAAAGCGTCTTACCCGCAATTTGAAGCGCTGAATATTTATATGCTCAATCTTTGGGATAGCAACCTGTACACCTGGCCACCGTCGACCCAGGGAGGAATGGACATGATGCGGACCGGAATTTATTCTTCGGGTGTTGGAATTGCATTCATGCGTTTTATTGCTTTTGCCTACACGTATCATTACCTGAACTGGTTTTCGAAAACCACGGTAATCAAATGGCACAATGTTCCGAAGGTCCGCCTTGCTGTGATCGTGGTATTGTGGATAGCTGCGGTGGGATTCTACTATTACGATTACAAACTCGGCTTCGATGTACTGTTCCTGTTGAGTTTCCTCCATGTATTTCTCGAATTCCCGCTGAACCATGTAACCTGGATCGGCATAGTAACAGAAACGAAATCAATCCTCAGCGGTAAGCCGGTTCAGGCATCCGCTCCGGTGATGAAAGGCAAAAAACGGTGAGTCATTTTATATTCAGCAACGTACTTCCTGCGAACGAAAAGCAACTGATGAACGGTTCGTTCATTGTGGTATTGCAAACGGTTCGCGTCCCTCCGCATCTACTCATTGCAGTAAACGGGAAGTCATGGTCAATATCGGTTTCCGGGCAACTTCCGGCAGAACCGCTGGAGAAACTGTTCGCATTTATTCACCGGAAGCAGGTTCCAACCATCTTTTCAGAACTGATTCTTCCCGCAGGAATTACAGAAGAAAAATTCTGTTCGCTCCTGAACGATGCGGTGAGCCGTTACCCGGAAGTTCACGCGAATGAAACAACCTGTCTCGATCCCATCCGTGATGTGGCCGCAGAAGTCTTTGGTGAGACGATGAATCACACCCGTTTCATTTTCGAATTGATTCCGGCAATACAACTGAATGGTGGAATCGGGAAACACTACGGCTTTTACCTCGATAAGCATCTTGACTCAGAAGGTAACCTTGCAATGCCGGTGTATACCGCTGAAGACGTGGCAGAGGCAACCCGTGAGGCTGCGAAACAGTACGCGGAGAGCAGGTCCTAGAAAGAACACCCGACGGATGATAGGATTATAGGATGATCTGATGACAGGATGGAGCCATGTTAATTTGAACGGATCCTTATCTTATCATTCAATAATCCAAGCATTCTATCATCATCCTCGTTCGTGTTTTCAACCAGAATCTTATCTTTAGATCATGACCCAAATACAATTACTCCTCGGCGAACGCATCCGTCTTCGCGCCCTGGAACCGAGGGATGTTGACACGCTTTACAAATGGGAGAATGATACATCCATCTGGAAAGCCAGTAATACGATTGCCCCTTTTTCGAGGTTTGTTCTTGAGCAATACATTGCCTCCTCGCACATGGACCTGTATGTGAACAAACAATTGCGCCTGATGATCAGTGACCGCGACGGAAAAGATGTGGGGTGTATCGATCTGTTCGACTTTGATCCGCAGCACCAACGGGCAGGAATCGGAATATTGATAGCGAGTCAGGAAGATCGCGGAAAGGGTTATGCGTCGGAGGCACTCACGGTTTTAATTCAGTACTGCTTTCACCAGCTGCATCTGCACAACCTTTACTGTTCTGTAACGGTAGACAACCAGGAAAGTGTATTGTTGTTTCAGAAGCATAAATTCTCTATTACCGGTATCCGCAAAGACTGGATCAGGGTGGGCGATACCTTCATTGACGAATTATTGATGCAGTTGATCCGTAAAGGACATTAACGCTGGTCCGGGATCGGACTTTATTCTGAATAATGTTTCATAATCGCGCACGATTCGTTGTCTTTTTCTACCCGCTGATTGCGTTAGTAACATCCTGCGGGGATCATACCGATTCAGCAAATGTGATGGATTCAATTACTGATCCCTGGCTGAATCACAGCGACACAGCCCGCTATGTGGGAATGGACCAATGCCGTTCCTGCCACCAGAATATTTACGAAACGTTCATTGAAACCGGAATGGGTCAGTCGTTTGATCATGCCACGCAGCAGAAAAGCGCAGGGCATTTCGGGAAGGACGCCCTCGTGTACGACAAGTACAAAGACTTCTGGTACGAGAGTTACTTTAAGGATTCGGCAATGTATATCCACGAGTTCCGTCTCGCAGGAAAAGACACAACGTATTCACGCACAGAGAAGGTAGATTATATTGTTGGTTCAGGTCAGCACACAAATTCTCACATGTACACTGTCAATGGCTTCATCTTCCAGATGCCGATGACTTATTACGCGCAGAAAGGGGAGTGGGACCTTCCTCCGGGATTTGAAGGCGGATACAATTCCCGCTTCTCCCGTAAAATTGGGTTGGAATGCATGAGCTGTCACAATTCTCTTCCTGATTTCGTGATGGGCTCGGAGAACAAATACGAATCTGTTCCCGATGGAATCGGATGCGAACGTTGCCATGGTCCGGGATCTGTTCATGTGAAAGACAAACTCGCAGGAAATAAGGTGGACACGTCGCGGTACATCGATTATACAATTGTGAATCCCGGAAAACTTTCGCCGGATCTGCAGTTCGATGTTTGCCAGCGCTGTCACCTCCAGGGAAATGCGGTCTTGAAACCGGGAAAGTCGTTCTATGATTTCCGTCCGGGGATGGTATTAAGTACAGTGATGACTGTATTCATGCCGAAGTACGAAGGAGCCGACGATCAGTTCATCATGGCATCTCATGCAGAACGTCTCAAGCAAAGCCAGTGCTTCCTTGTCACGGAGCAGAATCGCGTGAAGAATTCCGATTCGCTGCGGCCGTATAAGGATGCCATGACCTGTGTAACCTGTCACAATCCACACGTATCTGTGAAGCACACGGGCGATTCTGTATTCAACGCAGCGTGCATGAATTGTCACGAAGGAGGAAAGAGCAAGCTCACGAAATGCAGTGACACACCTGAACATATCGCCGCACAGCAGAATAATTGTGTGACCTGTCACATGCCGCGTACCGGTGCGATTGACATTCCGCACGTAACAGTGCACGATCACTTTATCCGCAGACATACGGAAGCAGGAATTGTGCGCAACGAAGCCGACAGCATTGCAAAGTTTCTCGGGCTGTATGCGGTGAATGAAAAAAATCCATCACCGGATATTGTTGCGAAGGCTTATTTGCAGCAATTCGAAAAGTTCGATCACCGTCGCGAGCTGCTGGATACGGCGGTGAAATATCTTCCATCGAAGACGCAGGCAGAGTCGCAGAAGAATTTTTCCTCACTGGTGCATTACTACTTTCTGCGCGGAGATTACAATTCCATGAAAACGTTTGTGAGTTCTGTGAACCGCAACTGGATCTTTGATACTTTGCTCGTTCACATGACTTTCGACAACGAAGATGCGTGGACGGCGTATCGTATCGGTGAATCGTACTTCAATTCGGGAGATGCGGCCAATGCAGAAGCGTATTACAGGAAGTCGGTTGACCTGGCACCGTTTATTCCTGATTTCCGGGCGAAGTACGCATTGGCTTTGGCTTCCGGACAGAAAAGTGCCGAAGCAAAAACGCAATATGAAGAGGTGCTGAAACAATATCCTATGTATGTTTCAGCGTTAAGCAGTCTGGGATACCTCTGGTTAAGTGCAGGAAATGACGCGCAGGCAGAGAAAATGTACACAGATGCTCTGAAATACGACCCGGATGATAAAACGGCGCTCATGAATACCGCAGGATTATATATTTTCAGGAAAAATTATCCTGAAGCGCTGAAATACGTGAATCTTGTGCTCGTAAAGAATCCTGGAGATGTGCAGGCTGCACAGTTGAGGACGCAGTTGCAGACAATGATACGTCAGTAGGAGTTTGTCGGCAGCGCTGCTGCTTTAGCCACAGATGCGGAGATTACGCAGATCTCGCAAATTGGTTATTAGCTTAGTAAAATAGTTAATCTTTAAATCTGCGTAATCTGCGAATCTGTGGCCAAGTGCCGGAGGCGCAACTAACAATAGAGTATGAGTGCTGGAACAGGTAAGTGGAAGAAGATAGTCAAGATCGCGGTGTTGATCCTGTTGATTCCTGCGTGCGTAGGAGCGTGGTGGTTTTACAGGATCTACTACAAGCCCGGAACGCATCCCGGTGACGAGAAAGGAATTTTTTACGTGCATACCGGAACAACTTATGATCAGCTTGTGGATGATCTTGAAGCAGAGCACATCATCGACAGCCGGAAAGATTTTGAATTCACGGCGCGGCTGAAAAAGTTTGAGAGTCCGAAACCGGGGCGTTACCGCATCCGTGAAGGAATGACGTATCGCGAACTCATCAACACATTCATGGCCGGGTTACAGGAACCCGTGATGATGACGTTCAACACGGTCCGGACCAAACAGGATCTTGCAAGGCAGGTCGGACGTTATCTTGAAGCAGATTCGCTGGAGATTGTGACACTGCTGGAGGACGAATCATTCGCGGCGAAATACGGATTCACGGATGAAACCTTTCTCACCATGTTCATCCCGGATACGTACGAATTTTACTGGAATACTTCGGCGGAAGAATTCTTCACACGTATGGCAGACGAATACAAGAAATTCTGGAACGACGACCGTAAGAAGAAAGCGCAGGACATCGGGTTAACGCAGAGTGAAGTTTCCATTCTCGCGTCGATCGTGGAATCTGAACAGCGTACACACGTAGAAGAACGTCCGATCATTGCGGGATTGTATCTGAATCGCCTCAAGCAAGGAATGAAACTGGAATCAGATCCAACGGTGATTTACGCCATCGGGGATTTCTCAATCAATCGCGTGTTGTCTGCCGATCTGAAATACGAATCGCCGTACAACACTTACCTGCATACCGGTTTACCTCCCGGGCCGATTCTTCTTCCGGAAAAAGCAAGCATTGATGCCGTTCTCGATCACGACGACAACAATTACATTTTCATGTGTGCGGAATACGGTACAGGATTACACAGCTTCACTGCCAGTTATGCGGAGCATTGTAAGAATGCGGATCGGTTCAGGGCGGCGTTGGATAAGGCGGGGATTAAGAAGTAGCTACGCATCCATCCAGTCAAGAAAGTCCATGTTTTCGTGGAGTACACGAACTATTTCAAGGGTCTCCTTGTTTTTTATTTTGTAAAAAATCAAGTGTGATTTTACTTTTGATGCCCGATATCCCTTGTGGATATATCCAAAATCCTTTCCGGACAAGGGAAAATTAGCGAGATGCTCAATCTCACTTCTGATCAGATCCAAATATCTGTCCGCCTGGTCAACAGTCCATGTAATAACTGAATAGGACCATATAGATTGAATATCTTCTTTGGCAAGCGCAGAGATTTCGTATTTCATCGACACGCTTATTTCAAATGTTTGGCGTGCAGCTCTGCTTTGAATTTATCCCAATCAAATTTTTTGATGAATCCCGACTTTTCCCCTTTTTTCAATTCATTGACGAGAGTCTTTTTTTTACTTTCTTCACGTTCAAAAAGACGAAGCGCAGTTCGCACTACTTCACTTGCAGACGAAAATTTTCCGGACTTTACCTGGCGTGCGATGAATTCTTCAAAATATTCACCGAGGAGTATCGATGTGTTCTTAGCCATGATGTTTAGTTCTTGCAACAAATATACCAATTGTTGGTATTTGTGTCAATGGTCGCCTCGAATTTTTGAAAGGTTTGCGATGCATCGAATTACGCTTGTTCCCGAGAAAATGCATCCAGTTTATTCCTTGTTGCGGTGAGTTCCTGTTGCAGGCTATCAATTTTATGCAACAGGTGCGCAATCGCATCAATTCCTTCCAGGTTGATCTGAAGCTCTGAGTGGAAGTAGATCATTTTCTCAAGTGTTCTGAGCTGTTCCTCGTCAATGAACTGATCATCGTTTTCAACAATCACTTCGATGTGACCGAGTTCGTGCAGGGAATGGATGAATGAAATTTCAACCCCGCAATGTGTACATACCTGTTGGATCTGAATGAGATTACGCGTGGCCATGGCTTCTCAGTTTTTTCAGTTTCTGAATCAGTTCTTTTTCTTCTTCCGTCAGGTTTTTCGGAAGCTCTACTACGTAGTTGATGAAAAGATCACCGAATTGTCCTTCCTGTTTGTACACCGGGAAACCTTTTCCTTTGAGCTTAACGGTGGTGCCCGATTGTGTTTCCGGAGCGACTTTCAGCTTCACCTTCGAATCAAACGTGTCGACCTGGATTTCTCCGCCTAAAAGTGCTGTGTACAGATCAATGTTCACGGTGCTGTACAGATTGCTGCCGTCGCGCCTGAACTTTGTATCGTTTTCAATGGAGAACGTGATATACAAATCTCCGTTCGGACCGCCGTTGAGACCGGGAGAACCGTGCCCTGCGATTTTGATTACCTGTCCGTTTTCAATTCCGGCAGGAAAAGTGAGACGCAGGCTTTTGCCGTTTACAGTAATCGTATGCTTTTTCGTAGTATAAACATCACTCAGATTGAGATGCAGTTCCGCATTAATATCCTGTCCCCTGAAGCGTGTATTACCGCGTTGCTGCCGGCCGCCACCACCAAACATGGATTCGAAGAAATCTGAAAAATCTCCTTCATCACCAAATCCTCCGGAGTAGTATTGCTGTTGCGAACCGCGTTGTGATTGAGCTCTTTGTTTCTTCTGAGCTTCAAACTGCTCGGAGTGTTTCCAGTCGCTTCCGTACTCGTCGTATTTCTTACGGTTCTCCGGATCACTCAGCACTTCATTCGCCTCGTTGATCTCCTTGAACTTTTTCTCGGCTTCCTTATTCCCGGGATTCAGATCAGGATGATATTTCCGTGCCAGCTTTCTATATGCCTTCTTGATCTCTTCAGTAGTAGCCGTTTTACTTAAGCCAAGAATTTTGTAATAGTCGATGAATTCCATGGGCTTTGTATTTGTCGTTATTCAATACAAAGGTTGGATTTTTTGAGGATTACACAATGAGAAAGATCAGGGGCAGTGCAACGGTTTATGGGTTCATTGGCAGAATGGGTGGGAATATTTCACCATATCCGTATGCAAAGTTGTCGGTATTGTATGGAATGTGAACCGGTGTCGGATCGCAGGTGGTGAATGCAGGTATTGATCAACTGCCCAATCAGTAATAAACAATTTTTCTTTCTACAAGGGAGTAGGGGATATCATTATGGATCTCCAGGGACTTGATAACGTTTTCCTGAGAATCGTAAGTCAATTCCCATCTGTAGACATCTTTAGTGCCACTGCGATTGGTTATATGATTGCCTATACATTGCCCTTTCTCATCATAAGTATAGGCTTGTTGTTTCCTTCCTGCATAAACATAGTCTGCATCTTCCGAAACTGTTAATACTGACAGACGTCCATCGGTCGTATATGATTTCAGCAGTTTTAAAATAAATATTCCATCCTTATTGTGGGAAAAGCCGGTGAGTTTTCCCTCTTTATCATATTTCCACTTCTTCAATTCAGTTTGTTTGTTCTTATCATCAACCACACGTAATTCCACTATCCATCCCTCTTTACTGTATTTATATGTTTGGCGGGACTCCAACTTTTTGTCATATGAATATCGGGACGATTCAGTTAGTACGCCGTTACCGTCATAGGTTTTTACAATGCGAAATTCCAGAACACCCTTTCCATCGTAACTATTCATTTCAATTTCGAGATTCTTATCATCGAATCTGGATATCTGCTTCTGTTTAAGGTTACCGTTCGGGTACCATGCATTCAGTTCAATGCAATTTCCTTTGTCGTCGTATGAATAAGCCGTATGTTCGACCAACATGCCATCAGAATCACGATTTAATATTTCTGTCAGGCGCAGGTTCGTGTCGAAAATATTTCTCAACGTCCCGCATGAATTACCGGCGCATTTTGATTGGCTGGTCAGATTACCGGCAGTGTCAAATTGCCAAACTGTACTGTCGCCTAACGACGATTTAGTAACTTCTCCGAACACCTCTTTGACGAAATATTTTAGTTCGCAAACCGACTTAACAGTTCCGTTTAAGGAATTATCCTTAACTGCGAAAGTCAATTGTCCGGGTTGCTCAAGAAAGGACATCGTTGTAATGCCAATAGCAAGCAAAAAAGTAAGCTGGAGATTTTTCATAGCGGGGGTTGTTGAACTGGTGAAAGTAGTTCTTTTTATCAGATGGGAATGAAGTTCCGAATTAGATAAAAAACCTATCCGCCCATATAACTTTTCCTTATTTTTGATGCCAATTACATCCTATGTACCAGATCAAATTCGGCACCGACGGTTGGCGTGCTATCATTGCAAAAGAATTCACAGTCGAGAACGTTGCGCGTGTAACAGAAGGAACGGCGAAATGGCTCACCCTTCGGCAGGCTCAGGGTGACTCTCGCCCTTCAGTAATGGTTGGACACGACTGCCGTTTTGCAGGTGAACTCTTTGCGGAAACAACTGCGAAAGTATTCTGCCACGCCGGAATCAAAGTGTACATCGCGAAGGGATTCGTAAGCACCCCAATGGTTTCCCTGGGAGCGAGAAATTACAGCACCAGTCTTGGAATAGTGGTTACTGCGAGTCACAACCCACCTTCCTACAATGGTTACAAACTGAAGGCCGGTTACGGTGGGCCGCTCGATCCGGAAAGTGTTGCTGAGATTGAACCGCTCATTCCCGAAGTAAGTTCCACTCCGCTCGATACGCTGAAGCTCGAAGACTTCGAAAAAAAAGGGCTGCTCGTGTGGGTGAATCTAGAGGATGAGTACGTTGCTCACGTTGAGAAGAACTTTGATCTTGATGCTATCCGCAATTCAAAGCTCAACCTTGCTTACGATGCCATGTATGGCGCCGGACAGAATGTAATCCGCCGTTTGTTCCCGGATGCAACCTTGCTGCACTGCGATTACAATCCTTCATTCGACGGGCAGGCACCGGAACCTATTCTGCGCAACCTACAGGAGTTCTCTGATGTAATCCGCCTTGCAGGAGATATTGATTGCGGACTTGCGACTGACGGCGATGCAGACCGTATCGGTCTCTTTGACAACAAAGGAAATTTCATCGACTCACATCATATTATTCTTCTGCTCATTCACTATCTCGTAAAGTACAAGAAGATGAGCGGAAAGGTTTGTACGGCATTCAGCACTACGGTCCGCATCAAGAACATGTGCAGGCATTACGGGCTGGAACTCGAAACAGTGAAAATCGGTTTCAAGTACATCTGCGGCATCATGGTGAAAGAAGACGTGCTTGTCGGCGGAGAAGAGTCGGGCGGCATCGCAATCAAAGGACACATTCCTGAGCGTGACGGAATCTGGATGGGACTCGTGATCTGGGAATTCATGGCGAAGAGCGGAAAATCACTGAAGCAGCTGATTGACGAAGTGTATGAAATCACCGGGCCATTTTCATTCGAGCGCATCGATCTTCATCTCGACGAAGACGTGAAGAACAGGGTGGTAGCGGATGTGAAAGCCGGCAAGTTCAAAAAGTTCGGGAAGTACAATGTGGAGCGCGTGGAAGATCTGGATGGCTGGAAATTTTTCATCAACGATAAAACGTGGGTGATGATACGCGCAAGCGGAACGGAACCGGTGTTGCGTACGTACGCTGAAGCAGATAGCCGGGAAGAAGCGTTTGCTATTCTCGAAGCGACGAGGAAGACTTTGTTGGGATAGTTGCGCCTGGGCCATAGATGCGGAGATTTCTCTGATTGTTTTGTGTGAAGGTGAATTCCTTTATCCCGAAATTCAAAGCGGAGTAGCAGGTAAAAAGCAGGCACATGAATAGATTCTTCATAAGTATATTCATCGCTGTTTTTTGTACATCCCTTTCAGCGCGCAATTTCTTTCCCGCTTATTCCGATAATTTATCGTGGACCTCTGTTCCGGTTTGTTTGTCTCATGAAGGCAAAGAGCCCGTGGTGAAACAGTTCAAAATGGTTGAATTCGGATTTGAACTTCCCGCACACATTCAGGAATTATTTGGTGATCCGAAACACGGGTTGAATCCATTCGATCCGGAACAGCTCAACATTGTTGCCGTTTTTACGAATGGAGGAACGAGCGATACCGTTTATGGATTTTATTACGAAGATTTTATCCGCGATCAGTCCACCATCAAACCGGTTTACAAAGATTGCCCGACAGCAAAATGGATTGGGCAGTCCACACAATATCCGTTTCATGTTCGGTTCGCAACAGGCGACACAGGTAGGTGGAATGTGAGTATCCGTGCAATGGTCAAGGATCCGGCCGGCGAATCAAACCGTAACGTCTGGTACCAGATTGACAATACTTCTTTCTATGTCATCAGATCGGAAACTCCTGGCTTTCTTGAATTAGGCAGCGACCGAATGCATTTTGTGGAATCAGGAAAGCACAAATCATTTTTTCTGCTCGGACAGGATATTGCATGGCCGGATGGTACACGTTTCCGCGGTGCGCCAGATCCTGATCAACCGAATAAGTTCGCCGGTGGATTTATGGACATGCAGGATTGGATCACAAACCTTGCACAAAACGGAGGAAACACCATCCGCGTGGTAAATGTTCCCTGGTCATATGAATTTGAGTGGGACACTGTGGGAATTTATAACATGGACCGTGCATGGGAACTTGATCAGTTGTTCCGCACTTGTGAAGAGAACAAGGTGAAAATGATTTTTTGTATGGAGCATGGCACGTATAGTTTGCCACCGTGGTACGAAGAGCATCTTACGTGGGAAAAGCATCCGTACAACCGGGTCATTCCCGGTGTTGATCATCCCGAAGATTTTCTGACCGACAGCAGCGCGCGATTGCACTACCGGAATAAGCTGCGTTATTTTTTATCGCGCTGGGGATATTCGGCAAGTCTTGGTATTTTCCAGATCCTGAGTGAGATGGATAACTGGACATTCGGAAAACCGGCGGAGCAACTGGAGGACAGTAAGGAACTGCAGAAGATCAATCTGCAATGGCACAATGAAATGTTATCGCTGGCGAAAGATCTTGTAAAGTTTCGTCCGTTGCTCACGGGTACATCCTATAGTGATGCACCGCGGGATTTCAGCATCAGTGCCTACAGTTCACCTTACGTGGATGTAGTTTGTCCGCGTCATTGTTATTTCACGGAGCGCAATGATAATCTCAGGCGATGGTATGAAGTGAATACGAAGAATATTTTTGAAAAGGGAGTTCACGGGTTGTTCCCTCA
>Ga0255338_1005295_pt1 | contig 12052 bp, 10 predicted proteins | sample MeOH1_35cm_T4_19_FD_203715 | JGI IMG/M metagenome (GOLD analysis project Ga0255338, IMG submission 203715) | Sandy soil microbial communities from University of British Columbia, Vancouver, Canada - MeOH1_35cm_T4_195 | ecosystem: Engineered > Artificial ecosystem > Sand microcosm > Unclassified ... | reverse complement strand
CGCGATGCAGGGGGCCGAGGGCACCGAGCAGCGAGTCGCCAGGCTGGCGGAGATCCGCAGCCAGGAGGGATACCTGGCGGAATGGCGGCGGGAGGGGGAGGGGTTCCTGCTGATCGAGAACCACTGCCCGATCTGCGCCGCGGCAGCCACGTGCCAGGGGTTCTGCGCCGCGGAGCTCAACGTTTTTCGCGATACCCTCGGACCGGAGGTGGCGGTGGAACGAATCGAGCACATCCAGGCAGGCGCGCGCCGGTGCGCTTACCGTGTTAGGCCGGTCGCCCCCGGGTTGTCGCAGCCGGCATCCACGGTTGACCGGCCGGCGATGGGGGAATAGCTGCTACACGTAGTACGAGCGATCCACGGAGAGCAGCTATGAACCAACCCAAGCAGAACATCGACGCAATCGATGAAGACAGGTTCCCGACCGCGCCGGCCTGGGCCGTGGGCGCGGACGCGCAGCACACCGGGCCAAGCGGAATAGGCCCTGGTAAGGACCATCCCGGCTTTGGCCAGGAGATCGACGAAGAGGATGCGGCCGGCGTCATCGGCGGCTTCGTAGCGGATGAGCCCCCAACACCCTCCCCTCAATGAACCAGCAGGAAGCCTCCGTCCGGACGCACAGCAGCGGCGGCCAGTCCCCAAACGGGAATTCCACCCGGAAGCCGGCCCTGCTCCGTGGCGCGTCCGGAGGCATCGTATAGCTGCCAGGCGAGGGCGCCGCCGCGGTTCCAGCCGGTGTCTTCAGCCCAGGCGAAGAGGAGCTCTCCTTTGCCGTTCAGCGCCACGACCGGGTGCTTTCGCCCTTCTCCGGGACCCGGCGCCCCCACGGGAGGCGAAAGGCGCGAGCTGCCCGGCTCGACGCGTGCGTATTTGACCTGTCCCTTCGTCTCCCACGCGGCAACTACTGCGCCGCCTCCCTCCGCGAACGCCTCGCTGCTCATGGGGCAGGCGTTAATCGGCCATGGATCGATACGCTTGCCCTGAAACGTGCGGCCCTGGTCCGTGGAAACAAGCAGAACCATATCCCGCTCGGTGTCGTTGGCGGCCATGCGGTAGAGCACGTAGAGCGCGCCCTTCGCGTCGACGAACGCTTCGGTGCTGCAGCACGGGCAAGCACCCAGTGGTTCCTGCCACGCCGGCGACTCCCGGTTGAAGGTCTTACCGTCGTCCACGGAACGGGACACCCAGAGCTGCCGCTTGCCCGGGCCCTCACCCTTTCCTCCCGCGCTCGCGGCCTGCCAGGCGACATAGACGTTCCCGGAAGGATCCGCCGCCACGCCGGGGCCACCGTCCAGCGCCGCACTCGCCTGCATCAGGTTGCGCTCCGCCTCGAAGGCGGCGCCGGCGTCGTTCAGGCGGGAATAGAGCAGCGGCGCGCTGTCCGCGGGACCTTTGATCCCCGCCTGGCTGGAGCCGAACCACACCACGTGCACCCGGCCTCCTTTCCCAAGCGCCAACTGCGGGCCGCGGATGGTCCCCATAGCCACCGCACTGTTGGGCCGGCTGTTGACCCGGAGCGGCGTAGCCCAGTTGCTCCCCTCCCGGCGCGTGTAATAAGCGTCGCAGCCTCCGGGAGTGCCCTTCAGGTAGACCAGGTGGGTGACGCCGCGCGCGTCCACCGCCGCCTGGCACTGGAAACCGCCCTCCGGCACCCGCACGATCTCGACGCGCGGCCCTGCGGCGAGTGCTGGGTGCGGGCGGGTAGCCGTCAGCGCAGTCACTGCCAGGCCGGCAGCGGCAACTGCGAGAAAGAGCGCGCGAATTCGGGAACGCATAGGAGGGCCTCGCGGTGTGGACGACGCCAGCCGAGAAACGCGGGATGGAAAGTTCCCGCACAGCAGATGGCGACCTCCTTACGTTTCGCCCAGCGCTCTCACCGCACCTGCTCCGGTGCGACTTCTTCAAATCGCGGGAACCGGCCCAGCGGGACCGGGTCTTGATGCCCACAACCCCATTCCGGCCAGGCGCCAACAGGGGACCGAGCAGCAAGCTAGCTGCCACCGTTCCGATAGGGAGTTCACCGATGACCCGCCCACTGCTTCTAGCAGGATTGGCTTTAGCGATATTAGGAAGCGCCACCGCCGCTCACGCCCACGGCGACTCGCGCGACGACCGTTCTTCGTACGGCAGAGGTCGCTGCGAGACGCACTCTCGCTACGAAAGCTCCCGCGAGGGCCGGTCGGGCCGCTACTCCCACCGTTATGGCGGCTCCCGCTACGGCGGAGCGCGGTACGGCAGCGCCGGTCGTCACACGTACGGCGACCGCGATCGATGGAATGACGCCCGAGACGATTACCGGGACCGGGACCGCGTAGGGGCTCGCGACTACGATCGCCGCGAAGCGGATCGTGACGGCGAGGACCGCGATTGGCGCGACGGCGCGTCCGATCAGGATGACCGCCTGGAGCTCAATACGGCGCCAGTCCGGCCCCGAAGTGAAATCGTCCCGCGCGATAATCGCACACCAAGCAGCCCGCGACGGGCGCCGGCCTCGGGCACTGGACGTCGCCCGGCCTCATAGCCCGTTCGTCGTGCGGCGACAGTTGTTAGCACTTTAGGAATTGGAACACCCAGGGCAGGCGCAACGACGCCTGCCCTTCCTTTTTGCCAACCGCACGATCCTCTTCCAAGCCCCTGGCGACATACTCTTTCTCGCCGCGCGAGCAACGACTTCCTGTCAATTTGGCATCTCACGCTGCACCTTTACGAGTTGCAGGAACAGGCACTCTCCTTCGGGAAACTACCGCAAGTAACTGGAGCGCCCGGCGGCACGATCTTCGGGAGGATCGAGATGCGTTATCTATTCGCGTTGGTTGCGCTGTTCGGGCTGGTGGCCGGTAGTCAAGCCGACGTGCCGTCCGGACCCGCGGTAGGAAAGAAGCTGGCTGCTCTGCGGGTCTTTGCTGCCACAGGACCGCAAGCAGGCAAAGAGCTGGACTATGTGGCGGACCGCGGCGAGCGCCTGACGGTGTACGTCTTCATCCGCGAGTGGGATCGTCCCGCCGCACGCTTCCTGAAGACCCTGGATGCCGCCGTACACGAGGAGAGCGCACAGGGGCAGGTGGTAGCGACCTGGCTGACCGAAGACGCAGAGAAGACCAAAGCCTACCTACCACTCGTGCAGCAATCGCTCAAGTTCGAGGCGACTCCACTCACCCTCTTTCCCGGCGACCGCAACGGGCCGAACGACTGGGACCTGAATCCCAGTGCGCGCGTCACCGTCGTAGTTGCCCGAGGCGGTACGGCGCGAGCCCGCTTCGGGTTTGGTTCGATCAACGAAACCGACGTACCCCAGGTGCGCGAGGCGGTTCGTAAAGCGGTCAAAGAGTAGCGTGCGCGCTATCTGCGGAGCAGCGTAGTGGTGCCGACGACGGTCTGGTCTGCCCGTACCCGCGTAACGGTCAGCGCTTTGCGATCGTCGCTCACTCGCCAGCGGAAACGCAGCGGCTCCACGCGGCCGGTGCGGAACTCCAGGTAGCCGCCGCTCTCGCGCCACAGCCCCAGCTGCTCCCCGTGCGGGCCAGCGACGCCGGAGCCGGTGGAGTTGATGACCACCACGAAGCTCTCGCCGGTGCCTTCCCAGGTACCCACCAGGGGAATCGGGGGCGTGCCCCAGCGGCGGCGGTTCCACTTTGCTTCGTAGTTCGGAAGCGGCGCGGGCTGCGAAAGCCGGGGCGGAGCCTCGCCGCGAAGCGCCGCGAACATCGTGAGTACCTGGCTCGCGTAACTCCGGGCTTGCTGTGGTGAAGGTGGCGCGTCCGAGGTCAGATCGCGGCGCCGGGACGCCAGCGCGGTCGCAAACGCGCTGGATTTACGCGGAACTGCGGCGGTGCGCCGGAGGCGCCGGTCGAGATCCGCGGCGAGGGCGGCAATCGCCTCGCGAGCGGGACGTGCGCCCAGATATGCGCCCTTCGCCGAGAACCGGGCACGCGAGATCGACCCCTCCACCGCCAGTACCGCCACCAGCAGGCGGCTATCCAGCTTCCGGGTGCGACTCTCGGCCAGGACATGCTCAGCTAGAAACCGGGCGTCGCGATCCGCCAGGTGTGGGTTGAAGTGCCGCAGTCCCGCGGCGTACCGGCTGACGAGCGCCGACTCCGCGGGGCGTATAACGGGCAACGGGTGCGGCGGCGGCACGACCTCCGGCGCTGCGGGCTCAGGGCGCCGCTCGGCTTCCGCCTCGGCCGCTGCGCTCTCCAGCAGGGGCTGCACCACCTCCAGCGTATCGCCGCCCCGGCGCTCCGGCGGCAGCCGGCAAAGAACGCGGACCGTCGCCCCGACTTCCAGGAAGGTCCAGTCGTGGAGCGTCTTTCCCGGCGGGAGCACCAGCCGCAGGGCGCGCTCGTGCTCCCGTGATTGGAGCAGTAATAGGGGATGGCGATCGGGACCGAGCACGGCAGCTACGGTACCGCGTACTTCAATAAGGCTGCCCTCGAAGACGTCGGGCTGGGCTTCCAACTGCTCGACCGCGAAGCCGCGGATGACCGGGGTACCTTCCTGGAGGCGGAAGTAGTCGTCCGCCTGCGGAGACGCTCCGGCCGCTACCGGCACCGCAATCAACAGCGAGATCGGCAATGCTATTCGATGCATGGGCGCTTCCTGTGCGAAGGGTCTTTCGCTCGTCCTGCCGGAGCAAGACCGCCCGGCCGCTCCTGCGCCTTTTGACGTAAGACACCATCTGTCCGTTCGACATGGGGTGCGCAACCGGCTAGCGGCCGGCTTTGCCGCCCCACGACTTCTGCGCCCAGGTGTCCATCGCGCCGTATTTGTCTTCCCAGGTGGTATACATGGCGCCCACGATGCCGGGGATACCCCGCGTATTCTCGATCCAACTTGCGATTGCCGATCCGTCCTCATCGCCGTCGTAGTAGCCGGAGAGGATCTGCTTGAGGCCCAGGTCGGCAAAGAACTTGCAGTTCTTTCCCATCAGCCCGCCGTGCCAGTTGACGATGCCGATGGAGGGGTCCAGCCCCTTCCACGAACCGGCGAGGGGGCCGTTCACCGCGTAGAAGTGATCCACCGCGTTGTGCATCGGATCGAACATGTCGTTCCAGACCCACACCTCGGCGTCCGGGCGTACGTCGTGGATGATCTGCGCGGCCTGCTTCACGTTCCAGGCGAGCAGCTCGCCCGGCGTCATCTTCTTGCTCTGGCAGAGTGCACACTGGTTCATTACGCGCATCTCGTCATGCGACATGAGGTAGGCTGCCGGATGCAGGAACTCGTTCGCCTGCTTTACCTCTGCGCGCCAGTCGTCGAAGATCTTCGGCTCGCTGATGCACCCGGTCAGGCGGTCTTCGTACACGATTACCGGATGGTAGTAGCTCACTCGCAGCCGCTCACCCTCGGCGATCCGGGAATTCGGAGCAAGCTTTACGACGGGCGGAGTATGGTAGGCGCGATACGGCTGGAGCTGCGGGTCGACCACCTTCTGATAGTCGCGGCCTTCTTCATAAGGGGTATCGTTTTCGCCACGGACCGTTACCGGGCAGCCTGGCCGACGCAGCACGTTGACGAGGCCGATCTCTTCCACGGAGAGGTCGTCCCACCAGACTTTTCCTTCCTTCCCGCCCCAGGAGCCGAGATAGAGCCGTGCCTCGGACTGATCGCCGCTGTTGAACGCGAGGTCGTACTGCTTCCAGTCCTGGGTGCGCTCGGCGTGGAAAGTCTGGAAGCTGACCGCTCGACCGGTGCCGGCGGAAAGTACCTTCACTTCCGGATCGGCGGGGCTCATATTCTCCGTCTTCACCCAGAAGGAGATGCGGTATTGGCGGTGCGGCTGGAGCATGAGCGGCTGGGCCAGGCGACAGTGCCGGTACTGGTTCTTGCCGATGTTCTCCATCCGCAGCGAGGTCTTGCCGCCGTGCGCCACCTCGTGGTCCGCAAAGCTGGTCAGGCCGTCGTCGTCCTGCATCGGCCAGCCGGTGAAGCGGTTGCCGTTCGCCGTCTCGAAATCCGCGTTGACCAGGGGAGGGTTTTCCGGCTCATGGGCCAGCGCACCGCCTTTCGCGACAAACCGCGTGTCCTTGGCGAGCACTCCTTCGTAATAGTTCCGGTCGTGAGGGCTACCCATGACGATGGCCACCAGATCCAGCCCGTACTTCTTCGCCGCTTCCCGCAACTCCGGCGCCTTGGCCGCCGGTACCCGATAAGAGAAGGCCACGCCGTTGTAGCCGTCCGCCTGCGCGCGTGGGAAGCGCGCGATCATACGGTCCACCTCTTTCGGGTCGCTCATCTCGCGCCAGACGAAGAGCCAGCGCTTCTGCATCGCCGGCTTAGCTCCGGCCGGCTCAGGCGCCGCTCCCGCGCACCCGACCAGGATCACTCCGGCGAGCGCGGCAGCGGCGAAAGCTCCCCGGGAGAGCAGGCGAAATCGGTTCATATCGGCTCCTCGTCACACCAATACTGCACTGTTCGGCAGCCGGTGCGCCATGGCCTGCGGGAGGAGGCGAGCCCCGCCCCGGTGAAGGGCATCGAAAGGCGCCGCGCTCCGCGAGCGCCCACACATCAGTCAGTCCAACTCGATCAGGTGCTCCGATGAACTCCTCTCCGCGCTCCTCCCGTCGCCAGCTTCTCGGCGCCGGGATTACCAGCCTCGCGCTCCCGCTCCTCTCCGCCACCCAGTCCGAAGCGAAGTCGACGCCGAAACTCTCCGCCGTGCCCCCGAAGGACGCCGCATACTTTCCGCCTCCCGACAGCCAGGGCGGCTGGCGAACGCTGAAGGACGCAGACTCGATCCGCAGGCTGGCCGGGATGGACCAGACGCGTCTGGAACGGGTTTGGGACTTCACCCAGCGCTGCACGCAGAACGGCGGCATCCTGGTAGTGCGGCACGGCTACCTGGTGCTGGAGAAGTACTTCGGGCGGGCGCATCGCAACGCGAACCCGGACATGGCCTCCACCGGGAAGGCATACACCAGCATCGCCTGCGGGATCATGCTGAAGGAGTTCAAGGACAAGATCCCGGACGGCCTGGATCAGAAGGTCTTCACTCCGCAGTACCTTCCCGAGGCGTTCCCCCTGGACGACCCGCGCAAGGCGAACATTACCCTGGGCCAACTGCTGTGCATGAGCGCCGGCTATCACGGCGAAGGCACTGCTCCCGGGGTGGTGAAGGGCGAGGTGGTGCCGCTCACCCCGGTGCCCGGGCAGAACATCCGCGACCTGGACATGTCGTCGATCCGGGTGCCGCTCTGGACCGATCCGGGCGCCGGCTACTCCTACTCTTCGCCGGCGCCGCACATCGCCTCCATCGTCCTCCGACACGTAACCGGGATGGAGTTGAAGGACTACATCAACGAGCGCCTCGCCAAGCCGCAGGGGTGGGGGCCGTGGGATTACTGCCTGCACCGCGGCGATTTTGTCATGCCGCACGCCAACGGCGCCGGGAGCACGGCGGTGCACGCCACGGACGCGCTGCGCTTCGGCTACTGCCTGCTGCGCAACGGTAAGTGGGGCAACAAGCAACTCGTGCCGGCCGACTACATCGCGCTCTGCAACCAGCCGCTGAAGTACAACCCGCACGCGCCGTTCAGCCTGCAGTTCGAAAACAACTCGGACGGGCATGTGGCCGGCGCGCCGCGAGACGCGTACTACAAGTCCGGAGCGGGCGGTTTTGGCATCTTCGTGGTGCCATCACTAGACGTGGTCATCTACAAGCTGGGCGGCAACAACGGCCAGTACGACCCGGCCCTCACCGGCATCCCGCAGCAGTTCGACTACGACGGCTCCCGCGACAACTGGAAGCCGATCCCGCGCACCCCGTTCAACGAAGGCAGCCTGGGCGGCGATGACGGCCTGCGCCGCGTACTCGAGATGGTCACCGCCGCCTGCGTTGACTAGCGGATAGCGGCTGGGGGAGGGCGAGGCTCCCGCCGAGCCGCGTACGGGATATGCGGATCGGCGGGAGCCTCGCCCTCCCATTGCCTACAAGGGATGTAAATGGAATCGACTCCTGGGGAAGTCACCATCCGGCGAGCAGTGCGAGAGGATGCCGCGGTGTTCCTGGAACTGGTCCGGGCGCTGGCGGATTATGAGCGCCTGACTCCGCCAGATGCGGAGGCTCAGGCACGCTTGATCGAAGACGGGTTCGGGGAACAGCCCCGGTTCGAGGCATACCTGGCAGAATTGGAAGGAGTGCCGGTGGGCTACGCCATCACTTGCCAGACGTACTCCAATGCCAGCTTCTCGGCGCGCCCCACACTCTACCTGGAAGACCTGTTCGTACGTCCAGAGGCCCGGAGGCGCGGTGCCGGGCAGGCGCTCCTCCGCTTTCTCGCCGCGGAGACCCTCGCCCGTGGCTGCGGCCGGATGGAATGGATGGTTCTGGACTGGAACGAGCTGGCCCTGGGCGTCTATCGGCGCATCGGCGCCAACATCATGGACGAGTGGCGACTCTGCCGCCTCTCGGGGGAGGCGCTTGAAGGGTTCGCGCGCGGCGAGTGAGGCAGTTTCCGGAACCCGGGGTCACGGATGGACGCGCAGACATATCAGGTAGGGAATTCGTCGATCACGCTGATCTTCGGAGACATCACTACTTCCCGCGCCGAGGTGCTGGTCAGCTCCGACGATTGCTATCTCTCGATGGGCGGCGGAGTCTCGGCGGCTATCAGCGACGCCGCCGGCCCAACTTATTGTCCGCAGGCGCGCAAGATTGCCCGCGCGCGCCGCGACAACCGGCGCATTGCCTCGCCCGGGGACGTAGTAGTCACGCCGGCTGGAGTTCTGCCGGCGGAGTACGTCTTCCACGCCATTACACGTGCTCGGCAGCCGGCGGCGCTGTCGCATGACGCCATCGTGCGGCAGACGTGCCGCCGGATCATGCGGTTGCTCCCATTGCTCGGCTGTTGCCACGTCGCGTTTCCCTCCATCGGCACCGGCTACGTGGGGATCGAGGCGGCAGTGGCGGCGGAACAGATGGCGGCCGTGCTCACCCGCGCGCTGCTGGAAACGGAGGAGGCGTACCGCGTAGAGCTCTATCTACTCGATCGGACGCTCAACCCCGGCACGGCGCGCGCTTTCTTCACTTCCTTCGAGGAGTTCCTCCACCGCACCCTCGCCCTGGCTGTGCTGGAGAGCGATGACGGCCGCCAACTGGCGCCTCCCATAGACCCCACCCATTCCGGTGACCGGGAAGCGACGCGACGGTTCGACGTGTATACAATGCTGCGCCGCCTGGACGCCCGTCGAGACGAGCTGGACGCCCTGGCGCACGCCGTGCTGGACGACCCGGACCAGGACGACTGCGACCAGATCCAGCGCCTCCAGGAGCAGTTGAAGGCCGTCGCCAGCCTGCGCACCATCTACGAGGCGGAGCTGGCGCTTCCGGCACACCCCATTTCCTTCGAGCCCGGCACCGTCTTCCTCTCCTCCACGTGGGAGGACCTGAAGGAGCATCGCGGGCGCGCGCGCGCGGCGGTGGAGCGGCTGGGCCTCCGGTTCATCGGGATGGAAGACTTTCCCGCGTGCGGCACCGCACCGGCGGACTACATCCGGCAAGAGGTTAACCGCGCCGAGGTGTACGTGGGCGTGCTGGGCATGCGCTACGGCTACGTGGACCCCGCGCTCGGCTTCTCGATGACGGAGCTGGAGTACCGGCAGGCAGTCGCCAGCCGCAAGCCCCGGCACCTGTTCGTGATGAGCAGCCAGGCCCAGATCCCGCTGGCGCTGATCGAGCAAGACCCGGAGCGCTTCCGCAAGCTCAAAGAGTTCTGCGCCCGGGTGTTGAAGGAGAACGTCGTGATCTTCTTCGATGGCCCGGACGACCTGGAGCAGAAGCTGGAGAAGACCCTCCGTTCCGCCTTCCCCGGAAGATAACGCGGCCCCTTCCCCGGCAGGCGCACCTTTCTGCCCGCAATCGCCGTCTTGAACGCTGGAGATGGGATCAATCGCCGGTACCACCCTCGGCATCCACGTAGGACCTTCGCGAACAGAAAGGAAGTACCGATGAGCCAGGAGCTTAAGGAGGCCATTCTCGCTGGGGACGTAGAGACGACGCGGCGCCTTCTGGATGAGGGCGCAGATCCCAACGAAGGGGACGCCGACAATCGGCCCCCCCTGATGTACGCGGCCCGCACGGGAAACCTCGAGTTGGCGCAGCTGCTCCTGGCGCGTGGCGCGGAGCTGGGCCAAACCCGGACCGAAGGCCCTACCGCACTCCATGCGGCGGCCACCAACGGCCAGACGGAGATAGCGCGCCTACTGCTGGACGCCGGTGCGGACGTGAACGCCGCCGCCGCCCGCGGCGTGACCCCCCTGACCGCAGCCTCCATACGCGGCCACGAGGAGACGGCGCGCCTACTGCTGGAGCGGGGCGCCAATCCGAATGTCGGCGGCGAAGGCATCAGCCCCCTGAGCTGGGCGTGCAACTGGGCGCGGCCGGAGCTAGTCAGGCTCCTCTTACAGCACGGTGCGCAAGTGGACGCCGTTTCGCTGACCGGCTCCACAGCGCTGGCTGACGCCGCCAGCCGTGGAGCCACGGAGGTGGTCGCCATCCTGCTGGAGGCGGGAGCCAACCCGAATGGACCGGAAGGGGGCATCTTGGTTCCGCTTCAGACCGCAGTGGTGCTGGGACACACGGAGGTCGTGCGCCTGCTGCTCCAATACGGCGCCTCCACGAAGCTGTTCCCCACCGGTGGCAGCCTCCAACTGCTGGCGCAGGACAAGCCGGAGATTCTCCAGGCCATCCAGGAGGCGGAAGGGACCAACCTGCATCAGGCCGCCGCAGCCGGAGACCGCAACCGCTTATTGCTCCTCATCGGTCGCGGGGCGGATCTGGAAGCGCGAGACGACCGGGGGCAGACGGCACTGATGGCAGCCATCGACGCTCGCCAGGAGGAGTGCGCAACCAGCCTCCTCACTGCCGGCACGGACGTGAACGCGCATGACCGGTATGGCATCACCGCCCTCCATACCGCCGTGAGCCGCAAGCTGCCGGAAGTGGTGCGCCAGCTCCTGGAGCGCGGCGCCGCGCACAGCCCACAGAACAAATGGGGCCAGACGCCGCTCCTCACGGCGGTGCTGACCGACCAGCCGGAAGTGCTTGCGCAGCTCAATGCGGCCGGGGCGCGGATCGGACTGGCCGAGGCGGCGGCGCTGGGGGATCAGGACGCCGTTCGGAGCATGCTGGAGTCCGGCACGCCCATCGATCACCCCAACGAAGCCGGTATGACCGCTCTTATGGGCGCCACCGCGAAGGGGCACGTGCATCTGGTACAGGCGCTCCTGGAGCGCGGCGCGGCCGTCAACCAGCAAGACCGGCGTGGCTGCACGCCCCTGTCCTACGCCACCAGCCGCGGCCTGGAAGAACTCGCTCTATTGCTGCTCGACGCCGGCGCGGAGGTTGACCTCGCCGACCATTCGGAAATGACGCCTCTGGCGCAAGCCGCGATGATCCAAAACCTGAGCCTGATGCGTCTGCTGCTCTCCCGAGGGGCCAACCCTGACGCCGGCCGGAAATCAAGACCTATGCTCGGCGTGGCCGTCCGCATGGGCCACGTGGAGGTGGTCAGGCTCCTTCTGAAGTCGGGCGCCAATCCGGAGGTATCCGACATGGCCGGACAGCCGCTTCTGCTACTCGCCGCGGAAGGAGAACATCAGGAGATCATGCGGCTCCTCGTGGAACACGGCGCCGACGTAAATGCCCGGGACACGCTGGGCCAGACCGCCCTCATGCTCTACGCCGGGAAGGTTGACCTGGAAACGGTACGCTTTCTACTGGACCACGGCGCCGATGTAAACGCGGAGCACGACCTCGGGTCGCCGCTCTCGGCGGCGGCGCACGGGCGGCACGCGGACATGGTGCGGCTCCTAGTGGAGCGGGGAGCCGATCTGGACGGCACCAACCGCCTCGGAGTGCCGCGCTACCGCTGCCTCGACGCGGCCCTCGTGGAGGCAGCAGGGATCAAGGAACTTGTGGGGGACCGCATCGCGCCGGAGCCTCCTGACGAGGTCCGCAGTCTCCTGGACCGCTTGAAGAGCAGTGGCCCGGTGTTACGGATGGAAGACATGCTCGCCTTCTCTGACGAGCTTCGCAAGCGGGCCAAAGGATAGC
>Ga0255338_1005294_pt1 | contig 12054 bp, 9 predicted proteins | sample MeOH1_35cm_T4_19_FD_203715 | JGI IMG/M metagenome (GOLD analysis project Ga0255338, IMG submission 203715) | Sandy soil microbial communities from University of British Columbia, Vancouver, Canada - MeOH1_35cm_T4_195 | ecosystem: Engineered > Artificial ecosystem > Sand microcosm > Unclassified ... | reverse complement strand
GCGCCTTCATGCTGATGTACGGCGTGGTCTGGGTCTCGCTGATCTGGATGTACTGGACCGAAGTTCGCCGCGCCGAAGTCATGGGGATCCATGCCAAGGACTTCAGCCTGCAAGGCTAAAGACCCAACCATTCAACACCAAGGACGCCATATGAACACGACAAGCAAAGCAGTCCAGGGCAGCGGTGCAGACATCGCCGACTGGCGGCCCGAAGACGAGCAGTTCTGGGAAAGCACCGGCAGACACATCGCCTACCGCAACCTCTGGATCTCGGTGCCGGCCCTGCTGTGCGGCTTCGCCGTCTGGGGCATGTGGGGCATCATCACCGTGCAGATGCTCAACCTGGGCTTTCCCTTCAGCCAGGCCGAGCTGTTCACCTTGACCGCCATCTCCGGCCTGGCCGGTGCCACCATGCGCATCCCGGCCTCCTTCCTGATCCGCATCGCCGGCGGACGCAACACCATCTTCCTGACCACCGCCATGCTGCTGGCCCCGGCCATCGGCACCGGCATTGCCCTCCAACATAAAGACTGGCCGCTGTGGGTGTTCCAACTCATGGCCCTGTGGTCGGGCGTGGGCGGCGGCAACTTCGCCAGCTCCATGTCCAACATCGGCACCTTCTTCCCCAAACGCCTGCAGGGCACGGCACTGGGCCTGAACGCCGGCCTAGGCAACTTCGGCGTGACGACCATGCAGGTCGTCATCCCCTTCGTCATGACCATGAGCCTGTTCGGCCCCTTCGGCGGCGAAGCCATGACGCTGGTGAAGGACAGTGGCTGGATCTTCGGCAAGATCGCCGCTGGCACGCCGACCTACATCCAGAACGCCGGCTTTGCCTGGCTGATCTCGCTGGTTCCCCTGTCGGTGCTGTGCTGGTTCGGCATGAACAATCTCAAGACGGTCTCGCCCGACATCGGCAGCACCCTAGGCGCCTTCCTCAAGATCACCTGGCTCTACACCCTGTCCTTCGTGCCGGCCATCGTCGGCCTGTACCTCTACCTGCCGGCCCCCACCGGCCTGGGCCTGCTCAGTATGTGGGTGGCCATGCCGCTGATCATCATCAGCACGCTGCTGGTGATGAAGCTCGCCGCCATCGGGCCCATGAAGGAAAACATTGCCAAGCAGTTCGCCATCTTCAAGGACAAGCACACTTGGTCCATGACGGCGCTGTACATCGTGACCTTCGGCTCCTTCATCGGTTTCTCGATGGCGCTGCCACTGTCCATCACCGTGATCTTCGGTAGCACGCACACGCTGGACGCGGCCACCAATGCCTGGGTCCATGCCAAGAACCCCAACGCCCCCTCGGCCCTGACCTACGCCTGGATCGGCCCCTTCGTTGGCGCCGCCGTGCGCCCGATCGGCGGCTGGATCTCGGACAAGGTGGGTGGTTCCATCGTCACCCAGATCATCTCGGCCATCATGGTCGTGGCCTCGGCCGCCGTGGGTTACGTCATGCTGCAGGCTTACGGCTCGGCCACACCCGAGCAGTACTTCCTGACATTCATGCTGCTGTTTGTGGTGCTGTTCACTGCCACCGGCATCGGCAACGGCTCCACCTTCCGCACCATTGCCGTGATCTTCGATCGCACCCAGGCCGGCCCGGTGCTGGGCTGGACCTCGGCCGTGGCTGCCTATGGCGCATTCGTCGCCCCGGTGGTGATCGGCGCCCAGATCAAGGCGGGGGCGCCGCAGATCGCCATGTATGGCTTCGCCATCTTCTACGCCTTGTGCCTGATCCTGAACTGGTGGTTCTACCTGCGCAAGAACGCCTACGTAAAGAACCCCTGAACGCGCATCCCGAATTCACTGGAGGCCCCCATGAGCCATTTTCTCGACCGACTGAGCTACTTCTCGCAGCCGAAGGAATCGTTCTCCAACGACCACGGCGTCACCACCGGTGAAGACCGCACCTGGGAAGACGCCTACCGCGACCGCTGGGCGCACGACAAGATCGTGCGTTCCACCCACGGCGTGAACTGCACGGGTTCCTGCTCGTGGAAGATCTACGTCAAGGGTGGCATCGTCACCTGGGAAACCCAGCAGACCGACTACCCGCGCACGCGCTGGGACATGCCCAACCACGAGCCGCGCGGCTGCGCCCGCGGTGCCAGCTACAGCTGGTATCTCTACAGCGCCAACCGCGTCAAGTACCCGATGGTGCGCGGCCGCCTGCTCAAGCTCTGGCGTGAGGCACGCCTCTCGTATGAACCCGTCGATGCCTGGGCCTCGATTGCCGACAGCAACGCCAAACGCAAGGAATACCAGAGCGTGCGCGGCCTCGGCGGCTTTGTCCGCTCCAGCTGGGACGAAGTCAACGAGATGATCGCCGCAGCCAACATCTACACCGTCAAGAAGCACGGCCCGGACCGCGTGATTGGCTTCTCGCCGATTCCGGCCATGTCCATGGTCTCCTACGCTGCCGGCTCGCGCTACCTCTCGCTGCTGGGCGGCGTCTGCATGAGCTTCTACGACTGGTACTGCGACCTGCCGCCGGCCAGCCCCCAGATCTGGGGCGAGCAGACCGACGTGCCGGAATCGGCCGACTGGTACAACTCCAGCTACATCATCGCCTGGGGCTCCAACGTGCCGCAGACGCGCACGCCGGACGCCCACTTCTTCACCGAAGTGCGCTACAAGGGCACCAAGACGGTGGCCATCACGCCCGACTACGCCGAGATCTCCAAGCTGGCAGACATCTGGATGCACCCTAAACAGGGCACGGACGCTGCTTTGGCCATGGCCATGGGCCATGTGATCCTCAAGGAGTTCTACTTCGACAAGCGCAGCGCCTACTTCGACGACTACGCCCGCCGTTACACCGACCTGCCCATGCTGGTGATGCTCAAAGAGCAGAAGGCACCGAACGGCGAGACCATCCTGGTGCCGGACCGTTATGTGCGTGCCAGCGACTTCAACGGCAAGCTCGGTCAGGCCAACAACCCCGAGTGGAAAACCGTGGCCTTCAACGAGGATGGCAAGGTGGTCCTGCCCCAGGGGGCCATCGGTTTCCGCTGGGGTCCGGACGGCCGCGCCGATGCCGGCCAGTGGAACCTGGAAGCCAAGGAAGCCCGTCACGGCAGTGACGTCAAGCTCAAACTCTCGGTGCTCGAAGGCGACAGCCCCAGCAGCGAGACCGCCAAGGTGGGATTCCCCTATTTCGGCGGCATTGAATCCGAACACTTCCCCAACAACACCACCGGTGCAGCCAGCAGCAACGTGCTGGTGCGCACCGTGCCGGTCCAGCGCATTGCGCTGGGCAAGGAGGGTGAGAAGCGTGAAGCCCTGGTCGCTACCGTGTTCGATCTGCAGGCGGCCAACTATGGCGTCGCCCGCGGCATCGCAGGCGAGCTGGCCGCCAGCAGCTTCGACGATGACACCCCCTACACCCCGGCCTGGCAGGAGAAGATCACCGGTGTGCCGCGCCAGCAGCTCATCACTGTGGCGCGCCAGTTCGCCGACAACGCCGACAAGACCAAGGGCAAGTCCATGGTCATCATCGGTGCGGCCATGAACCACTGGTACCACAGCGACATGAACTACCGCGGCGTCATCAACATGCTGATGATGTGCGGCTGTATCGGCCAGAGCGGCGGCGGCTGGGCCCACTACGTGGGTCAGGAAAAGCTGCGTCCGCAGACCGGCTGGACGGCCCTGGCCTTCGCGCTGGACTGGATCCGCCCGCCGCGCCAGATGAACTCCACCAGCTTCTTCTACGCCCATACCGACCAGTGGCGCTACGAGAAACTCGGCATGGAAGAAGTGCTCTCGCCCCTGGCCGACAAGAAGATGTACGGCGGCAGCATGATCGACTACAACGTGCGCGCCGAGCGCATGGGCTGGCTGCCCTCCGCCCCGCAACTGCAGACCAACCCGATGCAGGTGGTAAAGGATGCCGTGGCGGCCGGCATGGACCCGAAGGACTACACGGTCAAGGGCCTGAAGGACGGCACGCTCAAGATGAGTTGTGAGGACCCGGACCACCCGGCCAACTGGCCGCGCAACATGTTCGTCTGGCGCTCCAACATCCTGGGCTCCAGCGGCAAGGGCCATGAGTACTTCCTCAAGCACCTGCTGGGCACCAGCCATGGCGTGCAGGGCAAGGACTTGGGCCGCGACGAGGCCAAGCCGACCGAAGTGGTCTGGCATGAGCAGGCACCGGAAGGCAAGCTGGACTTGCTGGTCACACTGGACTTCCGCATGAGCACCACCTGCCTGTACTCGGACATCGTGCTGCCCACGGCCACATGGTACGAGAAGAACGACCTCAACACCAGCGACATGCACCCCTTCATCCATCCGCTATCCACCGCGGTGGATCCGGCCTGGCAGAGCAAGAGCGATTGGGAGATCTACAAGGGTTTCGCCAAGAAGTTCAGCGAGTTGTGCGTCGGTCACCTGGGCGTGGAGCGCGAGATGGTGCTGTCGCCGCTGATGCACGACTCACCCGCCGAACTGGCGCAACCCTTCGGCGTGAAGGACTGGAAGAAAGGCGAGATCGACCTCATTCCGGGCAAGACGGCACCCAACATGATGGTGGTCGAGCGCGACTACCCCAACCTGTACAAGCGCTTCACCGCCCTGGGCCCCTTGATGAACAAGGTGGGCAATGGCGGCAAGGGCATCGCCTGGAACACCCAGACCGAAGTCAAGCAGCTCGGTGAGCTCAATGGCGTGGTGAAGGCCGAAGGCGTGACCTGCGGCATGCCGAAGATCGAGACCGACATCGACGCTTGCGAAGTCGTGCTGCAACTGGCCCCTGAAACCAACGGCCACGTGGCGGTGAAAGCCTGGGAGGCCCTGGGCAAGCAGACCGGCCGCGACCACAAGCACCTGGCTCTGTACCGAGAAGACGAGAAGATCCGCTTCCGCGACATCCAGGCCCAGCCGCGCAAGATCATCTCTTCGCCGACCTGGAGCGGCATCGAGAGCGAAACGGTGTCCTACAACGCCGGCTACACCAACGTGCATGAACTGATCCCATGGCGCACCCTGACCGGTCGCCAGCAGTTCTACCTGGATCACCCGTGGATGACGGCCTACGGCGAGAACTTCACCAGCTACCGTCCACCGGTAGACCTGAAGACCACGGCCGGCATCCATGGTGTCAAGTCCAACGGCAATACCGAGATCCTGCTGAACTTCATCACACCGCACCAGAAGTGGGGCATCCACTCCACCTACAGCGACAACCTGATGATGCTCACCCTCAACCGCGGCGGTCCGGTGATCTGGCTCAGCGAAGACGACGCCAAAAGCGCTGGCATTGTGGACAACGACTGGGTCGAGCTGTTCAACATCAACGGCGCCATTGCGGCCCGTGCGGTGGTAAGCCAGCGCGTCAACCCGGGCATGGTCATGATGTACCACGCGCAGGAGAAGACCATCAACACCCCCGGCTCGGAGATCACCGGGGCACGCGGCGGCATTCACAACTCGGTCACACGCATCGTGTTGAAACCCACGCACATGATCGGCGGCTACGCGCAGTTCAGCTACGGCTTCAACTACTACGGCACCATCGGCACCAACCGCGATGAATTCGTCGTGGTGCGCAAGATGAACAAGGTGGACTGGCTGGACACCCCGGCCGCGGCCACCAATGCCAACGCGCACGCCTAAGGAGAACGACCATGAAAATCCGCGCTCAAATCGGCATGGTGCTCAACCTGGACAAGTGCATCGGCTGCCACACCTGCTCCGTCACCTGCAAGAACGTCTGGACCAGCCGAAAAGGCATGGAATACGCCTGGTTCAACAACGTCGAAACCAAACCCGGCATCGGCTACCCCAAGGAATGGGAAAACCAGGACAAGTGGAACGGTGGCTGGGTCCGCAAGGCCAATGGCAGCATCGAGCTGCGCCAGGGGGCCAAATGGAAGTTGCTCATGCGCATCTTCGCCAACCCCAACCTGCCGCAGATCGACGACTACTACGAGCCCTTCACTTTCGACTACGACCACCTGCAGTCAGCGCCGGAAATGAAGGCCGCCCCCACGGCACGGCCGCGCAGCCTCATCACCGGCCAGCGCATGGAGAAGATCGAATGGGGCCCGAACTGGGAAGAAATCCTCGGCGGTGAATTCAGCAAGCGCTCGAAAGACAAGAATTTCGACGATGTGCAGAAGGACATCTACGGCCAGTTCGAGAACACCTTCATGATGTACCTGCCGCGCCTGTGCGAGCACTGCTTGAACCCGGCGTGCGTCGCATCGTGCCCTTCGGGCTCGATCTACAAGCGCGAAGAAGACGGCATCGTGCTGATCGACCAGGACAAGTGCCGCGGCTGGCGCATGTGCGTATCCGGCTGCCCGTACAAGAAGATCTACTACAACTGGGAATCGGGCAAGGCCGAGAAGTGCATCTTCTGCTACCCGCGCATCGAAGCCGGTCAACCGACCGTGTGCAGTGAGACCTGCGTCGGCCGCATCCGCTACCTGGGCGTGCTGCTGTATGACGCCGACCGGATTCAAGAAGCCGCCAGCGTGGAGCATGACCGCGACCTGTACCAGGCACAGCTGGACATCTTCCTGGATCCGAACGATCCGAAGGTGATCGAGCAGGCCCGTATCGACGGCATTCCGGACGCTTGGATTGAGGCCGCACGCAAGAGCCCGGTCTACAAGATGGCCGTGGACTGGAAGATCGCACTGCCCTTGCACCCCGAGTACCGCACCCTCCCCATGGTCTGGTATGTGCCGCCGCTCTCACCCATCACGGCCGCCGCCAATGCAGGCCAGATCGGCATCAACGGCAAAATCCCTGACGTCAAACAGTTGCGCATCCCGGTCAAGTACCTGGCCAACCTGCTGACGGCCGGCGACACCCTGCCGGTGGAGCGCGCCCTGGAACGCATGCTGGCCATGCGTGCCTACCAGCGTGAAAAGCACGTGGAGGGCCGCATCAACACCACGGCGCTGCAACAAGTACAAATGACGCAGGCCGAAGTGGAGGACATGTACCAGGTGATGGCGATTGCCAACTACGAGGACCGCTTCGTCATCCCCAGCTCGCACCGCGAGTATGCCGAGAACACCTTCGACATGCGCGGCGGTTGCGGCTTCTCGTTTGGCAACGGCTGTTCCGACGGCGCCGGCGAGACCAGCCTGTTCGGCGGCACAAAACGCCGCACCATCCCCATCAAGGCAGGAGTCTGACCATGGCACTCACCCATGCAACACTCAGCCTGCGGGTGCTCGCACGCCTGTTGTCCTACCCGGATGCCGAACTGCGCCGTCACCTGTCGGAAATGCAGGACGCGCTGCACAGTGAAGCCGCCCTGGGAGCGAGCCGTCTGGCCGAGATCGACGCCCTGATGCGCAGTTTGACGGCACAAGATGCGCTGGAGGTGGAAGCTGAATACGTTCAGCTGTTCGACCGCGGTCGCGCCACCTCGCTGCATCTGTTCGAGCACGTGCACGGCGACTCACGCGACCGCGGCCCGGCCATGATTGATCTGGCCAAGACCTACGAGCAAGCGGGCCTCTACCTGGCCGAGGGCGAGTTGCCCGACTACCTGCCGGTGGTTCTGGAATTCGTCTCGACCCAGCCACCGAAAGAGGCCCGCGCCTTCCTCGGCGAGATGGCGCATATTCTGAATGCCATCTTCAGCGCACTGGTGAAACGCCAGAGCGCCTATGCCAGCGTGCTGGGCGCTCTGCTGGAAATCGCCGGCGAAAAAGCCCAGGCCGTCAAGGTGACCGAGGACGAACCGCTGGACAAAAGCTGGGAAGAGCCGGCCGTCTTCGGTGGCTGCTCCACGGAAGGCCAGGCCAAGCCGGGCCAGCCCCAGCCGATTCGCATCGTCAAGAACGAAGCCCAACGCCGCAACGTTGTGCAAGGAGTGTGATCATGAGCTACCTCAACCAGTTTGTCTTCGGCATCTACCCCTACATCTGCCTCACGGTCTTCCTGCTGGGCAGCCTGATCCGCTTCGACCGCGACCAGTACACCTGGAAAAGCGACTCGTCGCAACTGCTCAAGGCCGGCCAGTTGCGTTGGGGCAGCAACCTGTTCCACGTCGGAGTGCTCTTCCTGTTCTTCGGTCATTCGGTGGGCATGCTGACGCCGCACTTTGTCTACGAACCCTTCATGACCGCCGGTGCCAAGCAGTTGATGGCCATGATCTCGGGCGGTGCCTTCGGCCTGCTGGGCTTCATCGGCGTCACGCTGCTGCTGCACCGCCGCCTCTTTGAGCCGCGCATCCGCGCCACCAGCAAGACCAGCGACATCGTGCTGCTGCTCCTGCTGTGGCTGCAGTTTGCGCTGGGCCTGGCTACCATCCCGCTCTCCGCCCAGCACCTGGACGGCGGCATGATGATGCTGCTGGCCGAATGGGCGCAGCGCATCATCACCTTCCGTGCCGGCGCGCCTGAACTGCTGATCGAGGCCGGCTGGGTCTTCAAGGCACACATGTTCCTGGGTATGAGCATCTTCCTGATCTTCCCGTTCACACGCCTGGTGCACGTCTGGAGCGGCTTCGCCTCGGTCGGCTACCTGGTCCGTCCCTACCAGGTCGTGCGCAGCCGGCGCCTGAACCTGCCGGCTGGCCACAACCTGCCGCGTCGTCCCGGCGCCGGTGTCTGAACGATTCAAGGAGAACGCCATGCTGAATCCTGCTCCCCGCCCTGCCGGCACGGCGCGCATCAACAGCTTGCCGCTGCACCGCGATGACGAATTGCTGTCGCCCGATGAGTTGCGCCAGCGCGCCTGCACCGAACTGCTGCGCCTGGCGGCGCAACGCGCGGGCATGCTACCGGCGGACGACACCTTGTCAGCTGACGGGATCCCCAGCGAAGCCGCTGTCCAGGCCATCGAATCCCTGCTGACCCAGAATCTGCACGTCCCCGAACCGTCGGAGGAAGCCTGCCGGCGCCACCATGCAGCCCACGCCGCCCGCTATCGACAAGGTGAGCGCCTGCATGTGCGGCACATCCTGTTCGCCGTCACGCCCGGCGTCGATGTCAAAGCATTGCGCCAGCGTGCCGAACACGCGCTGCTGGACGTGCGCAGCCACGACAACCAGAGCGACCCGTTTGCTGACGTGGCACGTCAGCTTTCCAACTGTCCCAGCGGCCAGGATGGCGGCGATCTGGGCTGGTTGACGGCAGAGGATTGCGCCCCCGAGTTCGCACGTGAACTGTTTGGCCAATCGGAGGTCGGCGTACTGCCGCGGCTGGTGCACAGCCGGTTCGGCCTGCATGTGGTCGAAGTACTGCAGCGCGAGCCCGGTGTGGACCAGCCTTTCGAAGCCGTGCACGGCGCCATTGCCATGGCGCTGCGGCAACAGTCCTACGTGACCGCCTTGCGCCAATATCTGCAGTTGCTCGCTGGCGCAGCGGAGATCGAAGGCGTGGACCTGGACGCTGCCGATACACCGTTGGTGCAATAAATGAAACACCCCCAGGCTTCGCGCACTGCGTGCCGCTCCGCCACCCCCCTTGCAGGGGGCAACGCCAGTGGCCCGGCAAAGCCGGTTCCACGGCGTTCCACGGTTGGAGGTCTTCATGCAGAGCGCCAGTGCCTGACGCAAGCACCCGACCTCACCACGCCATGCCCGACGAACTGCTAGAGCGGCTGCGCCGCTTTCACGACGACACCTTTCCGGGTGTACAACAGCAGTTCCAGGAACTGGTCGAGCAGGGACAGCATCCGACCACCCTGTTCATCGGCTGCTCCGACTCGCGGCTGGTGCCCTACCTGCTGACCGGTACTGGGCCAGGCGACTTGTTCATCGTGCGCAATGTCGGAGCCTTCGTGCCACCCTACGATGGCTCGGCAGGCTACCACGGCACGGCCGCCGCCATCGAGTTCGCCGTCCTCAACCTGCAGGTTTCGCACGTGGTCGTATGCGGCCACAGCCACTGCGGCGGTATCCGTGCCCTCTACGAAGGCGCCCCCGCGCAGGCCATCAACCTATCGGCCTGGCTGGAACTCGGCCGCGAAGCCGCGCTGCCGGTTCAGGTGACACCCGAGGCCTTGCGCCGCACCGAGCAGCGCGCCGTCATCCTGCAGCTCGAACGCCTGATGGGCTACCCCATGGTGCGTGAACGGGTCGAGCAGGGCAAACTGGCTCTGCATGGCTGGCATTACGTGATCGAGGAAGGCGAAGTTCATGTATTCGACGTCAAGAGCGGCCAGTTCGTGCCCGCTTCCAGCGCCTCTCACAGCGGCACCGGCCCCTACCAGATGCTGGACGACACGATGTCCAGCCCGCTGTTCAACGAAATCGACGAAAGCTACCGTCGGTTGCAGCCAGCGACCGAGCCTGACTGCTCTTGCGGCAAAGCTTGACCCAACTCAATACACGGTCAGCCGCGCGTACCTAAGCTACGCGCTTTGCCATGCCTTCCGAGCTGCAGGCTCCGGTCTCTCCCATCATGAATGCTTCTGCATCCTCTCCTTTCATTGCGCCCGAGAGCGCCACCTGGCTGGCGAACAGCGGCCTGCGCCCCCTGACCCTGGCTGACCGCAACCTGCTACCGCTGGTGCAGGGCGGCATGGGCGTCGGTGTCTCGGCACATCGGCTGGCCGGCAGCGTGGCCGCGCTCGGCGGTGTGGGCACCCTCTCCTCGGTCGATCTGCGCCGCCATCACCCGGACCTGATGGCGCAGACCGGCCACCTCGGCGCCGGCGAGGACACCAAACACCTGATCGACGCCGCCAACCTGGAAGCCTTGCGGCGCGAAATCCGCGCCGCGCGCGAACTGGCCCAGGGCCGCGGTCTGCTGGCCATCAACGTGATGCGTGCCGTCAGCGAATACACCTCGTCGGTCCGCTGTGCGCTGGAAAACGGCATCGATGCCGTGGTGGTCGGCGCCGGCCTGCCGCTGGACCTGCCCGAGCTGGCGCAGGACCACCCGCACACCGCGCTGGTTCCCATCCTGTCCGACGCGCGCGGCGTGCAGCTGATCGTCAAGAAATGGGAGCGCAAGAGACGCCTGCCCGACGCCATCGTGATCGAGCACCCGCGCCTGGCTGGCGGACACCTTGGTGCCGCAAAGATTGCCGATCTGGACGATCCGCGCTTCGACTTCGAGAACGTCATTCCACAATCGCTCGCATTCCTGAAATCGGCCGGCATCGAGAAGGAAATCCCCCTGATTGCCGCCGGTGGCATCCGCAGCTTTGAGGACATTGCCCGTCTGCAATCGCTCGGGGCCGCCGCCGTCCAGCTCGGCACCCCCTTTGCCGTCACGGAAGAAGGCGATGCCCACCCCGAGTTCAAGCGCATCCTGGCGCAAGCCAGGGAAGACGAGATGCTGGAATTCACCAGCGTTGCCGGCCTGCCGGCGCGCGCCGTGGCCACGCCCTGGCTGCGCGCCTACCTGAAGATCGAGAGCAAGCTGCAGGCGGTGGTGCACCACAAATCGCGCTGCACAAAGTACTTCGACTGCCTGGCCCAGTGCGGTCTGCGCGACGGCCTGCCCGGCTGGGGCCAGTTCTGCATCGACAACCAGTTGGCAGCGGCACTGCGTGGCGATGTGAAGAAGGGCCTGTTCTTCCGTGGCGTCGGCGCCCTGCCCTTTGGCGAACAGATTCGCAGTGTGCGCGACCTGGTCGAGCGCCTGCTCACACGCCAGGAGATACCGGCACCGGCCTGAAGCCCCCTTGTGACGACCGTGCTTTTTTGACCTGCGTCATGAAAGCGGGGCAGGAACAGGCTATGCTGAACTCTGAAATTGGTCTTTTGTTACTTTTGGAGGAATAGCATGCCTGATCTCACCTCAGCCCAAAAAGACAAATTGATGAGCGACCTGCGCCTGATGATCGCTGACGCGGAAGAGTTGCTGCGTGTCACGACCGACCAGGCCGGCGGCGCCGCAGCCGAAGTGCGTGGCCGCATCCAGGGCCGTCTGCAGCAGGCCCGTGCCGAAATGACACATCTGCAGGGCGCGGCCGTCGCCAAGGCCAAGGCCGCCGGTCACGCTGCCGACGAGTTCGTTCATGAGAAACCCTGGCAGTCGATCGGCGTCGCTGCCGGCATCGGTCTGGTGATCGGCCTGCTGATCGGCCGTCGCTGAACGCATGGCAAACGCTGATAGCGGCCGCGGT
>Ga0255338_1005293_pt1 | contig 12054 bp, 9 predicted proteins | sample MeOH1_35cm_T4_19_FD_203715 | JGI IMG/M metagenome (GOLD analysis project Ga0255338, IMG submission 203715) | Sandy soil microbial communities from University of British Columbia, Vancouver, Canada - MeOH1_35cm_T4_195 | ecosystem: Engineered > Artificial ecosystem > Sand microcosm > Unclassified ... | reverse complement strand
TCTGCGCTCGTAGCGAGCGCCTCCGCCATGGCCCGTCGCGCGAGATCGGGTGTGTTGTTCTGATGCGACAGGTGGGCCGCGACGAAATGCTGCAGGCGGCTGCAGTCGAGCGCGCGCACCAGGGCAGCGGCCGCGTGGTTCGCGAGATGCCCGTGCCGGCTCGCGATGCGCTGCTTCAGGCTGTGCGGATAAGGGCCGTTCATCAACATGTCGTGATCGTGATTGCATTCGAGCATGAGGGCATCGAGTCCCGAGAGCGTCTGCTCGATGTATGCGGTAGTGCACCCGACGTCGGTGAGCACGCCGAGCCGGCGCTGCCCGTCGGAGAACACGAACTGCGCGGGCTCCCGCGCATCGTGAGGCACCGGATAGGGATGCACTTCGATGTCGCCCACGCTGAAAGGCGTGTGGCTGTCGATGAGGTGCGTCTGCAGCGATCGCGCAGTGCCTTGCCGCGTCGCGGCGAGCGTTCCATACGTGATGTAGACAGGTATGCCGAACTTGCGCGCAAGAGCCCCGACGCCTCCGGCATGGTCCTCGTGCTCGTGAGTGACGAGTATGCCGTCGAGCTGCTCTGCGAGCACGCCGAGCCGCCCGAGGCGGGCGACGACGTCCTTCAGCCGGAATCCGCAGTCGAGCAGCAGCCGCGTGTTGCCGCCTTCGACGATGAGTCCGTTGCCGTCGCTGCCGCTGCCGAGGGATGCAAAGCGCATCGTCAGTGAGGAGGGAGGCGTAGGAAGTAAGGGGCGAAATCGCGGTCCAGGAGCGGAATCACGCTTTTACACCTCACTCGACTCCCTCCTCACTGCATCACTTGAGCTGATCGTACAGCAGCGAGAGTATCTTCTTCGCCGTGTCCGACTGCTCGCGTCCGCCTTCCTTGTTGAGCACGTTGACTTCGGTGCCCGAGCTGCCGTTCTTCACCAGGATGCGGTACTGCTCGTTCTTCTTCACGTCGCTGCCGCCCCAGAACTTGAGCCGCGAGAACCAGCCCTTGCTCTCCTTGTTGTCCGACTCGGGGTCGATGTAGCGCACGAAGTACAGGCCGTGCGAGCGGTCGCGGTCCTCGACGGTGAAGCCCACGCGATCGAGCGCGAGCCCGACGCGGCGCCAGGCGCGGTCGAACGGATCGTTCAACGCGAGCGCGCTCGCACCGTCCTTGCCTTGAGTCAGCGACGCCTGCGGCATTTCCTGCGCGCCGGCGAGCTGCTGCTTCACCTGATCCTGCTCGACGCCGAAGCGCACCATCAGCCGGCGCAGCATTTCCGCTTCGAGCTCGGGGTCGGGCGGGCGCGGCTGCCAGGCGGTGTTTTCCCTGAGCGAGTTGGTATAGACCTCTTCCATCCCGCGATGGCTGATGTAGATCTCGGTCGTGCCGGGCTGAGCGCCGGGCTCCAGGCGCGTGCGGAACTTGTCGCGCTCGGACGTGGAGTACAGCGAGTCGAGCAGCTTGCCGAGCGTGCCGCGGATGACGCCGTCGGGCACTTTCGCGCGATTCTCGTTCCAGTCGGTCTCCATCACGCCGGCTTCGGGCTTCTCGACGTTGACGACGAAGCCCACTTCCTGCCAGAAATCCTTCACGACCGGCCAGACCTGCTCGGGCGTGCCGTTGACGACGAGCCACCGCTGCGTGCCCGCGCGCTCGACCCGCACGCCGTCCTGCTTGGGCAGGACGTTGCTGCCGTCGGTGTGCACGACGCGCCCCTCGCGCTCCTTGCTGTACGCGGAATACGTCGCCCCGCTGCGCGGCGTCGTATCCGGCACCACGAAGCGCTCGTCGGCGCCGGGACGGGTCAAGTCCGGTGGAATCTCGAGCGGCGGCAGCTTCGCCGCTGCGCGGTAATCGATCTTCTTCGACGGAAGTTGGATCGAAGAGCAAGCGCCCAGCGCGAACGCGAGGAGCAGGTATCCTGCAAGCCTTGCCGCTTTATGCATATCCAGCCTATGCCTCATAGTGAGCTCGTGCGCCCCGCCGCGGCTTCAGGATGCGATCCCGGCATGCCGCAAGGCACGGCGTACTTGTTCATGATAAACGTCGGCCAACGGCGTGAGGGGCAGGCGTATGCCGCCCTCCGCGAGCCCCATCTGCTGCACGGCCCATTTCACCGGTATCGGATTCGCCTCGCAGAACAGATCGCGATGCAAAGGCAGCAGCTTGTTGTTGATCTCCCGCGCGCGCTTGACGTCGCCCTTCACCGCCGCCTCGCACATCTCGTGCATGAGCCGCGGCGCGACGTTCGCCGTGACCGATATCACGCCGTGAGCGCCGAGCAGCATGAGCGCGAGCCCCGTCGCGTCGTCGCCGCTGTACACCGCGAAGTCCGCCGGCTTCCGCCGCAGCAAGTCCGAGCCGCGCTCGAGATTCGCCGTCGCGTCCTTGATGCCGACGACGTTCGGCACCTCAGCGAGCCGCAGCACCGTCTCGTTCTGCAGGTCCGCGACGGTTCTTCCGGGCACGTTGTACAGAATGTGCGGCATCGCCACCGCTTCGGCGATCGCGCGGAAATGCCGGTACAGCCCTTCCTGCGTGGGCTTGTTGTAATACGGCACGACGGTAAGGCTCATGTCCGCCCCGGCCTGCTTCGCGTACGCCGCGAGCTCGATCGCTTCGCGCGTCGAGTTCGCGCCGGTGCCTGCAACCACCTTCACGCGGCCCGCGGCATGCTCGACCGCGGTGCGGATGAGCAGTCGGTGCTCGTCGAAATCCACCGTTGGGGATTCGCCGGTAGTCCCGACGACGACGATGCCGTCCGTGCCTTCGCCGATGTGCCAGTCGATCAACCGGCGAAACGCGCCCAGGTCGAGCTCGCCGTCGCCTTTCATGGGCGTCACGATGGCGACCAGGCTGCCGAGTAGCATTGCCATGTCTGATTTTTCCGCGGAATCCAAGGCCGTTTGCGGCCCATTCGCCTGATTGAATGCGGCATTTTACCGGATTAACGTCTTCGGCGCGCCATGCGTGAGACCGGCTTGCCGGGAAATGGTTGCGCCGCCTAGTCCGACCGCACAGCGCAGATGCGCTGGACCATCGCCGGCCTGGGCTCCGCCGCGTATATGTCCTCGTAACCGACGACGCGCAGACGGCCCCGCACGACCTCCAGCAGCTCGCCCGGCTCGAGCAGGAATGCAGGATTGGCAGGCCGTCCGTAGCGCCCGTTGCCCGCCGCAAACGTCTCGTAAAGGAGGACGCCGCCTGCGCCCACGGCGTCGACGAGCAGCGGCAGCAGCGGCCGGTGCAGATAGTTCGTGACGACGACGCCGGCGTACGTGCGTCCCGCGTACGGCCACGGCCCGCTCTCGATGTCCGCACACAGCGGGCGCACTCCCGCGGCGCCCTCGAGCCCGCTCAGCGCGGCCGCATCGCGATCCACCGCATCGACGGTGTGCCCCCGGCCGGCGAAGTAGCGCGCATGGCGCCCGCCGCCGCACGCGATGTCGAGCACCGGCCCGCCTCGCGGCACGAGCGGCGCCCAGCGCAGCACCCACGCGGACGGCGCGAGCGCTTGATGATGCGGATGGCTATCGGACATGAGCATGGCGCATGAAGCGCGCATTGTAGCGGCGATGCTGCATGCAATGCACGGCCGGGGGACAGACCTCCACCGCGCATCGGGTTCGAGCCTGGCCTTATTATCTTCCCTGCGGGGGACCCTGTGCCGCGCCATACGAAGCGAAGGCAACCGAGCCGCTCGCGTCCCAACGGAGGAGGTCGCCTGATTGAAGGCGGTAGTGGTCGCTCGATACGGCGGGCCGGGCTTTTACAGGCGATCTCAAAAACAAAAGAAGACAGAAACTGGACAGGATTAACAGGATTAACAAGATTCAAAAATCAAACGCTTTCCGCTCTAATCCTGTAAATCATGTCTATCCTGTCTATGTCTTTTGTATTTTTTGAGACCGGCTCCACGCGCTCGCATACGTACGAATCGCCCTTGCCGATGACGATAGGGATGGAAGGCGTGAGCCGTGCCGTAGAGGTCACGGCTCACACCATTCACCATTCACGCTTTTCGGCCTGTCAGACGACCCTGAAGTTCTTGAACTGCCAGGGGTCCGACGTATCGAGGTCCTCGGGGAAAGGCTGTCCGCGCTCATAGAGCGGCGTCCAGTCGGAATACACGCCCAGCTGCTTGCCGAGATACGGGCTCGCCAGCTCGAGCACGCGCTGGAAGTCGACGTCGTCCGGATCGAGTATGCCGGCGTCCGGATTTTCCATTGCCCACACCACGCCGCCCATCACGCCCGCCGCCACCTGCAGGCTCGTCGCGTTGTTGAACGGGGCGAGCTTGCGCGCTTCGTGTATCGAGAGCTGCGAACCGTACCAGTACGCGCCTTTGGCATGCCCCATCAGCAGCGCGCCGAGCTCGTCGATCCCATCGAAGATCTCGTCCATGAGAATGCGGTTCTTCTGCGGCAGCGCCCAGTTCTTGCCCGCGAACTCGTAGACCGAGAGCACCGTGCTGTCGCAGGGATGATAGGCGTAATGGCACGTCGGCCGGTACGTCACCTTGCCGCCCTCGCGCACCGTGTAGTAATCGGAGATCGAGATCGCTTCGCTGTGCGTGATGAGAAAGCCGTGATACGGGCCCTCCATCGGCGTCCACGACCGCACGTGCACCGAGGCGCCCGGCCGCGTGAGATAGATCGCCGCATCGCAGCCGTACTCGTGGCGCCTGCCGTCGGGAGGAAAATGCTTCTCGTGCGCGCCCCAGCCCAGCTCGCACGGCTGCGAGCCTTCGCCGACGAAGCCGTCCACGGACCACGTGTTCACGAACTCGAAGCGCCGCTTGCCCGGATTCGCCACCTGGCTGTCGCGCTCCGCGCAATGCACGACCTTCACCCCGAGCCGCATCGCAAGCCGCGCCCACTCCGCCTTCGTGGACGGAATGTCGGTGCGGCCGTGAATGTCGCGCTCGAGATTCACGAGCGCCTGCTTGACCCAGTGCGAGATGAGACCCGGATTGGCGCCGTGCGTCGGTATGACCGTCGGGCCGCCGTTGGGATGCTTGCGGCGCAGCTCGAGCACGGCCTCGCGCAGGCCGTAGTTGGAGCGGCGCGACGGCGTCACGCTCTGGTCGGTATAGCCGCCGAGCCACGGCTCGATGCACGTATCGAGATACAGCGCGCCCTTGCCATAGCAGTACTCGATGAGCGCTACGCTCGAGACGTCGACCGAGAGATTGAGAAGGAAATCGCCCTTGCCGACGAGCGGCTCGAGTATCGACCGATAGTTGTCGGGCGTGAGCGGCCTGACGACAAAGCTTATGCCGTAGTGCTCGGCCTCCTGCTTGCCGCGCTCGTCGCCGGTGACGATGAAGATCCGGTCCTTGGGCATGTCGATATGCCGCAGCAGCAACGGAAGTGTGCCCTGCCCGACCGAGCCGAAGCCGACAAAGACAAGCCTGCCCTGAAATTTGACGTGCTTGTGGTCTTCCATCTCATAAACTGCCTTGTATGCCGGTGCGAGGTTGCGGAGTGTAGCATTTTCGACCCTGCGACCGCATGCTGCGGCTGTTACATGCGCTCATCACGCATCCAAAAGCCGCATGAAAGCGTTTGCATTACAGCGCTGCTTTCTCTAACCTATCCAACCTTGCAGCAGCATGCGGCGCCGCACGACGGCATCACAATAATCAGCCGCGGCCGCTGCAGTACTACAACGGAGGAGATCATGATGAGCCACACCCTATCGCGCGCCGGCGCTCTGCTGCTCGGTCTCTCGGCGATCGCAGCGAGCGGCGTCACCGCAGCGCAGGAGCGTTATCCCACCCGTCCCATCGAGTTCGTCGTGCCCTGGGGACCGGGCGGCGGCGCCGATCAGCTCGCGCGCAAGATCGCGCCGGGACTGGAGAAGGCGCTGAAGGTCTCGTTGCCGGTCATCAACGTCGCGGGCGCGACGGGACAGACGGGGCTCAACAAGATGCTCGCCGCGCCCGCAGACGGCTACTCGACCTCGGTGTTCATCGCAGACACGCTCGCCCTGCTCGTCGATCCCGCGACCAAGTGGAAGATCGAGGATCTCGCGCCGGCCGCCGTGATGATCCAGCAGCCTTCGGCTTTCTTCGTCGCGGCGAACAGTCCGCTGAAGACGTGGAAGGACGTCGAGGCGGAAGCGAAGAAGCGCCCGCTCAAGGTGGGCGTGACGGGCTTCGGCAGCGCGGACGATCTGCATGTCCTGTACATCACGAACAAGGGGCTCAAGCTGCAGTCCGTGCCCTTCCCGAAGCCGGCTGAACGTTACACCGCGGTGCTGGGCGGCCACGCCGATCTCCTGTACGAGCAGCTGGGCGACGTGAAGGGCATGCTGGACGGCAAGCAGCTGCGCCCCGTCCTGATCTTCGCCGATCAGCGCTTCCCGGCCTTCAAGGACATTCCGACCGGGAAGGAAGCGGGCTACGGGATCGTCATCAATCAGTTCCGCGCCGTCGTCATGAAGGCCGGCACCGATCCGTCGCGGGTGAAGATGATGTCCGATGCCCTGGGCAAGGTCGCGGCCACGGATGACTACAAAGCATGGCTCAAGGATCAGTACGCCGAGGACGGAAGCTATGTGCCGGCTTCGAGCGCCGTTGCGTTCATGAAGCACGAGCTCGAGACGATACGGAAGTACGCGCCGAAGAAGTAACGCCACACGGCACGTCGCGACACCGATGAGCTACGTCCTGCAGGGGGCCGCGTGACCGGGCGGCGCGCCCACCTGACGCGCGCTCTGCCGTATGTGGTGTCGGGCATCGCGGCGGCGTTTCTTTACTATACTGCGGCGCACTTCGAGTTCCACCCCCGCCCCGGCACGCTGGGCCCGGACGTCTGGCCGAAGAGCATCTCGCTGCTGATGCTGCTGGTGAGCCTCTACAAGACGGTCGAGCTCCTCTTCGGCCGCGTGCGCGAGCCGGGGCCGTACCAGGCGCTCGGCACGGCGGAAGACGACGCGAGCGCCGAGCCGGCGCAGCGCCATCCGTGGCTGCTGCTGCTCGGCGTGGGAGCGACGCTCGCGTACGTCGCGCTCGTCACCACGATGGGGTTTTTCCTCTGCACGGCCGCTTATCTCGCCGCCTTTCTCTGGATCGGCGGCTACCGACGACGCTGGATCATCGCCGCGACGTCGGTGCTGGGCGCGCTGCTCCTCATGTTCGTCTTCATGAAGCTCGTGTACGTCTCGCTCCCCATAGGCACGCCGCCTTTTTCCGCGGTGACGCTCGCGCTGATGCAGTTGATGGGCATACGGTAGGCAGCGGCATGGACAGCGTGCTCGCGAATCTGGCGGTCGGCTTCAGCCACGTGCTGCAGCCGCTCAATCTGCTGGTGCTGCTGATCGGCGTCGTGCTGGGGCTGCTGGTCGCGGTGCTGCCCGGCCTCACGCTCGTGATGGGCGTGGTGCTTGCGCTGCCGTTCACGTACAGCATGGACGTGGTCCCCGCAATCGTGCTGCTCACCGCCATGTACGTCTCGGGCACCTACGCGGGCGCATGGACGTCCATACTATTTCGCGTGCCCGGCGAGCCCATCGACGTGCCGCTGCTGTGGGACGGCTACCCGATGGCGCGCAAAGGCCAGGCGGCCGAAGCGCTGGGCTGGACGCTGATCGCCGCGTTCACGGGCGGCATGGTCGCCGGCATCGTGATGGTGCTGCTCTCGCAGCCGATCGCGAAAATCGCGCTCACGTTCTCGACTCCGGAATACTTCGCGATCATTCTGTTCGGGCTGGCAAGCGTCGTCTCGCTCGGCGGGAGCTCGCTCGCCAATGCGCTCATCAGCCTGTTCATCGGCCTCATCATCGCGACAGTCGGCGTCGACGACACGTATGGCACGCACCGCTACACCTTCGGCATCAACATCCTGACCGATGGCATCGATTACCTCGTGGTGATGGTCGGCGCCTACGGCCTGGGGGAAGTGTTCACGCGGCTCGAGCAAGGCTTCAAGTCCCGGCCGCTCGAAGCCGTCGATCAGATCCGCACGCGTCTCCCGGCGTGGGCGGAGATCGCGAGGTTCAAGAGTACGTTCGCGCGCAGCAGTCTCACGGGCATCATCGTCGGGCTCGTCCCCGGCGCGGGGGCGACGGTCGCATCCTTTCTGTCGTACGGGCTCGAAGCGCAATATGGCGAGCGCAGGCAGCGCATGGGCACGGGCATCCCCGAAGGCGTCATCGCGCCGCAGACGGCGGCCACCGCCTCGGTCGGCGGCGCCATCGTTCCGCTCGTGACGATGGGCATCCCCGGTAGCGGCGCGACGGCGATCATCCTCGGCGCGTTCCTGCTGCACGGCCTGCAGCCCGGCCCGCAGGTGTTCCAGACGTCGAGCCACATCGTCTATGCGATGTTCGCCTCCGTGTTCCTCGGCATCACCTTCATGTGCGTGATCGGCTTTTTCGCGACCAAGTACATGGTGAAGGTCCTCGACCTGCCGGAAGTCGTCGTCTCGGCGTATGTCGTGATGTGCTGCCTGCTCGGGGCATTTGCCGCGCGCAACAACCTCACCGACGTGTGGCTGATGGCCATCTTCGGCATCGCGGGTTATCTCTTCGAGCGCTTCCGCTTTCCGATCACGCCGCTCGTGCTCGGCGTGATCCTGGGGCCGCTCGCCGAAAACAATTACATGACGACCATGATCAGCTTCAACAACGACTGGACCGTGTTCTTCACGCGTCCGATCGCGGGCCCGATCATGATCGTGGCGCTGATCACGCTGATCTACCCGCTCGTGAAGCAGGCGCGGGAACGGGCGCGGGCCGAGGACGCTGCGGGAGACTGAAGCCCTGCGCGGCAAAGACGCGGCCGCGCCTGGTCGTGATCAACGGCGCCAGCCGCGGCGGTGCGAATGGCGCGGATGGACGTACCCGAACGAGAACCCGAACGACGGCCCGTAGTACGGGACACCGTATCCATAATACGGATAAGGCACTGCATAGGGAACGACCGGCACGACGCGCGGGGGCTGCGGTATGGGCGTGGGCGGCGGTGGCACGTAGGGTGCAGGGCTCAATGCGAGGAGCTCACGCTCGTCGAGCCGCCATGTCGTGCCGGGCGGCGGCAGGCCGCGGTCGTCGGACGAGGCGGCGGCACCCATGGTCACGACCCGGGTCTCGTGTACAGGGGCGGCAGCGCAGCCCGCGACCGCGAGCAGCGCTGCAATCGCGCACACGCGCGCTTTTTTCGTTGTCGATTGCGATGTCATCAGTCGATACGACCCTGTGCGTCGCCGTTCGTTCGCCGCCGGAGCGGCCAGGCAAACGCGGTATCATTATGCCCCTGTTACGAACCCCTGCGCGAGCCGCTTGCGCGCGCAGGGCCGAGGAGAAAGCATGGCTGGAAATGCTTCAGTGCTGCAAGGCAGCGGCTCCGTCGCACCGGTAATCGCCGCGCTCATCGAGCGCGCGCGCGCCGCTCAGCGCATCTACGCGCAGAACGACCAGGCAAGCCTCGACGAGACCGTCGCCGCAGCCGGCTGGGCCATCATGGAGCCCGCGCGCAATCGCACGCTCGCCGAGCTCGCCGTGCGCGACACGGGCCTGGGCAACGTCGAGGACAAGATCGTCAAGAACCATCGCAAGACGCTGGGGCTCCTGCGCGATCTCAGGGGCGCGCGCTCGACCGGCGTCATCGCCGAATATCCCGAGCGCGGCATCGTGGAGATCGCCAAGCCGGCAGGTGTCGTCGCCGCGGTGGTGCCTTCCACCAACCCCGGCGCCACGCCGGCGAACAACATCATCAATGCGTTGAAGTGCGGCAATGCGACCATTGTCGCGCCCTCGCCCAAGGGTCACTCGACGTGCGCCACGCTGATCGGCTTCATCCACGAGGAGCTCGACCGCATCGGTGCGCCGCTCGATCTCGTGCAGATGCTGCCCTCGCCCGTGACGCGCGAGCTCACGAACGAGCTCATGAGACAGGCGGACCTGGTGGTGGTCACCGGCTCCCAGAACAACGTGCGCGCAGGTTACTCGAGCGGCACGCCGGCGCTCGGCGTGGGCGCGGGCAATGTGGCCGTCATCGTCGACGACAGCGCGGACTGCGCCGATGCAGCGGCAAAGATCGTGCGCTCGAAGATCTTCGACAACGCGACGAGCTGCTCGTCGGAGAACAGCGCCATCGTCCATAGCGCGGTGTACGACCGCATGGTCGCGGCCTTCGCGAAGGAAGGCGGTGCGCTGTTGACGCCCGAGGAAAAGGAAACGCTCACCCGCGCGATATTCCCGGGCGGCAAGCTTTCGCCCGCCGTCACCGCGCAGTCGGTGCGCAGGATCTGCGCGGTCGCCGGCCTCACGCGGCCCGAGCTCGTGAACGCGAAGTGCCTGCTCGTGGAAGAAACGGGCGCCGGCAGAGACCACCCGTTTTCCGGCGAGAAGCTCTCTCCCGTGCTGACGATCTACAAGGCCCGCGATTTCGAGCATGCGATCGCGACGATGCGCGCCATCTACGACTACATGGGCAACGGCCACTCCTGCGGCATCTACACCGAGGACGAGGCGCACGTCCGGCAGCTCGCCGACACGATGACCGTGTGCCGCGTGATCGTGAAGCAGGCGCATACCTTCGCGACCGGCGGCGGCTTCGACAACGGCCTGCCCTTCTCGCTCTCCATGGGCTGCGGCACGTGGGGCGGCAACAGCTTTTCCGACAATCTCAACTACAAGCACTTCATGAACGTGACGCGCATCGTGCGCACCATACCGCCCAACGAGCCGACGCTGGACGACATCTTCGGCGAGTACTGGGCGCGGCATGGCCGCGAGCGGTAGGGCGCTGCGCGGTGAGGCGTGAGCAATAAAAGGGGCTAAGCCTACACGCCCGGCGCGCCCACGCCTCACTCCTCACCCTTCACTTCTCACCAGTATGCGAACCATACGACATCACATCGAGTCGCGCGCCCGGCAGCAACCCGGCGCGCCTTACCTCATCGCGCCGGAAACGGGCGCCGTCCTGGCTTACGGCGAGCTGCGTGCGGCATCCGATCGCCTTGCGCGTCATCTTCATGCGCGCGGCTACGCCAAGGGCGACAAGATCGGCCTCATGCTGCACAACGGCTACCAGACCGCGCGCCTGCTGATCGGGCTCATGTACGCGGGCTACGTCGCCGTGCCGCTCAACCTGCTCTCGCAACGCTCGCAGCTCCAGTACGTGCTCGATCATTCCGACACGCGGCTCGTCTACACGAGCGCAGAGCTGCAGGGGCCGCTCGCCGAGGCGCTTGCCGGCGTCGACCGCGACATCGCGGTGGAAGTCATCGATCCCGACGCGACGGAAGTGCTTGCGCCCGCGAATGCCGACGTGCCGATTCCGGACATCGTCGAAAGCGACGAGGCGCTGCTCATGTACACCTCGGGCACGACAGGCCGGCCCAAAGGCGTTCTGCACACGCACAAAAGCGTCACGGCCGGCGGCGAGTACACCAGCGACGCGCATCGGCTCGAAGCCCCCGACCGCGTGCTGTGCGCGCTGCCGCTCTATCACATCAACGGCCAGATCGTGACTGCCGTCGCGCCGCTCGTGCACGGCGGCAGCGTCGTCATGCCGCACCGGTTCAGCGTGGGCAACTACTGGGAGCTCGTAGCACGCCACGCATGCACCTGGATCAACGTCGTGCCGACGATCATCGCGTATCTGCTCAATGCGCCGCATCCGCGCGAGCAAGGCCACGACATCTCGCGCGTGAAGTTCTGCCGCTCGGCATCGGCGCCGCTGCCGCCCGAGCTGCACCGCGCCTTCGAGGAGCGCTTCGGCATCTCCATCATCGAGACGTTCGGCATGACGGAAACCAACGCGCCCTGCTTCACCAACCCCTGTGATCCGGGAAAGCGCAAGATCGGCAGCCCCGGCCCGGCCTACGGCAACGAGGCCAAGATCGTCGATCCCAGGACCGGCGCCGATCTGCCGCCGCACACGCCAGGCGAGATCATGATCCGCGGCGACAACGTGATGAAGTGTTACTACAAGGATCCCGAGAACACGGCGAAGACGCTGCAGGCCGACGGCTGGATGCACAGCGGCGACCTGGGCTATCTCGACGACGACGGCTTTCTGTTCGTCACCGGCCGCATCAAGGAGCTCATCATCA
>Ga0255338_1005292_pt1 | contig 12060 bp, 10 predicted proteins | sample MeOH1_35cm_T4_19_FD_203715 | JGI IMG/M metagenome (GOLD analysis project Ga0255338, IMG submission 203715) | Sandy soil microbial communities from University of British Columbia, Vancouver, Canada - MeOH1_35cm_T4_195 | ecosystem: Engineered > Artificial ecosystem > Sand microcosm > Unclassified ... | reverse complement strand
TCGACGGCCAGGACATCGCCGGCGTCACGCAGGAAAGCCTGCGCGCGCAGATCGGCATGGTGACGCAGGATACGTCGCTGCTGCACCGCTCGATCCGCGACAACCTGCGCTACGGCCGGCCCGGCGCCAGCGAGGCCGAACTGCTTGCGGCAGCGGACGACGCGCATGCCGGCGAGTTCATTCCGCGGTTGCGCGATGCGCATGGGGCGACGGGACTGGATGCGCAGGTGGGCGAGCGCGGCGTGAAGCTATCGGGCGGGCAACGCCAGCGTATCGCGGTGGCGCGCGTGCTGCTGAAGAACGCTCCAATCCTGATCCTGGACGAAGCCACCTCGGCACTGGACTCCGAGGTGGAAGCTGCCATCCAGGAGAACCTGGAGACGCTGATGCAGGGCAAGACCGTGATCGCCATCGCGCACAGGCTCTCCACCATCGCGCGCATGGACCGGCTGGTGGTGCTGCAGGATGGGCGGATTGCCGAGAGCGGGACGCATGCAGAGTTGCTGGCGCGTGGGGGGCTTTATGCACGGTTGTGGGCGCATCAGACTGGGGGGTTTGTGGGGGTGGAATAGGTGGGGTGAGGGGGGGTAAAGCCGTTGGCTTTTGATTGCGGGTTGGTTGGTTTGAGCGGTGTTGGTTGTTGCACCCAAGGGCGTACGACATCCCCCTGCGGGGGACGCCGGTCACTCTTCTTTGCCTCGGCAAAGAAGACTAACGAGAAGAAAGCCGACCCTGCCGGGGGCAGAGCAATCAGGCTATTGAGCGTTGCTGGTTGCGTCGTCAGGCCCAGGTGTTGGCTGGCCTGTCTTACCGGCTCGAAGGGCAGCGCAATGGCATTACCCAGTGGTTTCGTGGTGCAGCCCCCGATGACAGGCGCCCTGCCCAGTCGGCCATCTGCCGTTCGCGGTGCAGCGGGCCACTGCATTTCATGCCCCACTGGTTTCGTGGTTTTGTCTCTGACGGCGAATACCCTGCCAATTGACACCCTGCCGTACCGGCGCTGGCCTTGCGTGCACATCAGCCGTCTTCGTTTCGGCGTGGGCACCGTGGCCCGGTCAGCGAACACGGAAGAATCTGCCAATGGTGTTGTGCGCATCGCTATCACTACATGAACGAGGCCGCAGGCGAGTGAGCGCCGGCCACCGCGCCCACCACGAAACCCATCCTTGCGAAGTCGCGCGGCGCCCACCCCTGCGAACGGCAGGGACCGAACAATCACCGCGCTTGCCGCCAGAGACAAAACCACGAAACCAATAAATCTCGAAGAATCGTGGTCCGTTGCACGGCGAACGACAGATGGCCGACTGGGCAGGGCGCCTGTCATCGGGGGCTGCACCACGAAACCTGTGTGGTGCGCAGGGGTGCCGCCGTTAAAGCCGGTAGAACATGCCAGCCGAAGCCACTGCCCGTACGACGGAATCACTGCCGCCGAATAGCCTGATTGCTCTGCCCCCGGCAGGGTCGGCTTTCTTCTCGTTAGTCTTCTTTGCCGAAGCAAAGAAGAGTGACCGGCGTCCCCCGCAGGGGGATGTCGTACGCCCTTGGGTGCAATAACCATCGCCACTCAAAGAAACAGCGACCACCCCAGCAGGGGGATGTCGTACGCCCTTGGGTCCAACAACCAACGCCGAAAAAAGAAACAGCGACCAACCTCGCAGGGCGATGACGTATCGCTGTTGAATGCAAGAGCGGCAAAAGCCAACACCGCCCAAATCAAAAACCACCTCCCCCTATACCCCTTATCCAGCTGACTAATGCCTCCCCGGCAACGACAACCGCCGCTCCAACCTCCGCTGCACCTGCGACAACGCCGTACTGAGCATCCAGTAAATCGCAGCCACCGCAAGATAAAGCGGCAGCGGCTGGTAAGTTGCCGCTATCACCTCCTGCGCCGTGCGCAGCAGTTCGGTCACGGTAATCACCGACACCAGCGAGGTGTCCTTGATCAGGCTGATCAGGCTGTTCGACAGGCTTGGCACCGCCAGCCGCAACGCCTGCGGCCCTACCACGTAACGCAGCGTCTGACCCTGGGTCAGCCCCAGGCTATAAGCCGCCAGCCACTGGCCGCGCGGGATGCCAAGGATGGCCCCGCGCATGCTTTCGGAAAGATAAGCCCCGACGTTCAGGCTCAGCGTGAGCACGCCGGCCGGCGTGGGCTCCAGTGCAATGCCGATGCCGGGCAATCCGTAGTACACCACGAAAATCTGCACCAGCAGCGGCGTGCCGCGCATGATACTGACGTAGACCCGCGCGATGGCCATCAGCACCCGCCGGTGGCTGATGCCCATCAGGGCGACCACGGTGCCGATCACCAGCCCGAAGGCCATCGACAGCAGGGCAAACTTGATGGTGAGCAACATGCCCTGCAACAGCACGGGCAGCGAATCGGCGACAAGCTGGAGAGCGGACATGGTAGGCCCTGGAGCATGCCGGCCACGGCAACGAGGGCGGCCGTGGCAGCATCACAACGTCACAACGCCCGGTTGACGGGCTCGCGCCTGGCAGGCGCAACCCGCGCTTACTTGGCCGGCCTGGTCACGTCCGCGCCGAACCACTTCACCGAGAGCTTGCCGAGGCTGCCGTCCTTGCGCATCTCGTCGAGCGCGCGGTCAATGGCCTGCCTGAACTTCGGATTGTCCTTGCGGAAGGGGATCGCCACCTCGGCATTGCCACCTTCGACGATCGCGCCGGGCCGCAGCGGCAGGCTCGACGTCTTGATCAGGTAGCCGATCATCAGGCGGTCGTTGAGCGCGGCGTCCACGCGTTCCGCCGCCAGGTCGCGCAGGTACTCCGGTGCGCCGGGATAGGTCTTGACGTCGATGCCGGCAACCGACTTGGCCAGTTCGTTGTAGTTACTGCCCAGGCTCACGCCGAGCTTCTTGCCCTTCAGGTCGTCGAGCGATTTGAACTGGCGCTTGTCGTCCTTGCGCTGGATCAGCTGCGCTGCCGAATAGACATAAGGCGTGGAGAAATCCAGCACCTGCTTGCGCTGCGGCGTGACCGCGACCTGGTTGACGATCACATCGAACTTGCCGGCCTGCAGCCCCGCAATGATGCCGCTCCACTCGGTGGTGACGAACTCCGGCTTGACGCCGAGCCGGGCCGCCACGCCCTTGGCCACGTCGACGTCGAAACCCTCCAGCTGATTGCCGCCGCCGCGGTAGTTGAACGGCGGATAGGTACCCTCCAGGCCAATCTTCAGCACGCCGGCCTGCTTCACGTTGTCAAGCAGGTCGGCGGCCTGCGCGGCGGCGCCCGTAGCCAGTAGCGAAACAGCGAGCAGTGCCCTGAGACAGCCAGTACGAAGCGATCGCATATGTTCTCCAGTCAGCACAAGCGGCGCGAACCGCGTTCGCGCCACCAACGGTTGGCCCACCAGGAGCGTAGACCTGCATTGAGCCTACCGCAATTTCCCGTTGCACAGCAATAACGATTCGCCCTGCCCGCGCCTGCCTCGCTTGCGCCTCGCCTACTGGAATGCCTTGTCGTTAGGCTGTGCGTAAAGATCCTTCATCTCGGCCGAGAGCGGATAGTTGAGATTGATGCCGCGCGGCGGGATCGGCGACTGGAACCACTTCTTGTAGAGCTGCTCGGCGCGGCCGCTGGTCATCAGCCCGGCGATTACGCCATCGGCCAGCTTCTTGAAGGACGGATCGTCCTTGCGGAACATGCACGCGTAGTTCTCCGTCTGCAGCGGCGTGCCCACCACCGTCCAGTCGCCGTGGTTCTTGGCCTTGGTCAGCTCGCCGTACAGCAGCGGCTCGTCCATCACGAAGGCCACCGCGCGGCCGGTCTCCAGGATCAGGAAGGACTGCCCGTGGTCCTTGGCGCTGATCAGGTTCATGTTCATGCCCTTCTCGCCGTTCATCTTCACCAGCAGGCGCTCGTCGGTGGTGCCCGCCGTGGTCACCACGTTGCGGTCCTTCAGGTCCGGGAAGTCCTTCACGCCCGACTCTTTCTTCGTCAGCATGCGCAGGCCATAGACGAAGAGGCTGTTGGAAAACGCCACCTGCTTCTGACGCTCGAGGTTGTTGGTGGTGGTGCCGCACTCGATGTCGATGGTGCCGTTCTGCACCAGCGTGATGCGGTTCTGCGAAGTGATCGGGACCAGCTTGACCTGCAGGTTGGGCATCTGCAGCTGCGTTTTCACCTTGTCGACGATCTGCAGCAGGATTTCGTGCGAGTAACCCATCACGTCCTTGCCATTGGTATAGGAGAACGGGATCGACGACTCGCGATAGCCCAGCGAGATCACGCCGGTATCCTTGATCTTGCGCAGCGTCTCGCCATCGTCGGCGATGGCCGCGCCAGCGGCGCACGCAAGCGTGGCGGCAGCCAGCAGGCAGCGGCAGAATCGGTGGGGGCGAACGTTGGATTGCATAGCGCTTTCTCCTTGGGTTGGTGACGGCTCGTGAAGTGTTGAGGTGGTGACGTCTCTGCGCCTTGACGCAAACAAAACTGCAATGCCAGCGCTACGGCTCAGGCCAGCGTCCCTGCGAAATCCCCGGCTTCGATGACCGGCCTGCGTCCTGCCAGGCCATCCGCCAGCAAGCCCGCGCTGCCCATGGCCAGCGTGAAGCCGAGCGCGCCGTGGCCGATATCAAGCCACAAGCCGCGCAGGCGCGAAGGCCCCACCATCGGCAGGCCGCTCGGCGTAGCCGGGCGCAGGCCGGCCCATGGCTGCAACTGCCCAGGTTCCATGCGCGGCGCGATATCGCCAAACAGCGCGCGCGTCTCGTCGGCCAGCGTGGCGATCCGCGCGCGGTCGATGACGGTGTCCGCGCGCACCAGATCGGCCATGCCGGCCACGCGCAAGGTATTGCCGATGCGGGCATAGACGATCTTGCGCGCAAAGTCGGTGATGCTGATATGCGGCGCGCTGGCGCCATCCGCGATCGGCACCGTGATGCTGTAGCCCTTGAGCGGCCACAAGGGCGGCCGCAGGCCCAGCGGCTTGAGCAGCGCCACGCTGCCAATGCCGCCGGCTACCACCACCGCATCGGCGCGCTCGATGCCGGACGCGGTGCGCACGCCGGTCACACGGTCGCCTTCGCGCTCGATGCCCAGCACGCTGGCGCCGAAGCGCAGCGACACACCAGGCCTGCCACGCAGCAACTGTGCCAGTGCCAGGCAAAAGCGATGGCAATCGGCCACTTCCTCGCTCGGGGTATGAATGGCGCCGGCGATCTCGCCGCGCATGCCGGCCAGCGCCGGCTCCAGCGCCACGCACGCATCGCTGTCCAGCGCCTGTTGCTCGCAGCCCAGGCTGGCCTGGTAGTCGAGCAGGCGGCAGGCTGCCTCGAAACTGTCTTTATCGCGGTGCACAATGAGCTTGCCGCGCCGGGCGAAGCCGAACTCTGCCGGCTGGCTGTCGACAAAATCCTGCATCAGGTCGCGGGAGTAAAAGGCAAGGCGCAGCAGCTTGCGCGTGGTGGCTTCGCTGGTGGCGGCGTTGCAGGCACGGGCAAACGCGGCCAGCCAGCGCCACTGCGCAGGGTCCCCCGAGGGCCGGAAGCGCATCGGCGAATCGGGACGCAGCAGCCAGCCAGGCACCTTGGCCAGCACCCCCGGGCCCGCCAGGGGGGCGACATAGCTGTAGCTGAGCTGCCCGCCGTTGGCGAAGCTGGTTTCCTCGCCGGGGCCGCCGTGCCGCTCCAGCACGGTCACCTCGTGCCCGTCGCCTGCCAGCCGCCACGCGGCGCTCATCCCGATCACGCCCGCCCCCACGATCACAACCTTCATCGTCCGCCTCTCTGCCCCGATCCAATCCGATCCGACGAAGGTTAGACCAAGCAGCCAGGCTTGCCCAATGCGAATACGTGCAAGAATATGTCTTTAGGCTATAGGTGCTCCCCAGGCACCATCCGTTACCCAATGCGATTGCGCCAGATCGAGGTCTTTCGTGCAGTCATGCTGACCGGCACCGTCAGCGAGGCGGCCCGCCTGCTGCATGTCTCGCAGCCTGTCGTCACCCGCGTGCTGCAGCATGCCGAGGCCACGCTCGGCTTTCGCCTGTTCGACCGCGTCAAGGGCAGGCTGCAGGCCACGCCGGAGGCCAGCGCGCTCTATGGCGACGTCGAGCGGCTCTATGGCGAGATCGAGCGGGTGCGGCGCGTCTCCGAAAGCCTGCGCCACAAAGGTGCCGGCCGCCTGCGTGTGGCGGCCACGCCGAGCCTGGCCAGCCCCTTGCTGGTGCCTGCCGTACGCGCTTTCTGCGCGCGCCATCCCGAGACCCAGGTTCAGGTGCTGACCCACCACACCGACGAGATCGTGCAGGGGCTGCTGGCCAACCAGATCGACCTGGGTTTCGCCTTCTCGCCGCCGCGCCACGAGGCCATCTCCAGCGAGCCGGTGGCCGGCGGGCAGATGCTGCTGGCGGTGCCTCGGGGCGAGCCGCTCTCGTCGCGCGGGCGCCGGGCCGACGTGCCGATGCACCGGCTGGTGGATCGCCCCTTCATCGCCTACGACGACAACAGCTCGCTCGGCCTGCTGGTGCGCCAGACGCTGGCACGCAACGCGCTCGAGCCGCGCTCCACGCTGGAAGTCCAGACTTACTCGCTGGCGCTGGCCCTGGTCGATGCTGGCCTTGGCCTGACCTTGCTCGACCAGTACACCGCGCTGGGCGCAGACCCCGAGCGCGTTTCGCTGCACGAGGTAAAGCCCGCCCTGTCGTTCGAGATCCAGTTGCTGCGCGCCAGCCACCGCGGCAGCTCCAGCCTGGCCGACGATATGCGCGAGCAGTTTGCCGCCGCGGCGCGGGAGGTGGCTGCTGCGCTGCCGCAGCGGCTGGAGGCGCCGGCGGTCAGTTTCGAGCACGCGCCTAAATGAGCCCTTCTGCCGTCCTCGATGGAAGCTGAGGAATTTGACAGTACCGTGCGCCGTGCACCATCATCAAAGCGCCTGAACGGTGCTTTCCAAAACCTATGTTCGCCCTGACCCTGCTTCTCCTCATCCTGGTAAGCGCCTTCTTCTCGATATCCGAGATCGCACTGACCGCTTCGCGCCGCACCAAGCTGCAGACCCTGTCCGAGCGTGGCGACCGCCGCGCCACCAGGATCATGCTGCTCAAGGAGGAACCGGGCAACTTCTTCACCATCGTGCAGATCGGCGTCAACAGCGTGGCCATCCTGGCGGGTATCGTCGGCGAGAAGCATGTCTCCGACCTGGTGCAGGCCGCGCTGCTTCCCTACCTGGACGCCGTCACGACGCAGCGCATCGCCAATGTCGGCTCCTTCCTGATCGTCACCCTGCTTTTCATCCAGTTCGCCGACCTGATCCCCAAGCGCATCGCCATGACGTACCCCGAAGCGTGCGCGCTGGTGGTGATCGATCCGATGCTGACCCTGATCAAGATCTTCAAGCCGCTCGTCTATGTGTTCAACGGCGCCGCCGACGCCACGCTGCGCCTGTTCGGCGTGCCCACCAAGCATATCGACCAGATCACTTCGGAAGACATCGCCGCCATGGTCGACGCCGGGGCGGAAGCGGGCGTGCTGCACAAGCACGAGATTCACCTGATCGAGAACGTGTTCGAGCTCGACGCCAAGAACGTCACCGCCGTGATGACGCCGCGCGACGATGTGGTCTACATTGGCCTGGACGAGCCCGCCGACAGCCTGCGCCGCAAGCTGGTCAATTACCCGCACGCGCAATACCCGGTGTGCGGGCACAACCTCGACGACGTGCTGGGCTATATCGATTCGAAGGACATCCTGCAGATGTTCCTCGCCGACGATTCCACCGGCGTGATCGGCAACATCGGCAATATCGGCAAGCACCACGACAAGAACGTGCTGGTGATCCCGGACACGCTCACGCTCACCGAGTCGCTCACGCGCTTTCGCGAGATGCACCAGAACTTTGCCGTGGTGATGAACGAGTACGGGCTGGTGGTCGGCATCGTCACGCTCGACGATATCGTCGGCGCGCTGATGGGCAACATCATCTACTCCACCGAAGACGAACAGATCGTGCGGCGCGACGAAAGCTCATGGCTGGTCGACGGCCTCACGCCGCTGGTGGACCTGAAGAAGGCGCTGGAGCTGGACGAGCTGCCCGGCGAGGATTACGTCGATACCGCCGCCGGGCTGGTGATCTACACGCTCAAGCGCATCCCGAAGAAGTCGGAAGCCATCGAGACGGCGGGTTTCCGCTTTGAAGTGGTGGATATCGACCACCACAAGATCGATCAGTTGCTGGTCTCGCGGCTACCACCGGCGGAACCGTACCAGCAGTAAGCGCGCGGCGATAACGCTCCACCGTGGCGGGCAACTGGAACGCCACGATCCAGGCGCCAACCACCACCACCGCCGCGGCAGCGGCCACGCCCAGGCGCAGCGGCGCAAGGCGCTCCGGCGCATGCAGGGTCGCGTAGGCGGTACCCAGCAGCACGATCCAGGCAAAACCGAGCGCGCAACCGGCCAGCACGTCGGACAGCCAGTGCATGCCAAGGTAGAGCCGCGACAGGCAGATCAGCGCCACCGTCACCGCGGTCAGCGCAATCACCGGGATCCGGATGCGCCACGGCTGGCGCAGGCACAGCAGGAAGGCCAGGAAGCCATAGGTCACCATGCTGCTGGTGGCGTGGCCGCTGGGAAAGGAGAAGGATTCCAGGCCGCCGTAGATGCTGGCAGGACGGCTGCGCTCGAGCGCCAGCTTGAGCACCATCACGCAAGCCCGCGCACCGAGCAGCGCCCCCACCCAGTAGGCCGCCGCCACCCAGGCACGGCGCCACGCCAGCCAGCCAAACACGGTCACGCCCACCGCCACGGAAACGCGCGCTCCGCCCAGTTCGGTCAGCGCAACCATGGCCGTATCCAGCCACCCTTGCTGCCACGCCCGCAGTTGCGCGAACACGGCCTGATCCACTTGCACCAGCGGCGCACCCTCCGCGATGGACTCGCCCAGCCACAACAGAGTGGCCGCGCACGCCATCAGCAAGACGCCGCCCAGCGCCAGCAGGAGCAACTCGGCGATGTCGCGCTCCAGCATGCGGACCACGCGCGGCCACTGCTGGCTGGAGCGCGCATGCAGCGCATCGCGACCACGCAAGCGCGCGGCGTCGAGCCGGCGCACAAGCGGGCGGATGACCAGCAACAAGCCGCGCACCAGGCACAGCAGCAATAGCGTGAACAAGGCAAGCAGGCCCACCACGCCCAGCGCGGTCGCCGGTGTGAGCCAGGAAGCGGCAACCATCGGCTCAGCCTCCCGCAGCCATGCGCGCGATATTGGCCCGTGCCAGCGCTTCGCAATCGGCGAATGCCGGCGTGAGGAAGAGCTGCGCGCGCTGCGCCAGGCCTTGCAGGAAAGCGATCCTGCGCTGCATGAAGGCAGCAAACAGGGCATCGCCGTCCAGGCCGGTGCGATTAGCCAGCAGCGCACGGTTTTCCTCGAACACAGCGGCGGTCCAGGCGTCGAAATCCGCCGGTGACGCCGCCAGGCGGCAAAGATCGAGATCTAGCACGACCTCCGACTCAGGCACCGAAGCGCGATGCCCGCGCGTATCCATCACGATGCGCGCGGCCAGCGATGTCACCGCGGCATCTACGCCGACGATCATGGTCTCGATCAGCACGGCCGAGGCCGCTTCGTTATGCTCGCAGCCCGGCACATAGACCGCGTCGTGAAACAGCACCGCCAGCGCTTGCGCGGGCGTCAGTGCCACGCCGCGCGCCTGCGCGGCTTCAAACATCTCCAGCACATGCCGGCGATCATGGTAGTGCCGGTAAGGCGCGTCGTAGCAGCCCAGCACCTGCAACACCGTCGCGCGCGGCAGGAAGTCCAGGCAGCCCAGCGACGCCGGCCAGTCCGGCGCGAAACGCGGCTGCGTGCCTTGTGGCGTCGGCACGTTTTCGGCGAACACATCCAGCGGACGCACCCACAACCGGGAGCGGTCCCGCATCGACTCGTACACCACCACCTGTGACAGGTCTGACTCGATCACGCCGAGGCCGACGATGGCATAGGCGCCGCCCTTGTAGTGGCGGTAGGGCATGCCCGGCAGATAGACGGAAGACAAATCGGCGCCGGATGAGGCGTGCGGGGAAGGCGAGGAAGAGGACTGTGTCATGAGCAGCGGGTCGAATCGGAGCAGCGTCATGATAGTGCATTGACCACGCGGGTCCGCTTGCGGGCCCCGCGCGGGCCGCAGGGCTGGTCAGCCCCGCCACTGACATCAACGAAGGGGCCTCTCCCCCTCGCCATGCTGTGCGGCGAGTTCACTCAACACCAGCGTCTCGCGGGCCAACCCGGCCGCCAAGGAGAGGATACCGCCCCGGATCTCCTGTTTGAGCGCGCCGAAGGCATCGCCGGAGGCTGCGTATTCGCTAACCATGAACAGCAAGCCATAGCGCTGCGCGGCTCGCTCGGCGGCAAGACTCAAAGGGTCCTCGGGTGGGCGGGCGCAAGGCAAGGTTGGCGTACCGGCGAAAAGGATCCGGCGAGCCCGAAGGCTCCCCTGCCCTGGCCCGCCCAATGAAGGCGCGCATAAGCATAACGGACGTAAAAATGCCGCCTGGCGGCGGCGATCCGCCTTTTCGTTCGGGACGGCAATCCCGGTCGCTGTGGTTGCAGCGACAAGCAGAGTGTAGCGCGTGGGCTCGCAGGTTCGACGCGCTGCGCGACGTTGCCAGCGATGGGCTTGCGGAACGAGGCTGGTTCGCACACGACTTATTCAGCAGGCCCAATGCAAAAGCCCCACGACTCGGTGAGGAATCGTGGGGCTTTGCTTACTGCTGGCGGAGAGGGTGGGATTCGAACCCACGGTAGGCTCGCACCTACGCCTGATTTCGAGTCAGGTACATTCGACCACTCTGCCACCTCTCCGGTAACTGGGTCGCTTGTCGCGAAGAACAAGATTATAGAGGAAATCCCGTTCCAACCGCAAGCCCCCGGCGGCGAAAATTTATGCCTCGGGTTCCAGGCGCGTCAGGCCGCCCAGATACGGCTGCAATGCGGCCGGTACCGTCACCGAGCCATCGGCGTTCTGGTAGTTCTCCAGGATCGCCACCAGCGTGCGGCCAACGGCCAGGCCCGAGCCATTGAGCGTGTGCAGCAGCTCCGGCTTGCCCTGGCCCGCGCGGAAGCGGGCCTGCATGCGGCGCGCCTGGAAGTCGCCCATGTTCGAGCAGGAGCTGATCTCGCGGTACGTGCCCTGCGCGGGGATCCAGACTTCGAGGTCATAGGTCTTGGTGCTGCCGAAGCCCATGTCGCCCGTGCAAAGCGCGACGGTGCGGAACGGCAGGTCCAGCTTCTTCAGGATGGCTTCCGCATGGCCGGTGAGCTGTTCCAGCGCATCGAATGAATGCTCGGGCTGCACCACCTGCACGAGTTCGACCTTGTCGAACTGGTGCTGGCGGATCATGCCGCGCGTGTCCCTGCCGTAGGAACCGGCTTCCGAGCGGAAGCAAGGCGTGTGGGCGACGAAACGCAGCGGCAGCTTGTCGCCGGCCACGATGGCGTCGCGCACGATATTCGTCAGCGGCACCTCGGCGGTGGGGATCAGGTAGAAGTTCTCGAGGCGCTCGCCCTCTTCGCTGCCAACCTTGCGCGGCACCTTGAACAGGTCTTCCTCGAACTTGGGCAACTGGCCGGTGCCGCGCATCGATGCGGCATTGACGATGTAGGGCACGTACATCTCGGTATAACCGTGCTCCAGCGTGTGGGTATCGAGCATCAGCTGCACCAGCGCGCGGTGCATGCGCGCGACGCCGCCACGCAGCATGGAGAAGCGCGAGCCCGTGACCTTGGCCGCGGTATCGAAATCCAGCCCGAGCCGCTCGCCCACGTCGACGTGGTCCTTGACCTCGAAGTCGAAGCTGCGCGGCGTGCCGACGCGCCGCACTTCCACGTTCTGGGTTTCGTCGCGGCCCACCGGCACGCTCTCGTGCGGCAGGTTGGGGATAGCTTCCAGGATTTCGGAGAGCTGGGCCTGGATTTCTTCCAGGCGCGCGGCCGATGCCTTGAGGGTATCGCCGATGCCGCCGACTTCGGCCATCACCGCCGAGGCGTCTTCGCCCTTGCCCTTGAGCATGCCGATCTGCTTGGAGAGGCTGTTGCGGC
>Ga0255338_1005291_pt1 | contig 12060 bp, 13 predicted proteins | sample MeOH1_35cm_T4_19_FD_203715 | JGI IMG/M metagenome (GOLD analysis project Ga0255338, IMG submission 203715) | Sandy soil microbial communities from University of British Columbia, Vancouver, Canada - MeOH1_35cm_T4_195 | ecosystem: Engineered > Artificial ecosystem > Sand microcosm > Unclassified ... | reverse complement strand
TGCCGCCGTGGCGGCGTACGCCTTCTTGAGCGCGTCGGCGCCCGAGACGTGACCCGGGGTGTGCACGGCGGTGGCGGTGTGGGCGTTGACCGTCTGCGTCGCGGCGACGACGGCGAACGAGACCCACACCGCGAGGGCGAGCCGGAGGTTGGGGCGCATGGATGAGTCCTCAGCGGGCCGGGGGCGGGACATCCGTGCACAACGACCGGCGCCGGGCAGGGTCACGTCGGCGACCCGGCAACGAGGTCAGTTGTCGTCGGTGCGCGGGGCCCGGCCCGGCCCGGTGAGCCGGCGGGCGAGGGTCAGCGGCGAGGTGACCAGGCTCAGCAGCGGATCGATCTTGTCGACGATGTGGTCGAGCCGGGCGGCGACCTTGTTGAGCTCGTCGGCGGCGTCGGCGAACCGGTCCAGCGAGGAGTTGAACCGGTCGAGGGAGGCGTTGAAGTCCGCGAGCGCGGCGGCCAGGTCGTGGGTGGTCTGCCCGACCCGCTCGACGGTCTCGTCGACGGTGAGCAGGGTGCGGGCACGGGTGCGGAGCTTGCGTCGTACGGCGGCGTCGACCGGCGCCTCGCCGGGCTCGTCGGCCACGGGCTCCGGGGCAGCGTCCTCGGGCATCTCCATGGCCCGAGTCTGCCCGATCCCGGGCTCCGGTGGCGTGCGAGCGTGGAGACCCGGGCCGGACCCTAGGCTGGGTGCGGGCCGACAGGCCCGGCGGCTGACGGGAGGACCGATGGGACGCCGAGTGCTGGTGGTCGACGACGAGGCGAAGATCCGGACCGTCCTGCGGGCCTACCTCGAGGCCGACGACTTCGAGGTCGTCGAGGTCGCGACCGGGAGGGGCGCCGTCCGTGCCGTCGAGGGCGCCGACGCGCCCGACCTGGTCCTCCTCGACATCGGACTCCCCGACACCGACGGGCTCGAGGTGCTCCGGAGCATCCGCCGGACCTCCGAGGTCCCGGTCATCCTGGTCACCGCGCGTGCCGAGGAGGTCGACAAGCTGGTCGGGCTCGGCATCGGGGCCGACGACTACGTCACGAAGCCGTTCAGCCCCCGCGAGGTGGTCGCGCGCGCCCGGACCGTCCTGCGGCGCGTCGTCGCCGGTGCCGTGCCGTCGGTCCAGGGCGCGGGCCCCGGCCGCCCGCTCGCGTTCGAGTCGCTGACCATCGACGAGGCCCGCCGCGAGGTGGTCAGCCGGGGGACTCCGGTGGAGCTGTCCGCGCTCGAGTTCGACCTGCTCGCCGCCCTCGCCGGCTCGCCGGGCCGGGTGTTCTCCCGGGCCCAGCTGCTGGAGAAGGTCTGGGGCTACGACTTCTACGGCGACGAGCGGGTCGTCGACGTGCACATCCGCCACCTGCGGCAGGTGCTCGGTGACGACGCGGCGGCGCCGGAGGTGATCGGCACCGTGCGCGGCGTCGGCTACAAGTTCCTGCTCCCGCCACGAGAGGCCCCGTGATGAACCGACTCGTCGTACGCCTGATCGCGTCGCACGCGATCGTCGCCGTCCTCGGGGCCACCGCCACCTACCTGATCGTGCGGCAGCTTGCGCCCAACCTCTTCGACCAGAACATGATGCACGCCGGGAACGGCCAGATGATGGGCCAGCCGCAGAACGGTGCCGCCCTGCGCGGGCAGTTCGCCGACGCGGTCGACCAGGCTCTGCTCGTCGGCACCCTGGTCGGGGCGGCCGCGGCCGCGCTGTTCGGCTCGCTGGCCGCGTTCGGCCTGGTCCGGCCGCTGAACCGGCTGCGGACCGCGACCGGCGAGATGGCTCGCGGCCGGTACGCCGCACCGGTCCCCGTGCCTCGTGAACGCGAGCTCGCCGACCTGGTCACCGACGTCAACACGCTGGGCCAGGCCCTCGCGACCACCGAGCAGCGCCGGGTCCGGCTGATCGGCGAGGTCGCCCACGAGATGCGCACCCCGCTGACCGTCATCGACGGCTACGTCGAGGCGATGATCGACGGGGTCATGCCGGCGAGCGCCGAGAAGCTCGGCGAGGTGAGCGAGGAGGTCCGTCGGCTGCGCCGGCTGAGCGAGAACCTCAGCGCGCTGTCGCGGGCGGAAGAGGGCCGGGTGGATCTCGACCTCCGCTCCGGGGACCTCGACGAGGTCATCCACGCCGCGGCCGAGCGGCTGCGTCCGCAGGCCGAGGACGCCGGGCTCGCTCTGGAGCTGGTGGTGGCCGACCGCCCCGTCGTCGCCGTGGTGGACCGCGACCGCGTCGCCCAGGTGGTCACGAACCTGGTCGGCAACGCGATCCGGGCGACGCCCGGCGGTGGACGGGTGACCGTCACCTGCCGGCGCGAGGGCGACTGGGGCGTGATCGAGGTCGCCGACACCGGGGAGGGCCTGGCCGCCGAGGACCTCGACCGGGTCTTCGAGCGGTTCTACCGGGTGCCCGGGCGGCGCAGCGTGGGGCAGGACGCGGGGTCGGGGATCGGGCTGACGATCGCGCGCGGGATCGTCCGCGCGCACGGAGGGGAGCTGGTCGCCCGCTCGGAGGGCCCCGGCCGCGGCACCAGCTTCGTCGCGCGCCTGCCGCTCGCACAGGACTGACGCCCGGCCGGGGCCGGGCGCCCGTCGTGGGTGGTCAGGTCAGCTCGCGTCCGCCATCGGGCAGTCACCGCGAAGGCCGGCACCGCCGCGCCCTGCGCCGGAGCCGTTCATCATGCCCATGCCGTTGCCCTGGCCCATCCCGTAGCCCTGGCCCATGCCGCGGCCCTGGCCGTTCTGCAGACCGAGGACCTGGCCGTCGGCCGCGGCCTGGAAGGCGGCGAGGTGGTGGCGCGAGCCGTTCAGCAGCGCCGTGAAGACCTGCGTCACGTCCGCAGGCAGCTTCTGGTCGAGGGCATCCTCGAGGTCGGCGATGTCGCGCTTCTCCAGGGCGGCCCCGACGTCGTAGGCGGCGTCGAGGGAGACCAGGCCGTCGGCCAGCCAGCCGTCGTACCGCTTCTGCACGGTGGCGTCGGCGTAGCTGCCGGCCAACTTGCCGTCGGCAGGATCGCTCACGTCGTACCGGTCGAGCAGGGTGCCCACGGCGTCGAAGTGCTGCTGCTCGCTCACGGTGATCCGGCTGAACGGGAGTGCGTCGTCGTACTTGTCGGCGAGTGCCTGGTAGAGGTCGCGCGCCATCCGCTCCTCCTCGCGGGCGAACCGGAGCTCGGCGGCGAGCGTGGAGTCGGCGACGGTCGCGGTGGCTCCCGCGTCAGGCGAGGCTGCCTGCGCCGCGGTGAAGAGGCCACCCCCCGCCAGGACGACGCCGGCCACCAGGCTCATCAGCATGGTGCGGTTGGTGTTCATCTCGTGCTCCTCCTCGGATCGGTCCTCCGGGAGCCGCTGCTCCCACCTCCGAGTCAAGGGCGCCGGTGTGAAGCCACCGCGGCGGCGATCATGAAGCCTTCGTGAAGGCCGGTGCTCAGTGTCCGCTCACGCGGCGGGTCAGCGCGGCCGCGGTCAGCCGCACCGCCTCGGCGACGCGGGCGACGTCCGCGCCGCCGCCCACGGGGTAGGTGACCGCGACCCCGGCCAGCGGCAGGTCGTTGTGGTCGAGCACGGCCGCCGCGACCGACGCGAAGCCGGGGGTGATCTCGCCGTCCTCGGTGGCCAGGCCGCGCTGGCGGGTCTCGGCGAGGATGGTGCGCAGCGCGCTCAACGAGGCCGGCCCGACGCCGTGCCGCTGCACGAAGGCCTCGCGATCGGGGTACAGGGCGCGGACCTGGGCGGTCGGCAGCGCGGCGAGGATCGCGCGGCCGCTGGCGGTCAGGTGCGCCGGCAGCCGGACGCCGACCTCGGTGACCAGCGGCGGCCGGCCCGGGGCACGCTCCTCGATCACGTAGAGCACGTCGCGGCCGTGGGGGACCGCCAGGTGCGCGGACTCGCCGACCCGGTCGGTGAGCGCGGCGAGGTGCCGGCGGGCGAGCCGCTGCAGCGGGGCCTGCCGCGAGTACCCGCTGCCGACCTCGAACGCGGCGACGCCGAGCCCGTACCGGCGGTCGTCGGCCAGGTGGGTGACGAACCCTTCCTCGGCCATCGCGGTCATCAGGTGGTACGCCGTCGACCGGGGCAGGTCGCACGCGCGCATGATCCGGTCGAGCGGCACCGGGTCGGGCTGGCTGGCCAGGAATTTGAGGACGCGCATCGCCCTGGTGGCGGCCGGCACCTGACCCATGGGCCCAGAGTAGGGCCGTCAGCGCAGGGCTGTCGGACCCCGGTGCGAGGATCGCGCCATGCGCGTGGAGTTCACCGCCGACCTCTGGGCCCACGGCGACGAGCCGGGCAGCTGGCACTTCGTCACGCTGCCGCCCGACCTGTCCGACGACCTGCGCGACCACGCCGGACCGCGGCCCGGTTTCGGCAGCATTCGGGTGTCGGTGCAGGTGGGGGAGACCAGCTGGCGCACCTCGCTGTTCCCCGAGGGCAGGGGTGGCTGCCTCGTGCTCCCGGTGAAGAAGGCGGTGCGCCGGGCCGAGGGCCTCGAGGCCGGCGACCCGTGCGCGGTCACCGTCGAGCTGGAGGCCTGAGCGGCAGGCTGGTGCGGGCGCCTGCTCAGTCGTGGAACGCGGCCTCGTCCTTCGGCACCAGGCCCACCGCGACCAGCGGTCCGAGCGCGGTGAGCGCGAACGCGGTCGGGTAGCCCCAGTGCGTGATCGCGGACCCGGCCAGCGGGGCGACGGCGGCGGCGGTGAGGAACTGGGCGGTGTTCTGCACCCCCAGCGCGCGGCCCGACCAGTGCGGTCCCGCCCGCTCGGCAACCGCGGTGAAGGCGAGTCCGTTGTCGGCGACCGTGACGGTGGTGGCGACGACCAGCAGCAGCACCGCGACGCCCCAGTCCTCGTGGGCGGTGGCGCCGAGGAACGCCATCGTCACCCCGGCGGCCACGGCCACCCAGCGCAGCGGCACCATCCGGCTGCCGACCAGGTCGGAGACGTGGCCGACGGTGATCCGGCCGGCGGCCCCGACGACCTGGCTGACCGCGATCAGGGTGCCGGCCGCGCCGGCGCTCCAGCCGCGGGCGTCGACCAGCCAGACCAGGCCGAAGGTCCACACCGCGAACTGGGGGATCACCAGCAGGACCGAGACACCGTGAACCCGCCACAGGAAGTCCTCGGAGTACGGGTTCGGCGTCCGTGCGACGCTGCGCGCCGGGCGTGGTGGGTCCAGGACGACGGCGAGCACCGCGACCAGGGCCGCGACGCTGGCGAGGGCCGGGATGAACAAGGCGGCCGAGACGCCGTGCCGCTCGGCGACGACGGCGATCGAGATCGCGGCGACGCCCACCCCCAGCGGCTGGGCCATCTGCCGGATGCCCATCGCGAGTCCGCGCCGGTGCGCCGGGAACCAGCCGATCACCACGCGGCCGCTGGCCGAGGAGGTCGAGGCGCCGAACGCGCCCGCGACGAAGAGCGCGACCGAGAGCGGCACCGCTCCGTGCACTTGTGTGGCGACCAGACCGGCGAGCGTCGTACCGGTCAGGCCGGCCGCCAGCACGATCCGCTCGCCGAGCATGTCGACGGCGTAGCCCCAGGCGATCAGGGTCAGCATCACGCCGACGCTGGGAGCGGCCGCCACGACGCTGGCCTGCACCAGGGTCAGGCCCTCCTTCTGGTGGAGGGTGGGGATCAGGAACGCGGGCCCGTTGATGGTCATCGCCGAGGTGCCCTGCGCGAGCACGCCGACGGCCAGCATGCCCCAGCGGCGCGCGGTCCCGACCGTGGCGGGATCGACGGCGGTGGGCATGGCGTCACGCTAGGCGCGGCCCGACCGGCCGCCGGCCCATTTCTTGCCCTGTGGGCGGTGAGATGGGTCTCCCGGGGGTCTCGGATGTGAGACGTCGCTCCCGGCGCGGCTCTGGCTCCGCTCCCGGAGTCCGGGCTTTCATGGGGGCATGAGCGCAACCTCCACGCCCGGTGCGGGCCCGGTGCAGGTCGGGACCGGCCCGGTCTCCTTCGACGACGTCGTCGCCGTCGCCCGGTACGGCGCCGGGGTCGAGCTCGCCGCCGACGCCCGGGCCGCCATCGAGCAGGCGCGCGCGGTGGTCGAGAAGCTCGCCGGCGACGCCACCCCGGTCTACGGCATCTCGACCGGGTTCGGCGCCCTGGCGACCCGGCACATCCCGACCGAGAGCCGCGCCCAGCTGCAGCGGTCGCTGGTGCGCTCGCACGCCGCCGGCTCGGGTCCCGAGGTCGAGCGCGAGGTGGTCCGCGGCCTGATGCTGCTGCGGCTCTCCACGCTCGCCACCGGGCACACCGGCATCCGGCCGGAGACCGCGGAGCTGATGGCGGCGATGCTGAGCCACGGGATCTCCCCGGTGGTCCACGAGTACGGGTCGCTCGGCTGCTCCGGCGACCTGGCACCGCTCGCGCACTGCGCGCTCGCGCTGATCGGCGAGGGGCAGGTGCGCGACGCCGCCGGCACCCTGATGCCCGCGGCCGAGGCTCTCGCGGCCGCGGGACTCCGGCCGGTCGAGCTCGCCGCCAAGGAGGGACTCGCCCTGATCAACGGCACCGACGGCATGCTCGGGATGCTGGTGCTCGCGCTCACCGACCTCGGCGTGCTGCTGCGTACGGCGGACGTCGCCGCCGCCATGTCGGTCGAGGGCCAGCTCGGCACCGACCGGGTCTTCGCCCCGGAGCTGCAGGCGATCCGTCCGCACCCCGGCCAGGCGTCGTCGGCGGCCAACCTGGTGGCGATCCTCAGGGACAGCGGGGTCGTCGCCTCGCACCGGGGGCCGGACTGCAACCGGGTCCAGGACGCCTACTCGCTGCGCTGCTCGCCGCAGGTGCACGGCGCCGCGCGCGACACCCTGGCGCACTGCGCGGTCGTGGCGACCCGGGAGCTGGCCTCGGCGATCGACAACCCCGTCGTGCTCGGCGACCGGGTCGAGTCCAACGGCAACTTCCACGGCGCGCCGGTCGCCTACGTGCTCGACTTCGCCGCGATCGTGGCGGCCGACGTCGCGTCGATCAGCGAGCGTCGTACCGACCGGTTCCTGGACCAGGCCCGCAGCCACGGGCTGCCGCCGTTCCTGGCCGACGACCCCGGGGTCGACAGCGGGCACATGATCGCGCAGTACACCCAGGCCGCGATCGTCTCGGAGATGAAGCGGCTGGCCGCCCCGGCCTCGGTCGACTCGATCCCGTCCTCGGCGATGCAGGAGGACCACGTCTCGATGGGCTGGTCGGCCGCGCGCAAGCTGCGCCGGTCGGTCGACGGGCTGACCCGGGTGCTGGCGATCGAGGTGCTCACCGCGGCCCGGGCGCTGGACCTGAGGGCGCCGCTGGAGCCGTCGCCCGCCACCGCCGCGGTGATCGCGCTGCTCCGGGACCGCGGCATCGAGGGCCCCGGGCCGGACCGGCACCTGTCGCCGGAGATCGAGAGGACCGTCGAGCTGGTCCGCAGTGGTGCCGTCGTCGCGGCCGTCGAAGAAGTGATCGGAGAGCTGCAGTGAGCGCCAACCCCCGCCTGCCCATCCACGCCGCCCACGGCAGCGACCTCACCGCCCGGTCCTGGCAGACCGAGGCGCCGCTGCGGATGCTGATGAACAACCTCGACCCCGAGGTCGCCGAGCGGCCGGAGGACCTCGTGGTCTACGGCGGCACCGGCAAGGCCGCCCGCAGCTGGGAGGCGTACGACGCCCTGGTGCGCACCCTGACCACCCTGGCCGACGACGAGACCATGCTGGTGCAGAGCGGGAAGCCGGTCGGGGTGTTCCGCACGCACGCCTGGGCGCCGCGGGTGCTGATCGCGAACTCCAACCTGGTCGGCGACTGGGCGAACTGGGAGGAGTTCCGCCGCCTCGAGGAGCTCGGCCTGACCATGTACGGCCAGATGACCGCGGGCTCGTGGATCTACATCGGCACCCAGGGCATCCTCCAGGGCACCTTCGAGACGTTCGCCGCGGTCGCGGACAAGAGGTACGGCGGGACGCTCGCCGGCACCATCACACTGACCGCCGGGCTCGGCGGGATGGGCGGGGCGCAGCCGCTCGCGGTGACGATGAACGACGGCGTCGCGATCTGCGTCGAGGTCGACCAGTCACGGATCGACCGGCGCCTCGAGCACGGCTACCTCGACGTCCAGGCCTCGTCGGTGGACGACGCGCTGGCGCGCGCGGTGCAGGCCCGTGACGAGCGACGGGGCCTGTCGATCGGCCTGCTCGGCAACGCCGCGGCGGTCGTGCCGGAGCTGCTGGAGAGGGACGCGCCGATCGACATCGTCACCGACCAGACCTCCGCGCACGACCCGCTGTCCTACCTGCCGGTGGGCGTCGCGTTCGAGGACTGGCACGCTGCCGCCGCGGCCGACCCCGCCGGTTTCACCAAGCAGGCAAGGGAATCCATGGCCGTGCACGTGCGCGCCATGGTGGAGTTCCAGGACCGCGGGGCCGAGGTGTTCGACTACGGCAACTCGATCCGCGACGAGGCCCGCAAGGGCGGCTACGACCGGGCCTTCGAGTTCCCGGGCTTCGTGCCGGCGTACATCCGGCCGCTGTTCTGCGAGGGCAAGGGCCCCTTCCGCTGGGCGGCGCTGTCCGGCGACCCGGCCGACATCGCGGCGACCGACCGGGCGATCCTCGAGCTGTTCCCCGACAACGAACGGCTCCACCGGTGGATCCGAATGGCGCAGGAGCGCGTGCACTTCCAGGGGCTGCCGGCCCGGATCTGCTGGCTCGGGTACGGCGAGCGCCACCTGGCCGGCCTCAAGTTCAACGAGATGGTCGCCTCCGGCGAGCTCAAGGCACCGATCGTGATCGGCCGCGACCACCTCGACTGCGGGTCGGTGGCGTCGCCGTACCGGGAGACCGAGGCGATGCTCGACGGCTCGGACGCGATCGCCGACTGGGCGCTGCTCAACGCACTGGTCAACACCGCCTCCGGCGCGACCTGGGTGTCGATCCACCACGGCGGCGGTGTCGGCATGGGCCGGTCCATCCACGCCGGCCAGGTGTGCGTGGCCGACGGCACCGAGCTGGCTGCGCAGAAGATCGAGCGGGTGCTGACCAACGACCCCGCCATGGGCGTCATCCGGCACGTCGACGCCGGCTACGACCGGGCCGCCGAGGTCGCCGCCGAGCGCGGGGTGCGGGTCCCGATGCGGGAGGGCTGAGCCAGCCCTCCCGCGCCGAGGGTCACCACCAGGACGTGGTGCCGTCCCAGGTCGGGCAGTACTTGATCTTCGCGCTGGTCTTGGTGTCGCCGCCGGCGCCGGTCTTGACCGTCAGGTCCGCAGCGGCGCCGCCGCAGTTCCAGGTCAGGCCGGTGCGCTTGGTCGGGCTCCAGTTGGTGGACTGCGATCCGCCGAACCGGACGACGTCGTTGGTGTGGCTCATCTTGAAGGAGTGGCCGCCGTTGTCGTCGGTCATCGACCAGCCGGCCAGCTCCTTGTCACCGCAGTCGGGCCAGAACGAGGCGCCGACCGACCATGGGACGCTCACGCTCAGGCTGGGGTTCATGTCGCAGGAGTAGCTGCGGACCTTGAGCTTCGCCTTCAGGGTCTCGTAGTTCTTCGACGTGGTCGTGCAGGTGGAGCCGTTCGGCTTGAAGGTCGAGACCGTCATGGTGTTGTTCGACAGGCTCACGTTGTCGATGAAGTAGAGGTACAGCGTGTCGCGCTCGATGCTCCGCTTCCAGGTCTCGAAGTTCGCCCGGAAGTTGATGACTCCCTGGAACTGGGTCTTCACGCAGATGTTCGGTGAGTAGAACCGGGTCATCGTGGTCTTGTTGTAGCCCTGGTGGTACGTCTGCGACTTGGTCGTCTGGGTGTCGGCCGAGGCCGGGGCGGCGGTCAGCGCGGTGGCGAGCAGGGCGAACGTGCTCGCGACCGCGAGGCCGAGGCCTGCGCGTCTGGTGCGGCGTGTGTGCATGGGCGAACCTTCCTGGGAGGGAGATGGTGCGGTCACGCTCTCATCCCGGGGGAGGCCCTGCCAGCAGATTGTCGAATTACGTCGTGCGGGGCTTTCCGGAAATCAACCGTGACGCCGACGGGTTCGCCAGGCGGCGACCTCGGCCTCGACGTCGCGGGTCGGGGTGATCACCGGGGGGCCGCCCTGCAGCTGCCGGCGGGCGTTGACGACCCGCTGGTTGAACGTCTCGAGCAGCTCGCGGACGACGGTCTCGGAGCCCTGCCGGTCGAGCAGAGCGTCCAGCTCGGCGTCGTCCTTGCGCAGCTGCAGCGCCTCGGGCAGGACGCTGATCCTCTCCCGCTCGATGAGCTTCTTCAGCCACCAGTTCGGGTCGTCGTCGAGCGGGGGCAGCGGCTTGCCCTGGCCGGGCAGGTTGTCGAACTCACCGCGCTCGATGGCCCGCTGCACCTGCAGGTCGACCCAGCGGGCCTGCTCCCGCATCCGGGCCGCGGCCGCCGAGCCGCCGGTGCGGGCGTCGCGGGCCTCCGTGCGGTCGGGGCGATCGGGGCGGTCGGGGTGCTCCGGCTCGCGGTCCGGCCGGTCGCCGTCCCCGGTCACGAGGTCGAGGGCCGGGCGTACCAGATGGTGCGGCTGGTCCAGTTGCCCGGACCGAGCCGGCGGCCGCTGCACACGACGATCGCTAGCTTCGGCGAACCGGCCGTGTAGTAGTAGGCGGCCAGGTGCCGCGGCGTGGTGACCACCTTGCGCGTGACCCGGTAGCACAGGGTGACGCCGTTGCCGCGGAGGATGATCCGGGCGCCGACCTTGAGCCGGCTCAGCATCCGGTTGCCCAGTGCCGAGCCGTCCGGGTAGGTGTGCGCGTTGAAGCGGACGTTGCCGCGCGCCGACCCGGGCTTCGGGCCGTACTTGTCCCACGCGAAGGACTGCTTGCCCGACGAGGTCAGCGGTGGGGGCAGCGGTACGCCGCCCCGGCCGCGCCCGAGGGCGAGCACCGGGATGTTGCGCCGGACGCCGGCGACGGTCGCGGTCAGCGGCGTGAACCCGTGCTGGGCCGGGTTGAGGCACTCCGGGGGCACCGCGGCCGGCCGCAGGGCACTCGCCCCGGGAGCCGGGGAGGCCGAGACCGGCCCGGACTGGCCGAGGATCAGGAGGGCGGGAAGGAGCAGCACGATCAGGCCCCCCGCCGCGGTACGCCGCGTCATGGGGCAAGGGTAGGCCCGATCCCGCCCGACCAGTAGCCGTTCGCCGACGCCAGTTGTCGCGGTCTAGCTCGCGAGCGGCGCGGCGTACCAGATCGTCCGGTGCAGCCAGTTGCCCGGACCGAGCCGGGGCGGGGAGCAGACGATCAGCGCGAGCTGGGACGGACCGTTGCGCTCGTAGTACTCGAACGACCCGTCGGAGGCGACGATCACGTCGCGCTTGGTGACCTGGTAGCACTGGGTCTGCGGCTGTCCGTCGGCCGATGTCCCGTGGACGACGATCCGGCCACCGACCTGCAGGCCGTCGAGCAGCTTGTTGCCGAGCGCGGTGCCGTCGGGCCACGTGTGGGCGTTCAGCAGCACGTTGCCCTTCGCCTCGCCGGGCATCGGGTCCGGGGGGATCGACCAGGCGAACTCGGTCTTGCCCACGTCGGAGATCGGCGGCGCCTGCGGCACGTTCGCGGAGTCGCGGGGCAGCGCCAGCACGGTCGCGTTGCTGGTCACGCCCGGGACGGTGATCCGGGTCGGCGTGAACGGCGCCGTGGCGGGCCGGTAGCAGGGCTTCGGGGCCAGGACGCTGCCGGCGACGACCGCCTGGCGCGCGGGCGGCGCCGCGTCCTCGGTCACCAGCGGGTGGGGCTTGAGCAGCAGCCACACGAACACGATGAGTACGGCGACCAGGACGGCCACCTGCGCCGAACGACGACGGGTCCGTGCGGTCATGGCGCCACCCGGTAGACGAGACCGCGGTCGCCCTTCGTGAGGGTCAAGGTGCCCTCGGTGACCGACCAGGTCACCGCGCCGTCGAGGACGGCGAGCACAGCTGCCTCGGTGTCCCGGCCGGTCTGGTCGGCGCAGGCCATCTTCGTGGTCAGCGCCGGGCCGAAGGTGACCGTCGAGCCGGTCACGGTCGCCGTGCTGCGGCCGCCGTTGCAGCCGGTGTGCAGGGCGACGGTGCCGTCCGCGCCGATCCGCAGGGTCGGGACGTGCGTGCCGGCC
>Ga0255338_1005290_pt1 | contig 12063 bp, 10 predicted proteins | sample MeOH1_35cm_T4_19_FD_203715 | JGI IMG/M metagenome (GOLD analysis project Ga0255338, IMG submission 203715) | Sandy soil microbial communities from University of British Columbia, Vancouver, Canada - MeOH1_35cm_T4_195 | ecosystem: Engineered > Artificial ecosystem > Sand microcosm > Unclassified ... | reverse complement strand
GTTGCTGCTCCAGCGCGCACATGCAGACGATCGCGACGCCGACGGCGATCGGCAGGCGCGTGGGCCCGCTGAACGGGCTCATGAAGAGATGCCAGGTATCGTAGATGAGGAACAGCAGGAATATCGGCAGATAACCGTCGGGACGGCGTTTCAGCGCCACGTTGAACCCGGTGGAGACGATCCGGATGCCGTAATAGATGAAGAAGAACGCCGCGAGCACGCCGCCCTCGATCCAGGCCTGCAGTCCCTGCGAATGGGCGGTGAATACCTTCACGCGGGCGCTGTCCGCGTGCTCCGCGCTTTCTTCGGCGACCTCCTCCTCGAACAGGCTCACCAGCCGCGGATCGGTCGGCCACGAGCCATAGCCGATGATGGGCGACTCGATCACGCCGCGAACCGCGACGAGCAGGCCTGCTTCGCGACCGACGTTGGAGCCCTCGCGGCGCTGCTTGAATTCGTCGTGCGTCGCGTACAACGCAGCGCCGACGACCGCGGCGGCGATCATGCACGCGGAGAAGAGCTTCAACAGCTGGAAGCCGCTCAAGCCCTCGGGGTTGCTCGATCTCACCCACAGCACGGCGGCGATCATGAGGCAGATCGCGCCCATGATTCTGAAATCCATGAAAATGTTCCACACGCCCAGGCCGGCGAACGCGAGACACATCAGCTTGATGGGCAGGAAGTAGCTCGCGCAGGCGAGCAGGTAGGCGATGGGTGTCGCATAACCGAATTTCCATCCCGGCGCGCTCATCATGGGCACACCGCGCACCGCGAGCTGCCCGATGGCGCCCACGCCCATGCCGAGCACGAACCACCACAGGGCGCGCCGGTCGCGCGCGACAATGACGGATAGCGCGATGAAGTCGAGCGCAAGGAGAATCACTCGTGCCCAGCCGCGCAGGAACTGCCCGGGATTGGTGTCGCGGTACAGGTCGGACAGGATGTAGCCCGCGAGCATCAGCACCGCGGTCTGCACGAACACGCCGAACGCCGAGATATCGAGTAGCGACCGGTCGCGGCCGAACAGCATCACGAACAGCGCGAGCTGGATGATGAGGAGCTCGCCCAGGTAGAACTCGCCGACGAGATTCACGGCGCGCGCGCTCGCCACACCGCAGACGAACGTCGCCATGGGCAGCCACCCGAGCGTGAGATCGATGCGCTCGAGTCTCAGCAGGGAGCGTCGGTTGAGAGCCGCGCTGGTGTAGTTCACGGGAACCTCCGGTGCATGGGGCGATGAGCGCGCGACCATCGGTCGGCGTGTCAGCTCACGAGAAAATAATTGAGGTGCCGCAGCGGATCGAGCTTGTAGAGCACGCGCTTCACTTTTTCCTCCGACGCGGAATGCAGGCGCACGCGGTGATGCTGGAGCTTCCGACGCAAGTCCCCATGGTACTGGGCGAGGCGCTCGCGATACGTCTGCGAGCCGGTGATCGAGCCGCCGTAAACGCGAAAGTCGCCCAGCACCTTGCGCACCGCCTCGAAGCGCGCACCGGCAAGCGCCATGTCGACCAGGAGCTCGCCGTCCCAGGCGATGCGGTTCGCCGTATTGAAGCGTCCGGCGCGCTCGAATATCGAGCGCCGGAAGAACGTCGCCTGCTGGCCTATGGTGCAGATGCCGGCCGCGTAATCAGCGAGATTGAAGCGGTCGGATGTCCTCTTGCGCGGCGATATCCGGCTCTCGTCGTCGATGATGCGTATCGCGCCGCACAGCACGTCGACCTGCGAATGGGCCTCGAAGTATTCGACGACGTACCGCAGCGCACCGGGCACATAGCGGTCGTCGGCGTTGAGGTAGCCATAGATGTCCGCGCGTGCGGCGGCGAAGCCCTTGTTCAGCCCGTCCGCCGGGCCGTCGTCGCGCTCTTCGATCACGGTGTCGATGCGATCGCGGTAGCGGCCGATCTTCTCGCGGCTGCCATCGGTGGAGCCCGCATCGACGACGATGTACTGCACGCCCGGGCAATCCTGGTCCAGCACCGAGCGCAGGCACTCTTCGAGGTACGGCCCCTTGTTGTACGAGATGGTGACGATGGATATGGCGGGTTGCATACGTGGCAGGTCCTAACGGTTACGCGGCCGCAGGGCCGCCTCTTCACGGCGCGGCGCGGGGCCGGTACAGCCTCCAGTAATTCGCGAGCGTCGTGAGCCCCAGCACCATGCGCGCCTGGGCCGCGCCGATGACGCCCAGCGTCGGCAGCAGGATCACGGCGGCGAGCAGTCCCATGCCGCCGCCCGCGAGATTCGCCACCGAGACGTAGCGCGCCTCGTTGTGCCCGAGCAGCAGGTAGTACGGAGCGACGTTGAGGGACAGCACGAAATAGGCCAGGGTGAGCCAGAGCAGAATGTGGCTGCTCTGCGCCGCAAAGTCCCGACCCATCCACCAGGCAAGCAAGGTCGGTCCGAACACGATCATGCCGATACCCAGTGTGAGCGAGATGGCGACGTTCACGGTGACGCCGTAGTTGCGCAGGCGCGTGAGCGACCCGTGATCGTCGGTGTGCAGCTTGCGGCTGATGAGCGGGAAGAGAAAGGCCATGGCCGCCGCGGGCAAGGCATGCACCTGCTGCGCGAGCTGCGTGCACACCGCGTAGTAGCCGACCGCGTTGGCCCCGATCAGCGCACCGATCAGAAGCCGGTCCGCATGCACGAAGAGCAGCCCGCCTATGCCCGACAGCCAGTTCCACCACCCGAAACCGAGCACGGTGCGCAGCATGGCGCGGTTTGCCAGGTCGACGCGCAGCACGCTGGCGTCGAGCAGCCGGCCGAGCGTCCATCCTTTCGCGAGACCGGACGCCGCGAGGCAGGCGCCGGATGCGACGAGCACCGCAACGAGATCGCGCGTGAGCCATGCGACCGCCATGGCGGTGAGCACGGCCGTGAGCTTGAAGCCGATTTCCAGCCGGGCAGCGGTCCCGAAGCGTTCGAGCCCGCGCAAGCCCGACGCATAGACACCGTCCACCTGCATGATGACGAGATTCAGCGCGGCAAACATGAGCGCTACCGTGACCTGACCGTGCTCGCCCATTTTTTCGAACACGTGCGCGGCAAGCTGCGGGGCCGCCAGCGCGATGAGGCCCGCCACCAGCGCCGTGCCGAACAGCGCAAGCCCGAGCGTGGCGCGGATCACCTGCACGGCGCCCGCGCGATCCTGACGGCCGATGGCGCTCGATACGAACTTGATGGTCGCCGCCCCCATGCCCAGGTTGCCCGCGCTGCCTATGCCCGCGACGGCGTTCGTCAGCATGAGCAGACCGAAGTCGGCGGTGCCGAGACTGCCGACGAGCACCGGCGTCGCAGCCAGCATGAGCAGCGGGTAGAACAGATACTCGGCCGTGCTCCACGAGGCGCTCTTCACGTGAGGCCGCGCCTGCGCGAGCAACGCCGCGGCGGCCCTCACGCGACCGGCACCGGGCATGACCGGGCAATGGCACGATTACCCCATGAACTTCCCTTCTTCCCCTTGGGAGAACAGGCGCGGACGAGGGAGAGAACGCGGTGCATTTTTACGGGCGCTCCGGGTGCATCCGCCTGAGAAAGTCCCGATACGCGAGCTCGATGCCGTCGGCAAGCGGCACCTTCGCATGCCAGCCGAGCGCCGCGAGCCGCGACACGTCGAGAAGCTTCCGCGGCGTGCCGTCGGGCTTGGACGCGTCGAACACGAGCTCGCCTTCGAAGCCCACGACGTCGCGCACCGTCTCGGCGACCTCCCTGATGCTCGCGTCGGCCCCGCAGCCGACGTTGTAGAGCGGAACCTTGTCGTCCACGTCGGCGAGCTCGTCGTTGTGCTCCATCATGTGCACGCAGGCGTCGGCGAGCTCGTCCGAGAGCAGAAACTCCCGGCGCGGCATGCCGCTGCCCCACACCGTCACCGACCTGGCACCGTCCACCTTCGCCTGGTGCATGCGGCGGATCAATGCCGGCAGCACGTGCGAGTTCTCGGGATGATAGTTGTCGCCGATGCCGTAGAGATTCGTCGGCATGGCGCAGATGTAGCGCGTGCCGAACTGCCGGTTGAACGATTCGCACAGCTTGATGCCTGCGATCTTCGCGATCGCGTACGGCTCGTTGGTCGGTTCCAGCGGGCCGGTGAGCAGGTACTCCTCCCGGATCGGCTGCGGACAGTCGCGCGGATAGATGCAGCTCGAGCCGAGGAAGAGCAGCCGCTGCACGCCCGCCTGGTGCGCCGCCTGGATGAGATGGGTCTCGATCGCGAGATTCTGGTAGATGAAGTCGGCGCGGTACACGTTGTTCGCGTGTATGCCACCCACCTTCGCCGCCGCGATGAAGATGTAATCCGGCGGCTCGCTCGCCACGAAGTCGCGCACGGCAGCCTGATCGAGGAGATCGAGCTCTTCGCGAGTGCGCGTCACCACGTTGCGGTAACCGCCCTGCTCGAGGCGGCGGACGAGCGCAGACCCGACCATGCCGCGGTGGCCCGCGACATAGATCCGGGAATCGCGCGTAACGGCTTCACTCATGGTAATCCAGCGCCTTGAAGCCGTGCGCCTTCACCAGCGAATCGCGGCGCGCGATGTTGTAGTCCTCGCGCACCATCTCCGCCACCAGTTCGTCGAACTTGACGCGCGGCGTCCAGCCGAGCCTGTTGCGCGCCTTGGTGGGATCGCCCAGCAGCGTCTCCACCTCGGTCGGCCGGAAATAGCGCGGGTCGACGCGCACCACGACGTCGCCGGCAACGAGATCGCCGTCACCGTCGTCCGCCGCGGACTTGACGATGCCGATCTCGCTCTCGTTGCGGCCTTCCCATGCGAGCTCGATGCCGAGCTCGTAGGCGGCCGCATCGACGAACTGCCGTACGCTGTACTGCTCGCCGGTGGCGATCACGTAATCCTCCGGCAGGTCCTGCTGCAGCATGAGCCATTGCATCTCGACGTAATCGCGCGCATGACCCCAGTCGCGCAGCGAGTCGAGATTGCCGAGGTAGAGACAGTCCTGCAGGCCCAGCTTGATGCGCGCCATGGCGCGGGTGATCTTGCGCGTGACGAAGGTCTCGCCGCGCACTGGCGATTCGTGGTTGAACAGGATGCCGTTGCACGCGTACATGCCGTACGCTTCGCGATAGTTGACGGTGATCCAGTAGGCATACAGCTTCGCCACCGCGTAGGGGCTCCGCGGGTAGAACGGCGTCGTCTCGCGCTGCGGGATCTCCTGCACCTTGCCGTACAGCTCCGAGGTGGAGGCCTGGTAGAAGCGGGTGTGCTTTTCGAGGTCCAGTATGCGGATCGCCTCGAGCACCCGCAGCGTGCCGAGAGCATCCGAGTTCGCCGTGTACTCGGGCTCCTCGAACGACACGCCGACGTGGCTTTGCGCGGCAAGATTGTAGATCTCGTCCGGCTGCACCTGCTGGATGATGCGGATCAGGCTGGAGGAGTCGGTCATGTCGCCGTAATGCAGGATGAAGCGCCGGTTCTGCTGATGCGGGTCCTCGTACAGGTGATCGATGCGATCGGTGTTGAAAAGCGAGCTGCGGCGCTTGATGCCGTGCACGTCGTACCCCTTGCCCAGCAGGAATTCCGCGAGATAGGAGCCGTCCTGTCCGGTGATGCCTGTGATCAATGCTTTCTTCGTCATGTGGTCGTGATCCTCGTTCCTTGATGATGCGCCGCGCGCGGCGCGAGTTGCAGTGTTACCCGGCGAATTTTCCGATGAGCCGCGCCGCTTCCTGCGGCTGCATGGCCCGCAACATGTCCGAGACGAACTCCTGCTGCAGCCTGTAGGAGGCGTCGGGATTGCGGGAAATGGTCGAGACGCGCACGAGTATGCCGTCGGGCACCGTGCCGGTAAGGCCGTACTTCAGCCGCGCGAGGTTCTGCTCGAGCGCGCCGCGCACCACCGTGTCGCCGACTGCGATCCAGTACGTGATCGGCTCGACGCGCGGACCCTGGGTCGCGACCATGCGCATGATCGGTATGTGCCCGGCCGCCGTGTCGAGCATCCCGGTGACCCTGTTCGAGATCTGGAAGCCCTGCATGGGATAGCAGACCTCGGGCTTGTGCACCTGCGTCGCGCGGCCCTGGTCGCCGCCATAGGCCACGGCCAGCATGACGCGATCGCCGTGCGCGTTGATGTAGGTGCGCGAGACCGTTTCCGTGTAGATCTTCTCGAGCTCGGCTTGCACGTCGGGGCTCACGGTCACCGGCGCGAGGCTCGTGTCCACCTGCCAGTCGCCGAAACTCCGCGGGATCGCCTGCTCGAGATTGATCGGAGGCCGTTCCTGCGCCATGCGCGCGCCGGGCTTCATGGCGATCGCAAGCCCCGCGCCCGCGAGCAGGATCAGCGCGAGCACGAGATGCCGGGGGCTGTACCAGCTCATGCGCTCACCGTTCTCCTGCGCGTTGCCGGCAGCAGGCCCAGGAGGGCATGCAGCCCGAACAGCAGGAACAGCGCGACCAGGAAGAGCAGTATCCCGGAGAAGTCGTGCAGGAAGCCCTGCGCCGCCTCATCGCCCAGGTAATACGTGATCAGCACCAGCGCGACGACCCGCACGATATTCGCGGCGAAGGCGATCGGCCAGAGGCTGAACAGCAGGATCATCGTGCGCAGCCAGCGGCCGTCCCAGGTGATGTAGAGGAACAGGAGCCCCATCGCCGTGAGGCTGTACATCGAGTTGAGCCCCGAGCACGCGTCGGCCACCAGCAGCTGATACTGCCCTATCGTGAGAATCACGCCGGTACGGGCAATGGGATAGCCGGCATGATAAAGCACGTCCTCGGCAATCACGGAGACGAGCTGCTTCAGCGAGCCGGTGGCGGCATCGACCACGATGCCGGGCAGCGGCACCAGGAACATCATATAGAGCAGCGGAAACCACATCAGCCTCACACCGCGCCAGCCGTAGATGAAGAGCAGCACGCCGGCGAGGACAGGGATCTGCGAAAACGCCTCGAAATAAATGAACTCGAGCGCACGTCCGAGCACGTAGAACAGGATGCCGACCGCGAGCGCAATGGAGCCGGCGACTGTCGCGCCCCGCTCGGGCAGCGCCCCGAGCTGCGCGCGCCGCCGCCATACGAGCCAGAACACCACGAGCAGCACCAGCGGTCCGTGGGCGTTGTGCTCCTCGTTCCACGCGCCGTGCGCAAGGCCGACGTACGTAGGCATGTAGAGCGCGAGCAGCGCGGCGGCCACGGGCAGCCACCGCAACCACGGCGCACCGCCGGCCTTCTTGAGCGCGAGCGCGTCGAAGACCGTGGCCATGCTCAGTATTCGTTCAGCACGGTGCCGACGATTTCGGCGCTGCGCACGGCGTCGGCGAGAGCCCTTGCCTCGAGCACCCGGGTCGCGTTCTTGCGCACGACCATGAGCGCGGCATGGCAGCGCAGCGCAGCCGTGTGCGCGTCCGAATGCTCGGCCGCCGCAGGAGTGTCGACCAATATGGCGTCGTGGTCTTCGCGCACGCGCTCGAGCAGGCGCGAGAACGTCGAACGCTCGAGAAGCTCCACGGGATTGGGCGGAATCGGACCCGCCGGCAGCACGGAAAGGTTGGCGAGCTGCGGCAGGCGCTGGATCGCGCTCTCGTCGTCGCGGCCGGCGAGGATGGTCGACAGCCCGCTCGCGTCGGGGAGCTGGAAGAGCTGATGCTGGCGCGGACGCCGCATGTCGGCATCGATCAGCAGCGTGCGCTCGCCGAGCTGGGAAAAGGCGACGGCGAGGTTTGCGGCCAGATAGGAGCGGCCGTCGCGATGGCGCGGGCTGATGATGGCGAGCGCGCGGCCGGTGCTCGCGCCGTCGAACCAGCGGAGCTTCAGCTGCGTGCGCAACGCCCTCAGCGCTTCCACGTCGCGCCCGGAAGGCCGGTAGGCCACCGACACCTCCTCGCTGATGCCCGCCTGTCCGGGCTCCAGGTACGGATACTCGAACTGCTTGGCGAGCGCCTGGCGCACGTCCCCTTCATTCACGTAACGAAAGTCGACGGCGATCTGGCCGAAGCGCCGCGGGTCTTCCTTCTGCGCGCGCAGCACCCGCTCCAGCTGCTCGGGGGTGAGCCTGCCCGCCGCGAGCAGGAGCGCACCGATACGCCGGTCACCGGCTTCACTCGCAAGAGGCGTCACATTGTTCATATACATTCTGGGTGTGCTCATGTATCGGGCATCCATAAGTTGACGCAGACATGGCTCGAGCTCGGGACCTGCGGTTCAAGCAGGCTTGGGACGCGCCGACCCCAGCAGCCGGTGGCCGCCGCTCATCGCAGGCAACAGATGGCGACCCGTGCTCGAGCGACCGTCCATCACGCCCAGCACGGGGAGTGCCAGCTCGGCGCCGATGTCTTCGCCGGTGCGCACGCGTCGGTCGAACACCTCGAACGCGAAGGCGAGATTCAGGCCCACGATCAGCCCGGCGATGAGCCCGACGAGCAGATTGCGGTAAACCTTGGGCGACGAAGGCTCGGCCGGCTCCACTGCCGGGTTGAGGATCGCCACGTTGGTATTGCTGTTGCGGCTGGCGAGCGTGGTCGCGGTGTGGCGTTGTTGCGCCGCGTCGTACGCCTTTTGCGCGCCCTCGACATCCGCCCGCAGCACGGAGGCTTCGTCACGCTGGCCTTTCAGGCGCAGCATCTTCTGCTTCTGCTCCGCGACCGCCTGCGTGAGCTCGGCCGCGCGCGTCGAGTGGATGCTCGACAACGTCGTCATGCCGCCGACTGCGTAGCGGATCTCCTGGTCGAGCTTCTGGCGCAGTGCGTCGATCTCCGATTTCTGTTTCTGGTACTGCGGATGCCGGGGACCGAGGATGGCGGAGGTCTCCTTCAGCTTCGCTTCGGCGCGCAGCAGCTCCGACTTGAGACTCTGGATGAGCGGGTTTGCGAGCACTTCCGGGATCTCCTCCGGAGAGCGCCCCGTCTTCGCATATTCGGCAGCCTTGCGCTCGCGGGTCGACGCATCACGGGCGTCCGCCTGCACTTGAGCAAGCTGCGAGTACAGCTCTTCCAGCCGGCTGTTCTCGACGTCCAGGCGCTCGTCGGTGACGACGATGCCGTACTTCTGCAGATGCTCCGCGAGCCGCGCCTGCGCGCGCTCGAGGTTGGCGCGCAGGTTCTTCAGCTGCTCGTCGAAGAAGCTCGACGTCTGGCGGAACGGCTCGAGCGTGAGCGCGAGCGTGACATCCATGTAGGCGCGCGAGAAAGCGTTGGCGACGAGCGCCGAGAAGCGCGAATCCTGCGCGGTGAACTGGATGTCGATGAGATTGCTGTCCCGACGCGCCTTGACGTCGGTGTTGAGCAGCAGCCGGTCCGCCCACCAGTCCTTGATCGAGCCCTTGCCCCCCGTCTGCTCCACGAACTGCTGGCGGGCGATAGGGCTTTCCGTGAGACGCGTGCCGTTCACCACGTCGAGCGCCACGCGGTGGCTGCGTATCACCTCCAGCTGCGTGGCCATCAGCGGCGGCGGCAGCAGATTGCCGGTGATGGCGTCTGTCGCTTTCGAATCCACCACGACCGTCGCCGTGGCGGTGTACTGCTTGGGCATCAGGATGTTCACCGCCAGCGCGGCGACCAGGCCGACCGCGAGCGCAGCGAACACGATCCACTTGCGCGCTCGCAGGATCAGCAGCAATTGATACAGGCTCATGGAGTGGCTCTCGTGAGTGGAATCCGGTGTGCGCGCTAAAACCAGCTCTGGCGCACGTAGATGACGTCGTCCTGACGGACGAAGTCGCTGAGATTGGTGGTGACGCGCTGAATCTGGTCCTTGTCGTCGCGGCGCGTGATGCCGATGTCGCGGTCGGTGCCGCGCGGCGTCAACCCGCCCGCCGTCGCGAGCGCCTGCATCACGGTCATCTTGCGCTCGAGGCGGTACACCCCGGGCCGCGCGACTTCACCGTAGACGTAGAACACGGGCGGCCGTTGCACATACACGATGTCGCCGTTGGAGAGTTGCAGGTCGTTCGACAGATCGCCCTTCAGGAAGAGCTCGGGCAGATCGATCTCGATCTTCTCGTAGCCGTTGCCGCTCTTCTTCATCACCGTGACGGTGTCGGAGCCGCTGCTGCCGCCGGCGAGCGCGAGCAGATCCGTGAGCTTGGTCGACGCTTCCTCCAGCGCATACTTGCCGGGCTTGTTGACCTGACCCAGCACCGGCACCTGCCGGCTGCGCAGCTGCACGAGGAAGACGTTGACCTGCGGCTGCACGACGAAGCCGCCCTTCTGCAGCCCCGTGGCGATCGAGCGCTCGGCCTGGGAGGGCGTGAGGCCCGCCACCTTGACCGTGCCGAGCAGCGGGAAAGTGATGGTGCCCGCTTCCGAGATGCGCGTCTCCGTCGTCATGTCGGGATTCTGGAACACGGTGATCCTGACGACGTCGCCGACGCCGAGCACGGCATTGCTCTCACCGCCCCGCGCATCGGCAGCCATGCCGGGCACAGCGCACATCAACGCGAACATCGCAACGAATGCCGCAACTAAACGCTTCATGTCAGGTCTCCTAGGCGTTTTTCCATTGGGGTAGTCGGATCGACGGCTGGGCGGGCAAGCCGCGGCCTCTTCCATGCGGTCACTTGAGTCCGGTGAGGCCTTTGTCGATGAGGCTCGCGTCGTTCTTCGCGGTCTCCGGCGGCTTGGGCGCTCCGGGCTGGGCGGCGGCGGTCGGGGGAGCCGACTCGGCCGCGTCCTGCTTGGAGTACTCGCCCACGTACTCGACCTTCGCTGCCGTGCGCAAACGCTTGATCTCCTCGGTCGCCTGCTCGCCGCGCTTTTGAGTGAGCAAGGCCTGTGCGATGTATGGCGCAGCTTCCGCTTCGCTCATCGGCAGCTCCTGCCAGCCGGTCAGTTGAACGATCAGCGCCCGGTTGCCCGACGGATAAAACATCACGTCGCCCGGCTTCATGCCCTCGAGCTTGGGCAGGAGGTTGCGCGGCAGCTGCTCCGAAGCCTTCATCGAGGAGCTGATGTTGTACTTGATGCCGCGCTCGCGCAGCCAGGAAGTCAGGTCGCGCATGTTGTGGTTTTTCTCCAGGGTGGTCTGCAGTGCGCGCAGCGACTCCTCCTTGTCCACGGCGGCGAGCACCTCCTGGAAGCGGTACAGCCGGCGCTTGCCGAAGAGCTCGGGATGGCCGGCGTAGTACTTCTTGATCTCGTCGCTCGTGGGCATCGTCGCTTCCGCGAGCGCGCGCTCGATGTACGCCTGAGAGAGGATCTGGCGGCGCGCATTCTCGATTGCAGTGACGACATTGGGATCGCGGTCGAGCTTGGCTTCCATGGCCTTCTGCACCAGCAGTTGCTGGTCGATGAGGCGCTCGAGCACCTGACGGCCGGCGTTCTTCGGGTCTGCGGCGTACGGGCTGGCCTGGGTCAGCGCGGTATTGATCTGATGGACGGAGATCTCGTCGCCGTTGACTTTCGCGGCCACCTGCGTCGCGGGTTTTTTTTCGTCGCCTTTGCCGCATGCCACCAACATGGCGGCGGCGAGAACTGCAGTGCACACTACTCGACTCTTGCTCATCCTCTTGTCCCTTCGTTGTGCCGCACGCCGCGTCGCGGCACCGGCCGCCGCAACACCCCGTTGTCCATCAGGTATGCACGGGCGCCAGCGTTCCCTGCCGTGCCCCTGTTTTTTTGCTCGCCCCACCGGCAAGCATTTCGTGTACCCGACGTGGCGCCGCAACGAGGCAGGGCGAGGGCGCGCATGATCGGCACATGCGATGCAGGCGGCCGTCGCAGGACTGGCGGTTGACGACGCGGAAATGTTCGAGCGGCGGTGCGACCGACGGGACGAACGGGTGCTCGGAGCTGAGCGCGGCGCCGGCACGCGTCGGTGCGTGAGACGAAGCAGGTGTAAAGCCGGGATGCCGGCAGAGCCGGCGGCCGCGCTAGAAGGCGTACTGGACGGTCGCGCCGATCACGTTGACCGTGTAGTCCTGGTTGGCAATATTGGAGTTGCGCTCTTCGCGCTGCGCCGAGACGTTCACGAATACGCGATTGATCGGGTTGTATACCGCCACGAGCCCGTAGGCATTGATGGTGTCGCGCCGCGCGCTGCCGCCGACCACGAGACCCGTCGCATCGATGTAATCGCGCTCCTGCCGGCGCAAGGTGCCGAGCAGAGTGACTTT
>Ga0255338_1005289_pt1 | contig 12064 bp, 8 predicted proteins | sample MeOH1_35cm_T4_19_FD_203715 | JGI IMG/M metagenome (GOLD analysis project Ga0255338, IMG submission 203715) | Sandy soil microbial communities from University of British Columbia, Vancouver, Canada - MeOH1_35cm_T4_195 | ecosystem: Engineered > Artificial ecosystem > Sand microcosm > Unclassified ... | reverse complement strand
AAACACCTGAGAGCAGGCGGATTGAATTTGTGTTAAACGATGAGGATGTGCTGTTGCTGGCCGGATGGGCAGTAAGCATTGAGAAGCATTACAAACAACCCATGGATATTGAGTGGGCGAAAGACGGATTTTCGGGACAGTTGTTTATCGTACAGGCAAGACCGGAAACAGTACACCAGAAACGCAACCCATATATCCAGAAAGAATACATACTGACCGGCACAGGTAAAGAGATTGCGCGCGGAAATGCAATCGGCGGAAAAATAGTTTCCGGTATTGCCCGTGTACTTCAATCACCAAAGGAAAGTTCGAAACTGCTGGCGGGGGAAATTCTTGTGACCGGAATTACGAATCCTGACTGGGATCCGATCATGAAAAAGGCCGGTGCGATAATAACCGATCGCGGAGGCAGAACAAGTCATGCCTCAATTGTAGCCCGCGAACTGGGACTGGCTGCCATTGTCGGAACAACCAACGGCACCAGTGTCATTCATGACGGACAGGAAATCACTGTAAGCTGTGCAACCGGAAAGACCGGTGTAGTTTACGAAGGGCGCCTGACCTGGGAAGAGAAAGAAAGTGATCTGCGCAGCATTCCGGTACCTAAAACACATCCGCTGCTCATCCTCGCCGATCCTGACAATGCTTTCGCACTTTCATTTCTTCCATCGCGTGGCGTTGGACTAATGCGCCTGGAATTTGCAATCACAAATTCCGTCAAGGTTCATCCCATGGCCCTGGTAAATTTCAGCCGGCTGAAAGATCAGGCGGCTAAAAAAGAAATCAGGAAACTGACAAAGGATTACCCGGACAAGAAAAAATATTTTGTCGATCAGCTGGCCCAGGCAGTCGCTACAGTGGCGTGCGCATTTTATCCGCGGGAAGTGATCGTGCGGATGAGTGATTTCAAAACCAACGAGTATGCAAATCTCATTGGAGGAAAAGAATTTGAACCGTTGGAGGAAAATCCAATGATCGGATTCCGCGGTGCTTCACGTTACTACCACGAACGATACCAGGAAGGATTCAGGCTTGAATGTGAAGCCATGAAGAAGGTCAGGGAACAGATGGGGCTCACCAACGTGAAACTCATGATTCCATTCTGCCGCACTCCTGAAGAGGGGAAGAAAGTAGTGAAGCTGATGGCGAAATATGGTTTATCGAGAGGCGACAACGGACTGGAAATTTATGTGATGGCCGAAATACCTGCCAACATACTGCTTGCTGAAGAGTTCGCACAGATTTTCGATGGATTCTCCATTGGATCCAATGACCTTACTCAACTCACACTGGGAATAGACAGAGATAATTCTATTATCAGTTCACTCTTCAACGAAAAGGACAAAGCTGCGATGCAGTTAATTTCCCTGCTGATACGCAAAGCAAAAAAAGCCGGCGTAAAAGTCGGATTATGCGGACAGGCTCCGAGTGATTTTCCGGAATATGCAGAATTCCTGGTTGAAGAAGGCATTGACAGCATTTCGTTCAATCCGGACGCACTCATGCATGGAATTGAAAATATGAATAAGGCAGAAGCTTCTCTCAGGAAATCAATCACACCAGAAAAAACGAATTAACAATGAATTTACTAGAAAATAAAACCGCACTCATCACAGGGGCTGCCTCAGGGATGGGAAAAGCAATCGCCCAATTATTTGCTTCCGAAGGAGCTAAACTCCTGCTGGCCGATGTAAATGCCGATGGCCTCAACGCAATCGTAGCGGCTATCAATAAGACCGGTGCAACTGCAATTGGCTTTGCCGGTGACATTTCCAAAGAAGACGAAGTAGAAAAAATGTTTCAGACTGCACTGCTTCATTTCCGCGGAGTTGATATCCTTGTTAACAATGCCGGTGTCCTTGATAATTTCATGCCGGTAGCGGAAATAAGTACGTCTCTGTGGAACAAGGTAATGGGTATCAATCTCAATGGCCCGTTTTACACCTGTCGACTTGCAGTTCCGTCCATGCTGAAACAAGGAGGGGGTTCAATAATCAACATTTCTTCTGTCGGAGGATTTTGCGGAGCCAGGGCCGGAGCAGCCTACACATCATCCAAGCATGCACTTATCGGGTTAACCAAAAACATCGCCTACTACTATGGCGACAAAGGCATCCGATGCAATGCTATCGCACCGGGGGGTGTGAATACGAACATCGGCGCCGGCATGCAACCGAATGAACTTGGATATGCCAAACTGAGTCTCGGTATGCAAACCAATATCAGAATTGGCGAGCCTTCGGAGATTGCAGAAGTGGCACTGTTTCTTGCCAGTAACAAATCCGGATTGATTAACGGATCGGTGATAGTGGCCGATGCAGGTTGGACCTCCTACTAAACCATTATTAACAGTTAACACTAATAAAAATAAAAATGGCAACAATTGTTCACTTTGATATTCCTGCTGAAAACCCTGAACGGGCTCAGGAATTTTATACAAAACTCTTTGGATGGAAATTCACAATGCTGCCCGGGCCTGAGCCTTATTACCTAATTGAAACAAAGGACCTCCAGGGAAAGCCCGGTCCGGGCGGAGGAATGGCGAAAAAGTCTGATCCGCAGCAGAGCATTACCAACTTCATTGGTGTTTCTTCAATTGATGATTCTATTCAGAAAGTGAAACAGTCCGGAGGAAAAGTAAAACAGGAAAAACAAAGTATTCCGGGATTTGGTTTCCTGGCTGTTTGCAGCGACCCTGAAAATAACATCTTCGGATTGTTTGAAGAAACACCTCAACCGGAAAATAAGAAACAGGTTTAGTCTCATAAGAAATCAGTCATGAAACGCATAAAATTCATCGCCAGCGATCCGCACCAGCATGCATTTGCAACGGCGCTCCGAAAAAATGTGCAGGATTATTTCAAGTCCAATAATATCTCAACGAAAGGTGACGCACGGATGTTTTTCAAAACATTTGTAATGCTCACTTTGTATGTCACACCTTTTATACTCCTGCTTACGGTACAGATGAGTTCCTTATTTGCCGTTCTGCTTCTCATAGTGATGGGTATCGGAATGGCGGGAGTCGGCATGTCTGTGATGCATGATGCTATTCACGGATCCTACTCGCCGCACAAATGGATCAACAACTTGGCCGGAGGATCAATTTACCTGATCGGTAGCAGCCCTTCCACCTGGGCAATTCAGCACAATATCCTGCATCACACATATACCAACATTACCGGTTACGACGAAGACATAGAAACCAAAGGATTCATTCGCTTATCAAAAAATACGCCGTGGAAAAAATACCAGCGATTCCAGCAGTATTATGCGTTTCTCTTCTATGGTTTCATGACCATCGCAAAACTCATCGGTGATATGCCGCAATTGTTCAAGTACAACCGGAACGGACTCACAGGTGAGCAGAATGACAAACCTGTACGCGAAGTAATACGCATGATTATCAGCAAGTCCGTTTATCTTGTTATTATCCTCGGGCTCCCTCTGTGGCTCACAGATTTTTCGTGGGGGCAGGTTCTCCTTGGCTTTCTGATCATGCACATGGTTGGCGGAATGATCATGAGCACAATTTTTCAGATGGCCCATGTTGTCGAAGGTACCGCGCAGCCTCTGCCCGATGATCAGGGTATTATTCACAACGAATGGATGGTGCATCAATTGAATACAACATCCGACTTTGCACGCAACAACTGGCTGCTTAACTGGTATGTTGGCGGATTGAATTACCAGATCGAGCACCATCTCTTTTCCAACATCTGCCATGTGCATTATCCGGCTCTCGCCCCGATAGTTGAGCGCACCGCGCGGGAGTATGGTGTGAATTATAATCTGAAACCTTCCTTCACCAAAGCATTAAAATCTCACTTACATGCGTTGGCGCGATTGGGAAAACAGCCTATGCCCATACATAGTGCGGTTCTGTAGAATCAGATTCTGACTTAACGGAGAACTATTTCCGGGTGGTTGCCGCCTATTGAAGGAGCGATCGCACTGTCACTACCCTATCCGAAAGAATCCACAATACTATTCCGCTGATTACTGCTGCAAAGAAGCACCACACGGAAATCAGGTATTGCGTGTAAAAGAAGTAAGTAATAACAAATGAAGCCGCTATTGCAACGCCCAGCACATTCATGCGATTGACGGAGGAAATGAAAAGCGGAAGTATAGTAACCAAAACATAAAAAGGGCCGGTAATGTTTTGACTCAACAAAGGAAAATTCAGAGAATATTCTACGTGATATCCGCTCACGTACGCATGTACCGGGTAAACAAGAAGACAGTACAGGTGATAGGTTGCCAACCCGATTCCGATGATCAGGAACAACGTCAGTAACCTTTTCCGCTGCTTTACTGTTTCAACAACATAAACTGACAGCGGGATCCAGAACGGCCACACTACCTGTGCGAAAACAAGAAATATCAGAATTGCCGGACTTTCCCACATCGGAGAAACCGAACCGCCCGAGGTGAGCCAGAAAACACCTTCTGCGAATTGCTGTACTGCGAACAGGTAGGGAATCGATGCAAACGGCAACTGGCGGCGCGATTCAGTTTTTCTCACCGAGAAATAACCGGCTGTTGCCAAAGCTGTTGCAGCTGTAAAACTTGCGCCGGCTGAAAAACACATGAATGTGAATTATTTGGTGAAATTTTTTGCGCACTGCGCGAAGTCAATCAAATGTAGGTGCTCCCAGACCCTGACGTGTGATAAGTATCAGTACAGAACATGATAATTCCGATGTGCGTAATAAATGATTATTATCACTTTTAACGGATTTGGTATCATTCGTATCATCAGTAAATGCATGTGCCATCATATAGTACAGAACAACCCGGCTAAAATTGATTATGGATTCTGCACCTGTTAACGGACTTTCGGATAAGGAAGTTGAAGCCAGACTGAAACAGTTTGGGTACAACGAGTTGCCGGCAGCAAAACCAAAATCGGTCTGGCGTATTGTATTCGATGTTATAAGGGAACCCATGCTGATTCTGCTGGTTTCGTGTGGCATGCTCTATATATTGCTGGGTGACCTGGGCGAAGGTGTAATGCTTATGGCCTCCGTTCTGATCGTAATTTCCATTTCCTTTTTCCAGGAAAAAAAATCGGAACGCGCACTCGAAGAACTCCGCGATCTTTCAAGTCCACGCGCCCTTGTTATTCGCGACGGAACAGAAAAGCGGATTGCCGGCAAGGAAATTGTGCCCGGTGATCTTGTTGTACTGCAGGAAGGAGATCGTGTTCCGGCAGATGCAGAACTCATCACCTGCGTCAATCTCCAGATCGATGAGTCGCTCCTGACCGGAGAATCTGTTCCTGTGAATAAAGTGCTCGTACCTGCAACGGGCACAAACGGTGATGACGACAGGTCCGCACAGATTTTTTCCGCAACGCTGATCGTACGCGGTCACGGTATTGCGCGGGTAACTGCAACCGGCCTCCATACAGAAATCGGGAAAATCGGAAAAATGCTGCAGCTGATAACCACTGAACCATCCCTGCTGCAGCGGGAGACACGACGTATTGTCCGCACATTTTCAGTGGTCGGCCTGATTGTGTGTGCAGTGGTGACTTTGGTTTACGGATTCTCACGTCACGATTGGCTGGACGGGGTTTTGTATGGACTCTCCTTAGCAATGGCTATGTTGCCGGAAGAATTTGCAGTGGTGCTTACACTTTTTATGGCGCTCGGCGCCTGGCGCTTATCGAAGAAAAATGTGCTCACCCGCAATTCTGCTTCCATTGAAACACTCGGCTCTGTCACTGTTTTGTGTACTGACAAAACAGGCACACTAACCGAGAACCGGATGAAAGTGCGGAAGCTGGATCACAACGGAACAATTTTCGAACTGCAGAATGCGCCGAAATTTATTTCCCAGGAATTCAGAAATCTACTGGAAACAGCCGTACTCGCCGGCCAGGATAAACCATTCGATCCGATGGAGAAAGCCATCGCCCAATCAGCCAAGGGTTTCGCGGAAGAGAATTTAACGAAACTGCAGCAACGCCTACTCGCAAAAGAATATCCTTTGTCGCCGCAGTTATTTGCAATGACCAGGGTCTATTCAATAACAGGTGCAGCAGAAAACCTGGTAGCGGCAAAGGGAGCCCCCGAGGCTATAGCGCTGTTATGCCGTTTTACTGAAACCGAGCAGACGGAACTTCATCGTCGTGTAAGCGAAATGGCATCCGACGGTTTACGGGTGTTGGGAGTTGCACAGGCAACATTCAAGGGCTCCGCATTCCCTGAAGAACAAACCGGCTTTGAGTTTTCTTTCGCAGGGCTAATAGGAATGGAAGATCCGCTGCGTGAAACCATTAATGACGATCTGAGTTCGTGTTACAATGCAGGCATCCGTGTGATCATGGTAACAGGCGACTATCCGGAAACAGCACGGCATATTGCACGGAAAATGGGTTTGCAGAATTCAACCGAAGTGATCACAGGAACGGAACTTGCCGCCATGGATGAAGTACAGTTACGGGATCGTGTAAAAACCGTGAACATTTTTGCGCGCATGGTTCCTGAACAGAAATTACGCCTTGTACAATCCCTGAAAGCCAACAATGAAGTGGTAGGGATGACAGGCGACGGAGTAAATGATGCTCCCGCGTTAAGAGTTGCTCACATCGGAATTGCCATGGGGCAGCGCGGAACGGATGTTGCACGCGAAGCTTCCGACCTGGTTTTGCTCGACGATAATTTTTCCTCCATTATTTCAGGAGTGCGGACGGGCCGACGGATCAATGATAATATCCGAAAGGCCATGACCTACATTTTTGCAGTTCATGTGCCCATTGCAGGCCTTACACTTGTACCTGTATTTTTTCCGATGCTGCCGGTGATCCTGTTTCCGTTACACATCGCATTTCTGGAATTGATAATTGATCCTGCCTCTACACTCATTTTTGAAGCCGAAGACGAGGAAAAAAATATCATGACGCGGAAACCAGCGGATATCCGTTCGCCTGCATTCGGAATGAAGAGAATAATGTATGGACTGTTGATGGGAGTTTCAACGTGGATAATCTGTCTCGCTGTTTACTTCATCAGCAGGCAATTGAATCGTCCTCCGGATGAAATGCGTTCCCTCACATTTACAACGCTCATCATCGCCAACATCGGGCTGATATTCATTAACCGTTCAGACACACGTTCCATTGCTGAACTGCTGCGTGAACGCAACCGCGCAGTGAGATGGGTTGTTGGCGGAGCCGTCCTGTTTCTCTCCCTCATGCTTTTTGTGCCGGCCATCAGGTCCCTCTTTCATTTCGACATTCTGCATCCCGATGATCTGCTGATCTGCCTGATTGCAGGCATTTTTGCGATCGGATGGTTTGAAATTATCAAGATCATCAGGAGAAGGCAGGGGAACCTTCATCCCTGATTTATCTGCGCCTGTGATCTAATTCATGCAAACCCGTGACCAGGATCAATGTATTGCAGCCGGTTCCCGGTCATATTTGTATAGTAAACATATCCGTCATGGAACTAACCACCACTCGCAATTACATCAGTCCGGGAGCACAGGATTTCCTCAATAAGCTCAAGGATATTAACCTGGTACGTTATGCTTCTGAAGCAGTTGAAGAAATGGGATTCACTTCCGTTGAAGAACTGAACCAGAGCATTGAGCGTACTATCGAGATGTGTATTCAGGCAGGAATACCTTTGGATGGAAATTTCAGACGCATATATATGTGCAGTGAAAACGGGATTGCATATGACTGGAAACTCTCTCTTCTCGCATACGGTCTTGTATGCATTAATGGTTCACCGTCGAATCCCAACGTTGCACGTCTTCAGATCGGGCTCCTGAAAAACTACTCATGATTGATTCAGACCGATTGATGTAAAAAAGGGGCTTCAGCAACCCCTTTTTTTGTTTCTGCAGATATGCTATTAATCAGTAGTGATCATAATCACGCATCCGGCTGATCCATGCAATTTCTCACGATGCGTACACCTGCTAGGTTTGCAGCAATACAACACTAAAAAACAAAACCACTAATAATTAAAACTATGAAAAGAATTACGTTAACAATGGCATTATCGTTGTTTGCCCTGGCAGGCACGATGCGTGCTCAGAGTTCGTGTTCGGATCTGAATGGCTACGTAGATTCGAAAAACACGAGTACCACGGGGTATTATTCCCTGATGAACGGAATGGAAGAAAAAGCAGCACAAACGTATCATTACTCCGGTCCCGGAAAAGTGAGCAGCGTTCGTGTGTACGGTAACTATCCCGGCATTATGGGAGGGGTTCCGTTACGCGTGGGTATTTACGATGTAGATGCCAACGGCCGACCAACAACACAACTTCAGGCTACCAACGACACCTGGTGGTGGTTTGACAATATGGCTGGATACATCACAGTGAATTTCGGAGGTGGCGGAGTATTCGTTGATAACAACTTCGCAGTTACAGTTGAAATCCGCAATGCTTCTCCATGGGGAAATGTTTTCCAGCTGAAGTACACCGGTGACGGGGAAGGACTTGGCCAGGATCTTGCGTCGCTTGCCGGCACTTCAACAGGATCGAACTGGACAAGCGCCATGACTAACTTCAACAAGGATGGAGATTTCTATCTCGTTCCGCGTATGACGCATTTTCTTGATGCGACCATCAGCGTTAGTTCACCATGTGCTGCAGTGGGTGTACCTGTTGCATTCACCAACAATTCGGAAATGACAACCGACAGTATGTTCAACACAATCGGGTTGGCGGCATACAGCGGAACTTCTGATTTCTACAGTTGGGATTTCGGTGACGCTTCACCGATTTCGCATGCAACGAACCCTTCACACGCATATGCAACTGCAGGATCATATACAGTAGTTCTTACCTGTACGCTGGATGGATGGAACAACGATTGTTCAGTTTCCACTTCCACAGTTATCTCCGTGGGGCTTGGCCTTACGACTGCTTCAACCAATGCTACCTGCAACGAAAGCACGAACGGCAGCATCACTGTAACAGGATCAGGGGGAAGTTCTCCTTATACGTACAGCATTGACGGGGAAAGCTACCAGTCGTCAAACGTGTTTAACAACCTCGGAGCAGACGCATACACTGTAACGATCCAGGATAATCTTGGATGTACTTCTTCTGCTGTAGTTACAATCACTGAACCATCTGCGATCGTTATTTCAAACATGTTGCCGACCTTCTCGAGCTGCGGAAGCTCAAATGGTGCTTTGCTGATTCTTGCGTCAGGCGGAACAGGAGCTCTTCAATACCAGATTAACGGAGGCGGATACCAGTCGAGCGGACAGTTCAACAACCTTTCTTCAGGATTCTATGCAGTTGATGTAATGGATGCCAATGGTTGTACAACTTCAAATATGGCATACATCAATGACCAGGGAGGTCCTGTACTTTCCGTTCTTTCACAGACCAACGCTTCGTGCAACGCTTCAATGGACGGTACAATTATTCTGAACGCTACCGGCGGATCAGGAACGCTCCAGTACAGCATTGACGGTGGTAACACATGGCAGACCAGCGGTTCATTTACCGGACTTGCGGGCGGATGGTATTACGCGATGGTGAAAGATGCATCAGGTTGCAAAGCATCCTTGAAAATTTACCTGAGCCAGCCTCCGGAGATCCTGGTTTCAGCATCTTCAACTTCAGTTGCATGTAATGGCGGAGCAACCGGCTCAATCACCGTAACACAAGTTACCGGCGGTACAGGTACATTTACCTACAGCCTCAACAACGTCAATTATCAGTCGGGCACAACTTTCACCGGCCTTATTGCAGGAACCTACACCGTGTATGCTAAAGACGTTGCCGGATGTACCGCAACAACTTCGGTAACTGTAACACAGCCTTCTGCAATTTCAGTATCCGCTTCCTCTGCACCTGCTTCATGCAATGGTACTTACTCAGGAGTAATTACCATCACAGCTAACGGCGGAACAGGAACACTGAGCTACAGCCTTGACGGTGAATACTACCAGCCAGGAAACGTTTTCGATGAGCTGGGTGCAGGTAACTACACTATTCACGTACAGGATGAGAATGGCTGTGAGACAACTGTTGCAGCACAGATCACCGAACCGACTGCAGTAACGGCAACCATCACAACCGGATCTTCTACCTGCGGAAATGCTAACGGAACACTTCTTGCTGTTGGCTCAGGTGGTTCAGGAAGTGGTTATACTTACAGTATTGACGGTATCAACTTCTACAGCAGCGGAGCATTCAATTCGCTCATGTCGGGTAACTACAACGTAATTATTACAGATGGTGCCGGATGTTCTGATGTGGCTTCTGTTGCAATCGTTGATGCAAACGGTCCTTCTATTACTTCACTCAGTTCAACAAATGTTGCCTGCAATGACGGAAACGACGGTACAATTACCATTAACATTGTTACCGGCGGAACAGGTACGTTGGAATACAGCGTAAACGGTTCTGTATGGCAGCTTTCGAACAGCTTCACCAACCTGGATGCCGGTGCTTACACCGTTCTGGTTCAGGATGCAAACGGTTGCGTTGGACAGTCAACTGTTACACTTACAGAACCAAATCCGATTGTAGTTACTACAAGTGCAGTTGATCTTACCTGTCATGGTGACAACAGCGGCTCAGTAACGATTAATGCGGCAGGTGGTGCAGGTGTACTTGCATACGGAGTAGACGGTGAATTCGGATTCCAGTCAAGCAACGTGTTCAACGGCCTTGGCCAAGGAAATTACCTCGCTGTGGTACGTGATGGTGCAGGATGCATGGGATACGCGCAATTCCTGATCAATGAGCCAACACCAATCTCCGTTTCAACCGGAGTGCTCAATGTAATGTGCTTTGGCGATAATACCGGTGCGATCACTATCACTGCATCAGGCGGAACAGGTGCGCTTACTTACAGCCTTGACGGCACCAACTACCAGTCAAGTTCATCATTCACCAACCTGATGGCTGCCTTCTACACAGTCTATGTGAAGGACGCAAACGGTTGTGTTGAGCAGGTAGTTGTATTGGTTTCACAACCTACATTACTGACTGTTTCTTCCTCTGTGAGCAACGTAGTCTGTTCAGGTGGTAACGATGGTGTAATTGACCTTACCGTTTCCGGTGGCACTTATCCGTACTCATTCCACTGGTCAGATAACGAAACAACTGAGGACAACTTCAATCTTACTGCAGGAACTTATTCTGTAACAGTGATCGACGACAATGGATGTGTGAATACTCAGACCTTTACAGTAACACAACCAGCCAGCCCGCTTATTGTTAACGGAACAATCACCGATGCTACAGGTCAGACAACAGCTGACGGAATGGTTGACATCACTGTAACAGGTGGTTCAGCTCCTTATTCATTCCTGTGGAGCAATGGTGCAATAACTGAAGACATCACTGCTGTAACACCTGGAACCTACACAGTAACCATCACAGACATTAATGGTTGCGTGACTTCCGGTACTTATACAGTTTCCTACAATATCGGAATCAATGATCCTTCAGTAAATGCAGAAGCGGTTACACTTTACCCTAATCCTGCGCATGAGAACTTCACGATCGATGCTGTAACAACAAACATCCTGAAAGTGGAAGTGATCGATGTGCTTGGACAGGTAGTTTATGCTGCTCAACCGAACACTACGAAAGTTGTGATCAGCACTGAGAATTTCAGTGAAGGTGTTTACTTCGCCCGTGTATATGTTGAGGGTGCAGTTACCACCAAACGCATTGAGATCAGCAAGTAGTTGATTTAGTACAAATTCATTCAGTCAGCGTCCCGCCGATCCTTTCGGCGGGACGCTTTTCATCTGGTTACAGGTATGTAATGAATGAAAACTGATTCCTGTTATGAGATGATGAACAGGCGACAGGAACTCCGTCGCTACAGAAATCGCGGATATTACGCAGATTTCGGACTCATTTTGATCGAACTGAGCATTCTTAGTTTTTTAGTTGATCAGCATCATTCTTCCTCATCTGACATCTCTATAATGTTGCAGTAACCAACCGCACACTACTTAATAAACCCAAAAATGAAAAACACAATACTCCTTATCGAAGACAACAAAGAACTCCGCGAAAATACGGGTGAACTGCTTGAACTTGCAGGCTACGAAGTTTT
>Ga0255338_1005288_pt1 | contig 12065 bp, 13 predicted proteins | sample MeOH1_35cm_T4_19_FD_203715 | JGI IMG/M metagenome (GOLD analysis project Ga0255338, IMG submission 203715) | Sandy soil microbial communities from University of British Columbia, Vancouver, Canada - MeOH1_35cm_T4_195 | ecosystem: Engineered > Artificial ecosystem > Sand microcosm > Unclassified ... | reverse complement strand
AATGAGGCAATGAGGCAATGAGGCAATGAGGCAATGAGGCAATGAGGCAATGAGGCAATGAGGCAATGGCTTCCGGATCGCCGTCCGCTAGTTCCTGACGTCCTCATGTCCTGATTTCCTCATTGACCCATTTCCCCGGCGTTTGATCGTTCCCGCCCCCGGGCAAGTACCCGCGAGAGCTTGAAACGAGAGGGGGACGGCAATGGCGACGAAGCAAGATCCGGACATCAGCGAGAACTACCTGCACGACGAGTACACGGACGACGAGTTGAACCAGCGCCAGCTCGACCAGCAGGGGGCAGGCAGCGACGGACCGTTCGCGGCGGGAGCGAACCTGGGTGGTTCGCTGGCCGGTAGCAAATTGGTAGGCGGCTCCAACTTCGACGCGGGAGATCGCTCGTTCGAGCCGCAACTCGGTCGATCCGCCGACGGCTGGGACTCCGATGGAGATCCGGTAGAGCAGGACCCCGCGCTGGAGGGCACGGTGGCAGGCAATACGAATGCGGCGCAAGCTCTGGTGGGCGGACCGCCAACGGAGCGGGGGCCGCGCCTGCCGGAAGAGGATCTCGGGCCGGAAGGCACGATCGTGCAGCAGTTGGGCGGAGAGGCCCGGCACTAGGGACGAGGCTGCCTTCCCACACCGCATCGAGTTGGCACCTGATGCGGTGTGGGAAGGCAGGGGGCGTGCCCCGCGTTCGATCTGTTGGGCTCTTACCTGTCGGATACGCCGTGCCTGACGGTTCCTGCAAGCGAGCGGGCGCAGCATCGATTTGTGATCTGCGTCACTACAAGCGACAGTCCTTCTGCACCAAATGCAGGAACCGGCCTCGCCATTCGTCGTAATACTCTGGGAATGGCGCCCCGAACTCCACACTCCCCGCCGCTGTCGCCGGGTGCCCCTCAGGAGTACATGTGCAGGCTGAAAAGCTCTCTCCGCTGTATGAGAAGCCGCCCGTAGATCCGGGCTGTCTCCCGGCCTGGAAGATGGACGACTTCCCGGCCCCCGTTCCGATGGGCTGGAAGAACCTGTTGGCGATGCTGGGACCTGGCCTCGTCATGATCGGCGGGACCATCGGCACGGGCGAGTGGGTGGTTGGCGCAGGCGTCGCGGCATTATACCGCGGCGCTTTTTTGTGGGTGGCCCCGCTGGCGATCCTCTGCCAGGTACTGCTGAACACCGAGGCGATGCGCTACACCCTGGTGACGGGGGAGCCGGTATTCACCGGGTTCCTCCGCAGCAAGCCGGGCCCCAAGTTCTGGCTCCTCTGCTACCTCTTGCTGGACATCGTGGGCTGGATGCCCGCGCTGGCGGGCCTGGCTGCGCAGATAGTAATCTTCACCGTGAACGGGCAAAAGACGCCGGACCCGGAAACCACGAAATACGTGGCCATCGGGATCTTGCTGCTGTGCGGGACCCTGCTCTGCTTCGGACGCAAAGTCTACAACATGCTCGAGGTGGTGCTGGGTGGAAAGGTACTCTTCGTACTCTTTTACCTGCTCTTTGTGACGCTGCTTTTCGTGCCTGGCAGGGTCTGGGGCGAGGTAGTGGGGGGCATGGTGAACCCATTTAAAGTGCCGCCGGGGGGTGTCCGGTGGGATCTCATCGGCTCCGTGGCGGGGCTGGCGGGGATTGGCGGGATGGGAAACATTCTGGCCAGCAACTTCGTGCGCGAGAAGGGCTGGGGGATGGGGTCCAAAGTCGGCGCGATCGGCTCGGCCGTGGGCGGAAACGAAGTCACCCTGGACCACGTGGGCACGATGGCCCGCCCCGATGAAGAAGGGGTCCGCCGCTTCAATCTGTGGTGGGGGTATCTCAAGTTCGACCAGTTCGGGCTGTGGGCCTGGGGCTCCGTGGTCGGTATGCTGCTGCCGTGCGTGCTGGGTGCCGGTTTCATCACCGCGGAGCACAACTACTTCGGCAAGCCGGTCGCACAGTTGGAGTCGGCCACGGCGCTCGCGCGGGAGTTCGGCGCGGCGAAGGGCTCCATCTTCCTGATCCTCACGCTCGTCTGCGGCGCGATGATCATGCTGCCGGGCCAGTTCAGCTCGATGGACGGCATCGCCCGGCGCTGGTGCGACGCGTTCTGGTCGGGCAGCACGCGCGCCCACGCGATGGCGGGCAGCAAAGCCAAGATCCTCTACTACGGCTTCGTGGCCACTTACGTGACTATCGGGATCCTGGTTTATACCTTCCCGCAACTCACCCCCACGCAGATGATGGTCTTTAACGCCAACCTGGCGAACCTCTCCATCTGCTGCTGCATCGTGCACACCCTTTACGTAAACGCGCGGTTCCTTCCCAAGCCGTTCCAGCCGTCACTGCTGAAACGTGCCGGAATGGTGGTCGCGGCCTGTTTCTACTTCGGCCTCTTCTGCCTGGCCACGAACCAGACCATTGAAAAGGCGCGGGCGGGTACGCTGTTTCCGAAGCCGGAGGCGGCGGCCCAGAAGTAGACCGGAAAGCCGGCGCCTTCGTCCCCGCTGGAACGAAACGTCGACTTCCGCCCAGCGGGCGGGATTACGAAAGGAACGGGCCGTCGCAGCGGCGTTGGTGCGACGGCCCGTCGACGCACTGCACCGGACTGGGTCCGGATTAGCAGTTCGCCAGGGGGTGCAGCCGCGACCGACTTCACGGCCGCGGCTGGATGCGGGCCTAACGGTGGACCAGGGTGGAGAACCAGACCTTGTCACCGGCGCGCAGTTGATGGCCAGCGACGTTCCGGTTGCGGCAGCGCAGCACGGGATGCCGGTTAGAGACCACAAAGATCCGCTCCTGGTGATCCATCACGTGGACCCGGCCGTGCTCATGCTGAACGGTGTAAACCGTGCCCGGAACGGCGAGGGTCCGTGCAGAGATTTCCGGAGTCGCCGCCGAGACCGGGACGGCGATCAGGGCGAGCAGAGAGAAAAATCGGCTCATAGTCTTCATCCAAACCCTCCTCTTATTGACCTACCTCGACGTGAGCTCCGGGGGTGTGAGGCGGCGGTATTAGCCAGCACCGCGTCACACCCACCGGAGGTTAGGCCGCGACCTCGACGGCTTTCACTTTTGCCGTCCGCTTGCGGCCGTTGCTGCGCGACCAGATCTCTTCCAGGTGCTCCAGGTGCACCTTACCGCCCAGCTTTTCATGGGTGGACTGCCAGGAATGGAGCGCCTCGAAGCCGGCGTGGTCCAGGTAGCGGAGCGCCAGGTCTACGTGAACCTCGGCGCCGGTGGGGATCTGGCCCAGCTTCGTGATGAGCGCCGGCACCCGGGCGAAGGTCAGCGTGCCGTCGATCAGCACCTCGTAGCGGCCTTCCACTTGCTCCACGTGGATCTCCACGTGGGTCAGCTTCCAGAGCAGGCGCAGCAGAGCCGCGCCCAGCCCGATAGCAAGACCTTCCAGGAGACCCGTCGCTACCACGGCGACCAGGGTCACGGCGTAGATCCAGATCTCACCGCGATGGGCCAGTTCCCGGATATGCCCCACGTTCACCAACCGCAGCCCGGTGAAGACCAGCAGCCCGGCCAGCGCCGCCAGCGGCACCAGACCCAGCACGGAAGGCAGGAAGCTCACAAACAGCAGCACCCACACGCCGTGAAGGATGGCTGAAAGCTGGGTCTTGGCACCCGCGCCGATGTTGGTGGTGGAGCGTACGATTACCCCAGTTACCGGTAGACCTCCCAGCAGCCCGGAGAGGGTATTACCGGCGCCCTGCGCCATCAGTTCCTTGTTCAGGTTGGCGCGCGGGCCGGTGTGCAGCTTGTCGGTCGCCACTGCGGAGAGCAGCGATTCCGCGCTCGCCACGAAGCACAACGCAACGACGGCCGTGATGATGCCCGCCAGATCGCCCTGAGGCATGATGGGCAGCTTGATGGAGGCCAGCAGACTGCCGCCCAGTTCAACTTTCTTCACGTCCAGCCCCAGCGCAGTGCTGACGAGGGTGGCGATGAACACCGCCGCAAGCGCGGCCGGGAAGGCGCGGAGCTTTGCCGGCAGCTTCGGCCACAGCACCAGGATCGCTATGGTGAGCAGCCCCAGCATGAGGGCGGAGCTGTTCATGTGACCGAAGCTTTCCGGCAGCGACATCAGGTTCTTCAACCCTTCGCCGTGCGGCTTCGCCCCGAGCACCACGTGCGCCTGCGAAAGCGCGATGAGAATTCCGATCGCCGCCAGCAGCGCGTGGATCACGGCCGGGGAGATTCCCAGCGCAATGGGAGCCACGCCGAGCGAGCCGAGCAGCAACTGCAGCACGCCGGCACCCACGGTGATGGCGCAGGTGGTGCCCCAGCCAAAACGCTGGATGTACTCAAAGACCATCACGGTGAGCCCGGCGGCCGGACCACTCACCTGTAACGGCGCGCCGCCCACCAGGCCAATGACAATGCCGCCGATCACGGCGGCGATCAGGCCGCCCATGAGCGGTGCACCGGAGGCCAGCGCGATCCCGAGCGACAGGGGCAGCGCGACCAGAAAGACTACGAGGGAGGCGGGGAGATCCGACGAAAGCGCCGAAAACAGACCGCCGGATTTAGACGGTTGGACAGTCGACTTGCTCATATTATCTACCTTCACGGTATTCACGAATTATGCGTCCACGGGTTGCCGCGCCGGCTTGAGGCATCTTGCCGGGCCGGCGCGGGGAGGCGGAAAGGGTGCCTCTCGAAACTCGAATCAGATGCTGCGGCTTCCCACCAGTACCGGAATGGCCGCACGAGCCGCCTCGCTCTGGATCCCGAGAGGGAGGAACTGACCGAACTCGGGATCGTAGGCGAACACCTCGCCGCGCTCGAAGTTGTAAACCCAGCCGTGCAGCTTCAGATCGCCGCGCGCGAGGCGGGACGCGACGGAGGGATGGGTGCGCAGGTTCTCGATCTGAACCAGCACGTTCTCCTCAATGGCGGCAGTCAGGCGCGCCTCACCGGCAAGGTGGGCGTAGTTCTCCTTCACGATCCGGCGCGTCGCCTCAGCGTGCGAAAGCCAGGCAGCGACTGAGGGCATGTCTGATAGCCCTTCCGGGTGAAGCAGCCCCTTCACGGCGCCGCAGTGGGAATGGCCGCACACGATGATGTCCTTCACGGCAAGCGCGGACACGGCAAACTCCACCGTGGCGCCTTCGCCGCCATTCGCCGCACCGTACGGGGGAATGATGTTGCCGGCGTTGCGGAGGATGAACAGTTCCCCGGGACCCGTCTGCGTGAGCAGGTTGGGATTGATCCGAGAGTCCGAGCAGGTAATGAACAGCGCATCCGGCTGCTGTCCGTGCGCGAGGCGCTCGAACAGTTCCCGTTGCGAGCTGAAGACATGCGCCTGGAATTGGTGAAGTCCCTGAATTAACTTCTGCATCTGGTTTTTCTCCAACGCTCCGCATAGGAAGCAAGACAAAGTAGCGATTGGTTAGATGGGTGACGACACCACGCTTGGTAACCCGACACGAAGGCGTGCAAAGGCCTTCGCGTGCTGAGTGACCAGAACGCGGGTGGGAATGAGGACCCAGGCAGCGGATGGCTGCGCGCTGACGCCGGTACGGCGAATTCGCGCGGGTGCATCGTGCAGCGGGTGACCAAGCCTTGCTCCCGGCATAGTGCCGGCGGTGTCGAGGCGCGGCAAAGCCGCGGTCGGCAACCAGAGCAGGGAGACTACGCGCCGGGAGGCACGCAGCGAAGGGTCATCCGAGGATTGCCCGGGTTAGGCAGTGGGCGGACCGCGCCACACCGGTAGAGGGAGGTGTGGATCGCGTAAAGGAGTGTACGGCTCTTCGTCCGGATAGGCGGAACGAACCGCGGGGCTGGCCGCCACGGTAAAGACCGTTCGAGGTGAACGGCACAGGAAAGAGCGCAGCAGGCTGCGCCGGCGCATGGCCCGGCGGGTAAGTTTCCGTGGCTTGGAATGGAGGAGTTCTTCAACCTCTTCCACTCCTGTAGCAATGCGAATCAGACGATACGGGTCTGAAACAGCGCCACCGGGCGGGGAAGTACGCGGAACGCCAAGCCCTCCGCTCAGGCCGGGAAGAACCCCCAACAGGAGTGCGAGCAGGCAGCCTATCCGCTGCCGTCGCCTCCACAACATTCGAATGAATTCCATCAGCATCCGGTTACAACCTAGCGCTATCTTGAACAAGCAGACTGCGCCGCACCTTTGCGACCGGCTCTGACAACGATCGATCCGTCCATCGATGACCACATGGGTTGCCTGGACAGCTCCAGCCCAACCCGTTGCATCATTGCTTCGCCCGGGTCGATCTTTGATCCGGGCTGAGATTCAATGTCCTCGGTATTGATGAGGTTAACGAGGTGAGCGGAACCTCGTCAATCCACCTGGGTTATGGTTTGGTTAAGAATTCCGCGGCAATGTCCGCCGCTTAATGCGGAACGGAGGGGAAGCCGAAGATTATGCGACGCTCCCCCTTCGTCCGCTCATCCCGTTCCGGCTCCGATAATCAAGAGCGGGACGTGATGATCTGTCCCTCGTCGGCCTCGATGTACTCTCCGGGCGGAGTGGGAGTCATATCCCGATCCGGGCTCATCGCCGGAGTTGTGTCGATCCCGGGAATACTGGTGCTTCCATTGGCAACGCGCGTCGCCGTGGCCGGGCTTCCGTCCGGAAGATTCTTCTCCTGCTCGGCCAGGGTAGCCGGCGTCAGGTGTTCCTCGGTCCAACGCGTCTGCACGTAGCTGTCACCGATTCGCAACTCGCTCCACGGCACCAGGTAGTGCTTCGTGTTGAAGTTCATGAACTTCTCATAGTTCAGGAACGCGAAGCACGGCTCCAGGGAATTCGGGTCGACGAAGATGTCTTTTACCGTGCCAACTTTGTGGCCAGTGGTGTTCAGGATCTTGTACCCGCGCACATCCGTGAAGTTGAAATCGCGCTTGCCTTCCAGATCGCTCATCGGCATCCACGCCTGAAGGCGGTTCTCCGGCATCTGCCCCATGCTCAAGCCCCCCTGTTGCTTTTGATTACCACGCAGGTTGTACCCGGGCTCCGCAAGCGGGCAAACTCGCACACGCTATGCCCCGTGTTCACGGGGCGGGGATAGGGCGTTGGCCGTTCCGCGTTCCGGGTTCCGCGTTCGTGGTTCCGCGTTGCCGCGTGACGACGTGCCATTCCAACCGCGGAAGGCGGAACCCGGAAGGCGGAACCCGGAACGCGGAACCCGGAACGGCGGGGAGTGATGGAGCGCCGGCCCCATCAAGGGTGGGGCGTGGGGATTGCGGAGGAGGGGTGAGGGCGCGGAGAGCGGGGAAAGATGGAGGCGGGAGGGTGACGCGTAATGGAAGCGATTTACCGAGATCGGGTGGACGCAGGGCAGCACCTGGGCAACGCGCTGGAGCGGTATGCGGGACCCCACACACTGGTGCTGGGGGTGCCGCGGGGCGGCGTGGTGGTGGCGGCGGAGGTGGCGCGCGCGTTGGGGGCGCCGTTGGACGTTGTGATCGCCCGGAAGCTCGGCGCGCCGCACCAGCCGGAGCTCGCCATCGGCGCGGTGGTTAGCGGTGAAGGAGGAGTGCTGCTGGATGAGACCGCCATCCGCCACTTCCAGATCCCGGCGGAGTTCATCCGGCGGGAGACCGAGCGGCAGGAAGCGGAGATCCGTCGCCAGATGGCGCTTTATCGCGGCGATCGCCCGGCGCCGGACGTGCAGGGCAAAACCGTCATTGTGGTAGACGACGGGATCGCGACCGGTTACACGCTGCGGGCCGCGCTGATCGGCTTGCGGCGGCAAAACCCCCAGCGCCTGGTGGTGGCCGTTCCGGTGGGCCCCGGACGAACGTGTGAGGAGTTCCGCGATCTCGCGGATGAGGTGCTTTGCCTTCGGATGCCGGAGCCCTTTATCGCGGTGGGCGCCTGGTACGCGGACTTCGGTCAAACGGAGGACGCGGAAGTAATTCGCTTACTTGCGTCGCAATCCACGAAGCGTGTCGCCTGAAGGTGCGCTGACCCGGAGCCAGGGCCAGCGATGCCAGATGACAGCGCGAATTGACTTCTCCCCTTGCGTTCAATCAGGTAGTCGATCAAAGACGCGGAATTGCGGTTTCACGGTAGTTCCGGCGTCTCGCCGGAATGGGACCGCGCGACGGCGGCTTCGCCCGGCAGCGCCTAAAGGTTGTCATCCGCGCTTCACACTCGGGGCATTCGGTCCCGGATCGCCATCCAGATCACACACCCGGCCATTATCGGGACGAGGATACAGACGGGCTTGTGGAGGAGGATGAACGGGGCTGCAATGATCGATGCCGCGGCCACGAGACCGTCCTGATGGAGGAAGATGCCGAGGTAGCCGACGGGTACCGCCAGCAGTGCTCCGACCAGGCAGGCAAGCATCACGTCCACCCGGTAGACCGCCTTCCCGATACGTCGGACCATTCCCACTCCACTCCGTCAGCGCACGGCGTCAACCGCCTGTATCACGCATCTCCATTCGCGTTCGATTCACTGTGCCACTCCCGAGAAGCCGGCAGCAAGCAGAGCAGGGGCCAACTCCGTGCGGAGTCGGCCCCTGCTCTGCCTGTCGATGCGCCGATAGACGATCCTCGTTCTTCATACTCGTGGCTCAACGCTTCAGCCGCTCACCAAAGTGCTCCGGCTGCGTGGTCCGCCACTTGTCGCAGGCGTGCCTAAAGTAGATCCTGCTTCACCTGAACGACTTCACCCTCTTTGAGGCCGGACTTCACTTCCGTGTAATGACCGTCGGACAGTCCGATCTCCACTACGCGGTCCGTCCAGGTGCTCCCGTTCAGCACCTTCACCACGGGGCGACCGCCGCTGTCTTCGTGCACCGCATCATTCGGGACGGCCAGTACGTTCTTCTGCTCTTCCAACTGCACGGCCGCGCCTGCTTTCATGCCGGGCTTAACCTGACCGCCTTTATTCTTCAGGTGGATCACTGCCACGTATTCCATCTTGTTCTTCAGCAGACCGCCGCCGGGCCGCGTAGTGATGGAGTGGACGCGCCCCTCGAACTGTTCGTTCGGCACCTCGGCCACGGTCACGGAGACCGGCATGCCGGCCTTTACCGCGGAGGCCTGACGCGGATCGATCACGCCCTGGACTTCGAGTTCGTCCAGGTCAACCACCGTCACCAGCGGCACCTTGCGATCCGTACCCGCCACGGCGCCGGCCTGGGCGTTCAGAGCGAGGACCGTGCCGTCGATTGGCGAGCGGACCATACCGACCTTGCGCCCGGACTGGGCTTCCTTCAGGTATTCACGCGCGGTGTCGAGCTGCTGCTGGTAAACCACCAGCGCGGTCGTCTTGGCGGCCTGCGCCTGGGCCAGGGCCTGCTCCGCGGCGATCCGCGCGCTGCTGGCCGTCTGCACATCAGCCGCGGGTGCGGGGGTCGTCGTAGTCGTGGTGGTGCCGGTAGCATTGTCCACGGTCACGCTGGCGGTGGGGGCGGCCGGCTGACGTGCGGACCGCTCCGCAGCGCGGGCGGCGTCCAGTTCTTTGCGGGCCGCGGCAATCGGGGCGTCATATTCGCGTGCCGCATTGGCGTAAGCCGTCTCGGCTTCCTTCACCCGCTGACGCGCGTCCGCATAGGCCTGCTGCGCGTTCGGCACGTTCAGCTCTACCAGCACATCGCCACGCTTCACGTTGGCGCCAACGGTGGCATACACCTTGGCGACGGGCGCCTGGAATGGAGAGTAGAGATCCGCGCGTTCGGTAGGCGGCGCCACCACGTCGCCCTTAACCGGCACCACGGCGACGAGGTCGCGCTTGGAGACGGTCGCGGACTCGGGCCGGGTGCGCATAAACGCCCAGACGCCAAACATGATCGCCAGCAGCGCCGCGATGCCAATTCCGATCCAAAGTGAGTTATTTCGTGTTCTGGGCTGTTCCCTGGCTATGGACATGATCGTCTCCCTACCTCCGCGCCTGCGAGTTCCGGAGGCTCCTACAGGCACTACTGAAGCGCCTTCCGCAGCGGAAGGTTCAACGGGGTGTTACCTGGCAAGGGAGGAAGGCCAAACATCACGACGGCGAGGCCGGTGACGAGAGCCTTGCGCGCCCTGGGCCGCAAGGCTCTCGTCACTGCCGGGGAAGCGCCGGCGGTGTTAGGCAGCCATCTTCTCGGGTCGTTTCTGTTTCTCGTCCGCCTGTGTCTTGACCGCGGTGCCCTGCGTCTCACCGCTGGAGATGGGGATCCGGCGGCCAATCTGGGCAGACTGCGCCAGTTTGGGCACGTGAAGTGTGAGCACGCCGTTCTTGAAGTCACAGGCGATGTGCTCCTCGTCCACGTTTTGCGGCAGCGGCATGACCCGCTCGAAGTAGCCGTAGCGACGCTCGCGCCGCTGGTAATCCCGCTGCTTGCCCCCGCCTTCATTCTTCGTCTCGTCGCGCATCTCGGCCCGGAGGAACAGGTGGTTATCCCGCACCTCCACGTGGATGTTGTCTTTGTCAAAGCCGGGCAAGTCGGCCTCGATACACCACTCCTTCTCGTCCTGGCTGATATCTACGTTGGGGCTCCATTGCTGGAGCGCTGTCTGCGTCCCCATTCCGGACGTTTCGCCGAAAAACTGGCCGAAGAGGCGGTCCATGTCTTCCTGCATCCGGCGCATGGCTTGCCAGGGAGAGGTCGAGAAGAAGCTTGACGGGCTAAGTAGATCCGAGTCGCCGAACCGGGTGAGGCCCCCTGCTTGTTCCCGTCGCATTGGAAGTTGGTCATCGTTGCGTCGCATCTTGTCCTCCTTTCTAGGTCTCAGGACGACGCGTCCACGATTTCCGACATGCGGAGCCCCGTAGGCGCCGCATCTTCACCCCCACTCTTCCCACCGCTGCCAGCACCGTAACCTCGTGCTGAACCAGAATCCGCGGCTCCTTGTATGTGTTTCGCGAACGATCGGTAATGGGGTCATGTCCCGGTAGGTAAGCCTCCGCCTGGCCGGCGAAGGATTAACGGATCCGCACTTTCAAAGCGCGTGACCTGGCCGAGCAATGCGATAAGGGAATGCCGTGGCAACCTACTACATCCGAACAACCCACGAGCCGCGCTTCGAGGGGCCTTTTTCGATAGCTCAGATCCGTGAACTTCTGGCCTCGGGACGCCTCGAGCCGACGGCCATGGCGTTGGAAGCCAGTGGCCAGAGTTACTGGCGGCTGCAGGCCTCTCGAGACTGGGTCAGCGTGGGGATGCTGGTAAGTACGGCACCGCCGGACTACTTGCCCGTCGACGAGCCTTCCCCGCACCCGCCTTCGCTGCCCGACACCGCGACCCGCGGAGCCATAGCGCGCTACCGCGAAGGCTATCAAGCGGCGGCGGCCGTGATTCAGGCAGGCGCCTGGCTCAAGGCCTCCGCATGGATCGCGGCCATCTTGCTGGTCGCGGGGTCGCTGGTGCCGGGTTGGACGCTGGTCCGGGCGTTCGGTCCACTCTCCGGGATGGTTTTTCTCTAGGCGCTGATGAACGCGGCAATCATTGGCGGCGTCATCTACGTGGCCGGCCTCCTGATCACCCTGCTGGGATGGCAGCTGCAGGGAAGACTGGATGCCGCCGTCTACAGCTCGCCGTTTCTTACCGATGAAGAGCGCGCCCGGGTGATGTCACTTATCTGACCCGGAGTGCTGCGCGCCCTACTGACAGGCGGGGCAGAGACCCACGAACTCCACCAGGTGACGCTCGATGCGGAACTGGGAGTCGGCGGCGGCGCTGCGCTCGACGACCGCCATTCCGGGGCAGTCCACCTCTTCCACCTTGCCGCACTCCCGGCAGATCAGGTGGTGGTGGCAGCCGGGGTGGTCTTCCAGGCGGCACGGGAGATAGCCACCGGAGAAGGCCACGCGGTGCACCAGGCCCGCATTTTCCAGCGTTTCCAGGGTGCGGTAGATGCTGACAGTATCGACGTTCTCTCCCTGGGCGGAAAGCAGATCGTGCAGCGAATAAGGCGAGAGCGGACGCTCCGCCTGCCCGAGCGCATCCAGGACGAGGCGACGGCCGCGCGTGATCCGAAACCCATGTTCCCGCAAGCGGTTGAGGGCGAACTCCGCGTAGTTTTGGAGCGACAACCCGAGCCTCCCGGTGGCCAGCGATGGGAGGATGCTATCACGCGGATTCTCCACCCGTCAAACCGCTGCTTGCTTCCGGTT
>Ga0255338_1005287_pt1 | contig 12065 bp, 13 predicted proteins | sample MeOH1_35cm_T4_19_FD_203715 | JGI IMG/M metagenome (GOLD analysis project Ga0255338, IMG submission 203715) | Sandy soil microbial communities from University of British Columbia, Vancouver, Canada - MeOH1_35cm_T4_195 | ecosystem: Engineered > Artificial ecosystem > Sand microcosm > Unclassified ... | reverse complement strand
TGCTTGTCCGCGCAGACCAGCAGCACGTTGCGTCCCTGGCAGGCGCGCATGCCGGCCATCATTACGGCCAGGGTGGACTTGCCGCTGCCGCCCTTCTCGCCGGCGAAAAGCAATTTCATTTCATACCCTCCCAAGTTATACCGACTATTACCGCATCCTGCATTGTAGTGCCAGCCGCCACCGTGTCAAGGGGTGCAGAATGGCATGGTGTCATGTGACCCGGAATTACATCACATCCTATGAAGTTATTTCACCTGCGATGGTATGATGCGGTATCAACTGATACCACAAGATACCACTCGGTATTACGTGATACCAAAGTAGGGGATATGATTCCATATCGTTTAAACGCAACCGGAGTGATACAGCATGAACCGCGAAACCTGGCTGAACCAACTTGCCGCCAAAATGTCGCCCACGTTCAAGGAAATGGGGTGGCCACTGCCGCCGTTTCGCGTGTCCATCGGCTTCACGTCAAGCGGGCGCGTGTCCAATGTGGGCGGCGAGTGCTGGCACAAGTCCGTCAGCAAGGACGGCGTGTTTGAGATCCTGATAGCGCCGCACCAGGACGAACCGATGCGCGTTACTGCGGTCCTGGCGCATGAACTCGGCCACGCTGCGGTCGGCTTTGAGCATGGCCACAAGGGGGACTTTGCGAAGTGCATGACTGCGCTGGGAATGATCCGGCCCTTTACGTCCGCAGTGCCTGGCGAGAAATTCACGGCCTGGGCAGCGCCGATGCTGGCGGAACTCTCCGCGCTGCCGCATGCAGCCCTGCAGTTTGACGGCTCCAAACCGATGAAGCCAAAGGCGCCGGAGCGCGGCCAGGACCAGGACAGCGGCGGCGAGGAAGCAGGCGAGGGTGGCGAGGCGGAGGCGCCGGCGTCCACCAGGCCGCCCAAACAGTCCGCCAGGCTCAAGAAGTGCGCGTGCGGCGAGTGCGGCTATACCGTGCGCGTCACGCAGAAATGGCTGGATATCGGCCCACCGCATTGCCCGCTGCATGGCCCGATGGATACACCGGCGGACGAATGATGAAGGGGAAAGCGCCGCATCGTATGTGCCCACACTGCCACAGGCACATCCATATCGCACATTGGATATGCCCACATTGCTTCATTGTCCTGCGGGCGCCGCCGCAGCGGAAACGATAGGGGGCAGGCAGGCCGGCGCCGCGAGGCGCTGGCGCAGAATGGATATTATGGTAAGTCAGGCGCGAGAAACGAAAAACCCGCCACATGGGCGGGTTCGTCGTGCCGGCTTATGCGGTATGCGCTGCGGCGCCGCTCGCTGGTTTCCAGGTCAATGCGGCTTGTGGTGTTAGGTGGCGGCCAGGCTCCCATCTGGCTACACCGGCGGCTCACACAATCCCGCCTCGCTCTTGGTCCTCCCGCAGCTTTCGCTGCCGCTACCCTATACCGTGCCGGCCTTGCCGGCCTTGCCGGCTGCCGCGTCTGAGTCGCGGATTCTCCGTGCGCTTACTAGACATTTTGGACCGTCTCGAATCGCACGCAAAGCCATCCAGTCCTTGTAAAAACACTCTCTGCGAACGCGCTTACAAGGATGGCCAGGCTTTCGCCTGGCCTTGGCCGTACTTTCCGGCCTGTCAGCGTCCCATGATGCAAGCTCCCCGGCAGCCACACCGCCGGACAACAAAGCGATATTACACGAAACCATGTCAAAGCGCATCATATCAGTTGCAACAATACCACATGATGCCAATAGGTATCATGTGATACCACGCCATACCAACTCACACGGCACCGTCTAGTGTCTCGCTCGGTCGCTCGGCCTCCACCTGGCAGCGATACCCGGAACCATCCAGGCTATGCACCACGCGCGAAATGATCCACTCCCCGGCCACGCCAGGCCGGAAGCCAACCAGGTTCAGCCGTGATTCCGCCGCCAGGTCCGTGCGGCCCTCCAGATCCAGCGCCAGCGTTACCTGCTGCCGCTCGCGCCTGGCAAGCTCGGCCTTTGCTGCCGCCAGCGCCATTTCCTGCGTCGGGTAGTACATTTTCAGGCGCCGCACCGGCTCGCCGCTGCCCACGCTCACCTGGTTGCGCTTGCTCTGCTTGATGGCGTGCCAGTACGCCACAACCATGCCGGCGGTTTCCCGGCTCGACATAACGACGCGCCAGCGCACCAGGTCCGTGTTCTGCACGGTGACAACCGGCAGCGCCTCGCCGCTTGGCGTCATCGCCGCGCCGCGCTTGGCCAGCACCAGCTTGCCTCCAGCCGGCTTCACAACGCAGTCGTATTTCCGCGCGATGCGAATCAGCAGGTTTATATCGCTCTCGTCTGATTGCGAAATGTGGGGCAGCTTAGTACCCCCGATGATGCTTTTTACAACGCTATTCAGCGCCTTTAGCTCGGCCTGCTTGGCGTCGTACTGCGGCTTGTATTTCGCGTCAGCAGCCTTTTGAATGGCGCCCGACTCGGTAAGCGCCGCCTGCGCCCCGGCCAGGTCCCCAGCCGCGCGCAACTGCATGGCCTCGTTCAGTTTCGCGGATGACTTCTCTAGCTCTTTGTTCCACGCCGCCTTGATGCTCGCAAGCGCGGCGTTTTCCGCTTTCACTTTCGCCGGGTCCGGCGGAACCTTGCTCGCCGTGATAGCCGGCTCCATGCCGTGTTCCCGCGCTATCTTTGTCAGCATCGCCCCCAGCGTAGTGCCAGCCGGCCAACTTCTGATCTTCTGCGTCTGCAGGCTGGTTTTGCCCTTTGGCGTGTCCGCATACGTCGCGGCCCGCGCGCGTATGGTCATCTCCCCGGGGTAGCCGGCAAGCTCGATTTCGTCGCAGACAAAGCGCCCCATGCGCGTAAGGCTGCCGGCTCCCATGTAGCCTAGCCATAGCTCAAGCTCGGCGCCCGTCTTTGGGATTGCGACAGGCCGCGCCAGGTCGGTATCCGCCAGCGTGATTTCCAGCACGTCAGAATCCACGCCCGATTGATCGGTAAGGCGCAGCGATGTAAGGCGCGAGGCAAGCGCGGCGGTTACGTCCGCATCGTTTGCCGTCAGGCGCCAGTTCGGCATTAGTCCCACAGTTTCACCCCTGCGCTTGTCTCGGTCGTGTCGATAGCCGGCAGCGTGATAACAACGCCAGCCGGCAGAACGCTGCCGCGCGTGGCCAGGCCAGGATTCGCGGCAAGTAGCTGCTCGGTTGCCAGGCCCGCGCGCGTGCCGTAGTAGCGCCAGGCGATGTAATCAACCGCGTCACCCTCGCGGGTGGTGTACGTTGTCGTCATGGCAGCAGCCCGCCGGTTACGGTGCCGATAAGCCCGCCGACAGCGCCACGCACGGCGCCAACGGCGCCAGATACCCCCAGCGCGTCAAGAATCGCGTTGCCCTCCGCCGAAGTCTCGCGCCGGATTGACAAAGAAAATTCCTGCTTGCGAGGCGCACCCAGGAATGCGAAATTGCTTTGTTTCTCCGTGATGCTCTCGATTACCCATTTCCCGTACAGGTTGCCGCGCCCGTCGATCATCGTCATGGAAACGCCACGGCCCGCCATCCTCCGCATTTTGTCCACCTGGGCAAGCCCGCCCTTGTATGACGGGTAAATGACGCCAGGCAGGGAAATGCGGTCAACCCCTGGCCCAAGGAACTGCAGCGCGGCGTCGCGGTAAAACCGCTCCTGCTCGGCCCATCGGTATTCCGTGGTGCGCTCCAGTTCTTGAAACGCGGCGGTGTTCAGGGAAAACATAAAATTCCCCAAAATCAGCATCGGCGTGTAGCCGGATGCGCTGGAAAGTAGGCTCATGGTGTAACCCCGTCAAACATTGCGCCACGGCGGCGCACGCCGTTCTGCTCGGCAATGCGCCGCGCGATTTCGTCCGCCAGTTGCCGCGATGACTGGCCAGGCTGCTGCGTGATGTGAAACGTGTTTGCCTGCGTCACGCTCGGCGCAGCCTGGCTGCCGGTGCGGCTGCTCGCCATTGGCGGCGCACTCGCGGCGGTATGCGTCAGCGGCGCCGGCGCAGGCAGGCCGGCAGGCGCTGCAGATCCGCCGCCAGTCAGCCAGTTGACAGCAGCGCCGCCCAGGCTGCGCGCTTTCTCCAGCACGGTGCCGATGTTGTCCCGGATGAACGTGATTGCATTCACAACCAGGCCGATAGGCCCGAGCATGAATGTGAATGCGCCGGCAACCGCCTGGCCCACAACCTTGCCAGCCTCGCCAAACGCCTTTGTCGTGCTCGATGCCTTGTCAATCGGCGCCAGCAGGCTGCCAACCCATCCCACCGCAGCGCGGAACCAGCCGCCGACAGTCTCAAGGATCGGCATCACAACCGGCCCAACCACAGCGGCAACCGGCGCAAATGCCGCGCTGATTGCCTGGCCAATAGGCGCCAGGCCAGCAACCACGCCCTCACCGAACCCGGAGAAAAACGATTTCAGCGGCTCCCAATACTTCCAAACCAGCGCCCCAGCGGTTGCGATGCCGGTAACGGCCAGGCCAATAGGCGTTGTCATGAGCGCCGCGCCGATGGCCCTAATGCCCACCAGGACGGCCGGCAGCGCACGCGATGCCATGCCCATAAGCCCACCCTGCGCAACCACGGACGCGGCGCCCATAGCGCGCGTAGACGCGGCGGCAAGCGCCGTCCGCGCCTGCACCCCGGCCAGGACGCCAGCAAACTGCAGTGCGGCGCCCTTGACGAACGTGAAGGCGTACCCGCTGGCCAGCGTCGCCAGGCGCAGCGCAACTAGCGCAACGGTGGTGCCGATGACGGCCTTGGTAAGCACCGGATGCTCTCGGGACCAGCCCGCCATCCCGGAGACAACCGGCCCCAGCACGCCGAAGAAACTTTGCACGGTCGGCAGCAGCACCGTGCCGATATTCACGGACAATTCCGTCACACGGTTTTTAAGCAGCTCCCACTGCGCGGCGGTGGTCTGCATGCGCGCCTGAAACTCGCGGGACATAGAGTCTTTGCCGGCCTCGCCGTTTGCAAGCTCTAGCTGGCGGCGGTACTCATCCACGCCGCCGGCCAACTTCGCAATCGCGCCCCCCCAGTCCTTGCCGAACAGGCGCGTCACGGCCTCCATTTGCTTTTCAACCGGCAGCTTCTTGATGCGCTCCAGCACGTCAAGAATCATTTTCTGCGGGTCCGTCACCATGCCCTTTTGCAACTGGTCCGAAGTCATGCCAAGCATTCCCACGCCGACCTGAAATTTCTTCGGGTTCATTTTGGCGATTTGCAACTGCCGCAGCATGCCGGATGCCGCCGTGTCCGCGCGCTCCGCAGATTCCCCCAGGGTCAGGAACGTTGACGCCAGCGCGGCGGCATTCTTAGCAGACAGGCCCATCGTTGACGCGGCGCCCGCAAGGTCCCCTTGCATTACCTTGATAATGTCGGAGCCTTTGGAAATCGCGTTATCGTCCAGGAAGTTGATTGCGTCGCCTAGCTCCGCAATGTTCTTCATGGGGATTTTGAAAATCCCCGCGATCTTGCCCATGTTGTCTGTCAACTGCGCCGCCGGCATCTCAAAGGCAGTAGCCATCATGGCGGCGGTGCGCGTGAAATCCAACAGGTATTTCGTCGGAATATTCATGCGCGCGGCAGCCGTCACCATATCCGCGATTTCGTTCGTGGCAATCGGCAGTTCATGGCCTAGCATTTGAATCTGCTTGGCCATATCCGCGTAGACCTGCGTAAGTTTCCCGCCCTTGTCGCGCGCGCCCTCCACTTGCTTGGCCACGCCAAGCATGGCGGTTTCAAATTTCGCAGCCTGAACGATCGGCACGGCCACGGCGGCGCCGATGGCCACGGCGTCAAACATTTGCCCGCGCAACTCGCCGCGCTTCGCCAGGTTCGCCTGGCGCGCGTTCTCCACGGCAGCCAGGCGCTGGTTTGCGGCCCGCAGGCGATCCACGGCAACCGTAGCGGCGGCGTAGCGCTCGCGCAGCCCGTCCACGTTCTTGCCCATGCGGGCGAACGTCTGGATTGCGCTCCCCAGCGTGCGCTGCTCGCGCTCCACCTTGCGGATAGCTGAACCAACTTCGTTTAGTCCGTCTTTCGCGCTGCCCAGCGCGTTGCGCAGGCTCGCGGCGATGGCGCCACCAATGGTAATCGTGGCGTTTAAACGCTTATTGCTCACTTCGTAGCCTTTGGAAGTCGGTCCAGGTATTTCAGAAACCGGGAAGTGCGGAAGCCCATAATTTCAGCCTCCGCCCACCCCGTATAGGATGCGAGCGCCAGCACCCCGTCTAGAATGAAATCCGCGCTCAGTCGAGAAAACCCAGGTAGGCGGTTTGCAGGCGGCGGTAGTCGCGCGCGGTCAGGCGGCGAATGTCATCCGCCGAAACTTCGCACAGGTTTGCCAGCGCCTGAATTTCGCGCGCCGTGTCGGAACCCGACATTTCCGCCGTTACCTCCTGGTCGGATACCAGCGGCTCGCGCATGCGCAGCGCGGTAACTTTCGTGCCCTCGATCTCCAGCGGCGTTGCCAGCGGCACGTCAACGGAACCAGTTTGCAGCGCCTTTTTTGCTGCCGGCTTGCGGGTCTTTTGTACGGTTGCTTCCATGATGGTTTGCCTATGAGATGTGTTTTTTGTTTTACCTGGCCAGTGGGCGCCGGCCAGGTGTCCGGGTTACAGGCCCAGGATGCCGCGCGCGGCTGCCAGCATGTCGGCGCCGTTGACAACAGCGATCATGTTTTCCACGTCGATTTCGTGGATAACCTCGCCGCCGATGGTCAGCTTGTAGTACGCCAGGTTCATCGTGATCTTGATCGGCGCGATTTCGCCGGCCTTGCTGGTGCCAGGGTCAAACTCGGTGATCTTGCCGCGCATGGTATGCACCACGGCGGCGGTATCGCCGTTGTAGGATTCCAGCAGCTCGCGCGCGGTGAAGGCAACGTTGTGGCCCTCGGCAACGCCGAACAGGCCAATTACCTTCTTGTCATACGCGAACAGCGAAAAATCCGTGTCCAGCGACTCCTGGCCCATCGTCAGTTTCAGCGGCGTATTCATGCCGCCCGCGCGGAAATCCTCGGTGATCAAGGACAGCTTGGGCGCGTTGAAATTGTCGATCTTGCCCGCCTGCCCGCGCCCATCCACGAACAGGTTTAGGTTCTTGCGAATGTCAGTAGCGGCCATTATGCGAAAATCTCCTTCAGATAGTCGTCAACCATGTGGCTGCGGAAGGTGATGTGCTCCGCAGGCGACGGCGCGGTGAAATCGAAGTCGAAATAAGCCTTGCCAGCCGCGAGTTGAGCCGGCGAATTAAGATCCGGGTCCGCCCAGCACTTGCCGCCCAGGATGGCGCCGATTTTCACCAGGTCGCGCAGGTAGGCGTTCACGCCCTCCACAACGTCCTCGATATAGGTCTTGGTGATATTGCGATCCACGGCCCACAGGTGCGCGCGCAGCAGTGAATCGTGGATAATGTCTGCCGTGCGCCGGACGCTCAGGAACGCCCATTTCGGATCAGCGGACAGCGTGCGGTTGCCCCACAGGCGGAACCCGTTTTGCCGAATGATCGTTGTGACGTTCTTCTCGTTCAGCAGGTTGGCGCGCGCGCTCGCGTCACCCAGCGAGAAATCCACCGGACGGCCAACGCCAACGATGCCGTTAATGGTCTGGTTGGACGGACTCCACCAGAAACCATTTGCATTGTCCTGGTAGCAAATCAGGCCGGCGGCAACAGCGCTGCCAGGCTGCAGCACGATGGCGCCGCTCGCGTCCTGGCGCTGCACCCAAGGATCCACCAGATAGACGCGGCTCGAACCGAAATCCCCAGCGTAAGCGATGGCGTCGGCGTCGGTCGTATTGGGTCCGTCCGCAATGATGACGGCGCGCAGGCGTTGCGCAATGCCGATCATTTCCGACACAACAGGGTTCGCCAGCTTCATGCCAACGTTGACCAAGTCATCGGGGCGCTGGTGCGTGAAACCAGGTGCAATCAGGATGCGAGGCGCAAAGCCAAGCAGCGATTCCGCGCCGATGAATGCCTGCGCGCCGGTGTACTTGCCGTTGCCATCCACGCCGCCGGAGATTGCCGCCATCGTCGCCGCTTCGTCCACACCAGGCGCAACGCGGACAACGATAACAACGGCGCCGGCCTGGTCGAAAATGGCGTCCATCGCAGCAGGCAGCGTGCCGGTGGTGCCCAGCTTGGCGGCAGCCACGCGCGATCCTGCAACCAGCGTAGGAACGTTCAGCGGGAAGGGTTCGTCCACGCCGCCGGAAAGGCTCGCCTTTGCCGCAGCAGTGACAACGCCGGCGCCGCTAGATCCGGCAGTCTTGGCCACGGTTAGCAGTGCGGTTGCGGGCGCACTCGCGGCAACTGCGGCGATTACGTCCGTTGCCGTGCTGGTGATGGCGCCGGCGTCGCTGGTTGCCAGGCTCACGGTGACGGCCTTGTCCACCACAGAAACGGTAAGCGCCTTGTTGTTGCCCGCCGGGTCCAGCAGCGCAACGCTTGCGGCGTTACCAGCGATGCCGGCGGCCTTGGCAGTCCAGGTCAGCGCGTTATTGCTGGCCACGATGCCGGTAAGCAGGCTGGCAGCGACGCCAGGCTCCGAATCAGGCGCCGTGCCAACGATACCGATAACGGCGCTCTTTACCGTCGCAATCGGGCGCGGTCCGCCGTCAAGCTCCAGCACTTCAACGCCGTGCAAAAATTGTTCGGGCATATGTACCTCGGAACGTCCAGGAAATAGAAACTAGCCCGGAGTTTCCGTCTCGCCAGCCCGCGATTCCATTGCAACCGTTTCCACGAAAAAAAACCGCCCGGAGGCGGCAAACAGGCATACTTTCTCGTGGCTTAGGCCGCTGGGGCGCTAGGCCACGCCGCAGGGTACTGCGTCAAGTCAACGCGGTTTAGCGCAACGCGGTAACGCTTCCACGCAATAAGCGCGGTTTCCTCATCCGGGGTTGCTTCGCCCAGGTCAACCGCATCCTGTAGCGGCGCAATTCTGGCTCCTGCCGCTTGCAGCTTCGCGTCGCGCTCGATCGTATTCGCTGACAGAATTTGGCTCGCAGTCGGTGCCGGCATTTGCACCCAAGCAGGCCGCCCGCTATCGTCGGCGCCGCGCTTCATGCCATCCGGCGCCGCGCCGCCGCCGTACATGTCGAATTCCTCTTGCGGACATTCTGCCGCATCATTCGGCCACGTCCCTGCGGCCTGATAGTCCGCGCGCATGGCGGAAGGATAGAACGTGTTTGCGCTCGCGCTGTAGTAGTACACACTCATTGCCTAATCCCCGTTATTTCCCTACCGCGATCCAGTAAATTGCGTTTGAACCAGTGTTTCCCCACGCATCGAAATATGTCGTCGCGCGAATGACAACTTCAACAATGCGAGATGCCGTCGCCCCATTCGATACTTGCGTAGCAACCACAGCATAGGCTGCAGAAGGGAACCCAATTGGAAACATCACATTGACGGGCGTAGCATTGTTAATTCCGCCTTGCTGGCCATACTGGATGGTGAACCCACCCAGCCAGCTTGGCAGGATGATGTAACCGTTTGATCCAATGCTGTAAGTAACGCCCCACCGCAGTTTCTTGGGTGTAACGATGGTGGCGTCGTCGGCGCCCGCGTCGGTCTGAGCCTGCGTGGCAACCTTGGCCATGCCAAGCAACCCTTCCGTGGCCTGCTTCACCCATGCCCGCAGCTTCTTAGGCGTAACGGTGGCGGTGTCGTCGGTGCCGGTGTCCGTCTGCGCCTGCGTGGCAATCTTCGTCCACCCGAACGCCAATTCGGTCGCCTGCACCAGCAGCGCATTCAGCCGCGTTGCCAGCTTCTTAGGCGTAACGATGGTGGCGTCGTCGGCGCCGGTGTCCGTCTGCGCCTGCGTGGCAATCTTCGTCCACCCGAACGCCAATTCGGTCGCCTGCACCAGCAGCGCATTCAGCCGCGTTGCCAGCTTCTTAGGCGTAACGATGGTGGCGTCGTCGGCGCCGGTGTCCGTCTGCGCCTGCGTGGCAACTGACGCCAGCCCGGCGCGCGTCTCGGTTGCCGTGCGCGAACTCAGCCCCGCCGGCGTAACGGCGCGCGTGGCGTCCGTGCCCGCCTGCGTCTCAGCATTGGTCGCAAGCTCGACCACGCCCACCACTTCCGTTGTCGCCGGCGGGTTGACGAATTGAACCGCGCCGAAAGTTACCGAATTCGCGGCAATGGTGGACAGGACCATATCGAACGCCAGCAGCATAACCGCCGGCGCCGCCTTGGCGGTCACGCTGCCGACGGGCGCGGAGTACACAGCAAACAGCACGCCGCCATCAGTGTAAATGCCGAACTCGCTCGCGGTGTATGCGTCCGCGCTTTCGTCCTTGATGGTGACGTGGATTGTGTCGTGTGCCACAACAGCCCCGCCGATGGTGTTCAGGCGCTTGAACTCCGCAGCCAGCGCTAGGCGGCCAGGCAAAGGGTTATAGTTGCCAGTACCCAGTGCGATCTGCGACAGCAGCACCGGCCCGGTGCCGGTGTTTTGCGCATTGATAAGCGCTGCGCGGCCCGCGTCCGTGATGATGATAGGAAGCGCCATGCTTTAAGCCTCTGTGAATTGAATTCTTGTGTACTGGTACGGCTGCGCACCGGCCTGCGCCACCAGGACCGCCGATGCCTCGATGCCGGCGGTAAGCGTGAAATGCGAGCGCGCCGGTTTAACGCGGTAAATCTCGTTAACAATGTCATCCTGGTACTGAATTGAATTCTCAGAAGGCGACAGCCCGCCGACAGTCAGCACCAGGTCAAAGGTATGCGGAACGCCGCGCGGCGTTGTTTCCCACCATTCGCGCATGACAAGCGAGGCGCCGAACGCTGCCACGGCATCCTGCACCGCCTTCTTAGTCCCCTTCTTTCTGGCCAGCGGCACGGCGTCACGGACGCGCGCGCGCTTCACGGATTCCGGCCAGTATGATTTCCAGGAATCCAGGGAATAGGCCCAGGCGAGCCACGGCAGCAGCGGCAGCGGGCAACGGTCCGCGCTCCAAACGTCGCGGATGGCGTTCGCATCCGGCTCGCGCGCAACCGCCGCGATGGCAGCGGCAAGCGAGCGCTCCGCCGGCGATGCGTTCAGCGGCAACAGCGTGGCATCACTCATCCGTGCCGCCGTTCGTCAGGTTGATTGCGGTGCAGTACGTTGCCTGGGTGCGATCCACAACGATGTTTGCCACCGGCGCCACCAGGTCAACGCGCTGCACGCCTTCTTCATGCAGCGCCGCATACAGGCCCGACAGGGTGACGTCTAGCCCCAGCTTATGCATTGCGGTGGCGTATGCCTGCGCACGCGCCCGCGCGCTCGCAATCACAACGTCCGCATCCGGCCCCGCGTATGTGTAGATTGTCGCTGTGATCTGATATGGAACGATGGCGGCGCTCTGCACCGTCACGAAGTCAGTAAGGGGGCGGACGTCATCTGCGTTGACCCGAGCGTTGACGGCATCCAGAAGCGGCTGCGGCGCGGTGCCGTCGCCGTCGCGGGACAGGACAGTAACCACAACCTCAGCAGGCGCAGGACTTGTCGCGCTCGCGTCCAGGACCTTGCCGTCCGCGCTCAACGAATGGAAAACGTAGGCGCCCTCCGGCCCCGCCGTGCTGAACCCATCCAGCGATAGCTGAATGCGCCGGCGGAAATCCGCGTCGGACTCATAGACGGCAGCAATACCGTTCAGCGGGTCAGCGGGCGAAACAAGCAGCCGCGCAACGCCATAGGGGGCGCCGATGTTGTCCAGGTCGCCTTTAACGGCGTAAGCCAGCATCACGCCGTGCGCGGCATCATTGACGCGCTGGCGCACCAACAGGATCTCATAGGCCGCAGCCTGCAGAATCTTGGTGCCTGGGTCCGACTCCAGCAGCGCCGTGAATGCTGGGTATAGCTCCACCAGCTTATCGCGCAGGCGCCCGAAAATCGTTTCAAAATCCAGTTGCTCGATGACGTCCGGCTTTGGCAGCCGGGACAAGTCAACGGCAGTAAATGTGCCGGCCACTAGGAAACCTCCACCCCGTCCAGCGTAATCAACTGCCCACCAGGCAAATAGATGCCCGTCAGGTCAAGCACGATGTAGCCAGGCTCCGCGCTCGTTGCGGTGACTTTAGTAAGGGAAAAACGCGGC
>Ga0255338_1005286_pt1 | contig 12065 bp, 6 predicted proteins | sample MeOH1_35cm_T4_19_FD_203715 | JGI IMG/M metagenome (GOLD analysis project Ga0255338, IMG submission 203715) | Sandy soil microbial communities from University of British Columbia, Vancouver, Canada - MeOH1_35cm_T4_195 | ecosystem: Engineered > Artificial ecosystem > Sand microcosm > Unclassified ... | reverse complement strand
TGCGAGAGGGGCGCTGGGCAGCCCCCCGGAAGGCAATAGCGCTGCGAACGTTGCACTCACCGCGTTCAGACTGCATGCCACGCGCGCCAGGGTCACCAGTTCGCGCCCGCGCAGCGGGGAGGGGATTGCCTGGAGGCGCGTGAACAGCTCTTCCATGTGCTCGTCAACCGACACACGAATCTGAAGCCGACGGGGTCGTCGTCCGGGCGGCCTCTCCTGTTTCACCCCGTTCCCCTCAGCCCAATGAGCTTTGATGAAGTACCTCGCCGAGGATCTGAAAGCCGCGCACGTTCGAGAAAATGGGATCGCTGTCGATTTCGACGAGCGGAGAAAGTGCGGGCATAGTGCGCGTCAAGTATTCGTGGAACACCGTCGCGCCGCCGCCAGTGAGCAGCACGCGTTTCACGGCGTCCAGCGGACCCGTGCAATCCAGCATCGCCTGAACTGACTCCTGCAGGACCGCATCGACCGCCGGCCGGTACGCGGAGAGTTCGAATTGCCGCGCCCCCACCGTGAAGCTCGCTGCGTTCGTGCGGAGAGCGTCGTCAATGGTCTGGACGATGTCGATCTGGGTTTTCCAGCTGGGACTGATTCGATCGGCAACCGCATAGGCGCATTGCAGCATCGCTTTGTGGTACGCACCCGACCGTCTCCAGTTCGGTACTTGCCCGTGCGACATGAACCAGTCGAGCGTGCCGCCGCCCGGATCAATGACCAAGGTCCAGCCATCCAACTGCGCGCGTCGCGTCATACCGAAGTTGACGAGCCCTCCGAACGGCTGCACGCGGACCACCGAAGTCCCGACGGTGATGCGACGCACCCCCTTCGAACTACCGGTTCCAACGAAGTGCTCGCCGCGCATCTTTTCCTCCAGTCTCGCGGCATGACGGTGGAAGGTGTTCAGTGGCAACCCGAGGACAAGGGTGTCGATGGAAAAATCCTGTCCCGCCCCAGCGTCCTCCGCCATGTAGTGCATCGCGCCCAGCATCAGGGCGTAGTACTTGTCCGTCTGGCAGTACTCCAGGTCGACCGGTCGTGGCTCGGTCCCAGTGGTGTAGTAGATCGCGCCAGGCCCGACCACGTAGTTCACCCCACGCACGTCGACAGTGCAGATGTCGACGCTCAGCCCGCCCTTGGCCACGCTCATCTCGTTCGCTAACGCCTGCGGTGCCAGAGATGGATAGATTCCAATGTCGATGGTGCTGGAGTCGCCAGCGGCTTTCCGGCCCTTCGTGTACTTCACATTGAAGTAGCCCACGTCGATCGCGCGCACTCCGACGGCTATGGTCGTCGATCTTTCCATTCGTCCTCCATCTTGGAAACACACATGTGCAAGGACGGGCAGTTTCAAAGCCAGGAGGGTGGCTCGCAAGCCGTCAGGGCCAGGGTGGCACCCCATGCGGCTCGTACGTGCCAGTGCCCCCGCGGAATGCTCGGAGGTTCTGCTCGGCGCCACGAATGACACATGGCGCGGCTCGCGTATGCCTCAGCTCTTGCGGTGCCCCGAGGCGAAGGCCCGGCTCGCCGGGGGGGCACCATGCAAGACTCGGACGAACCAATGTGAAAGCCGACCGGTTTTCCACACCCGGCGAAGCCACGAATCCGAAGCCCGCACCGAACCTGAGTGTTGCCACTCGATAGGCTTGATGCGCCGGGCCGGGGCGGTGTCAACTTGTGCGCCGGGCCTCAAACGCGCTCTGAGGGCAGCGGTGAACCGGTGGCGATTCATAAGTTGCTCACAGCGGACCCCAGCGGCTGACAGCCAATCGGACGGTGGGTATCCTTCCAGCGCTTCCTCCGCGAGGAGATTGCAAGTCGGCGCATGCCGAACCGATCGAGGCGCTACCTATCATCTCAGGCAGAGAGCCTGAATCTGGGGCCAAGACGCCCCGTGCAGCCGGCCCAGTGAGGCCGGAAGCGGTGACTCCATCTGGAGTGCCGAAAATAGCAAAGTCACCTACGGCCTGGAAATCAGGCCCGCAAGCTGGGCGCTTCTCCCTACGTGGAGATCCCGCGTGAGTGCGATTGGCAATTTCGTTTCCGTTCCGTGCGACACCCCATCGCGCAGACGCCTGGCACATTGCCGGGCGGCCGGTCCGGCCTATATGTCTGCGTGGAACCGGTGTCGCTCGGCAGCCCGGCGGAAGTCCCGGAGCTGGAGAGGAAACGCAACTACGGTGCGCGAATAGCGCACATCGGGTCGGCCGCCCACCTGGCCCCGTCAGCTGTGCTGGCGGTGAACTCCCCTGTCGCCTTACATCGCGCCAGGGTGTCCCTTCGCCAAGGGGGATGTCACGCGGGAACTAGCCCCCCGCTGGCAGGAGACTTTGCTCAAGTAGCGGGCCGCGTTGACTTCCTGTGTCTCACCCGGCTTCAGCTGCCGGAATCGAATACCGAGGTTTCGACCGCCGGAGCCGGCGGCGCCATGAGTTCTCCACCCAGAAGGAGATCGCCAGTGAAAAAGCATGAAGCACGATCGAGCGACGGCGAACTGCATTTGCCGGATCCGCGCATGGTGAATGCGGAACTGCGCCGGCAGCGGCAGAAGGCGAAAGAGCAGGAGAGGATGGTGAAGCGGGGCGACGGTATGTTCCGCAAGCCGATCGCGATTGCGCGCGCACTGCATGCGGGTGATCCGATCAGGCAGATCGGTTACTTGTTTTCCGTTCGGACGATCCCTGCTGCCAAAGGCCGGCCCCGGTTTCTGGGTGACAAGCGGTTTTCGGACATGCCTAAGCACCTCACTCAGTTCGTGCGGATGCTGCCGTCACTGCGCTGCCCGATCCAGAACATCGGTGAGCTGGGCAGCGCACACGTGATCGCCCTCGTTCGTGCATGGCAGCAGAGGGGGCTGAGCGCCGGCTGCATTCAGAACTACCTTTCCATCCTTCGCCGCTTCTTCTGTCTGGCGGGGAGGGCGCAGGTGATCCCCGAAGGCGAGAAGCTGCTTGCCTTCCTGCAGACAAAGGGACTGGCGCTTGAGGGCCGTCAGTACATCCCCGAGCTGCAGAAGGGATGGCGCGACCTGGGTCACGATCCGCTGCAGCTGATCGAACAGATCCGCAGCGACGGCCATCCGGTGGTGGCCTGCCAGATGGAGATGCTCTACGCGTGGGGCTTGCGCGACAACGAGGCGTTCCACCTCAGGCCGGCGGAGTCCGAGCGGGAGACGAACGGCGCCGGCCTCGGAGTCACCCGGGGGACCAAGGGAGGCAAGCACCGGACCGTGTACTACCTCAAGACCAACCAGGAGTTCGCCCGCTACCAGAAGGAGGTGCTTGAGCGCGCCAAGGCGCTCGCGGCACTCCACCCGAGAGGGGAGCTCTCGATTCCGGGAATGACCCTCAAGCGGATGAAGAACCACTTCCACTGGGTGATGCGCAAATACAGAATTCACAAGACCGGGCTTGGAATCACGCCCCACGGCCTGCGGCACCAGTTCGCCTGCGACCTGTTCCAGGACGTGTGCGGCCTTTCTGCGCCGGTTCTCGGGCTCCTTCCTGCAGCGGCGTACACGCAGCACTCCGCAGTCGTGAGTGTGGCGCTGTCCGAAGTCAGCAGGCAGCTGGGGCATGAACGCAAGACGATATCCGCCGCCTACGTGGGCTCGACGACCAGGCTTGGAAAGACGCAGCTTGCGCGCACCAGGGAGTGGCTCCGGAAGCTCGCGCCCGCGGGCAGTGTGTTCCTCGCCGCGGGGGTCAGGGAGGCGTGGATGGTCGGAGCCTGCGGCCGTGGCGGTCTTCTGTTGGAGGGACGGGCAATGAAGATCGCGGTGCGGCTGGAAGACGACGACGGCAGCTTCAAGGCAGCCGCTGCGAGGCTCCAGGCCCTGGAGGCGGCCTTGGATCGGCAGACGGGCCTGAAGATCAAAGCCCTGCCCTGGCTGGACACGGGGCCGCCCGAGGATGCGACGGAAATCCTGTTCCGGGAAGGAAACTCGCCGACAGTCGGTTCAGCAGGCTCATGATCCCGGCTGGCCGGGCGCAGGGGGGCCGGCGCCAAGCAGGCGCTTGCGGCGGACCCGCACGCCACCGGCGCCTGCCGCCGTGGCGGATGCTCCTCAATGGAGCGACGCTGCAGGCGCGGGGCACGCGGCATTCCGCGCGTCGGAAAGTGCAACGTTGGTGCGGCAACTGCGGGTTTGTCCCGGTCGCCGTTCCCAGAAGTTGGGAAGAGACGGGGATTTCTTTGACATCTGTTTCGGGCGGCTCCTAGCATGCGCCGCATCCTGCTTCACATCGACCAGACATGCGCAGCCGACTTAACCCGGCCGGTAGCAGGACCGGGGATCGCGCGCAAGACCCGACCCGTGGCGCGATGCCTGGCCTGAATGGCCCGCTCCCCCACCGTGCCAAGCGCTGGTCTCTTCGCGTCCGCCTCGTGGCTACTGAGCCCGAGCCCGGTGGACTCAGGCTCGTCGCCGCTCAGGGGCGAGGTCCGGGATAACAGTGGTTTCTTGGCCCAGTGTGAACGGATCGTCATGCTTCCCCTGATCGACTCCATCACCCGCCGACAGAACATCAAGCCCATTCTGGCCACCTCCGCGAGCTTCGTCGTTAATGGCCTGTCCGTCGGGTTCTCGCCACGTCCTGGGGGCAACGGGCTAGATATTCGCCTCTGCGCGGGCTCGAAGGCTGCTTCGGGTCGGACGCTGACGATCTCAACGAGGTGGTCTCCCCGCGAGCAGGAATCGCGCGTAGCCGATCTCTGCCGAAGACTTCGTAAGCTCCGTATTCGCCCAGGCAAACAAGTCTGCTCGCGGGCGGCCCTCAAAGGGCCAGTGCACGCCGGAAACAGCTGCAAGGTCGGCATCTGTCTGGGCTGACAGGGTGTCCTGCCACCGCGCGTGCAGGCCGGAGATCCACGTTCTCAGGTTTTCCGTGTCGCCGGGCCAGGTGATGTCCTCTCGGGTGAGGGTGCGCGACCCGAAGTTGTGATCGAGCGCCATGTAGGCCTAAAGGTGGGGGACGCTGGGTGCAGGTCGCAACGCACGCTGGTCCTGTTCCGGCATTGCTTCCTCCCGGTACGCACTCGCCGCAGTCCGTGCGCATGGGCGCCGTTCCCGCGACCGGCGAGCACACCGAATGCATCTCTCCGAGTTGGGCTATACGGCGGACGAAATCGAGCAGTTCCGGCGCTGCGGGGTTGTTTAGCGGACCCCGGGGGCGCGAGCGGAGCGTGGATCGGCTGCTTCGGGTCGAGAGCAGCCATGACGCTGCTAATGCGCCGGGAGCTCCTTTCAGGCCAGATGCAACGTCCGTCGATGACCGCTTCAGTTAAGGCTTGTCCGACACCTGCCCGCGTGTGCGAACGGTGGTGCTGCCCGCGCAGCGCGAAGGGCAGGTGTTGGACAAGCCTCTAGGGAGGAAACCGCGGAGCACGACGCGGCGGTTCGAAGCTGCGAAGCGCTATGGCGATTGAGGCCTAGTGGCGCTTCGGTTGGCGCAAATTTGCGAGCCCGTGAACAGCTTGGCTGCGGCCATCGTGGCTGTACCTGCAGCGCAAGGCGACGCTTGCGTCGCGAGAAGTGAGCGGCGATGGTGGCGTTTTGTCGAGACGGGACGAGTTCGCCCTGCCGGCTGTGTCCGCAGACGCGTCGGTGAGCGCACCCAACATTGATAAGGCGTGGTGTTCATGGGGTGGCCGGATGCATGGGCGGGGCGCGGATCGTCTGCGCGCGCGTGAAGGTCTGCAAGATGATCATCGGCTGACCGCAGTGTCGGCAGACGAAGGTGGGTGACTTGGTGGCCGGCCGAGCGTCGACGTCGGGGTGCGGATCGACGGAGCGCGCATCCAGCAGTTGCCGCGCGAGTGCCAAGCTGGCCCGCCGGCAACCATTGGCCAGCAGCCCGTAGTGGCGGATGCGATGAAAGCCGCTGGGCAGAACGTGCAGCAGGAAGCGGCGCATGAACTCGCCGGCGGGCAGCGTCATGGTCTTGTAGTGAGTGCGGCCCTTGGCGCGGTAGTCCTTCCAGCGGAAAGTCACGCCGCGCTCGTCCAGCGCAACGAGCCGGCTATTGGAAATCGCCACGCGATGGGTGTAGCGCGACAGGTATGCCAGCACCGCTTCGGGGCCGGCGAACGGTCGCTTGGCATAGACGACCCACTCGCAATGGCGCAGGGGCGTCAGCCATCGAGCGAAGGCATGCGGATCGGCCAGCATCGCGTGCTCGCCGAAGAACTGCAACACGCCATCGCCGTGCGCTTGCTGCAACGCCTCGAGGAAGCGCCGTCGGAACAGTCTGGACAGCACGCGCACGGGCAGGAAAAAACCACGCCGGCAGGCGATCCAGCGTTGACCATCAAGGGCCAAACCTCCTCCGGGCACGATGCCGTGTACATGCGGATGGTGCGTCAGCGCCGAGCCCCACGTGTGCAGCACCAGCGTGGCGCCCAGGCGCGCGCCGAGGTGCTTCGGATCGGCGCCGATAGTCAACAGCGTCTCGGCGGCGATGTCGAACAGCAAGCCGTAGACGACGGTCTTGTTGCAGTATGCGATGTCGGCGATGGGTGCGGGCAGCGTGAAGACGACGTGGTAGTACTCCACTGGCAGCAGATCGGCCTGCCGCGCCTGGAGCCAGCGTTGGGCCGAGCTGCTCTGACACTTCGGACAGTGCCGGTTGCGACAGGAGTTGTAGGAGACCTGGTCGCTGCCGCAACCTTCGCAGCGCAAGACGTGTCCTCCCAGCGCCGCAGTGCGGCACTGCTGGATGGCCGACATGTCCTTCAGCTGCGCAAGGCTCAGGTGGCCACGCTGTGCCTCACGCCAACCGGGGCCGTGGATGCGAAAGATGTCGGCGACCTCCAGGGCTGGGCGCCCCACAGGCGCCGCCTAGGGAGTGGGCAGGACTTCCAGCGGGCTGACCACCTCGCGCAGGACTTCAGTGGCCACGTGCGCGTAGACGGTCGTGGTCTCCAGCTTCTTGTGACCAAGAAGGACCTGGATCACTCGGATGTCGACCTTCTGTTCGAGGAGGTGGGTGGCGAACGCGTGCCTGAGTGAATGCATCGACAGGCGTTTGTCGATGTGGGCGACTTCGGCGGCGTCGTGAACGGCACGATTGAGCTGTCTCGGCGTCAGCGGATCGACCGGGTCCAGGCCCGGAAACAGCCAGCCGCCGGGCAGCATCTTGCCTTGTGCATGTGCGACGCGCCACCAGGTGCGCAACCGCTGCAGCAGCAGGGGCGAGAGCATGGCGTAGCGATCCTTGCGGCCCTTGGCCTGCTCGATGCGCAGCGTCATGCGTTGACTGTCGATGTCGCCGACCTTCAGCGCAACGACCTCGCTGACGCGCAGCCCGGCGCCATAGGCCAGGGCGAGCGCTGTCTGGTACTTCAGGTTGGACGCTGCAGCAATGAGCCTTGCAACCTCATCGCGACTGAGCACCACGGGCAACTTCTGCGGCAGACGCACCGACTGCATCCCGATGGTCAGATCGGGGCGGCGGACCGTGACATCGAAGAAGAACTTGAGGCTGGTGATGGTGGCGTTGAGCGTGATCGGGGAGATCCCGTTGTCCACCAGGTGCAGTCGGAAGCGCCGGAGGTCCTCGACGGTGGCTGTATCGGGCGACCGATTGAGATACGCGGCAAGACGGCTGACGTTGCGGATGTAGGCGCTCTGGGTCTTGGGTGCCATCTTGCGCATGCGCATGTCGTCGATCATGCGTTGACGCAGCGGCGAAGCGGCGGGCGTTGACGAATCCATGGTTCTGCTCCAGTCGAAAGCGAGGCGGATTGCCTCGCCGTCGACAGTGACAGCAACTCAGGAAATGAAGCACCCGGCTTGGCGCGGAGCGCCTACCGCGCGAGCGGTTTAGTCCTCAGACTGGGTGCGGACGGTCACGTCAGGCCGCGCAAAATGACAGCGTTCGCCGACACCGGTCATTGGCTCGCAGGCGTGCTGCGAGCGCGATTGGCCGAGACCTGCCGCTCGCGCTTTCGATCGGTACAGCGCGCACACCGGACCAAAGAACGCGCTGCGCCAGGCACGTCCGAGCGGACTCAAGGGGCCTCCAAACGGACACCCCGAAACGACTCACTTTGCTGCAGGGCCGCACTACGTCTGTCACCCAAGTCGACGAGGGCATCGAGCACGCGCAGTAGCTTGCGAGCCAAGTCCGGGGGCAAGGGATGCTGGCGATCCGCGTGAGCCTGCACCAAGCCGGCCAGCGCCGCCGGCACGGACGTACTCTTCCAGCCATCCGGCAGATACCCGTCCACGACCAAACTCAGTACTTGATCGGCCCACGTCTCCGCCGGGTATGCCGCACCGGCCCGCTCGCAAAGCGTCACGAACTGGCGTGCCACATAGGAATTCCATCCTGCGGCGCGCACCATGCGGTCAACAAGGTGCAACACGCGCCCAATGTCCTCCCAGCGGCCATTGGCGAACCGCGCGGCACGCGGCGCGTGCTCGACGCTGACAAAGAGCAGGGACTTGATGAGTTCGGGGAGATCAAACCCATTCATCCGGTCCTCGTTGTAAGGAGAGCGACGCAGATCCCGATGCTGCAACACCCGCTCCATGACCACCTGCAAGTGGTCCAGGATGTCCGCCTGCAGGACTGGCGCATCCAGAACCTCCGCGCGGACGAGCCTGTCGACAAACGGCTCCAGCTCCTTCATCGCAATTTCGTCTGGCTCTTCCAAGATGGGCCTGAGCAGCCGGTCACGCAGCTCGGCGTTGCTTGCCAAGGGCGCTGCCAGCGCGATCGAGCGTCCCAGCTCACCCTGCCACTCGATCATATTTGCATCGCTGCGGTCGCGACCGCCTCGCCGAGCGTTGCGTGGCTTGGGATTGACTGCCTGCAGTGTCCACGCGAGGAGAGCCTCGAGGGCGTCGAGGAACCTGGCCCGCGCCTGGTCATGGGCCATGATCTTCGCCACTGGCAGTTGCTGCAGCACCTTTGCCGCATAGCTGCTGTACCAACTGTCGTTGGAGCGCTCCCAGCCTTCGACTTCATCATGCCCACGGTGACGCCGCGCGTCCGGAGATGCGGGTACCCAGTAGGGCCGGGGGCGCACCCACGCCGGAAGGGGACCCTGTGCGCGGTATTCCGCCAATGTCGCGGTAACCGCGGACTCGCGGCGCTCCTGTTCGGCCTGCCGCCGCTCCTCGGGCGTCAGGCGATAGACCTCGCGCCGCTGCGGCAGCTGTGTCAAGCGGAACGCGAGGTTGACGCCACACCATGCGAAGCGTGCGTCACGATCCCAGCATGACAGCACGCCAGAAAGCGCGGTCAAGGACACGTTCTCTTGACCATGCGCCACCAGCCAGTACAGGGCCTCGCGGTCGCCAAGTTCGTCACGGCCGGTGCGAATGCGGCTGGCCAGAGCATGCGCCACAAAAATCTTGGCATGCCATGGAATCACCGACGCGGAAAAGACCTCCTCCGGGGTTGGCTCGGCTGCCAAGCGAAGGCGCTCTATGAGCGCGTCGGCCCACGGCCAGTGACCTGCCGCATCGGAGAAGCAGATGATGGCCGCCGCCGTACCTGCAATTGCACCCTCGGAGAAGCCGCTTCCAGGCATCAAGGTACCTTGCCCCCCCGCTTGCTGGATCGAGATGAGTTCTTGCGCGCGCTCGACGGCTTCGGCAGGCGTGAACCCTGCCGCCCATTCGCCAGCAGAGAAGCACTTGTCGACCCATAGCCATAGCTCGGCTTCGCGCGACACCTGCTGATACCGCTGCTGTGCTTGGCGCACGTCGGGCGATTCATGGCGGGCACTCGTCATGGAGATTTGCACCACGTCGTCGCGGCCCGGCACCTCCTGCACGCTATAGTTCTCCGTGTGGCCAAATTCGGCCCAGAGCTCGGCGGTCTGGCGTAATGCGGCCACATTTGCTGGATCGTCCGCCTCTTCTTGGTATGCGAATCCCAGCTCGCTTGGGAATGCGTCGAGCGCGGCACGGCAGGCGTCTCGCAGGGCCGCGTTGCTCGAAAGCGCGAAAGGCATGGCGAGTTCTCGCAAATGGCGCTTGCGCGAGCGAGCTTGGCCACTCGCAGTGACGGCCTCCACGTGCGGAGCGTCGGCGGTTCCCCTCTTGAAGCCCAGGAGACCGGCGCTCAAGAATTGCCCTTCCTTTACCGCGCGGTGCTGGTCCAGGCGCCATAAGCGCTGGCTGGCCAGAAGCGGCAGGGTCACCGCGGAAGCCTCGTTCGCACGCAGTGCGAGGTGTACGGCGATGCCGAGCACGGCCAAGCTTATGTGCCCGTCGAGAAGCTCTCGCAAGAGGTCCGGCAGGGGTCTTTGCGCCTCCTGCTGGGCGATTGCCCAGCGCTCGAGAGCCATCAGGGCAGACTCGATGACCTGCGGACCGCCATGCCCTCGGAACCATTCGTAGTGATGGTCGTCCCCCCAGAACTCCTGCACCCCCCAAGGGAAGTTGAGCACCAACGGCAGCGGGGTCCCACGCCTCTCATCTTCATCCTGACCGTGGAGCTGGAGCCATGCTGTAGTTGCATGGTTGGACACATCGCGTATGAGCGCGAGTCCCGTGGGTGTGTCGTGCTCGAGCAGGGAGTGGAACGGCTCGCGCAATGGCGATGGTGGAAAGTACCCGTAATGGTCGGCGCCGATCGCGAGGTTGCGCCAGTCGTGATGCGAAAAGCTGTTGCGATGGAAGGTAGGGCTTTCAAGGTAGGCCTTCCTGGCGGGCGAGCGTTCCTCCAGGGGGATCGCCTCGATCTCCTCCCGATGGCGCCGCTCCTCCTCGTACTCGGCGTTCCACCGCGCCACTGATTCATCGGGAAGTTCTTCCATGAACCAATTTCGCGCGAGCTGCGCAAGGTGCTGCGGATGCGTCTGCGCCAGCAGGGGTGCGAAATCCATGGTCGCGCGATACGCCTTGTCCGGCCATCGCGGAAGAGCCGCCGCCCGCGAGAGATACGCCCCCACCACATCGTGATAGGCACGCGCGGCGCGCAGGAGCAGAGCGCGCAACTCGGCTTGCAGATTGTCAGGTGCGCGGGAGCGGTTTCGCGCCTCAGTGCTCGAGCGGAAAGAACGGTCCTCCGCCTCTTCGTCATCGATGGCGCATAGCCACTTTGAACACAGGCCAACGATTTGTTCGGACACCGGGTTCGCGATGTCCGCGACCGCCATCTGCCAGGTCTCAAAGAGCGTCACCAGTTCCGGAAGGCAACGGTCCGGAATCGAATCGATCCGAGCCGCCATCCACACGATCAGTCGTCCCCAAGCGGCGATGTCCGAAGGCCATCCCATCGCATCGGCCAGCCGAATTCGCTCCGCCGCTGACATGCCCTCGCGGCCGAGCTGGCCAGACAGAACGAGCGGATTGGGCGTCGTCTTCTCGGCCTGCATCCACACCAGGAGCTTTCTGAGAAGGCGGTGGTCGTTAGCGTCCAACGCGGACGCGTAGGTATCAGCGTGCTCCGAGAAGTGCGCACTGAACACTGGCGCGATCAACCAGGCGCGAATCCATTGGGGCCGCACTTGCGCCTGACCAACGCTTTCCACCTCGAGCAGCCACTGTTGCGGCTGCTCGTACGTCGCCTGCGAGAGCAACTCCACGACTCGACCCAGTGCAGGCGGTTCCCCAGCGGCCGAGAGTTCTGGAATCCACTGCTCACCCTGATCGAGCAAGAGGTGGAGAAACGACCATTCGAAGAAGATGTCGTGGCTGAACTGCGCGGTGTGCCCGACTCGCACCTGCTGCACAACCCCGTCCTCTTCAAGAGCGGGCAGCACGTTCTGCGTGCCGGGCGACAGGTCGCGGATCCGAACGTTGCGACCAAGGTCAGGCGCACTGCGCTGCGCGACTTCAATCAAGGCGCGTTGGCGGGATAACGCCTGGGGCGCATCGGCATCGTAGCCACCGCGTGCCCACCAAGCATTGACGAGGTCGACCTCCGACTGCGGCGCGAAGCTTGACGGATAGTCGGCGCACGTCAAACCGCGAGCCAACACGGCCGCAAAGAACGGCCGCCGCGCCAGCGCTCGCACCCTCTCGTTCGCGCCGGTCAGGAGCGGTCTCAGTGCCGGGAGCGCGCCCCCAAGTGAGGCAGCCTCCTCGTCGTTGAGGTTCTCCACGGTGA
>Ga0255338_1005285_pt1 | contig 12065 bp, 13 predicted proteins | sample MeOH1_35cm_T4_19_FD_203715 | JGI IMG/M metagenome (GOLD analysis project Ga0255338, IMG submission 203715) | Sandy soil microbial communities from University of British Columbia, Vancouver, Canada - MeOH1_35cm_T4_195 | ecosystem: Engineered > Artificial ecosystem > Sand microcosm > Unclassified ... | reverse complement strand
TTGCGCTGCATTTGCGCGTGCTCGACCGTCTGCCGCTGCAGGCGGGCGCCGCCCCGCGCTTCGCGAAAGGCATGGGCATCGTGATGCTGGTCGTCGGTGTCGTCTTCATGATCGGCGCGCTGTCGGGCGCGCAGGATTTTCGTCAGCCGCTGCCTTTCTTGCGTGCGGCCGCGGTTGCGCGCACGGAAGCGCCGCCCGCCTTCCGGCGCATCGCGAGCATCGCCGAGCTGGACGACGCCGTCCTGGCTGCCGCGGGCAAGCCCGTCATGCTGGACTTTTATGCGGACTGGTGCGTGTCGTGCAAGGAGATGGAGCGGGATACTTTCACGGACGTGCGCGTGCGCGAGCGGCTTGCGCGCGTCGTCATGCTCCAAGCTGACGTGACGGCCAACTCCGCTGATCATCTTGCGCTGCTACGGCGGTTCCGATTGTTCGGGCCGCCCGGGATCGTTTTTTTCGACGCCGGCGGGCGCGAGATCGAGGGGCTGAGAGTGGTCGGTTTCCAACCTCCTGCCGATTTCGCGCGCGTTCTCGACCGCGTGCTCGCCACCCGATGAGATCCTGGGCCGTCACATTGGCGGTCGCCGTCGTGGCCGCAGCCGCCGGCTACGCCTTTTACGCGTGGCACGACAGGGAAGACGATGCCGCTCGACTCGCCGCTGCAAGCCTGTGGTCGCAGCCGCTGCGCGATGTGGCCGGTGCGCCGAAGACCCTGAAGCAGTGGCGCGGCCAGGTACTGATCGTCAACTTCTGGGCGACGTGGTGCGCCCCGTGCCGCGAGGAGATCCCCGTGTTCGTGAAGCTGCAGCGCGAGTACGGCGAGCGCGGCCTGCAGTTCGTAGGGGTCGCCATCGACCAACCGGAGAAAGTGGGGCCGTTCGCACGCGAGTTCGGCATCAATTATCCGTTGCTCGTGGGCGGCCTCGACGCCGCGGAGTGGTCGCGTAGCCTGGGCAACCGCGCTGGAGCGCTGCCGTTCACCGTGATCGTCGGGCGTGACGGCAGCGTGCGTTTAAGCCATCTCGGGGCGTTGAAGGAAAGCGAGCTGCTGCCCTATATCCGCACGTTGCTCTAGCAACTCGCTGTATCTTCGCGCATCGCCTGCGATCCTGGACGCGTCTTGATCGCTAGGCCCGGAAATCGCTTTAAAGCGTCGGAGCCGTATCCTTCCGTCGACCGTATCTGGGGCCAAATTGGCACCAACGTCGTTAAAAAGCTGGACAATTATGGGCCAAACGGGGCAAACTTCGCGTGCCGCGCAGCTCGTCCAGTAGCCCATCCAATCGTCCATGGCCCAAAACATACTGCTCATCAACGGCCCCAATTTGAATCTGCTGGGATCCCGCGAACCGTCGATCTACGGCGCCGTGACGTTGGAAGCCATCGAGCAGCGGCTCACCGAGCAGGCCGGCGCGGCCGGCGCGCAACTCGCGGTTTACCAGAGCAATTCCGAGGGCGCACTGGTGGAGCGCATACAGCAGGCCGCGCGCGACCGTGTCGACTTCATCATCATCAATCCGGCTGCGTACACGCATACCAGCGTCGCCATGCGCGACGCCTTGGCCGCGGTCGGCATACCTTTCATCGAGATCCACCTGTCCAACGTGCACGCGCGGGAACGGTTTCGCAGCCGCTCCTATTTCAGCGACATCGCCGTGGGCGTGGTGAGCGGTCTCGGCGCCCAAGGCTACGAGCTCGCGCTCGCCTACGCGCTGCGACACGAGTCCCGGGGATGAACATGGACTTACGCAAGATAAAAACGTTGATCGACCTCGTTCAGCAATCCGGCATAGCGGAACTCGAGATTACCGAAGGCGAGGAGCGCGTACGCATCAGCCGCGCGCCTCAGGCGCAGGCGGCTGCCGCGATGGCCGCTGCGCCCGCGCCGCTGGCCGTCGCCGCCCCGAGCGCTGCGCCTGTCGCTCCGGAGCCAGCGGTGGAAAACCCGCTGCCCGAAGGCGAAGTGCTGAAGTCGCCGATGGTGGGCACTTTCTACCGCGCCTCGGCGCCCGGCGCGAAGCCGTTCGTCGAAGTTGGAAACAGCGTGAAGGCCGGCGACACCGTCTGCATCATCGAGGCGATGAAGCTCCTGAATGAGATCGAAGCCGACCGCGACGGCGTCGTGAAGGCGATCCTGGTGGAGAACGGCCAACCCGTCGAGTACGGCCAGCCGCTGCTCGTCATCGGCTGAGTGAGCGCGGGCTCACATGCGGCCGGCCAGCCGCAATGTATGGACGGACCTTCGTCGCAGCCCTATCGGCACTCCATAGCCGGCTGCTCCGCCGACAACCCAAAACATGTTTGAAAAAATACTCATAGCGAACCGGGGCGAGATCGCCCTGCGCATCCAGCGCGCATGCCGCGAAATGGGCATCAAGACGGTCGTCGTACATTCCGAAGCGGACGCCAACGCGAAATACGTGAAGCTCGCCGATGAATCGGTCTGCATCGGGCCGCCGCCCTCCAGCGCGAGCTATCTCAATGTCCCCGCGATCATCAGCGCCGCCGAAGTGACGGATGCGGAAGCGATACATCCCGGCTACGGCTTTCTCGCCGAGAATGCCGATTTTGCCGAGCGCGTGGAACAAAGCGGCTTCGTGTTCATCGGCCCGCGGGCCGACACCATCCGCCTGATGGGCGACAAGGTGAGCGCCAAGAACGCGATGGATAAGGCGGGAGTTCCCGTCGTGCCCGGCACCGACGAGGCGCTGCCGGAAGATCCGAAAGCCGTCATCAAGGTCGCGCGCGAAATCGGCTATCCGGTCATCGTCAAGGCAGCCGGCGGCGGCGGCGGGCGCGGCATGCGGGTCGTGCACACGGAAGCCGCCCTGTTGAACGCGGTCAGCACGACACGCACGGAAGCGCAGGCGGCGTTCGGCAACAGCTCCGTCTACGTCGAAAAGTTTCTGGAAAAGCCCCGGCATATCGAGATCCAGGTGCTCGCGGACAAGCATCGCAATGCGGTGCACCTCGGCGACCGCGACTGCTCGATGCAACGGCGACACCAGAAGGTCATCGAGGAAGCGCCTGCGCCTCACCTCAACGCGCGGGCACGGCTGCGCATCGGCGAGCGCTGCGCGGAGGCATGCCGCAAGATCGGCTACGAAGGCGCCGGCACGTTCGAGTTCCTGTACGAGGACGGCGAGTTCTACTTCATCGAGATGAACACGCGCATACAGGTGGAGCACCCGGTGACCGAGATGATCACCGGCATCGATCTGGTGCAGCTGCAGATCCGCGTGGCGGCCGGCGAGAAGCTGCCGGTGCGCCAGCGCGACATCGTCTTCAAAGGCCACGCCATCGAGTGCCGGGTGAACGCCGAGGACCCGTACAACTTCACGCCTTCGCCCGGGCGGATCACGTCCTTCCACATGCCCGGCGGGCCCGGGATACGCGTGGATTCCCACGCCTACAACGGCTATCTCGTTCCGCCCAATTACGATTCCCTGCTCGGCAAGATCATCGCGTATGGCGATACCCGGGACCAGGCCATCGCGAAGCTCTCCATTGCGCTCTCGGAATCGGCAATCGAAGGCATCAAGACCAACATACCGCTGCACCAGGAGCTGCTCGCCGACGCGGCTTTCCTGCGCGGCGGCACGAACATCCACTACCTCGAAGAAAAGCTCGCCAAGATGCAGCGTGAAGAGTAGGGCCGTGCAGGCGCGTGCAGCGCCTGATAACATCCCCTGCTGTTCCCACTGTCATCCCGTCCCCCGCGTATGTCCTGGCTGAGCGTTGCGATCGTCGTCAATGCCGATCACGTCGAGTCATTGAGTGACGCGCTGCTCGAGAGCGGCGCTCTCAGCGTCGACGTCGCGGATGCCGCCGCCGGCACCGCATTCGAGAAGCCGGTCTTCGATGAGCCCGGCGGCGCGCCGGCATCCGGTTGGGAGCGGGGACGCGTCTGCGCGCTGTTTCGCCCCGACGCCGATGTCGAATGCTCCGTTCGCAAGGCTTACGCCGAAGCCGGCATAGCGCCGACCACGGCGTACGAAGTCACGCGCGTCGACGATCAGGACTGGGTGCGGGCCACGCAGGCGCAATTCGGGCCGCAAGAGATCAGTCCGCGGCTCTGGATCGTGCCGAGCTGGCATACGCCGCCGGATCCGCAGGCGCTCAACATCCTGCTCGATCCGGGCCTTGCGTTCGGTACGGGCAGTCATCCCACCACGCGACTGTGTCTGCGCTGGCTGGAAGCCCATGTCGGGGGCGGCGAGCGCGTCATCGATTTCGGCTGCGGCTCGGGCATACTCGCGATTGCGGCGCTCAAGCTGGGCGCCGGGCAATCCGAAGGCGTGGACATCGATCCGCTTGCCGTGCTTGCCGCCCGCGAGAATGCTGTGCAGAATCGGGTGCCGGCGACGTTCTACTCCGCTGCCGAGCGGCTGGAGCGCCCGGCGGACATCGTCGTCGCCAACATACTCGCCCATCCTCTGATCGTGCTCGCGCCGCTGCTTGCGCAGCTCACCGTGCGCGGCGGCAGGATCGCGTTGTCGGGGATACTGGTCGAGCAGGCGCAGGAAGTCATCGACGCTTACACGGACGATTTCGCAATGGCCGAACCCGTCGAAGACGGCGGCTGGGTGCTCCTGTCCGGTACGCGGCGCTGAGACCCGAGGCTAACGTAGACAGACGGCGACTGCACCATGAGCATGCTTACGCGCTGCCCGCATTGCGACACCGTGTTTCGGGTGACGCCGCACCAATTGCAGAAACAGCACGGCCAGGTGAGATGCGGCCGCTGCATGCACGTGTTCGACGGATTCCGCACTTTGTCGAGCGAGGTGGAGCGGCCGTCCGCGAACGGCGGGGTCGAGCTCCCGAGCGGTGTTGCGCCCTCTGCGCCGGCGGCTGCCGCGGCACACGAGCCTGCGCTCAAGGTCGAGCCGGCCTCGAGACCGACACCTGCCGCCCCAGCGCAGATACCGGCGGAATCTCCTGCTACCGCAACGGAGGCCACGCTCGAGCCCGGAGCGGACGCTTCGGCTGGCGAGCTGCCGCCGGTTCACGCAGCGCATTCCCGGCACACCGCCTATTGGGCCATCGCGAGCGTGCTGCTTGCATGCGTGCTGCTCGTGCAGTTGGCCTATGTCTATCGCGTGGAGCTCGCCGCGCAGTACCCCGCGTTCAAGCCGCTGCTCGTGAAGGCTTGTGTCGCCGCGGGTTGCACGGTGCCACTGCCTCAGCACCCGAAGTCGATTTCCATCGAAGCCTCCGACTTGCAGGTGCCCGACGCAGCGCGGCCCGGCGTGATCCAGCTCACCGCGACCTTGCGCAGCCATGCGGCCTACGACGTCGCCTATCCGGCGCTGGACCTCGTGCTCACGAACGCGCAGGAACACACGCTCGCGCGGCGCATATTCTCTCCCGAGGAGTATCTCGACAAGTCGAAGGACCCGCGCGCCGGCATACCGCCCAACGCGGAGGTCACGCTGCAGCTCGATCTCGATACCGGCAACCTGGGCGCCGTCGGATTCAGGCTGGATCTGCTGCCCGCGCCGCTGTGACGTGATGGCCGAACTGCGCAGGACACCGCTCAACGCCGTGCACCGCGAGTCGGGCGCGCGCATGGTCCCCTTCGCAGGCTGGGACATGCCGCTCCACTACGGCTCGCAGCTCGAGGAGCATCTGCGCACGCGCGCGGATTCGTCCATGTTCGATGTGTCGCACATGCAGGTGCTGGATCTCGCGGGCTCGCAAGTCCGCGATTTCCTACGTTACCTGCTGGCGAACGACGTGGCCAAGTTGCACGGGCCCGGCAGCGCCGTGTACTCGTGCATGCTCGACGAGTCGGGCGGTGTGCTCGACGATCTCATCGTTTATGCGCTGCCGCTAGGCGTCTATCGCCTCGTGGTAAACGCCGGCACCGCCGACAAGGACGTCGCGTGGATCGCGCAACAACGCGAGATGCGTGGCAATGATTGCCAGTTGCGCCGGCGCGACGATCTCGCGCTGATCGCCGTGCAAGGTCCTCGCGCGCGCGAGCGCACTCTCGCTGCGTGCCCGCCAGCGGCCATCGCCGCGGACGTTGCACGGTTTCATGCGGCTGGCGACGCCGATCTGTGGATCGCGCGCACCGGTTACACCGGCGAAGACGGCTATGAAATCATGCTGCGCGCAGCGGACGCCGAAAGCTGGTGGCGCGCGCTCGCCGCGCAGGGTGTTGCACCCGCAGGTCTGGGTGCGCGGGACACGTTGCGGCTCGAGGCCGGGCTGAATCTTTACGGCGCGGACATGGACGAGAGCGTCACGCCCATGGAAGCAGGGCTCGCCTGGACCGTCGATCTCGCATCCGACCGCGACTTCATCGGCAAGCAGGCGTTGTTCGAGCGGCAGCCGCGTCATACGTTCTTCGGCGTGGTGCTCGAAGACAAAGGCGTCATGCGCGCGCATCAAACGGCGCGGACGGCGCAGGGCGACGGACGGCTCACGAGCGGCGGCTACGGGCCGACCGTCCGTGCCTCGATCGGGCTCGCGCGTTTGCCGCCCGGCGTGAAGCCCGGCGATGCCGCGGAAGTCGAGGTCCGCGACCGCTGGCTGCGCGCGCGCATCGTGCAGCCGCCGTTCGTGCGCAACGGCCGCATATTGATAACGGCATGAATCCAGGTCACGGCGGCGTTTTGCGCGCGTGGCCCTTTGCCCCTAAGCTCACGCTTTTCGGAGTCTCACATGCAAGCACCGGACAATCTCAAATACACGGAAACGCACGAGTGGGTGCGGCAGGAAGCGGACGGCACGCTGACCGTAGGCATTACCTTTCACGCGCAGGAGATGCTGGGCGACGTGGTGTTCGTCGACATGCCGCAAGCCGGGCGCAGCTACCGGCAGGGCGAGGAGTGCGGCGTGATCGAATCGGTGAAGGCCGCGGCCGACATTTACGCACCGGTATCGGGGGAGATCGTCGCTGCGAATACCGCACTTGCCGATGCGCCCGAGAAAGTCAACCAGGCGCCTTACGAGACGTGGCTGTTCAAGATCAGGCCGCAGAACGCGGCAGAGCTGCAGAGTCTCCTCGATGCCGCCGGCTATCAGAAGGTCGCCGACGCCGACAAGCACTGAGACCTCTGGCGGTATCGCCGGCCCGCAGCCCGCGGGCGGATAAACGCGCGCCGCCGTAACCGATATGCCTTTCATTCCACACACCGAAGCCGATGTCCGCGCGATGCTGGAGACGATAGGCGTGCGCACGACAGACGAGCTGTTCGACGAGATTCCTCCGGCGCTGCGCCTGCGCTCGCTCGAGGGCGTGCCGCCGGGCATGAGCGAAATGCAGATCATGCGGCTCATGCAGGAGCGCGCTGCGGCGGATGGCTTCCGCTCGGTGTTCGTCGGCGCCGGCGCCTACGAGCATCACATTCCCGCGGCGGTATGGCAGATCGCGACGCGCGGCGAATACTACACTTCGTACACGCCGTACCAGGCCGAAGCGAGCCAGGGCACGCTGCAACTGCTGTACGAATATCAGACGATGATGACGAGCCTCACCGGGCTCGCCGTCACGAATGCGAGCATGTACGACGGCGCGTCGGCGCTCGCGGAAGCGGCCCTGATGGCGGCACGTCTGCATCGCACGGCGAGGCGCATACTCGTGCCGCGCACGGTCGATCCGGCGTGGCGCGCGGTGATGCGCACGATCATCCACAATCAAGGCCTCTCGCTCACCGAGCTGCCGTACGACGCGGCCACCGGCTGCACCGACCTCGCCGCGCTCGACAGTGTGACCGCTGCCGAGCATGCGGCGCTCGTCGTGCCCATGCCCAACTTCTTCGGTGCGCTGGAGCCGGTCGATGCCATGACCGACTGGGCGCATGAGCATGGCCTCCTTGCCATCGCCGTCGTCAATCCGCTTTCGCTCGCGCTGTTGCAGCCGCCGGGAGAGTGGGGCACGCACGGTGCCGACATCGCAGTCGGCGACGGGCAACCGCTCGGCATACCGCTCGCGAGCGGCGGTCCGTACTTCGGCTTCATGGCGTGCCGCGCGGAGCTCATGCGGCAAATGCCGGGGCGCATCGTGGGACGCACGGTCGATGCCGACGGCAAGCCGGGTTACACGCTCACGCTGCAGGCGCGCGAGCAGCACATCCGGCGCTCGAAGGCTACGTCGAACATCTGCACCAACCAGGGCCTGATGGTGACGGCGGCGACGATCTACATGGCATTGCTGGGACCGGTCGGTCTCGCCGAAGTCGCGCGCGCCAGCCACGCGAACGCCTCGCGTCTCGTGGAGGCGATGTGTGCGGTGCCGGGCGTGCGCCGCCGCTTTTCCGCCCCTGTGTTCCACGAGTGCGTCGTGGAGCTGGATCGTCCGGTCGACGGCGTGTTGCGCGGGCTGGAGGCGGAAGGCATACTGGGCGGCCTTGCTCTCGGCGCGCGCTATCCCGAGCTCGACCGGCATCTGCTGGTGTGCGTGACCGAAACCAAGGCCGACGAGGATCTCCGCCATTACGCCGCAGCCCTGCGACGCACGATGGCCGGCACCGGCGCTTGACGGAGATGCGGCCGTCATTTGAACAACCGCAACAAAGGAGCATGTATGGCAACCGTTACGCTCGGCGGCAACCCGATAGGCGTCGCCGGTAAATTCCCGCAATCCGGCGATACGATTTCCGATTTCAGCCTCACGGCGAAGGACCTGAAGGACGTGAGCCTGAAGGACTACGCGGGCAAGCGTAAAGTACTCAACATCGTTCCCAGTCTCGATACGCCGGTCTGCCAGGCTTCGACGCGCAAGTTCAACGAGAAAGCGGGATCGCTCGCGAACACTGTCGTGCTGGTGATCTCCGCCGATCTGCCGTTCGCCATGAGCCGGTTTTGCAGCACGGAAGGGCTCAACAACGTCGTCACGCTGTCCACGATGCGCGGCCGCGATTTTCACGGCAAGTACGGCGTGGACATCACCGATGGTCCGTTGAAAGGACTCACGGCGCGCGGCGTGATCGTGGTCGACGAGAACAACAAGGTCCTGCATGCCGAGCTCGTGCCCGAGATCAAGCAGGAGCCGAACTACGACGCTGCGCTCGCGGCATTGAAGTGACCCCTGTGGGCGGCGGCCTCGCCGCCCGCGCTTGACCGATGCTCATCTTCGAGCGCTCGCGTTCCGGCCGGCAGAACCGGGCCCAGTCGCCCGGTGCCGTCGCGCAGCCCGGGGATATCCCGGCGTCTCTGTTGCGGAAGGCGCCGCCGCGCCTGCCGGAAGTGTCCGAGCTCGACGCCGTACGGCATTACACCGCGCTCTCGCAGCGCAACTACTCGGTGGACACGCATTTTTATCCGCTGGGCTCGTGCACGATGAAGTACAACCCGCGCGCGTGCAATGCGGCAGCGATGCTGCCGCAATTTCTGGCGCGGCATCCGGAAGCGCCGGACAGCACCGGGCAGGGTCTGCTCGCCTGTTTGCACGAGCTGCAGGAGATGCTGAAAGCCGTGACCGGCATGGCGGCCGTGAGCCTCGCGCCCATGGCGGGTGCGCAGGGCGAGCTCGCCGGCGTTTCGATGATACGCGCGTACCACGAAGCGCGAGGCGATGCGGCGCGCCGGGAGATCCTCGTGCCCGATGCGGCGCATGGGACCAATCCCGCCACGGCGGTGATGTGCGGCTACGTCGTGCGCGAGATCGCGACGGATGCGCAGGGCAACGTCGACGTCGCTGCGCTGCGTAACGCAGTGGGGCCGCAGACAGCGGGCTTGATGCTGACCAACCCGTCGACGCTCGGCGTGTTCGAGCAGCACATCGTCGAGATTGCGGACGCCGTGCATGCAGCCGGCGGTCTGCTCTACTACGACGGCGCGAATCTCAATGCGATCCTCGGCAAGGCGACGCCGGCCGACATGGGTTTCGACGCGATCCACATCAATCTGCACAAGACTTTCTCCACGCCGCACGGCGGGGGCGGGCCCGGCGCGGGACCGGTGGGCGTCAGCGCGCGGCTTGCGCCTTATCTGCCGTTGCCCGTCGTCGCGCGCGACGACGGCACTTATCGCCTGCTGCGCGAATTCGATCTGCCGTCGTCGATAGGCCGGCTCGGTGCCCACCTCGGAAACGCAGGCGTGCTGCTGCGGGCGTACGTCTATGCGCGCATGCTGGGTGAGGAAGGCATGCAGCGCGTCGCGGAGTTCGCGACGCTCAACGCGAATTACCTCATGCGGCGGCTGCAGGACGCGGGCTACGACGTCGCTTTCCCGTCGCGCCGTGCGAGCCACGAATTCATCGTCACGCTGCGCCGGCTCAAGGAAGACACGGGTGTGACGGCAATGGACGTCGCCAAGCGCCTGCTCGACAAAGGATGCCACGCGCCGACGACCTACTTTCCGATGCTCGTTCCCGAATGCCTGCTGATCGAGCCGACGGAAACGGAGTCGAAAGACACGCTCGATGCGTTCGTCGAGGCCATGCGTCAGATCCTCGAGGAAGCGCATCGCGATCCCCAGCTCCTCAAGACGGCGCCGCATACCACGCCGGTCCGGCGTCTCGACGAGGTGAAGGCTGCGCGCGAGCTCGACCTCGCGTGGCGTCCCTCGCAGTCCGAGTAGGCGGCAGGGCCCTCGCAATGGCTGCGCGCGCAGCACCGAGACACAGAGCGAGTCGCAGCGGCATCGCGCGGCTGTGGCGGGCCTTGCTGCATTCCCTCGACGGCCTGTCGGCCGCGTTCCGCTACGAGGACTCGTTCCGCGCCGAGGTCATCCTCGCGCTCGTGCTGATCCCGCTCGCGCTCCATGCGCCCGCGGGCGGCGCGGGCAAAGCGCTCATGATAGGCAGCGTCCTGCTGGTGCTCATCGTCGAGCTCGTCAACTCGGCGATCGAAGCCGTCACCGACCGCATCTCTCTCGAGGACCACGTGCTCGCGAAGCGCGCGAAGGACATGGGCAGCGCCGCCGTCATGCTCGCGCTGCTCGGCGTGCCTGCGACGTGGGCGCTGGTGCTGCTGGGCTGAAACGTCAACGCCGCGCCACGAAGAGATTGGAGAAATCGACCGCCCGAGCAGCCATTCCATGGGCGGCATGATGATGTCTTTCATCATCGTGAGGAAGATCGCAGGGCGAGTCCGGGCCCGATGTTATAATCGCGCCACTTCCTTTTGCCATCCTTCCATGCGCACACTCATCTGCGGATCCATCGCCTACGACACGATCATGGTGTTCAAGGACCGCTTCCGCAACCACATCCTGCCCGATCAGCTGCACATTCTGAATGTCAGTTTCCTCGTGCCCGACATGCGGCGCGAATACGGCGGCTGCGCCGGCAACATCGCCTACTCGCTCAACATGCTGGGCGGCGAGCCGGTGATCATGGCGACCGTCGGTGACGACCATGCGCCGTACGCCTCGCGCCTGAAGCAGCTCGACATCGGCCAGGAGCACATCCGGCCGATCACGGGCACGTACACCGCGCAGGCCTTCATCACCACCGATCTCGACGACAACCAGATCACCGCCTTCCATCCGGGTGCGATGAACCATGCGCATGCCAATCACGTGGGGGATGCGAAGGACATCGTGCTCGGCATCGTCGCACCCGACGGGCGCGAGGGCATGGTGCAGCATGCGCGCGAGTTCCACGAGGCGGGCGTGCCCTTCGTGTTCGACCCCGGACAAGGGCTGCCGATGTTCAACGGCGAGGAGCTCACCGAGTTCGTGCGTCTTGCCGATTACGTCACGGTCAACGATTACGAAGGCCGGCTGCTGCAGGAGCGCACCGGGCTCAAGCTCGAGGCGCTCGCCAAGATGGTGCGCGGCCTGATCGTCACGCTGGGCGCGCGGGGCTCGGAGATCTATGCCGACGGCGAGCGGATCGAGATCCCGTGCGTCGAACCCGAAGCGGTGGTGGATCCGACCGGTTGCGGCGACGCTTTCCGCGCAGGCCTGCTGTACGGCATCGCGCACGGATACGATTGGAGCACGACCGGGCGGCTGGCGTCGCTGCTCGGCACCCTCAAGGTCGCGCAGCGCGGCGGCCAGAATCACCGCTTTACGCGCGACCAAATCGCGGTCCTCTACCAGGAAGCTTTCAAGAGCAAGCTGTGGTGAGCTGACCGGCGATTTTTTTGAACGGAGACGGACATGCA
>Ga0255338_1005284_pt1 | contig 12066 bp, 4 predicted proteins | sample MeOH1_35cm_T4_19_FD_203715 | JGI IMG/M metagenome (GOLD analysis project Ga0255338, IMG submission 203715) | Sandy soil microbial communities from University of British Columbia, Vancouver, Canada - MeOH1_35cm_T4_195 | ecosystem: Engineered > Artificial ecosystem > Sand microcosm > Unclassified ... | reverse complement strand
CGTGAAGTAGTACTTTTTGTAGTATTCTTCATTGAGCGAACTCACGGTAACTCCGCTATGTACGGATGCATGTGCGAAGTACGATTTCCCGAGATAGACTCCTACGTGCGAAATTTGTCCGTGCCTGATTTTGAAAAACACGAGGTCTCCTTCGCGCAAGCTGTCTTTTGAAATCGTATCCACCATTGTATAGATGTTCGTGCAGCCGCCGGGCAACAATGTGTCGTAACAATTCCGGTACACTTCACAGGCAAAACCGGAGCAATCGACACCTTTCTGCGAGTGACCCGCGTGCTGGTAGCGTGTTCCTTTCCATTCGTAAATCATGGTGTACAGCTCACGGTTCAACGCAGAATCCGGATTGAGGCCATAGGCAGAATAAAATGCATTGATTTCCTTCCGGAGATTCAGTGAATCTGACCGGACGGCTTCGACATGAGCGGTGTCCTGCGCGCTAAGCTGCACAGCGGAAATCGCCAGCACTAAAAGCGAAAATACTGCTCTCACTTTTTTACGAGTTCAAACCACAGCTCACGGCCTTCGCGGGGCTTGATCGAGTTTTTGCAGAGTTCCATGCGACGGATCGTAAATCCCTTTCCGAAAAGCGTCCGGTATTCTTCCTCCGTGCCGTTGAATGGCGGGCCTCCGTCATTCGGGGTCTCAATGAAAAGCAATCCCGCGAGCACTCCGTTTTCATTGAGGATTTCATGCATTTTCGATGCGTAGTTTTCCCTTAACGCAGGATCAATTGCGCAGAAAAATGTCTGCTCGAGCACGAGGTCAAACTTTCCCGTGTTCAACCCGAAAAAATCAGAAGCGATCAGGTGATCTTTCGGAAACGAAGGAACCCGTTCTGAAAATCTTCTCAATGCTTCCGCTGCGTAGTCAACAACGTATACATTGGGAAATCCGTTCGCGTGCAGATATTCGGCCTCGTACGCATTACCGCAACCCGGTATGAGTATGCGAATGGATTTGTCGGCGATACCATTGATAAATTCCACGATTGCAGGTGAAGGATATCCAAGATCCCATTGTGTGTCGTTCCCGAGCCAGCGCTCGTTCCAGAATTCGCGGTTCAATTCCATCCCACAATGATAGGATTATAGAATGAAAAGATGTGCTGATCCGGAGAGGCCACGATTAACTTTCACAATCGGATCATCCGGTCATTGGATGCAGGTGTTCAAAAAAGTACCCGCTTCCCCATCCATGGAACGCCATTTGCAACTAAACTTACATTCAGAGTATGAACGATTATATCGAGGTGGACGTGAATGTGACTCCCAGGCAACCAGGTTCGGATTTGTTAGTGACGGAGCTGGCTGAACAGGGCTTCGAAAGTTTCGCAGATACACCTACCGGATTTCAGGCCTGGATTCCGGCCGATGTCTTTCAGGAGACCATGTTGAATGTTGTAAATCAGTTGGATACGGAACTGGGGAAGGCAACTTATACGCTTAAGAAAATACCCGGGCAAAATTGGAATGCCGAATGGGAATCGTCTTACCAACCCGTGAAAATCGGACATAAATTGCTAATCCGCGCGCCTTTTCATGCTCCGGATCCGAACGTGGAAATGGAACTGATCATACAGCCGCAACAGTCGTTCGGTACAGGGCACCATCCAACGACGGCTTTAATGGCTGAAAAGTTATTAACATCGCCATTGTCCGGGCGTTATATCATGGACCTCGGTTGCGGTACCGGCGTTTTGGCAATTCTCGCAGCCAGACTTGGAGCGGGAAAAGTGGAAGGCGTCGACATCGAAAAACCTGCTGTGGAAAATGCCGCTGAAAATGCCCGTAACAATAGTGCTGAGTCAATCGCCTTCAGTTACGGTGATGCTTCGGCGATGAAAGGAAAAACCTACGACATGATTCTCGCAAATATCAACAAGAACATCCTCAAGGCTACCATGGAGCAGTTCTCTGCATCGCTGAAAACCGGGGGTGATCTGCTGTTGAGCGGTTTCTTCGTAACGGATACAGAAGAGTTGCTTGCTGCTGCGGGTGACTTCGAATTCATTGAAATGAAAAATTCCGGTGAATGGGCTATGCTTCATCTCCGCAGAAAAACGAAATGAATATGAAATTGAAAAACATCGTGATGCTGTTGCTTGCACTATCTCCCGTGCTGAGCCTGAAAGTTGCTGCACAGACAATGCCCAAGTCTTTCACGGAAGATAACGTGAAATTCATTGAGGAAATGCGCGATTTCTTTGAGAGCAATGACCAGAAGAAGGGGAAGGAATTTATAGACGAATTCAATGAACAGTATTGGATTACCGGGAAAGTGACAGCGGAGATGAAAACCGCGATTTACAAGAATACAAATGCAATGGCGAAGAAGAAATTCAAGCCGTCGCCGGAGTACTACGCATATTTCAATACGATCAAAACCATCATTGACAAAGGAACGCCCATGGCAACCTTCAACGAATGGCAGGTGTGTTTTATGAGTTCCAGTGAAAACCGTAACCAGAAACCGTTCTCCGATTTTATCATGATGAGTGAAGGTCTGTTCCGTGACAATACATTCTACGACGAGCCCTCCGGAACATGGCAGGCACTAGGAGGAAGCTGGAAATTCATGTGCGATACGGTCCCGAAGATCAGGTTTACCAATGTAACACTGAAAGGAACCGCGAAAAACGACAGTACACTCATCTACAACACCAGCGGAGTTTTCAATGTCGCAAAACTCACGTGGGAAGGAACAGGGGGACGTGTTGACTGGACGCGTGCTGCGTTGCCCAAGTCCGATGTCTATGCCGATCTGAAGAAATACACCATCACGCTCAAGAGTATGAGCTATGTTGCAGATACGGTGACGTTCTACAACAAGAATTATTTCAAAGACAAACCGCTTGTAGGAAAACTAACTGAGCGTTTGACTCCTGATGTTACTTCGAAGTCGGCGCAGTATCCGAAGTTCGAATCGTACAGCAGCCGTTACCAGATCAAGTCCATGTATCCGAACGTCGACTACGAAGGCGGTTTTACCCAGCTTGGATTTAAAGTAATTGCATCCGGCTCGAAAGATGCTCCGGCATTCTTTATGTTCAAACGGAACGGAAAGAATTTCCTCTATGCAGCTTCCTCAAGTTTTGCAATTACATCTGAGAAAGTAACGAGTCCGAATACGACCATCAAGTTTTTTCTTGACGCAGATTCTATTTATCACCCGCTCGTCGATTTCAAATTCTTCATCGACAGTAACCGCGTAGAAATTTACCGTTCGAACGAAGGCGCATCACAGGCTCCATTCACGAACTCTTTCCACAAAGTCGATATGTACGTTGAGCGTATGGTGTGGAAGACAAATGAGCCGACTATCACGATGGGAACACTTCCGGGAACTACACAAGGTGAAGCTCAATTCCCTTCTGCAGATTACTATCGTCAGTACCTGTATGACCGGATGCAGGGAATGGAAATGGTTCACCCCCTGATCAAGATCAGGAATTTTGTTTATCAGACAAACGACAGTATCAAGACTTTCCCGTTGGTAGATCTTGCGCGTTACTGGAAACTTCCTGCAGAGAATCTTCGGCCTACGATCATGAATCTTTCAAACGATGGGTTCCTGATTTTTGATCCGGTTACTGATATGGTAACATACAAAGACAAGTGTGACACATACATTGCGGCGAGAGCAGGAAGGAAGGATTACGACAACATGATCTTCGAGTCGAAAGTGCAACCGGGAACTTCGAACGCGCAGCTGAACCTGCTCAATTACGATCTCACACTTTTCGGTGTGGAAGAAGTGGGCCTTTCTGATTCTCAAAATGTGGTGGTTTTCCCGGATCAGGATAGATTAATTCTCAAGAAAAACCGAACATTCACCTTCCAGGGTTCTATCATGGCAGGGCGTTTCGATTACTACGGAAAACTTTTCACGTTTGACTACTCTACTTTCCAGATCAAACTGGATAACGTTGACTCCGTTCGAATCTGGGTCGATACACCTGAAATTGATCCGCGGGATCCGAAAGGAGGTCACAAGCAGGTCAAAGTCCGAAGTGTGATTGAGAATCTGAACGGGACGCTCTCCATTGACAATCCCGCCAATAAATCGGGTGTCGCAAACAAAAAATACGCGCAGTACCCGGTTTTCCAATCAGCGAAACCATCCTATGTCTATTACGACAAACCGACTATTCACAAAGGAGTTTACAACCGCGATAAGTTCTACTTCAAGCTCGATACGTTTACGATCGACAGCCTGGACAACTTCACGAACAAGTCCCTGCATTTTACGGGTACGTTTGAATCGGCCGGAATTTTCCCGACGATACGCGACACTCTCGCGTTGCAACCCGATTATTCACTTGGTTTCGTGCGACAGGCTCCTCCGGGAGGTTATCCATTGTACGGCGGCAAGGCGAAATTCACCAATACCATGTACCTCTCGAATAAAGGCCTGCATGGCAACGGACAAATCGATTACATCACTTCAACTGCGATCTCGAAAGACTTCACGTTCTTCCCGGATTCTGCAAACGGACTAGCGGAGAGTTATGTGATCCGTGAGCAGAAAATCAGCGGCAAGACAGAATACCCTGATCTCAACGGCAACAAGGTCTACATCCATTGGATGCCGAAAAAAGATTACATGATGGCCACGAATAAAGATTCGGCATTCGTCAGTTACAAAGGAGAAGCGAAAATTAACGGAACGCTTACCCTCGGACCGAAGAGCCTGAATGCAAACGGACAGATGGATTTCAACAGCGCCGAGATGATCTCGAAAAACATGGTGTTGAAACAGCACATTGTGGATGCAGATACGGTTGACTTCAATCTTAAAGCAGCAAACCTGGCCAGTATGGCATTCTCAACCAAGAACTTCAAAGCGCACATCGACTTTGAAAAACGGGAAGGCGATTTCAAAGCGAACGGTAAAGGTTCCATCGTGAATTTTCCGGTGAACCAGTACATCTGTTATATGGAAAACTTCAAATGGTTCATGGATAAGAGCCAGCTTGAATTGAGCGGTAATAAACCTGCACCCGGAGCGACAGGAGTCAATCTTACAGGTCCGGAGTTTATTTCTGTGCACCCGAAACAGGATTCGCTGCGGTTCTTTGCCGAGAAAGCGAAGTTCGATTACCAGAATTTCATCATCGAAGCAGAAGAAGTAAAGGAGATCCGCGTTGCAGATGCGAAAGTAATTCCCGACAGCGGCCAGGTTACCATTAAGCAGAACGCTTACATGGAACCACTCGAGAATTCGAAGATTGAAGCGAACAGTGTTACCAATTATCACCACCTGTTCAATTGCCACACCGAAATTTTCGGACGCTTCAGTTATACGGCATCGGGCGATTACGCTTACGTAGATGAACTGAAAAAAGAACAGATCATTCACTTCTCGAAAGTGGCGCCGGATACATCCGGGCAAACGTATGCCGAAGGTTTAATCGCCGATACATCGAAATTTGCTTTGAGCCCTGCGTTCGATTTCCAGGGGAAAGTAATTCTCGCGGCAAACAATCAGTTCCTGGTGTTCGACGGTACTACCGGTTTGCAGCACGATTGCGCAATCGGTAAGGAACGCCTGCGGTTCACAGGTGAAATTAATCCCGCGCAGATTTACATTCCGGTTGCTCCGAATCTCGTTGACGAGAAAGGAACGCCGATTGTTGCCGGTATTGTGAGTACCGTCGATTCAGTACACGTGTACGGCGCATTCCTCTCTCCGAAAAAGTACAGGACGGATGTCACAGTGGTCGGAGCAGACGGTTTCCTCTTCTTCGATAAATCTTCCCGGGAATATCGCATCTCGAACAAAGAGAAACTCGTAGAAAGATCGCTTCCCGGAAATTATATCAGCTTCAGCACGAAAGAGTGTACGATTTATGGAGAGGGTAAAATGAACCTCGGATCGGATCTCGGTCAGGTCACCCTGCTGCCGGTTGGAAACGCAACCCACAACACCATTACTCAGCAAACCGATTTCGACCTGGTGCTCGCTGTGAATTTCTTTATGAGCAACAAGGCCATGGATGTTCTGGTGGAAGATATCAATGCGTCAACCTCCCTGGCCGGCACCGAAGCGGCCCGACCGACCTTTCAGCGCGCCCTGAACGAACTGGTCGGAAAAGAGAAAGCCGACAAGCTGGTGTCCCAGTTGCAGCTTTATGGGTCCTACAAAAAGTTCCCTGATGAGCTGGAATACACGTTTTTCTTCACAGATGTCAAAATGACATGGAATCAGAAGACAAAGTCCTATATTTCAACGGGTAAACTTGGGCTGGGTAGCATTGGTAAGGAGCAAATCAATAAATTTGTGCCCGGAACCATAATGCTGGAGCGGAAGAAAAGCGGAGACATTCTTTCCATTTATCTTGAATTGGACAACAGCAAATGGTACACGTTCAGGTATTCGAATGGTATAATGCTTACTTATTCTTCGAACACGAAGTATAATGACATTATCAAGGAGATCAAGGACGACGACCGGAAGAAGGAAGGGGAGAAAGGGCAGAGATCATACCGTTACAATCTCGGCAGTCCGAATGAACGAACGTTGATATTAAAAGCAAAAACAAAGGCCGAGGAAGGTGGAGCACCGGAACCAGAAGGTGAAGATCCTAACCCGAAATAATCATAAATGACGCTAACAGCCATAATTGCCCTGATTTTAGCTTACCTGATGGGTTCAATCCCATCGGCAGTCTGGATCGGCAAAGCCCTTTACGGGGTAGATGTTCGTGAGTTCGGAAGCGGAAACGCAGGAGCTACGAATACCTTTCGGGTACTCGGAAAACGTGCAGGGCTAACTGTACTTTCTCTGGACATTCTCAAAGGCTGGCTGGCGGTAACAATGGCTTCATTTATTTCGGAAGCGCCGGTCGGAACGTCACAGTACGTCGACCTTCAGATTGTACTCGGAGTGGCTTCAGTGATCGGTCACATCTTTCCGATATTCGCCGGATTCCGGGGTGGAAAAGGCATTGCTACTTTGTTCGGGGTAATCTTGGCCGCTCACCCTTTGGCTTGCCTGATTTCCCTCGGCGTGTTTCTACTTATCTTCTTGGCTTTCAATTATGTAAGCCTTGCTTCTATAAGTGCAGCTATAGCATTTCCGATCACCGTTATTACCGTATTTGCCGATCAGGTGGTACCGTCGATGGTCATCTTTTCCATCATGGTTGCGATTCTTGTTATGATTACGCACCAGAAAAATATTGAACGTTTGATACGCAGGGAAGAATCGAAGATGAAGCTCGTTTCCAGGAAGAAGGGATCTTCTGCCGGCCTGACAGAATCCGGTGGGGAAACAGAAGAGGCGCCAGTCTCGTAAAAATAAACATTTCCACACGGTCCTGTGGAAATACTGCCCTAAGTGCATCATATAAACGCGCGATGTTATTGCGTAAATTAGGATAATATTCCTGTCCCTTCGGTTTAACCGGGGATGACAGGGATATGGAATGTTGATTAACCCCGCATGGGCAAAAGTTACCTTGTTCTCTTACTTTCCGTCGTTTTGATGGTGCTTTGCCCTGTGCGTTTGTCTGCACAGGACACGGAAGAAGACAAGGTAAAAAGTGCCTCCACCTTTTTTGAAAATGAAGATTACTCAGCGGCAATGCCGTTGTATTCGCAATTGCTTGCTCTTCACCCAACCGATCCGAATTACAGTTATCGATTTGGAGTGTGTATGTTGTTTGCAAGTGCAGACAAAGGAAAAGCACTTCCGTTTCTCGAAGACGCTTCCAGGAATCCAAAGTGCGAAGTTGATGTATGGTTTTACCTCGGCCGTGCGTATCATCTGAATTATCGTTTCGACGAGGCCATTGTTGCATTCACGAAATACAAAACGCTCGCCGGAGAAAAGAAAGCAACCAAACTGCAGGTCGATAACCAGATTGCGATGTGCAAGACCGGCAAAAAACTTCTGAAAGCAGTAACAGACATTACAGTTCTCGAAAAGAAAGAACTGGCTGTAGGCGATTTTTTCCGTGCGTATGATCTTCAAGGTTACAGCGGACAACTCCTTGTAAAGGGCGACGAGTTCAAAACCAGTCTTGACAAGAAGAAGAACGAAACATCAATCATCTTTCTGTCCAGTGAAAAGAATACGCTGTACTTCTCGTCGTATGGCGACAACGAAGAAAACGGGAAAGACATTTATCGCGTAGTCCGTCTCCCAACCGGTGGATGGAGTAAACCTTTCAATGTCGGCTATCCGATCAACACTGAATACGACGAAGACTATCCATTCCTTCATCCGAACGGAAAAGTGCTTTACTTCTGTTCAAAGGGGCACAACAGTATGGGCGGGTATGATATTTTCCGTTCTGAACTGAATGAAGAAACCGGAACATGGCAGAAACCATCGAACATGGATTTTGCCATCAACTCTCCGGATGACGATATTCTTTTCGTTACTGATTTCGACGAGAAAACAGCGTGGTTTGCATCTGCGCGAAACAGTCCGCAGGGATTTATGACCGTGTACCATGTGGTCATCGAGCGAAAGCCGGTGAACATGTGCATCATTGCCGGAACGTTCAAACCTTCTGGTGTGGATCCGACTGCGAATGCAAAGATTACAGTCCGTAACGAAGAAACGAATCAACCCGTAGGTGTCTACAACAGCAACAGTACTACCGGAAAGTATGTGATCAATCTTCCGAACACCGGCGGAAAATATACATTCACAGTTGAGAAGAGCGGCATTCACACGCAGACGAAATCGGTTTTGATACCGCCTCAGTACGAACTGAAACCGATACGCCAGGAAATATTTTACACTGAAACTTCCGGGGAACAGGACCTGAACGTGGTGACTTATTTCGATGACGACACAGCAGCTTTTGCCCCGGAATTCCTGATGGACAAAGCAAACCTCGATGTAAATCCTGAATCATCTCCTTATGAAGTGGTTGATCTTGGTAATCCCGGAAATACGGGTGACCCAAAACAACCCGGCGATCCGATTGATCCGAATGATAGCTCCGATATTCCCGGTGGTGGAACAGATCCTTCAGAAAATGTTCCGAGTTCGCAGGGTGTTACCACTGCTGAACTCATTCAGACTGCATTCGACAATGCCGATGCAACCAAGCAGGAGGCGATAGCAACACAGCAGCAGGCCGATCGCGGGTTCGCTTACGCCGCAGGACTGGACCAGAAAGCAAAAGACGCACAGGCGAAAGCAGATGCACTACCGGAAGGTCCTGAAAAACAACAGGCGCAGGCAGAAGCAAATGCATTACAATCTCAAACGATTGCCGCTTTCCAGGTTGCTACTGCATTGAACGACGATGCAAAGCAAAAGGGCGTTGAAGCAAGAGTTGCGGAAGAATATGCACACGCGCTGGAAGATGGTTCGAAGAAAACAGGGCCGCATGCAATGGATGAAGCGAATTCGAAGGAGCAGGAACTGAACGATGTTTCGAAGGTTCGTTCCCAATCTGAAGAAACTTCCAAAAACCTTCATGAACAGGCCGATCAGAAACGTGAAGGACTACAAGTTGTGAAGAGCCAGCTGAGTGATGCCAGGGAAGAAAAGGCTGCGAACCTTTCTTTGCTTCAGCAGTTGCGTTCGGACTCAGCAAAGGAAAAAGATCAGGATCTGCGCGAAGGATATCATTCCCAGATAGAAGGCGTTCTGGAAAACATTGCGGATAACGATGCAGATATTGCGAAGGCACAGGGCAAAGTGAATCGGATGGAGAACGAACTCAACGATCTCGACAACCAGGCAAGTGCAGCTGATGCGGCGATTGCTGCTTCGAAAGATCCTTCTGTTGCTCCGGTCGCTATGTCTGCAGAAGATAAAAAAGCCCTTGGTGAAAGTGTAGTGGCTTATGAGAACAGGGTAGAGGATACCAGTCATCCTACGGTGTATGCTCCCGTAACCCAGAATCCGGACACTCAACAACCGAACACACAGAATCCAAATACACAGCAATCGAATACACAAAACCCGGATTTGCAGAATCCAAATACACAGCAACCGAATACACAAAACCCGGTTGTACAGAATCCGAACACACAGAATCCGAATACACAAAACCCGGTTGTGCAGAATCCGAACACACAGAATCCAAATACACAGCAGCCGAATACCCAAAACCCTGTTGTACAGAATCCGAACACACAGAATCCGAATACACAAAACCCTGTTGTACAGAATCCGAACACACAGAATCCGAATACGCAGCAACCTGACACACAGAATCCGGAGACCCAAAATCCAGGTGTGCAACAGACGCAACCGATCCAGGATCCAACTGATGTCATTGCGGATGTGCAGGGTGGCGTAAGTGAGAGAATTCAGGAAGCAGAGAATGAAACAGATCCGGTGAAGCACGAACAAATGATCGGGGATGCTCATCGCGAAGCGGAGACGCAATTGGACGTGAAAATTGCAGGCGCGCAGAATGACCTGAGGCTTGAAACGAATCCGGCGCGACAGGATTCAATCAAAGGAAATATCAAACTATACCAGGAAGAGAAGATCAAACAGCATGATCTGGCTGTTGCAAGTGACAGGCGTGTACAGGAAAATCAATCAGCCATCGCTGTTGAAAATCCGGAGGATCCATTCACTGAGTATATCACCGGTATTGCCGATGCCGATACTATTTCTGATCCTGTTGCACGCGAAAGCAAAAAGGCGGAAGTGTATTCGGACTGGTCAACAAAGCTGGATTCAAAAATTGCCGACGACAAAAAACTTCTTTCAGCTGCGAAAACCAAACCAGAGAAAGATTCTTTGAAACAGTTAATTGCAGTTGAACAGCAACAGTCGGCTGATATTAAAAAGGACGCGAAAGAAGCGAAGACTGCGGAGCAGGCGGCGATAGCACAACAGAATACTCCGGGAGCAAAATCAGACCGGGAGTTCGATACGCAGATTGCAGAAGTAAATTCAAATCCGAACACAGCTGAGCGCGAAGACATCAAAGAAGGAATCTATACCACCTGGGCTGATTCTCTCGAAGGTGAAGCTGATAAGCTGGATGCAATTGCTGCGAAAGAACGCAATACCAGTAAGAAGGGGCAGATCACACAGCAGGCGCGGGACCTGCGTACGGAAGCACAGGAAAAACGTGATCTCGCCGATGCTTCTCATGTGGCTGCGGACAATGCACGTACCGGTCAGCCGGTAGTGCAGAATCCAAACACACAGCAGCCGAATACCCAGAATCCGGTTGTGCAGAATCCAGACACTCAACAGCCGAATGCCCAGAATCCGGTTGTGCAGAATCCAGACACTCAACAGCCGAATACCCAGAATCCGGTAGTGCAGAATCCAGACACACAACAGCCGAATACTCAGAATCCGGTAGTGCAGAATCCAGACACACAACAGCCGAATACACAGAATCCGGTTGTGCAGAATCCAGACACACAACAGCCGAATACTCAGAATCCGGTTGTGCAGAATCCAGACACACAACAGCCGAATACTCAGAATCCGGTTGTGCAGAATCCAGACACACAGCAGCCGAATACTCAGAATCCGGTTGTAAATCCTGTTGTTGAAGACAACGTAACTTATACAGATCCGGAAGCACAAACCGCATTAAGTGCGCGTAACGGATTGCAGGCTCAGGCACAGGAATATCATCACCAGCAGGATTCCCTGATTACGGAAGCGGGCAAAGCAAGCGGAGAAGAGAAAACTGAATTGTTACAGGATGCAAGCGAAGCTCAGCGCCAGGCATGGACCAAAGAAGCGGAAGCGTCGGAACAACAAGGCATAGCCAGCACTGAACAATTCAATACGAATGAAAACCTGATCGATGGCTATAAAGCAGGAGCTTCAGGAATCTCAAATGATAAAATTGAACAGGCCGGTTTGGTAAACGATGAAGCATTAGTGTTGCTGCAGCGTGCGAAAGACAAGAGAGCTCAGGCGAAGCTCGCAACGAGTCCTTATCAACGTAGTCAGGCTTTAGATGAAGCGGAAAATCTCGAGCAACAGGCGATCATAAAACAGCAACAGGCAATAGCGTTATACCAGGAAGCGGGTGTACAGCCAAACGCTGTGGTGCAGAATCCTGTTCCGGGTGTAGTCGAGAAGCCGAATACACAG
>Ga0255338_1005283_pt1 | contig 12067 bp, 14 predicted proteins | sample MeOH1_35cm_T4_19_FD_203715 | JGI IMG/M metagenome (GOLD analysis project Ga0255338, IMG submission 203715) | Sandy soil microbial communities from University of British Columbia, Vancouver, Canada - MeOH1_35cm_T4_195 | ecosystem: Engineered > Artificial ecosystem > Sand microcosm > Unclassified ... | reverse complement strand
AGCCGCGCCGCTGATAATAGGCGGCAACCCCGCCGCGCCTGGATCGAGGCAGGGCGATGAGGTCGCGGTTCATGCGCGCAATCAGCGCTTCGCCCCGTTCGGGATGGCCGACCGCCGCCGCCACCTGCCGGATCTGCGCCAGGATCATGGGATAGCTGTCCGCGCTCGCCAGTCCCAAAGTCCGCCATTGGCCGGGAGGCGCTCCGACGACGCCGTTTCCGGAAGGAAAGCCGACCAGCAGATCGGGCCGGAGCGCCATCACTTCCTCGGCGGGCCGCTTGAGCGTCTTGAAGCGGCGCGCCTTGTCGACCGCCGCAGAGAGTTCCGGATCATGGCCATAGGGGCTGAGCGCCGCGATCTGCCCCGGATCGGCCAGCGCCAGCACATATTGGTCGGCGCAGGTATTGAGCGACACGATCCGTTTCGGCGGAGCGGGCGCGGCGCCGGTCAGCATGAGCGCGCAGAGCGCCGTCGCGATTATTCTGCCGCGCATCCATTTGCCTCTAAGTCTTGCCTCGAAAAGCAGCCGTGCTCCTGCCTTTGCAGGAGTAGGGAGCGCTGTAGCAAGCAACGCGAGGCGCGCAAGCCATGAGCGTGCGCCGCCATCCCCTGCTGATCCCCGCGCTGATCGCGCTGGCCCTGCTTGCCGCCCTCGGCTCTGTCACGCTTGGCGCCGTGCCGCTCTCTCCGGCGCGCATCTTCGCGGTCCTGATGGGCGGTGGCGATGATGTCGCCCGCGCCATCCTCATCGACCTGCGCCTGCCGCGCATGCTGCTTGGCCTGATCGTCGGCGCGATGCTCGGCCTGTCGGGCGCGGCGCTTCAGGGCTATTTGCGCAACCCCTTGGCTGAACCCTCCGTACTGGGCGCGTCCAATGCCGCGGCCCTCGGTGCTGTGGGCGCGCTCTATTTCGGCCTGGCGCAGATGCACCCGCTGGCGCTTCCGGCCTTGGCCATCGCGACCAGCCTCATCGGCATCGGCGCGCTGTTCCTGCTTGCCGGACCGGCGGAAAGCCCGCTCACCCTGATCCTCGCCGGGATAGCCATCGCCACGCTGGCGGGGGCGGGGATCAGCCTGTCGCTGAACCTCTCGCCCAATCCCTTCGCGGCGATGGAGATCATGAGCTGGTTGATGGGGAGTCTGGAAAACCGTGCCTACGGTCATGTCTGGATCGCGCTGCCCTGCGTGGCGGTCGGGGCGGCGCTGCTGATCGCGGATGGCCGGACGCTCGACGCGCTGACCCTGGGCGAGGATGGCGCGCAGGCGCTTGGAATCGATCTCCGCCGGGCGCGCCTGCGGCTGATGCTGGGCGTCGCCATAGGTGTGGGCGGCGCGGTGGCGGTGTCGGGCGCGATCGGTTTCGTCGGCCTGATCGTGCCGCATCTGGTGCGGCCGTTGACCGACCGTTCGCCCTCCGCGATCCTGCTGCCTTCCATGCTGGGCGGCGCGGTGCTGCTGACGCTGGCGGATATCGGCGTGCGGCTGATCCCGACCAGCAGCGAACTCAAGCTGGGCGTGCTGACGGCCTTGCTCGGCGTGCCCGTTTTCCTGATCCACCTGATGCGGGAGCGGCGGCTATGGTGACGATCCGCACGCAGGGGCTTTCCGTCCGCCTTGGCCGTCATCCGGCAGTGAACGGCATCGACCTTCATCTGGAGCCGGGACAGCTTGTCGGCATCATCGGTCCCAATGGCGCGGGCAAATCGACCCTGATCCGCGCGATGCTGGGCCTGGTGAAGCGGGAAAGTGGCATCGTCCTGATCGACGGCGCCGACAGTGCGCGCCTGACCCGGCGGGAAATCGCCCGACGCATCGCCTATCTGCCCCAGGGCCAGACCCTGCATTGGCCGCTGGCGGTCGAGCGGCTGGTGGCGCTGGGCCGGATGCCGCATCTGGGGCCGCTCTCGCGCCTCTCGACAGAGGATGAGGCGCAGATCGACGCAGCGCTTGCCCGCGCCGATGTGCTGCATCTCAAAGGGAGGGTGGCGACCGAACTGTCAGGCGGCGAGCGTGCCCGCGTGTTGCTCGCCCGCGCGCTGGCGGTGGGCGCGCCTGCGTTGATTGCGGATGAGCCGCTGGCGGCGCTCGATCCGGGGCATCAGATCGATGTCATGGATTTGCTCAAGGCTGAAGCGCGGGCGGGTTCGCTGGTCGTTACCGTGCTGCATGATCTCGGCATGGCGGCGCGCTATTGCGATCGGCTGGTGTTGATGGATCGCGGTTCGCTGGTGGCCGATGGCGCGCCGCTGGCTGTGCTGACCGAGGCGAGCCTCGCCAGCGTCTATGGCATTTCCGCCTGTATCGAGGCGGATGGAGACTGGCCGCTGATCCTGCCGACGGGGCGTATCAAAAGCTGAACTTGCCGTCGTTCCCGCGCAGGCGGAAACGACGAGAGGGTGTACGCCCGTTACTCCGCGAAAGCCCGAGGCGCGGGCGCGACCACCGTGAAGGTGCCCGCACCGATCTCGGAAACCTCCAGCGCCCGCTCGGCTATCCCGTCGCGTCCGAACCGGAACGCCCCGTCGATTCCGGCAAAGCCCCCCGCATCGCGCAGCCGCGCCGCCGGGAAGGTGGTGCCCGGCTTCCAGTCGCGCGCGATCCGCACCGTCAGTAGCACCGAGTCGTAACCCAAAGCCGACAGCCGAAACGGCGCATTGCCATAGCGCGCCCGATATTTGGTCGCGAGTTGGCCGTAGAGGCCATCCGACACGCTGGCGAACCAGGCGCCGCGCAGCGCCGGGCCGGATGCCAGACCGCTGTCGGTGTTCCAGAGTTCCGTGCCCAGCAGCCGCGCCGTCGCGCCGCCATTTTTCCGCACGATCGGCGCCACCTGCATCGCCACCTTGCCGCTGTCCGCGATCAGCAGCGCGTCATAGCTGGAAGAGGCCTGCAATTTCTTGACCGCCGCGGTGATCGAGCCCGGCGTCCGGTCGAAGCTCTGCATCGACACCACGGTCCCGCCCACACCCTCGACCGCGCGCAGCAGGGCCGTGCCCGACCGCTCGCCATAGGTCCCCTTGGGCACCAGAGCGGCGAAATGCGACATGCCCTTGCCCTTGGCGAACTGGACAACGCGCTCGATCGACTGGTTGGGGTTATAGCCCATGATGTAGACGCCATTCCCGGCGACGCTGGTGTCGTTGGAGAAGCTGATCACCGGCACATTGGCCCGCGCCGCGATCGGCCCCACAATCCGCGCATCCTCCGCCAGCAACGGTCCCAGGATCAGCTTGTTGCCGTCCGCCAGCGCCTTGTTGACCGCCGCCGCCGCGCCGATGCCGGTGTCATAGGTGGTGATGCGCACCTTGTCGGCCTTGGTATCCAGCAGGGCGAGGGTGGTCGCATTGGCGATGGACTGGCCGACCCCCGCATTGGGTCCGCTCATCGGCACCAGCAGCGCGACGCGATGGCGCAGCGTATCGGTGGGCAGGCCTTCGGTGACTTCCGGGCCGGTCTGCGTGGGTCCGGGCTGAGCCGGACCTGGCCCCTTGGGCACGATCGACTGACAGGCGGCGACCAGCAGCGCAGTGGCCGCGAACAAAATCCGCCCGGCGCGTTGCATCCCCACCCCTTTTATCAAAGCGAACAAGTCCGCTTGCCGGGGGGCATCCGTCTCTGTCATCTGGCGTCCTTATGGAAACTGATAAGAATCTTGGTTCTTTGGGGCTTGAGGCTGGGCTTTACATTGTTGCAGGGCCGATCGGCAACCTTGGAGACCTTACCCCCCGCGCGGCGGAAGTCCTGCGGCTGGCCGATGTAGTCGCCGTGGAAGATACACGGGTCAGCGCACGGCTGCTGCGCCATGCCGGGTCTGACCGGCCGATGGTGCCCTATCACGACCATAGCGCCGAAGGGGTGCGCGCCCGCCTGATCGAGCGGATGGCGAGCGAATCGGTCGCGCTGCTGTCCGATGCGGGAACCCCGCTGATCTCCGATCCGGGCTATAAGCTGGTGCGCGACGCCCGCGCCGCCGGGCGCAGGATCACGACGCTGCCCGGCCCGAGCGCCGCCATTGCCGCGCTGACCTTGTCGGGTTTGCCGACCGATCGTTTCCTGTTCATGGGCTTCCTGCCATCGAAGCAGAAGGCCCGAGGGGATGCTCTGGGCGAGGTCGCGGCCCTGCGCGCCACGCTGGTCTTCTACGAAAGCGGCCCGCGCCTGTCCGAAAGCCTTGCCGCCATGGCCGAGCATCTGGGCGACCGTGAGGCCGCCGTCTCCCGCGAGATCAGCAAGACGTTCGAGGAAACCGCCACTGGCACGCTCACCGAACTTTCCGCCCGCTATGCCGACGCGCCGCCCAAGGGCGAGATCGTCGTCATTGTCGGCCCGCCTGGCGAAGCCGCTCCCGCCAGCGCAGAGGATGCCGACGCGGCATTGCTCGAAGCCATGGAACGCCTTCCTGTCTCCAAGGCGGCGGGAGAAGTCGCCAAGAAACTCGGTCTCGACCGCCGCGCCCTTTACGACCGTGCGTTGGAACTCAAAGCGTGAAGAAGCCCCTAAGTGCCAAATTGGCGGCCGAAAAGCGGGGACGACAGGCCGAACGCATTGCGGGCTGGTGGCTGCGGCTCAAGGGCTGGCAGATCGTCGGTCGCCGCCTGCGTACGCCCGCGGGGGAGGTCGATCTGGTCGCCCGGCGGGGCAAGATGCTCGCCTTCGTCGAGGTCAAGGCCCGCGCAACCGGCGCCGATCTCGACCTGGCCATTGACGAACGCCGCCTTTCGCGGGTCGCGGCGGCGGCGGAAATTCTCTTCCACGACCTTGCAAAACCGGGCGATGACATGCGAATCGACGTGATGCTCCTTGCGCCCGGCCGCCCGCCGCGCCATCTGGCCAATGTCTGGCACGGGGGCTAAAGGCCTTCCTGCTCTGGAAGGGAATTGAACACGCCTATGACCCAGCTCAATCCGCTCACCGTCGCCGTGCAGATGGACCCGATGGAAGGGATCAAGATCGGCGGCGATTCGACCTTCCACATCATGCTGGCGGGACAGGCGCGGGGGCACAGCCTCTATCATTATCTCGCCACCGACCTCACTTACCGCGACGGCCGCGTGCTGGCCAAGGCGCGCCCGGTGAAGGTGCAGAAGGTCGAGGGCGATCATTATGTCTTCGGTGAGCCGGAAACGCTCGACCTTGGCCGCGATGTCGATGTGGTGCTGATGCGCCAGGATCCGCCCTTCGACCTCAGCTACATCACCGCCACCCATTTGCTGGAGCGGGTGCAGGCAGAAACGCTGGTGGTGAACGACCCGGCCTCCGTCCGCAATGCGCCCGAAAAGCTGTTCGTGCTGGATTATGCGCGCTTCATGCCGCCGACGATGATCACCCGCGATCTGGATGAGGTGAAATCTTTCCTCGCCCAGCATGGCGAAGTCGTGGTGAAGCCGCTCTATGGCAATGCTGGCAATGCCGTCTTCCATGTGGGGCAGTCCGGCGCGAATCTCTCGGCGCTGGTGGAACTGTTCAACGCCTCCTGGGTCGAGCCCTTCATGGTCCAGGCTTTTATTCCCGGCGTCGCGGAAGGCGATAAGCGCATCGTCCTGATCGACGGCGAAGTCGCGGGCGCGGTCAACCGCATCCCCGGCGCGGGCGAGATTCGTTCGAACCTTGCCGTCGGCGGTTCGGCGGCGAAAACCGTGCTGACCGAGCGTGAACTGGAAATTTGCGAAGCCCTCAGTCCCGAACTCAAGCGCCGCGGCCTGCTGTTCGTCGGCATCGACGTGATCGGCGGCGAGTGGCTGACGGAGATCAACGTGACATCTCCCACCGGCATCGTCTCGATCGACGCCTTCAACGGCACCGACACAGGCGGCATGATCTGGGACGCGATCGACGCTCGGCTCGCTGCGCGGGCTGCTGCTTGATTTTGTGTTCGTCATCCCGGCGAAAGCTGGGATCTCGCGCCCCAGCCCGTGTCCTATGGAGAGAGATGCCAACCTCCGCCGGAATGACGCGTAAATGACCGACTGGGTTCTCCGCCTGATCGACGCGGGCGGCTATTGGGGCATTTTCGCCCTGATGGTGATCGAAAACCTTTTTCCGCCAATCCCGTCCGAACTCATCATGGGCATTGGCGGCATCCGCGTCGGACAGGGGCGGATGGACATGGGCTGGCTGCTCTTTGCGGGCACGATCGGCACGACCATCGGCAATTATTTCTGGTATCTGGTCGGCCATGTTCTGGGCTTCGGCCGATTGAAGCCGGTGATCGACCGCTATGGCCGATGGGCGACGCTGGAGTGGAAGGATGTCGAGGCGCTCGACCATATTTTCGGCAAATATGGTCAGATCGTGGTGTTCGTCTTCCGCTTCATGCCTGCCTTCCGGACGATGATTTCCTTGCCTGCCGGTCTGTTCCGCATGGGCCATATGCGCTTCCTGCTATGGACCAGCGGCGGCGCGTTGGTGTGGAACGTCATCCTTGCCTATGCGGGCTATATTCTGGGCCAGAATTTCCGCGACATCGACAAATATGTCGGTCCTGTGGCGACGGCCTGCGTGGTCGGCGCGATCGTCTTTTACCTCTGGCGTCTCGCCACCTGGAAACCGCGCGGCTAAGCTCGCGGATGCGCATTCCGGTAGATGTCGAGCAGATGCGCCGCATCCACCTGCGTATAGATTTGCGTCGAGGACAGGCTGGCATGGCCCAGCAACTCCTGCAACGACCGCAAGTCCGCCCCGCGCCCCAGCAGATGCGTCGCGAAGCTGTGCCGCAACGCATGGGGCGTCGTCCGGTCGGATAGCCCCAGCCGCCCCCGCGCACTCTGTACCGCCCGCCGGATTAACGCTGGCGATAGCGGCCCGCCCCGCGCCCCCCGGAACAGCTGCGCATCCCTTTCCTGCCGGAAGGGACAGAGCGCCACATAGGCCTCGATCGCGTCCCGCACCTGGGGCAGCAGCGGCACGATGCGCATCTTGCCCCGCTTGCCCGTCACCCGCAGCGTCTCGCCCAGCGGCAGCACCGCTCCGGTCAGCCCAATCGCTTCCCCGATGCGCAGGCCCGCCCCGTAAAGCAGCAGCAGCACCGCCCAGTCCCGCGCCCCGATCCATGGCTCGCGCGCCGTTTCGGCAATGTCGCCCGCCAGCGCGATGGCCTCATCGGGCGACACCGGGCGGGGCAGGCCGCGCTTTACCCGCGGACCTTTCATCATCGGCACGCGGGCATCCTCGCCACCGACAAATTTCAGGAAGCCCCGCACCGCCGACAATTCCCGCGCCGCCGAGACATTGCCGATCCCGTCCATCCGCCGCGCCGTCAGATATGCGCGCAGATCGGCCTGCTCGACCCCGGCCAGCAACGCCGCCGTCACCGCTTCGCCGCGATGCTCCTCCAGAAAGGCCACCAGCCGTTCGGCGGTCGCCACATAGGCGCGCACCGTATGTACCGACCGCCGCCGGTCGAGCGCCAGATGCCGCCGCCACTGTTCGCAAAGATCGCCTGAAGCCGTCATGGCGCCACTGTAGGGCAGGGGATCGCCCTTGAAAACCGCCCGGAAATGGGCACATGGGGGATATGGCACCTCCCTTCGACCTGGACGATCTCCCCACGGGTACGCTTATGCGGCTTTCTCCGCTGGTGGGGCGCGTGCTGGCGCCCAATCCGTCGCCCTTCACCTATACGGGCACGCAGACCTATGTGGTGGGCGGGGAGGATGTGGCGGTCATTGATCCCGGCCCGGACGATCCGGCGCATCTCGACGCGCTGCTGGCCGTGATAGGCGGCCGTCCGGTCAGCGCGATTCTCTGCACCCACACCCATCGCGACCACAGCCCCGCCGCCGCGCCGCTCAGCGCGCAGACCGGCGCGCCGATCATCGGCTGCGCGCCGCTGACGCTGGACGATGACGGCCCCCGCGCCGATGCCGCTTTCGACGCCGCCTACCGGCCCGACCGGGTGCTGGCGGACGGCGAACGGCTGGGCGGTCAGGGCTGGACGCTCGCCGCCGTCGCGACCCCCGGCCACACCTCCAACCATCTCTGCTTCGCATTGCTGGAGGAAAAGGCGCTCTTCACCGGCGATCATGTGATGGGCTGGTCGACCAGCGTCGTTTCGCCGCCCGATGGCGACATGGCCGCCTATATGGCGTCGATGCAGCGCCTGCTGGAGCGCGATGATGCGATCTATTATCCCGCCCATGGCGAGCCGGTGGAAAGCCCTCAGCGGCTGGTGCGCGGCATGATGGGCCACCGCAAGCAGCGCGAAGGCCAGATTCTTCGCTTCCTGGAACGCAACGGTGCATCGGAAATCCCGGCCATGGTCATGGAAATGTACAAGGGCGTCGACCCGCGCCTCCACAGCGCGGCGGGGCGATCGGTGCTGGCTCATCTGATCGACCTCGACGGACGCGGCATCGCCGGCGCGACGGGGGATGGACGGTGGCAGTTGCGTTGAGAAAACGCCATGCCGTCTCGATCGCCTGTCAATGAGATGCTGGCCAACAAGCGCAACGCCCGCTAGGGGCGCGCATGGAGGCCGAGAGGAGTGAGGCACATGACTGCGATGACCACTATCCCGCAGGGGATCGACCTGCGCGCGGAAATCGACCGGCTGCGCAAGGAACGCAACGCCGTCATCCTTGGCCATTATTATCAGAAGCCGGAAATCCAGGATCTGTCCGATTTCGTCGGAGACTCCCTTGAACTCTCACGCAAGGCGGCGGAGACGGACGCGGACGTGATCGCCTTCTGCGGCGTGCGTTTCATGGCGGAAACGGCGAAGATCCTCAGCCCCGAAAAGATCGTGGTGTTGCCCGACATGGACGCCGGCTGCAGCCTGGAGGACAGTTGCCCACCGGCGCAGTTCAAGGCCTTCCGCGAAGCCCATCCCGATCATATCGCCTTGAGCTACATCAACTGCTCGGCGGAGGTGAAGGCGCTCAGCGACATCATCGTCACCAGTTCGTCGGCGGAAAAGATCCTCTCGCAGATTCCCAAGGACCAGAAGATCATCTTCGGCCCCGACAAGCATCTGGGCGGCTATCTCAAGCGCAAGCTTGGCCGCGATATGCTGCTCTGGCCGGGCGTCTGCATCGTGCATGAGGCGTTCAGCGAGACCGAACTCCTAAAGCTCAAGGCCCAGCATCCCGACGCGCCGGTCGCCGCGCACCCGGAGTGCCCGCCATATATTGTCGACCATGCCGATTATGTCGGTTCGACCAGCGGCATCCTGGAATTTTCCAAGACCATGCCCGGCGACACGCTGATCGTCGCCACCGAACCGCACATCATCCACCAGATGCAGAAGGCGGTGCCTGAAAAGACCTTCATCGGCGCGCCCGGCGCGGACGGCAATTGCAACTGCAATATCTGCCCGTACATGGCGCTCAACACGATGGAAAAGCTCTATCTGGCGCTGCGCGACCTCCAACCGCGCATAGAGATGGACGAGCAGCTTCGCCTCGGCGCGAAGAAGAGCCTCGACCGCATGCTCGAAATGGCGAGCGGTACGGTGGGGCAGGGCGACCTCGGCAACCGTTGATCCAGGGGAAGGGCGGGATCAGCCCCCGCCCATTTCCGCCGCCAATTCCGCTACGCCCTCTTCCAACTGGTCGAGGCCGCTGTTCGTCCCTTCCTCGAAGCCCTGACCCAGATAGTCGTCCCGCATCGCCTTGCTTTCGAAGACGGTGTGATGGGTGAGCAGCGTGCGCCCCTCCGCATCCTCGTCAAAGCTGATCGTCGTCACCATCACCGGCGATCCCGGTTCCTCGAAACTATTGTCGTAGCGGATGCGGCGATGGGGAACGATCTCCAGATAGGTGCCGCCAAAGGGCGGGCCCAGCTCGCCCTTATCGCTGGTCATCTGGAACCGGAAGCGGCCTCCCACCCGAAAATCCATCTCGCATTTGGTGAGCGGCCAGCCCACTGGCCCGAACCAGCGCTTCACATGGACCGGATCGGCATGGGCGGCGAAGACCAGATGGGCGGGGGCGTCGATCAGCCGGGTGATGAAAATCTCGCGGACGGATTGCGGTTCGTCGCTCATGTTTCCTCTCCATTCAGATAGGTTTCCAGCCGGTCATAGCTGGCGTTCCAGAAGACCTCATAATCGCCCAGCCAGTGCGCTGCCGCCCGAAGCGGAGCGGGTTCCAGCCGTACTGGACGGGTCTGCGCGGCCCGTCCCCGCGACACGAGGCCCGCCTGCTCCAATATCTTCAGATGCTTGGAAACGGTCGGCTGGCTGAGGCCGGACGGCTCGACCAGCGCATTCACGGTCGCTTCGCCTTTGGCAAGGCGGCTGAGGATCGCGCGGCGCGTGGGATCGGCCAGGGCGCTGAAAATCCGGTCGAGCTGGGCAGGCTGCAAAATATCGCTCTCTATCTATATAGCTAATAGGCTATATAATGAATCAGGGGCTGTCAACCGCCTGGCGACTATGCCACATCGCTCGGCATGACCGCTGATTCTTCCTCCTTTTCGCTCCCTGGCTTCGATCTCGACGCCTTCATCGCTTCCACCCTGGCGGAAGATCTCGGCCCAGATCGCCGCGACGTGACCAGCGAGGCGGTGATTCCCGGCGATGCGATCTTCGATGGCGTGATGGACAGCCGTGACGCCGTGACGCTGGCGGGCCTGCCGATCGCCGCCGCCTTCTTCCGCGCGCTCGACCCCGATGTGGAGGTCGAACTGCTGAAACAGGATGGCGACCGCGTGGCGGCGGGCACCGACATCATGCGCATCCGGGGCAAGGCCCGCGCCATGCTGACTGCCGAGCGGTCCGCGCTCAATACCGTCCAGCATCTGAGCGGCATCGCCACCATGACCCGCGCCTATGTCGACGCGATCCTGGGCACCGGCACGACCCTGCTCGACACGCGCAAGACCATTCCCGGCCTGCGCATATTGGAAAAATATGCGACCCGCATGGGCGGCGCGACCAATCACCGCATGGGCCTGTGGGATGCGGCGATGATCAAGGACAATCATGTCGCCGTCGCCGGATCGGTCGAGGAAGCCGTCCGCCGCGCCGCCGCCGCCGGCATCGCTAGCATCATCGTGGAAGTCGACCGTATCGACCAGATCGAACCGGCGCTTGCCGCCGGAGCCACCCATCTCCTCCTCGACAATATGGATGCGCCCACCCTGCGCGGCGCTGTCACGCTGGTCGGCGGCCGCGTTCCCACCGAGGCGTCGGGCGGCGTGACGCTGGAAACCATCCGCGCAAAGGCGGAAACCGGCGTCACCTATATCAGCGTCGGCCGTCTGACCCAGTCGGCTCCGGCCGCCGATATCGGCCTGGACTTCGCTTTCGCATAGGGGGTGGGCTTTTTGCTTAAACTTGCGCTGCCGCTGCTCCTGCTCGCGGCGCCCGCGAGCGCTCTGGCGCAGGCGGCGCAGTGCAGCCTGCCAGCACAGATGCCCCGACCGCGTCCGGACCTGCCGAGCGAGAGTCAGGGCCGGCGCCTGCTGCCCATAGGCGGCTATACCCTGGCGCTCACCTGGTCGCCGCAATATTGTGCCGGTGCTAAAGGTGGCGACGACGCCTTCCAGTGCAGCGGCCGCAACGGGCGTTTCGGCTTCACCCTGCATGGTCTTTGGCCCGACGGCGTAGGCAAGGAATGGCCGCAATATTGCCGTGCGACAGACCTGCTGCCGCGTCCGGTGATCTGGCAAAATCTCTGCGTCACCCCTTCGGTCCAGTTGCTCCAGCATGAATGGGCCAAACATGGCACCTGCATGGCGACGAGGCCGGAACTCTATTTCAATCTTTCCCGCGCCTTATACCAGTCGATCCGCTATCCTGATATGGCCGCGCTGGCCCGCCGAAAGACGTTGACGGTGGGACGGTTTACCGAGGCCTTCGCCGCCGCCAACCAGGGGATGCGGGCCGATATGATGCGCGTCACCGCGACCCGCGACAATCGGCTGAGTGAGGTCTGGCTCTGCATGGACAAGGCGCTGGAGTTCGCCCGTTGTCCAAAGCATCAGGGCGGGACAAGCAACCAAACCAGCCTGCGCATTGCGCCCGGTCCGAATATTCCCAATCCGAAGCGTGCCAAGCCTGCGCCGGCAAGTCGGTCCGGCCTGATCCTGCACCTCGATCCCAATGCCGAATTGCCGGAGAATTAGG
>Ga0255338_1005282_pt1 | contig 12070 bp, 13 predicted proteins | sample MeOH1_35cm_T4_19_FD_203715 | JGI IMG/M metagenome (GOLD analysis project Ga0255338, IMG submission 203715) | Sandy soil microbial communities from University of British Columbia, Vancouver, Canada - MeOH1_35cm_T4_195 | ecosystem: Engineered > Artificial ecosystem > Sand microcosm > Unclassified ... | reverse complement strand
GAGGCCAAGAAGGCCATGACCGCCGAAGAGAAGAAGGCTGAAGCCGCCCCCAAGGCCGAGAAGAAGGCCAAGAAGGCTGCCAAGAAGGCCGAGAAGAAGGAAGAGGCCAAGAAGTAACAGGCTTCACTGGTTCAGGAAAAAGCGGGCTTAGGCCCGCTTTTTCGCGTACCGCTTTCCGGTGCGGCGTCCCGGGGCCATGATGGAAACCATGATCGATCCGCTCCTCGACCTCACCGCTGAAATCCGCGCCCGCCTCCAGGTGCTTCCCGAAGGGGGGAGACCCCAGCTCCTGGGGTGCGTGGAGGGATTCTGCATGTTCCGGGACCCCGCCGGGCTCCACCACCGGCCGGCCAGCCAGGCCGCGCTCCCCGCCGGATCCTGGGATCTGGCTCCTCTCATCGACCACACCCTGCTGAAGGCCGAGGCCACCGGGCCCCAGGTGGAGCGCCTCTGCGCCGAGGCCCTGAAGCACGGGTTCGCCTCGGTCTGCATCAATCCCCTGTGGGTGCCCCTGGCGTCCTCCCTGCTGAAGGGCAGCGCGGTCCGGACCTGCACGGTGGTGGGCTTCCCCCTGGGGGCCTCCTCCCTGCGTGCCAAGGCGCACGAAGCAGAGCTGGCCGTGCGGGACGGGGCCCAGGAAGTGGACATGGTGCTGGCGGTCGGGGCCGCCAAGGCCGGCGACTGGGACACGGTCCGTCGGGACCTGGAGGGGCTGCGGGCCGCGGTTCCCGCGCCCATCGTGCTGAAGGTCATCCTGGAGACCTGCCTGCTCACCGACACCGAGAAGGCCCAGGCCTCGACCCTGGCCCTGGAGGCGGGTCTCGACTTCGTGAAGACCTCCACGGGTTTCTCCACCGGGGGGGCTACGGAGGCCGACGTGGCGCTCATGCGCCGGACCGTGGGCACGGGCATGGGGGTGAAGGCCTCCGGCGGCATCCGCACCTATGAGGGGGCGCTGGCCATGGTCCTGGCCGGGGCCACGCGCCTGGGGCTTTCCGCCTCCGTGGCCGTGATTCAAGGGGGGGCCGGATCGGAGGCCTACTGAAAAGTGCTATCCTCACAGATAGCAGTCCCGGCGGAGGTTCTTGTGGCAAAGCTTGATCTCATCATGTTCGAGGAGGAGTACAAGCTCCTCCACGAGATCATCAGCCGCCTCCAGAAGGATGCCTCCGCCAAGGTGGTGTTCCTGGTGGACAAGAACGGCCAGCAGATCGCGGCCGCCGGGGATGTGAAGAGCATCGACGCCACCAGCCTGGCCTCCCTCACCGCCGGCAACGTGGCCGCCACGGACGGCCTGGCCAAGCTCATCGGCGAGAAGGAGTTCAGCCTCCTCTTCCACGAGGGCGAGAAGGACAACCTGCACATCTCCATCGTGGGCAAGCGGGGCATCCTGGTGGTGATCTTCGACCAGAACTCCAGCCTCGCGCTGGTGCGCCTGCGGGTGAAGAAGGCCAGCAAGGAACTCCAGGAGATCTTCGACCAGGTCGAGCAGCGCGCGCAGAAGGAATCCGATGGCGGCAGCCGCTTCGAGAGTCCCTTCTCGGAGATCACGGACGAAGACATCGACCGCCTCTTCGGCGACTAGGGCCGGGGACGTCATGACCTTCATCAACTACGCATCGCGCGAGATCAACTGCAAGATCGTCTACTACGGTCCCGGCCTCTGCGGGAAGACGACGAACATCCAGTGGATCTTCGAACAGGCCAACCCCGACAAGAGGGGCAAGCTGGTCAGCCTCGCCACCGAGACGGACCGCACGCTCTTCTTCGACTTCCTGCCCCTGGACATGGGCATGGTCAAGGGCTTCAAGGTCCGCTTCCACCTCTACACGGTGCCGGGCCAGGTCTTCTACGACGCCAGCCGGAAGCTCATCCTCCGCGGCTGCGACGGCATCATCTTCGTGGCTGACAGCCAGAAGGCGCGCATGGAGGCCAACATCGAGTCCATCGCGAACCTGGCCACCAACCTCAAGGAGAACGGCTTCGACGTGCGATCGATCCCCTATGTCCTCCAGCTGAACAAGCGGGACATGCCCTCCGCCGTGCCCGCCGCCGAGATGGAGCGCCTGCTCCGGTTCCGGGGCGAACCCATGATCGAAGCCGTGGCCAACCAGGGCACCGGCGTCATCGAGACCCTCAAGGCCGCCGCCCGCCAGATCCTGATGGAACTGCAGAAGAACTAGCCCGGAGCGACCGGGATCACAGGTCCCGCCCCTCCCCGCTTGAATCTGCGCCCGCCTCAGGTAGAATGGACCCTTGCCCTTTCCGGAGTAGCTCAGGGGTCAGAGCGGGTGACTGTTAATCACTAGGTCGGGGGTTCAAATCCCTCCTCCGGAGCCAGAACAAAGCTGGGGTCCCACCGGGACCCCTGCTTTGTTCTGGTTAAGGCTTGGTGGGTTTGGACCCCCGAGTGGCAGCCGGCCCGCGAGCACGCCGCTCCGGCGGCGCGGGGCGCTGTCGGAGCGGATGAAGCGCGAGTGGTTCGCCGGCAACGGGTTCAAATCCGCACGCCCAACAACCCGCCTGCCCTCGCGAGGGACCCCCCCGAGGCTCCGACTCTGCGAGCGAGCGCAGCGAGGAGCAGGAGCGCCCTGCGGGGCAGGGCGGGTCAGGCGGAGGGCCAACAGGAGCCCGGGCCCCGGAGATTGCAAGCAGGTCGCTGTCTTTGCTTGTGGAGCCTCATCTGGAGGAGCAGGGCCGGCGGACAGCTTCACTTTGTCCAGTGACGGGGGCAGAAGGGGGAGATACTGGCCAGGACGTGAGCCCAAAAGGCGGTGCCAGATGAACCAGAACAAGGTCGGCGGAGGAAAAAAGCCTGATCTTCGCTCCCGCGCCGAAGCCACGGTCCTCAAGAAGCGCCCGGTGGTCCCCAAAAGCCTGTCTCTCATGCCCCAGGCGGAAGCCCAGAAATTGATCCACGAGCTGCAGGTGCATCAGGTCGAACTGGAGATGCAGAACGAGGAGTTGTCGCGGGCGCGAGCCGAGCTGGAGGCGGCACGGAGGCACTACTTCGACCTCTACCATCTCGCCCCTGTGGGCTATTGCATCCTGTCCCGGGAGGGGCTGGTCCTGGAAGCCAATTTCACCGCCGTGAACATGCTGGACCTGGCTCTGTCCACCCTGATCAGGAAACCCATCACACGGTTCATCTTCAAGGACGACCAGGACATTTACTATCTGCACCTCAAACAGCTCTATCAGATGAGTCGATCATCCACCTGCGAACTCCGCATGGTGAAAAAGGATGGGACTCCGTTCTGGGTGCAATTGACGTCCGCACCTCCTGATGCGGTACCCGGAGTGGGTGGCGAGCCTGTGTGCCGAGTGGTGCTCAGCGACATCACGGAGCGGAGAAGGGTTCAGGAAGAAAATGCCAAGCTCCTGGCCCAGCTCCACCCGCGCAAACGGGCCCCGGGGAAAGCCACAGGCAAGTCGTGAAGGCGTTTCAGGCAGGCAAGGGGATGCGACCGAGATCCGTTTCTGGGGAGAAGAAGGCCCAACCTGCCAGGGCCGCGGGCCTGGTGCCGATCCAGAATGACCCGCAATCCTTCCCCATCGTGGGGATCGGGGCTTCAGCCGGCGGCCTGGAGGCCCTGGACGAATTCCTGAAGCACCTGCCTGCCGACAACCCGGTGGCCCTGGTGGTGATCCAGCATCTCGCCCCGACCCAGCCAGGAATGATGGTGGAACTGCTCCAGCGGTCCACCGAGAGGAAAGTCCTGCAGGCCATGGACCGCCAGGCCGTGAAACCCGGCCACATCTATGTCATACCGCCCGGCATGGATCTCTCCATCCTGAGAGGCAAGCTCTTCCTTTTCCCCCCTTCGGAGCCCCATGGGCGGCGGCTCCCCATTGATTTCTTCTTCCAGTCGCTGGCCCAGGATCGGACCGTGGGTGCGGTCGGAATCATCTTTTCCGGCATGGGCTCCGATGGGCTGAGGGGGGCGAGGGCCATCAAGGAAAATGGCGGAATCGTCCTCGCCCAGGAGCCGGCGTCCGCCCGCTACGACGGAATGCCGGGCAGTGTGGTCAAGGAGGGCCTCGCGGACCTGGTGGCAGCACCGGCCCAGCTTGCGGTGGATCTGATCCGGCTTCTGGACAGGAAACTGAAGCACCCGCACCAGGAACCATTCATTTCCGAGCATGAGCGGAGTTCGTTTGAAAGGATCTGCATCCTGCTGCGGAGCCGAACCGGCCACGATTTCTCGCTGTACAAGAAGAGCACGATCTACCGGCGGATCGAGCGGCGCATGGGGATCCATGCCATCGATTCCATCTCCGACTATGTGCGCTTCCTTGAGGAAAACCCGCCGGAGTCGGACCTTCTGTTCAAGGAGCTGCTCATTGGCGTGACCAGCTTTTTCCGGGATCCGGAGTCCTGGAGACAGCTGGCCGAAGAGGTGCTCCCTGCGCTGATCGCCTCCCGTCCCGAGGGTGCCGTGCTGCGGGCCTGGGTGGCGGGCTGCTCCACGGGAGAGGAAGCCTGTTCCCTGGCCATCACATTCATGGAGGTCCTGGAGAGGCTGCGTCCGAGGGTTTCCGTCACGCTCCAGGTCTTTGCCACCGACCTGGACCGGGATGCCGTCGAGAAGGGCCGCCAGGGATTCTATGCCCCGGCCGCCATGGCCGGGCTCTCGGACGAGCGACGGGCGGCGTGGTTCACTCCGGAAGAGAACGGATTCCGCCTCCGGAAGGAGATCCGGGAGATGCTGGTGTTCGCCACTCAGGACGTCATCCAGGATCCGCCCTTCATCCGCCTGGATCTGCTCCTCTGCAGAAACCTGTTGATCTACCTCTCATCCGATCTCCAGAAGCGCGTCCTCCCTCTTTTCCACTACAGCCTGAACCCCGATGGCTGCCTGTTCCTGGGGAGTGCCGAGAGCATCGGTCCCTTCACGGACTTGTTCGTCCCCCTTCCGGGCAAGGCCAGGCTCTTTCACCGGAAAGCGAATTCCCAGACACCCGGATTCGCCCCGTTTCCCATCACCCCTCCCCTCCCCAGGGAGGGTCTTCGCGAGGCCACTGTGCCAAAGACCTCGGTCAATCTCCAGTCTCTTGCAGACCAGGTTCTGCTGCAGCGGTTCGCCCCTCCGGCCGTGCTCTCGTCCGAGGCTGGCGACATCCTCTACATCAGCGGCAAGACCGGCAAGTACCTGGAACCAGCCATGGGGAAGGCGAACTGGAACCTTTTCGCCATGGCCAGGGAGGGACTGCGCGCTGACCTTGGAATGGCCTTCCGCAAGGCCCTGGGCCAGACCGACCCGGTGGTCATCCGGGGGCTCCGGGTGGGCGTCAACGGCGGCACCCAGATCGTGGATCTGACGGTCCAGGCCCTGCAGGCCCCTGAGGCGCTGAAGGGTACCGTGATGACGGTCTTCTCGGACCAGCCCGTCTCTCCGCCGGTCAAGTCTTCGAAGGCAGGTAGGAACCTTCCCTCGGATCTGGCCCGGCTTGCGGAGCTGGAGGCGGAGCTGAAGTCCGCCCTGGAGGAACTTCAGAGCAACCGGGAGGAGATGCAGACCTCCCAGGAGGAACTGAAGGCCACCAACGAGGAGCTGCAGTCCACCAACGAGGAGCTGCAGTCCACCAACGAGGAGCTGACCACCTCCAAGGAGGAACTCCAGTCGCTGAACGAGGAACTTCAGACGGTGAACGCCGAGCAGCAGTCCAAGGTCGAGGAGCTGTCGGCGACCAACAACGACATGAAGAACCTCCTGGATGCCACGGATATCGCCACGCTCTTCCTGGACGAGCACCTGCACGTCCGCCGCTTCACCAAGGGCGCGACCCGGATCTTCAAGCTCATTCAAAGCGATGTGGGACGGCCGATCACGGACATCGTCAGCAATCTCGACTACCCGGACCTGGAGCGAGACGCCACCGAGGTTCTTCGAACCCTGGTGTTCAGTGAGAGGGAAGTGTCCGCCCAGCAAGGGGCAGCCTGGTTCTCGACTCGGATCCTGCCCTATCGGACCATCCAGAATGCCATTGGCGGGGTGGTCGTCACGTTCACGGAGATCACCCGCGCCAAGGCCCTTGAAGCCGAGCTCAGGACGGAAGTCTCCGGCAAGCCCCGGGGGAGCGAGCCGCGGCCCAAGACCTGAGTGGGACCATCGGCCGGCAAGGTCACATCCTGGCCGGCACAGGGGCTCAGCGTTGGCCGCTCGACCCCTTCACCTCGCGGGCAATCTGCAGGATGGTCCCGGCGATGTCCTCGGGGGACTGGACGAAATCCACGAAGCCGGTGGCGATGGCGCTCTCAGGCATGTCGGGTTGCAAGGCCGTGTCGAGCCTCTGTGCGATCGTGATGCCCCCGACCTCCTTGATGCCGCGAAGCGCCGCAGCGCCGTCGCCATCGTAGCCGGACACGATGACTGCGATCAGCTTGCCCCCCCAGTGTTCGGCCAGGGAACGCAGGAATACCGTGATGACATCGGGCCAGCCCCTGGGCTTCGATATCGGTTTCAAGTGGAAGTTGCCACCAAGCACGTGCAGATCCCGCTGTTCGGGGATGATGAACACCCGGTTGGGCCGGATGAGCAGATGATCCGTGATCAGCTGGACGGGCATCGCTGTGCAGCCCGGCAGGATCTCGTGGAGCTGGGTGGCGAAGGTCCTTACATGATTGACGATGACGATGGCGACACCCATGTCGCCCGGCAGATGGCGCAACAGCCTGGTATAGGCGTCGAGACCTCCTGCGGAACCGCCGACGCAGACGATGGGGAAATCCCTGGCGGTACCGGCAACGTCCATGGCTCCCCACCCGCAACCTGGCGATTCAAGGATAGTGGGGTAGTCCGGGCGCGGGAACGTCGGAATTCGGCATGTGGGGTGAGATTCCCCGCCGCCCGGAATGGCTCCATGCTTGGGGGGAGCGGGCACCCGGAAGACAGCTCCGCCCCAGAAGGAACATTGGTCCACCCCAGGAGGCAGCCATGGACATCCCCGAGAAAATGACCCAGGTCCTGGCCAAGGATGGCGTGGTCGCCATCGCCACCCTCGGCCCGGATGGGCCGCATATGGTCAACACATGGAACAGCTATATCCGCGTGATGGAGGACGGGCGGCTCCTGATCCCCGCGGGCGGCATGCAGCGCACCGAAGCCAATGTGGCCTTCAACGACCGTGTGCTCGTCACCCTGGGGAGTTCCAAGGTGGCCGGCCTGCACGGTCCCGGAACGGGCTTCCTGATCAAGGGCAGGGCGGCCTTCCTCCCTTCCGGACCTGACTTCGAGGTGCTCAAAGCCAGGTTCGCCTGGGCCAGGGCGACCTTGGCGATCACCCCGGATTCGATTACCCAGACGCTCTGAAGGCCCTCCCTGATCGAAGGTCCCGGCCGATCACGGATTCGCCAGCTCCTCGAGACGCGCCTTGGCCTGTCGCTTCCCCAGGCTTCTCACAGCGGCAATGGCCGCCAGCTGGGTCTGGCGGGGCTTCGATTTCTCCGCTTCCCAGTTGTAGATGGTCTGGGCGGAGACGTTCAGGAGGGCACCCATCTCGGCGGCGGACAGCCCCAGCTTGTGCCGCTTGCTGGCCAGCCCCTTGGCGCTGAATCTCGTGCGGGTGGCTCCTTCCCCGCTTGCCTGGGGTACCACCCGTCCCGGTGCTTTCTTCTCCAGACGGGCCACCTGCTTCTCCAGGGAAGCCACCTTCCGCTTCAATGCCGAGAGGTCGGACCGGTACTGGGCAGCGGCCTTCTTGAGGCCTTCTGTTTCAGTCCGCAATTCCTTGCGGGCCAACCGCACGATTTCCGCTTTCAGGATGGAAGCAATATTCGGCATCTGGATTCTCCCCGGGGATCGATCGCTTCCGGTTCCCCATGGTCATGTTAGGTCATGTGAATAGGCCCTTTTAAGCCCGGCAACATGAAAACACCTGCCGGCGGCTCTGGAGACCGCCCCAAGACCCGGTGCCGCGCGGGGAGCGTCAGGTAGCGCCTGGGGTCGGGAAAAAACGCGGGGTCCCGAAAAAAAGTCGTCACACCTTCCCAGGTGCCTGCACCCCACAGGCTGACAACCTGGCCAGCTCTGTGATCCCGCCCGACCGCCGGGCAGGACTGGCCACGGGGGGCATTTCCGGGGCCGCAGGCGGCCCCAGCCGCGGCACAGCCGCAGGAGGATTCCATGATCACGAGACTCGTCGGTGCCGCCACCCTCTTCGCCGCCGGTTCGCTGGTGGCGGGCGGCTCTACCAGCGTCACGGCCACCCCCGTGAGCGCGTTCGGCTCGGAGGCGGCCCTGTCCCAGGCCGGGGACTGCGGCTCCAAGGACGCCAAGCCCGACGCGAAGGACAAGGCGAAGACCAAGGACGCGAAGGACGCCAAGGGCAAGGCGAAGGAAGGTGGCTGCGGCGGTGGCGGTGGCTGCGGCAGCGCCGACATGAAGAAGGACAAGAAGGACAAGAAAGAGGGGAGCTGCGGCAAGGACAAGAAGGAAGAGAAGAAGTAGGCAGGAGACCCCCATGGCACTGGGCCGTTTCATGGGCGTGGGCCTGGGCCTCCGCCGCCCCCATCTGGAGGCGGTGTTGGCCCGGCCGGACCACGGCGTGCCCTTCTGGGAGACCTGTCCCGAGAACGTGATCGGGGATGGCGGGCGACCCCACCGGGACGCCTGCGCCATCCTCGACCGCGACCCGGTCCTCACCCACGGGCTGGCCATCTCCGTGGGCGGGTTCGATCCCTGGGATGGGGACTACCTGCGGGACCTGGGGCGCTTCCTCGTCCGCACGGGGACGCCCTGGCACTCCGAGCACCTCTGCTTCACCAGCGTGGATGGCAACTCCCTCCACGAATTGCTGCCACTTCCCTTCACGCGGGAGGCCGTCCGCCACACGGTGGCGCGGGCCCGGGACCTCCAGGCCCACCTGCCGGTGCCGCTCCTCCTGGAGAACATCACGTACTACGCCGAGCTGGGCCGGGCCGAGATGGACGAGGCGGCCTTCATCACCGAGGTGCTGGAAGGCGCAGATGTGGGCTGGCTGCTGGACGTGAACAACGTCTACGTCAACGCCCTCAACTTCGGCTTCGATCCCAAGGCCTGGCTGGCGCGCATGCCCCTGGACCGCGTGGCCCAGCTGCACATCGCCGGGCACAAGCGCTTCGGCGCGCTCACCGTGGACACCCACGGCGCCGAGGTCATCGATCCCGTCATCGAGCTGATGCAGTGGACCCTGGCCCGCCTGGGGCGTCCCGTGCCCGTGCTGCTCGAACGCGACAACCACATCCCGGACCTGGAGGACCTGCTGGCGGAGCGGTCCCGCCTCCAGGCCGCTTACGACGAGGTGCTGGCGGTACCGATCGGAGGGGGCCGTGGCTGAGCCCCTCGCCCTTCAGCGGGCCCTGGCGGCCCTGGTGCTTGATCCCGAAGGCGAGGCCTTCGAGGGCGATCCGGCGGCCTTCGCGCGGAGCCACGGGCTGCCCGAGGCGGACGCCCAGAGCTTCCAGCAGTTCAGCGGCGGCCTGGCCGCCTACCGCGAGCTGGCCCGCCTGAGCCTGCTGGATCCCATCGAGACCATGTTCCCCATCACGAGGGCCCTGCTTGAGCGGGAAGGCGCCTGGGGGTCCTGCGTCGAGGCCTTCCTCCAGGCGCGCTGTGTGGCCAGCCGGCACTACCGGGACATCGCGCCGGCCTTCCTGGGCTGGCTGGCGGAGACGGGCTGGGGCCAGGCCACCTGGCCCTTCCTGCTGGAACTGGCCCACGCCGAGATCCTTGAGGTGCTGGTGGCCCGGTTCCCGGAGGCCGATCCTCCTCCGGGGCTCCATCCGGATCCCGGGCCACGGGATCGCCTCGTCCTGGACGTGGCCACCCAGGTGGTGTCCTACCGCCACGCCGTCCACCGCGTCAGCGAGGCGGCGCCAGTGCCCGAGGTCCGGCCCACCCACCTGCTGGCCTACCGGGATGCGGAGGGGCGGGCGCAGCTCATGGACCTGACCCCCGCCGCCGCGGCCTTGCTGACCCGGGCCCAGACGGAGAGCCTGGCCGAAGCCACGGCGGCCCTGGGGCTGACGGACCTGCCTGCCACCTTGAGCCTGCTGAGGGAGCTGCGGGATCGGGGCGCCCTCGCCGGGTTCCTGGCCGCTTCCTGATCCGGTGCACCAGGGGCGCTCCTTCCCGTAGACTCGGAGGCTGGAGGTGTCATGACCCGCAGATTCTCCACCCTGGTTGCGCTGCTGCTCGCGCTGCCCCTGGCCACCCAGACCCTGGCCGCCCAGACCCCCGCACCCGCCAGGAAACGGGCCCAGGCCCCCAAGAAGAAGGCTCCCGCCATGATCACGACTCTGACCGGCCTCCAGTACGTCGACACGCAGGTCGGCACCGGGGCCTCGCCCCAGCTCGGCCAGCGCTGCTCGGTCCACTACACGGGCTGGCTCTCGGACCACGGGAAGAAGGGCAAGAAGTTCGACAGCTCCGTGGATCGCGGCGAGCCGCTGATCTTTCCCGTCGGCGTGGGCCGCGTCATCAAGGGCTGGGACGAGGGGCTGCTGAGCATGAAGGTGGGCGGCAAGCGCACCCTCGTCATCCCGGCGGCCCTCGGTTATGGCGCGCGTGGTGCGGGCGGAGAGATTCCGCCCAACGCCGAGCTGATCTTCGATGTGGAGCTGCTGGGGATCCAGTAGCGATCAGGCCAGGGCCTGGGCCAGGTCGGCGCGCAGGTCCTGCACATCCTCCAGGCCCACGGACAGGCGGATGAGGTCGTCGGTGATGCCAGCCCGGCGGCGGGCCTCCGGTGTCATGGAGGCGTGGGTCATGGAGGCCGGATGGGCCACCAGGGATTCCACGCCGCCCAGGCTCTCGGCCAGGGTGAACCAGCGCAGCTTCCGCAGCACATGGTTCAGCCGCTCGGATCCGCCCTCCTTCAGCTCGAAGCTGAGCATGGCGCCGAAGCCCCGCTGTTGGCGCTTTGCGAGCTCGTGCTGGGGATGGCCGGGCAGGCCCGGGAAGTGGACCTTCCCCACGGCGGGGTGGGCGGCCAGGAATTCCGCCAGGATCTGGGCCGTGGCCTCGTGCTGCCGCATGCGCAGGGGCAGGGTCTTCAGGCCACGGAGCACCAGGAAGCAGTCGTGGGGCGACTGTGAGGTGCCCAGCAGGTTGTTCACACTCTGGATCTGCTGGGTGAGCGCCAGGCGGCCAGGTCCCGCCACCACGGCCCCGCCCACCACGTCGCTGTGGCCGTTGAGATACTTCGTCGTGGAATGGATGACCAGATCGGCGCCGAGGTCGAAGGGGCGCTGGAGGTAGGGGGACAGGAAGGTGTTGTCCACGGCTACCAGGCAGTCCGGCCGCCGGTGCCCGAGCGCGGCCACGGCGGCGATGTCCGTGAGACGCAGCAGGGGATTCGAAGGCGTCTCGATCCAGATCATGCGCGTGTTGGGCCGGAGGGCGGCCGCCACGGCCTCCAGATCCGCCAAGTCCAGGTAGGTGACCTCCAGGCCGTAGAAGCGCTGGGCGTGCTCCAGCAAGCGGAAGGTGCCGCCGTAGCAGTCCACGGTGGAGATGAGGTGGCTGCCGTGCTCTAGCAGGTTCAGGGCCACCAGGATGGCGCTCATGCCCGTGCTGGTGCAGGTGGCGCCGTGGCCACCCTCCAGCAGGGCGAGGGCCTCCTCCAGGGCCGCGCGGGTGGGATTGCCGCTGCGGGTGTAGTCATAGCCTGCGTTGGTGCAGATGTCCTTGAAGGCGAAGGTGGATGAGAGGTACAGCGGGGGCATGACCGATCCGTAGGCCGGGTCGGGCTGCACCCCCGCATGCACGCACTGGGTGGCCAGGCCGGCGCCTGGCACCAGCCCCGGCCGGTGGATCCAGCCGGCCCGGCTCTCGCGCGCCGGGGGCTGGATGCTGAAGTGGTAGGCCGGGTTGCCCGGCACGTTGGTATCGAGGTACTGCTCGCTCACGAGAGCCTCCTGGAAGGGAGGATCTCTGTCGTTCCAGTGCGATCCAAAAAATGAAAGGGGCCCGATGACTCGGGCCCCTTCGCATGTCAGCTTCTGACACGTCAGCATCTCTCCGCAATCGCTTGCGGCAGGAATTGGCACCTTGCTTTCGCAGGTTGCCAAGGTTTCACAGGGCCCGTC
>Ga0255338_1005279_pt1 | contig 12081 bp, 10 predicted proteins | sample MeOH1_35cm_T4_19_FD_203715 | JGI IMG/M metagenome (GOLD analysis project Ga0255338, IMG submission 203715) | Sandy soil microbial communities from University of British Columbia, Vancouver, Canada - MeOH1_35cm_T4_195 | ecosystem: Engineered > Artificial ecosystem > Sand microcosm > Unclassified ... | reverse complement strand
TTGACGGAGGCGCACGGTTCCTGAAAATCCGCGATGACCTGCCGGAGGCCGTGGGACACGGGCGACATGCCGAAGCGGAGCGGTGGAGAGCAGGCCGGACCAAGCTCGACGGATGGAACGACGCGTTGGGCATTGCAAATCCCACCGGTTTCGAGACGGCCTTTCGCCTGGTTGCGGAGAACTATGCGGAGCCGGGACCGTTCCTCACGTTCACCCACGGCGATCCGGCACCGAGCAACAATCACGTACGTGACGGCACGGTGCGTCTACTCGACTTCGAGTACGGCGCCTACCGCCATTGCCTGTATGACGTCACCGCGTGGTACGTGCTCTGCCCATTGGCGGAGATGATCGTTGACGTGATGATGGATACCTACCGCCAGGTGATCCGCCCCGCCGTGCCGGAGATCGGAGACGACCGGCGCTTCCAGCACGAGTGGGCGATGCTTTGCGCATTTCGCGCGCTGGCCATGCTGACGTGGATCCCCCCGACCGTGCTGGAACGCAACCAGGCATGGGCAAGTGATTGGACCGCCCGCGAAGCCGCGTTTGTTGCCATCAGCCGACTCGCCCGCGCCTGTAGCGGCGTCGACCCGCTCTCTCCGATCCGGGAGTGGGCAGAAAACGCTGAGGGCGCCCTCCTCCTCCGGTTTCCGGACTTGGACGACGCCCTCCCACACTGGACGGTGTTCGACACGTTTTAGCCTGCCGACGGGCCCCCAACGCCTCTATCCAGGCAGTTTCCAGGGACTCCGATATCCGTAGCTGAGCATCTTCTGCTGCTCGGCGTCTCCAATCACTTTCTCCGCCTTCGGGTCCCAGATCACTTTGCGGCCGGTGCGGATGGCGATGTTGCCCAGGTGGCACACGGTCGCGGAGCGGTGACCGATCGCCACGTCGCAGATCGGCAGCTTGCGGCTCTTGATGCATTCCAGCCAGTTGCGATAGTGATCTTTGCTGGCGTAGAGGTGTACGTCGCTGTCGGAGAGCGTCTCCATCAAGATCTCCGGCGGCGTACTCTCGATTTTGCCGCGGGTCACCCAGATCGAGCCCTTCTCACCCTGGAAGGTAACCCCGCCCTTCTCGTTGGTGCCGCAGATCACGGTCACGCCGTTGGCGTAGGTGTAGATCGCCTCGGACACCTGGGCTACTTCGTAGCGCTTCTCTGCGTCGAAGGTCGCCTTGCCCTCCACGGAGACAGGGCCGCTCTCGTCCATCCCCAGACCCCATTGGGCGATGTCCAGGTGGTGGGCGCCGAAGTTGGTCATCTGGCCACCGGAGTAGTCCCAGAACCACCGGAAGTTGTAGTGGACCCGGTTCACGTTGAAGGGGCGATACGGCGCCGGGCCGAGCCACGACTGATAGTCCAGCTCCGCCGGCGGGTCGCTGTCCGGACGGTTCGGCTCCTTGTAGTTCACGCCCGGGATCCCCACGCGGACGGTGTGGATCTTGCCCAGCTTTCCGGAGCGGACCAGCTCACAGGCCTGACGGAACTTGTCGTCCGAGCGCTGCTGGCTGCCGGTCTGTACGATGCGCTTATAGTGCCGGGCAGCCTTAACCATCTGCTGGCCTTCGGAGACTACCAGCGTGAGCGGCTTCTCGCAGTAGACGTCCTTACCGGCCGCACAGGCATCGATGGTCATCAGTGCGTGCCAGTGGTCCGGCGTGCTGATGACGACTGCGTCGATGTCCTTCGCTTCCAGCAGCTTGCGGTAGTCGGAGTAAGCTGCGCACGTGCCGCCGTTGGCCTTCTCGACCGCGGCTTTGGCGGAGGCCAAGATGTTCTTGTCCACGTCGCACACGGCCACGGCGTGCTTCATGAGCGGGGTGAGATTCTGCATCCCGCGATTCTTCACCCCGATGAAGCCCACGCGGATTTGCTCGCTCGGCGGAATGCCGTCCGCACCCCAGGCCCGTCCCGAAATAATGGTGGGAAAGCCAGCCACGACTCCCGCGCCGGCCGCCGCCTGTCCCGCTTTCAGCAAGAACTCGCGACGAGAGACCTGTCCCCTTTTTTCCATAACACTCCTCGACTTCCCGGCCGCAGCGGTGCGACACGCTCAGCAGAGTCAGTTATGCGTTCGATGACACTTCTCCTCTTCACTTGACCAGACGCGCTCGCATCAGGAACACATTGTATTCCGGCCAGCGAGACATCGTGAAGTAGAGGATCTCCCCTCTACGCTCGGTAAGCGCGGGATGCATGTAGGCGCAGTACAAACCGGGGTAATCGTCCGCGCTGACGAGCAACTTGGGCGAACTCCAAGGGCCCCAGGGCTGAACCGCTTCTCGGATTACGAGCGCGCGGGCGGGCTCGTCCAGGTACGTCATCAACCACCGGCGCAGGAAGGGGCTCCACATCACGGACAGTTCCCCGGCGGGTCCTGCGGCTACCGGCACCGACTCCGCCTCGGTCGCGGCCCAGCGTGCCTTTCGTCCTGTCAGGCCGGAGAAGTATTGATACGCGGTGGGATCGAGCAGTTGCCGCTCTTTGACCCGCGCCAGCCGGACGTCTCCGAAGCGTCCTCCCGGAATGCCGAACAGGTAGAGGGTCTTCCCGGCTCGGGTAAAGGCCACTTGCCCAAAGCCGGAGCTCCCGGCCCACTGCGGTTGCTGTGGTCTCGCCCAATGCGCGCCTTCATCGTCGCTATAGGCCAGGGAGGAGCTGTTGAGGGTCCACCTGCCCGGAGAGTCCCAGCTCCGGACGGACATCAGGTGCAGATACATTCGTGAACCGGAGGCAATGCCATTGGTCGGGATTAGTGCGGTCTCACCGACACCGTTCGGATCCCGTTGAGAGGGCAATAACTCACCGGCATGGCCCGGTCGATCCGTGATCATGCGCGTAAAGTTGAGCCCGTCCGCCGGTGTGCGATCCTCGATCACCGCCATGGCATTGCCGCGAAGGTCCCAAATCCAGGAGCTATCGTCTGGAGGGGGCGTGAACCCGACCCCGAACGAATCGCCGAATACCATGTAGAGCCGGTTCTTCATGGAAAACGTGTGTCCGAGGTCTGTTCCGAAAAGCGCCCAGTTCACGTCCGTTTGGCTCGTCGAACCCGGCCCAGTCAGCTTTGCGACCGTCTGCACATCCGCCACCGCCTTCAGGACGGTTCCCGAAACACCACTCCGAGCCGCCGACGGTGGTCCGCCTTTCAACAGGCAGAGTAGTGCCAAGGCGGCAAACGAGAGGGTTCGCAGTGGAGTCGTCATTTGCCGAACACCAGGAAGGCCGTGAAGAGCGCCGCGATGCCATACATCAGTGGGTGCGGATCGCGCACTCGTCCCGTAATCAGCTTGATCGCCACGTAGCTGATGAAGCCGTAGGCGATGCCGTGCGCGATCGAGTAGGTCATCGGGATCGTGATCAGCGTCAGGAACGCGGGGACGGCGGTATCCACGCGGGTGAAGTCGACCGCCGTCAGCTGCGAGATCATCAGGAATCCCACCAGAATCAGTGCCGGTGCGGTGGCGGCGGCAGGAATTACTCCCGCGAAAGGCGCCAGGAAGATGGACGCGAGAAACATCAAGCCCACCAGCACCGTGTGCAGGCCGGTCCGCGCCCCTTCCGAGACGCCGGCCGCCGACTCGATATAGGAGGTCGCGGAGCTAACGCCCAGGAGCCCGCCGATGGCGGCGCTGAGGGCGTCCACCACCAGGATGCGGCGGATGCCGGGAATGCGTCCCCGTGCATCAGTGAGTCCGCTCTGCTCCCCAATCGCCGTGACGGTGCCCAGGGTATCGAAGAAGTCCACCATGATCATGGCGCACAGCAGCGGCACCAGGTCCCACCGCAGCGCACCGGCGACGTTGGCCTGGAAGGCGATGCGGAAACTGGGCAGCTCCAGGGTGGCCGGCAGTTTGGCCACGCCGGCCGCCAACGCCACCGCCGTCGAGACCAGGATGCCGATTACCAGTGCACCTGTCACTCCCCGGGCGAAGAGGCCCGCCGTGACGATCAGGCCCAACAGTGCGATGGCGGGCACGGGATCTCGCAAATGTCCAAAACTCACCGGCGGGCCACCCACGACCCCGGGCACCACGATGCCGGCATTCACCAGGCCGATGAAGGCGATGAACAGGCCAATCCCGGCTCCTATCGCCCGGCGGAGGTCAATCGGAATGACCTCCATCACGGCTTCCCGGACTCCGGTCAATACGAGCACCAGAACCACCACGCCGTTGATCACCACGAGTCCCATGGCCGTTTGCCAGGAGCCAGCGGCCGGCGTCACCTGGAACGCAACCACCGCGTTCAGCCCCATTCCGCTGGCGAGCGCGAGCGGAAAGTTCGCGCCGAAACCCATCAAGAGGCAGCAGACTCCGGCCGCAAGTGCCGTGCAGGCGATCGCCGGCTCGAACGGGACGCCGGCGCTCTTGAGGATGGCCGGATTCGCAAAGAGGATGTAGGCCATCGTCAGGAAGGTCGCCAGAGCCCCGCGCGCCTCCGTAGCCAGATCGCTGCCGCGACGCGATAAATCGAACTGTCTGGTGATCGGTCCCATGAGGTTTGAAAGCAACAAGCCTAAGAGGCTATCGGTGAAGTGGGTCGCGGCTCATTCATCGTTGGGCGCGCTGTCAGCCGCCTCCTGCGGCACGGCGCGGCACTAGACCTCGTTAAGCGGTGCAAATGGTGCGACGCACATTAAGGTTCCACGGCACAAACAACCGTCGATAGATTCGGAGGGGTTCCCTCTTCCTTCCCCTGCGCTATTACCGCCCGGTAACCGGATTCCCTGTCCATGTGCTTTAGTGCCGTCACGCTGCTGGTCCTTCGGTCCGTCATAAAGATCGGTGAGCTCTCCCTGGACTCGGTGCTCTGGCTGATCGGCGGCGGAATTGCTCTTTCAATCGTTTGGTTAGTGGCGGAGCGGATTGCCGCGATTGCCCCAGGATTACTCCACTGCAACGTGTGCGGAGAGCGGATCAAGGGAGTTGAGCTCTTACAGAACCTCCGCCCTGCGGAGCCGCTGAGTTATCCGTTCCGGCTTCCGGATGGCACGAGAAGCGAACAGCCAGTACAGTCGCTTTGCCCGAAATGTGTCCGGCGTGCTCGAAGGCATCGAGAATCAGATATGCGAGACGCCTAGGTGATTGCCGAGGGTACTTCATGCCGGCTGCCCAACCTGCTAGAAATGAGGAGAGAGCGGCGAAACGGGTGACGTAATCCCCCCCGCACTCCAGGGCAGAGGAACTCCATGCGCATCGCGATTGGCGGCATCTTACACGAGTCCAATACGTTTGCCACTACCCCTACCGATCTGGCGGCATTCTCCGCGCGCCACGACACCGGGGCGAGGATCCTGGAAAACTGGGGACGTACCCATCACGAGATGGCCGGCTTCATCCAGGGGGCGGAGACCTTTGGGTACGAGATCTATCCCACAATGATGGCGACTGCCACTCCGGCAGGCCCCGTCACTGCCGATGCCTTCGAGACGCTGACCACCGAGTTGATCGACGCCTTGCGGCAAGCGCCGCCCCTGGATGGGATGCTGCTGGCGGTACACGGCGCGATGGTCTCGGATGAATTTCCGGACGCGGACGGTGAGATCATCCGGCGGGTACGCGAGGTGCTTGGCCCGGAGCTGCCGCTGGTCGTCACCCATGATTTCCACGCCAATATCTCTCCGGCGATGGTGGAAAACGCCACGGCGACGGTGGTCTACAAAACGAACCCCCACGTAGATCAGCGCCAGCGGGGCCTGCAGGCCGCGGAACTAATCGCCAGTACGGTTCGCGGGGAGGTGAAGCCGGTGCAGGCGCTTGCCCGCCCGCCGATGATCTGGAACATCCTTCACCAGTACACGCGCGCCGAGCCGCTCCGTTCGATCATGGAAGACGCAATGGCCCTGGAGGGGCAAAACGGTATCCTCGCCGCGAGCGTTGCCGCCGGCTACCCGTATGCCGACGTTCACGAGATGAGCCCGGCCGTGGTGGTGGTGGCTGATGGGGATCCGCAGCGCGCGCAAGAGGAAGCGGCGCGACTTGCACTGCGGCTCTGGAAATGCCGGGAGCAGATCGAGATCCATCTGCCGGACGCGGCTGAGGCGGTAAAGCGAGCCATCAGCTCATACCGGCTTCCGGCGGTGATCGTGGAGATGGGCGACAACATCGGCGGCGGCTCGCCGGGCGATAGCACGGCGATCCTCGCGGAACTGGTCCGGCAGCGTGCTACCCGGGCCGTGAGCGTGATCTACGACCCGGAGGCTGCGCAGGCGTGTGCCCGGGCCGGCATCGGGGCCGAGGTGAGTCTCTCGGTTGGTGGCAAGACCGACGATCAGCATGGCGCGCCGGTCCCGATTACGGGCCGCATTCGCACGTTGAACGACGGCCGGTTTGAGGAGACGGAGGCCCGGCATGGCGGCGCCACCCATTGGAACCAAGGCCTCACCGCGGTCGTGGAGTTACCGGGGGAAACCCTGGTGGTACTCAACTCCGAGCGCACCGCCCCGATGAGCGTTCACCAGCTCACCAGTCTCGGCATCCGGCCCGAGCGACAGAAGATCCTGGTCGTAAAGGCGGCTATTGCCTACCGGGCCGCCTACGAGCCGATCGCGGGAGAGATCATCGAAGCGGACACGCCCGGCATCACTGCCGTAAACCCGCTCCGTTTTGAGTATCATCGCGTGCGCCGGCCGCTCTGGCCGCTTTCATAGCTGGGAACCCGGCCGCGCCGCTGTGGGTCTCAAGAAACTGATCGAGAGTACGTGCATTTCTTCAGCCGGCAGGTTATACTTGATAAAACCAGTAAGGTTAGTAGGGTATTCCTGAATCGCACATGATGGCGTCTACTTATCCACCGGGGTCTACCAGTCAAGGTTCCGCTATGATGGCGGAACACCTACGCGCCTATCTAATGGCGTCCGCCCCGGGGCCATGCAGCGTCACCCTGTCCCACGCCACGGTTGCTTCGGTTCCGCCTGGGCTGGTGGACGTCCGCCAGGAAGTGCCCGAGTTGGTGATCCTGCCTGCGCCGATCTGGAGCCATCCGGACCTCCGCTTCCGGGTGCATCCGGAGGTCGCCCGGCGATTGCGGGAAGCGGCGACCGTGCTGCCTTCCGACATACGTCTCGCCTTCTGGGAAGGGCTGCGGCCGATTACGGTGCAGAAGCAGCTGTGGGATACCTCCCTTTCCTACCTGCGCGCCAGCTACCCCGGCCTCTCAACGGATGAGTTGGAGGATACGGTTGAGCAGTTCGTGGCCCGCCCGCACGGTCCGGCCCCTCCGCACAGTACGGGCAGCGCCGTAGACATCGCGCCGGTGAACGCTTTCGGTCAGGTGCTCAGTCCCGGCGATGCCTGGGGGCGCCTGGGGGTAGACGCGCTGGCACGAGTGCTGCAGGGTACGGGACTCGCCAACTACAGCCCGGAATGGTGGCACTGGTCGTATGGCGACGCCGAGTGGGCACGCGCCTATGATTGCGCGCCCCTCGCCTTCGCTACGGCGACCGAGTTCGACGGCCCCGGCGGCGGCATTTAGGTTTGCTCGGCCACTGAAATTCGGGAACGCGCTCCGAGCTTGCCTCCGCGCGCAGGCGATGAGGTGGTAGAACCTCAAGGTAGTAGTGCCGAACTGGACGGCAGGGGTGGCGCCGCCGTCTCGGCGGCAAGCCGACGCTTCGGAGCACAAGCGTCGGCTTGCCGCCGCCACGCCGAATCATCCGCACCGAGTGACCGACTGGAAGCACCAACGAGCCATGACCGATGCAGGGGATGCGGCACTGGAGTCGGAATCCGGATGCCTGTCGGGCTGGCAGGCCTATACTTCGGCCGCACCGGACCTGTTCACCCAGCTACGCCGCCTCGGGGGAGCGGAGATCCATCTCCGCTTCAATATTGGGACGACGGAAGGGTTTGGCGTGGAAGTGCCGGCCACCAGCCTCACGCTGCGGGGTACGCTCGAGGTGGACGCCGTGGCCGACCGCATTACGATTCTGGTGCCCGGTTGGGGAGCCAGCGATTTTGCCTGGATTGCGAGACGCAAGGGCCGGGGCCGGAGCGACTACTGGCAGGCTGCCATCGAGTACCGCCCGGCCGGTCTTCCGACGCTGGTGTTGTACTTCACCGCGCCACTGGATGGACTGGAGCTCCGTGTCCGCCGGCACCGCCCGGCTAGTTAGCGCTCACCGGCGGTGCGGCGGGTTCGCTCTCACTACGCCCCAGCGACAGGTTCATCGGCGGTACTCCTTCCACGAACCGCCGCACCAATGAGACCAGCTCCTCGGCTTCGAACGGCTTCGTCACGTACGCCTCTGCCCCATAGTGAGTGGCCAGCGTGATCTCCATCGGTCCTCCGAACGCCGTGACCATCACTACCGGGATTTCAGCGGTCGCCGCGCTGCCTTTGAGCAACTGGAGGGCCTCCATCCCGTCGACTCCCGGCATCATCCAGTCCAGGAGGATGAGGTCCGGAGTTTGCTTGTGCGCCAGAGACAGGCATTCCGGCGCGTTCTGCGCGACAAGTACTTCGAACCCCTCATGCGAGAGGACCATTTCACACAACTCCCGGATGTCCGGGTCATCATCGGCAATCAGGATACGGCTCACGATGCGTTCCTCTCACGGTAACGGCTGACGCTACAGCGTGATCTACCGCTCGACAGCGGCGATCATCCCCTGGGCATCCAGCCCCTCCAGCCCCAACTCGGCAAGCCCTCGCCCACAGTATTCCCCATCAAGACCCGTGACGACGAGACCGAGTTTTGTCAGCGCGTCCATTACCGGGGTATCGACCCCCAGTTGATCTCCGAGAGCCGCCCAGGTCGCCAGCCCGTACGGCACGTCTTCCGTTAGCCAGCGCGTGTTGATCGCACCCGGCGCGCGAAGTTGGGTCAACATGCGGCTGCCGTTGATCGTGGCCCAGAGGTCCCCCGCCGGCCCGAAACCAGCGGCGTGGAACGCCTCGTCCACCGGCAGCAGCTTGAACCCCAGCGCCTTTCCCACCGCCCGGCGCTCTCGGTCGAGGGCCATGATCACGTCGCAGACGGCGGGGGTGACGCCCTCGTCATAAAAGTAGAACTCGCCGCGAGAGCGCTCCACCCGGCCCGCATTCATCAGCACGCCTGCCGGGTGGACCACCGGGTTCATGGCGCTCAGGCCGCACGCGAGGACATTGGGATAAGGTTGAACGCCCTCGTTGGTGCCTTCAAAGCCATCGCTAGTGAAGAGCGGACCGAGTTGGGTGAGCACGCGGCCCGTCTCCTGAATGGGATACACCCCCACGCCGAGGCCGCTGACCACTCCCCACACATGGGCCGTGTCCGGTGCGGTCTTCCGGCAAACGTAAGGAGCGGTGTCTGACTCCGCCAGCGTCACTCCGGTTCTCTCGGGCGGTCGCCCGGCTTCACGGAGCACCTGGGCGAACTCCAGGGTCCCGAGCGTTCCGGGCATCAATACGACCGTGTGATGTGCCTTCAGATGCGGCGCGCAGGCTTCCGCGAAGGCGCGATGCCCGTAAGCGGGGATGATCAGCAAGACCAGGTCGCTCGCTGCCAACGCTTCTTCCAGGTCCGTGGTGACGTTTGTGAGCTGAGCGACGCCCCGTTCGACGACTCCGTCCAGCCGGATCTGGCGGTTCTCGCGGATCGGCGCCAGAGCCCAGTCGAACGCCGGAAGGTCTCCGAGGGTTATCTCGTGGCCCCGCAAGGCGAGATTGGCCGCGACCGCAAACCCTGTGTTGCCCCCACCCAACACCGTGACCGCTCGTCCCATCGTCCCTCCAGTGCATCGCTGCCTCATCCACAGCGGTTCACTGGAGTGTTCGCGACTAGAGCTTGGGATGCCTGCGTCAGGCTCGTCCCTCTCCCTGCAGCCGTTTAAAGAGCACCAGCGAATAAACGACTGGAAGGAGCAACGCGATCATTAGCCCCCAGAAACAAACCGCAAGCGGGGCCCCCATCCATACCGCCAAGGCACCCACCAACCCCACGGCGGCCAGCAGCCTGGCCGCCAGTCGGTGCGTCCCTTCCCACACGGTGTCGCTGGCCAACGTCCAGGGCGTGCGGATCCCCATCCAGAAGTTCCGTCGTACCTTCCCCAAGACATTTCCCAGCAGACCCATGGTCAACATCAATCCGGCCACGACCCAGCGACCGCTGTCTAAATCCGGGTGCAGTGCCGACTGCAGGCTGATTACCTGGAAGTACTGGATCATTCCGAGCAGGAGCACGGAGATGAAGTTGTAGGTCCGGCGAAAGGAGTCGACTTGGAACTGGCTGGGTGAGATGCGAGGCAGGACTAGTAATACTACCAGTAAGAGCAGGTTGAACCCTGGCCCGAAGAACGCGCCCCACTCGCGACCCATCCATCCGTCCACCTCGCCATCCAATCCCCAATGCGTGGGGACCTGGGCGGGCAATGACGGGAACAGCATCGCTGAGTAAAGCGAGCCGCCCAGGAGGAGCAGGCAACCCGCGATCACGGTGTTTCTTGTGGACATGGCTCCCCCCTTCGTGTCGGCTCCGCGGCAAAGAGATCCATGATGACTGCCAGCACATCCTGGAGCACCGTGGTGTTCAGTGCGTAATAGATCTGCTGCCCCTCGCGCCGGGCGGTGATGAGGTCCGCGCCTTTCAGGACGCTGAAGTGATGCGACATGGAGGGCGCCGAGATCCGGAACCGCTCGGCGAGCTGCCCGGCGGTCATCTCCCCTCTGCCCAGTAAGCGCAAGATTTCGCGCCGCGTCGGGTCCGCCATCGCTTTGAACACCCCATCCGTCATCGTATGCTGCTCTTAATTAGATAATTCGCCATTCGTCTAATTAAGACGAGACGGGCAACGGATGGTTACGCAGATTCTAGTGCAAAGGAAAGGATTTCGAGCGATCGCCCGGAGGCCTGAGGGTCACTCGGGCAAGGATTTACGCCAAGTTATCGATAATCGGTAGATTGCGCCCGCCTGACAGCGGGACTCCGGGCAACCTTCCGATTTGCTGGCTGGGAGGCGATTGGCGCGCTACTGCGCCCGGGTCATGACTCTTTCGGCGGCCTGCTCGCCGCTGTAGACGCTGTCCGGGATGCCCACGCCACGGAAGGCATTTCCTGCCAGCTCCAGCCCTGGTAAGCTGGCGGCACGGCCTTCCATTTCTTCCACCCGCTCCAGGTGTCCCACGTAGTAGTGCGGCATGCAGCGGGACCCGCGCCAGAATTGCTTGAATAGCGGCTCCACCGAGACGCCTACTAGTTTCTCCAAATCAGCGCGGACCAGCTGCTCCAGTTCGGCCTCGGTCTTGTGCTCGACGACCTCACCCCCGAGGAAGACGCGCAGGAGCGCGAACCCTTCCGGCGCTCGGTGTGCATACTTGACTTGCGTAAAGGTGCAGCCGAGCAGTGTGAGCTGCTCCTTCACGGGTACTACGAAGCCGAAACCGTCTAACGGGTGAGGTACGTCCTTGCGGTGATAGCAGAGGGTCATGGTAGCGGCTGAGGCGTAGTGGACGCCGGACAGTAGCTCGGACAGGCGCTGATCCAACTGCGTTACCAGCCGAGCACTCTGGTACGCGGGCAGTGCCAACACCACCGCATCCGCCTCAATGCGCTCACCACTCCCAAGCGTCAGGGTCCACGTCGCCCCGGTCCGCTCCAGCGCATCTACTCGTGAGCTTAGCCGGACTCGCTCGGCCGGCAAACGTTTCACGAGCGCGTCCGTCAGTGTCTGCATGCCGTCCCGGAATGAGACGAACAGCCCGTAGCGGGCGCCACTGACACCTGTCTGGGGGTTGTGAGTTGGGGGTTGGGAATTGGGAGATTGGGAGATTGGGTGTTCAGGTGTTCGGGTGTTCTGCGCGCCGTCGGCGACGGGGGAAGCGGGACCGCCTATGGAGCCTGGGACTTGCGGCTTAACGCCTGACGCTTGAGGTCCTCCTGCCCCGTGTTTCATCCGCGCCCACATGCCGCGGATGACGCTGCCGTGCTCGCGCTCCATGTCCAGGAATCGCGGCAGGGTGGCGCGGAGGCTGAGCTGCATCGGGTCGGCGCCGTAGATGCCGGCGATCATGGGCTGCGCGATGCGGTCGAGCGCCTCGCGTCCCAGTCGCCGGAGCACGAAGCTGCCCAGGCTCTCGTCGGCGGTGGGCGGCTT
>Ga0255338_1005278_pt1 | contig 12084 bp, 6 predicted proteins | sample MeOH1_35cm_T4_19_FD_203715 | JGI IMG/M metagenome (GOLD analysis project Ga0255338, IMG submission 203715) | Sandy soil microbial communities from University of British Columbia, Vancouver, Canada - MeOH1_35cm_T4_195 | ecosystem: Engineered > Artificial ecosystem > Sand microcosm > Unclassified ... | reverse complement strand
GGGCTACGGCTCGACGTACCCGAAGTTTCTGGGCGGCTACGCACTGACGTTTGAACAGGGCAGCTCACGCGGAACGATTCAGGAAAGCGATCACCACGGCGTCGTCACGTTTGCGTTCACGATCCGCAACCAGGCGCGCACCGCGATCGCCGCTGTGCGCGGTGCGGTCCAGTTCCGGCAGAAGCTGCAGGACTACCAGCGCGAATTCTTCACGAGCGCACTCAGCGAGGCGGACAAGTTCCCGGTCAAGGCGTACGTGTGGGGCGACACGGCGGATGCCTCGCGCAACCGCCTGTTCCTGCAGTTCCTGCTGCGGCATCGCCTCGATGTCTACCAGCTCGACCGTCGCCTCGAAGCCGGCGGCAAGGTATTCGAAGCCGGCAAGGCGTGGGTCGTGCCGACACGTCAGCCGCACTACCGCCTCGTGCGCTCGATCTTCGAGAAGACGACGCAGTTCGCGGACAGCACGTTCTACGATGCATCAACCTGGACGATGGCCCTCGCCTATGGCGTGCCACACGCAGAACTGCGCACGTCGTCTTTCCCGCGCGGCTACCTCGTCGCCGAGCCGATTCCGGTTCCGACGCCGAACGTGCCGCAGTCGCAGTACGCCTACCTGCTCGACTGGCGCGACAGCTTCGCTCCGCGCGCCCTCAACTACCTGCTTGCCCGCGGCGTGCGTGCCTTCGCGGCCGTGCAGCCGTTCACGGCGTACACGGCCGAGGGCGCTCGCAGCTACGGCCGCGGGTCGATCTCGATTCCGGTGCAGGTTCAGGACGTCGACGCGCAGCGTCTCCACGCACTGATCCAGGAAGCCGCGCGCGATGCCGGTGTTCCCTTCCAGGCGGCAGCCACCGGCTTCAATCAGGCCGGACCTGACCTCGGCAGCAACAACTTCCGCGCGATCGAACAACCGTCCATCCTGATGGTCAACGGCGGCGAGGCGAACACGCTGTGGCACCTGCTGGATACGAAGGCGGCGATTCCCGTAACGAAGGTCAACCCGGACAACTTTGGGCGCGTCGATCTCAATCGCTACAACGTGCTCGTGCTGCCCGCTGCGCAGTTGTCATTCCTGAGCGGCGAACGGCTCGAGGATGTGAAGCGTTGGGTTCGCGGCGGCGGCACGCTCATTACGCTGCGCGACGCTGCGACCTGGGCAGTCCAGAACGGGTTCACGCCCAATGTGTCGGTCGAACGACCGCAGGGCGGCGACAATGGCGCACGCGCGGAACGTCGCGAGTACGGCGACGCCGCCGCGCTCCGTTCCCAGCGCGTCGGCGGTTCGATCTGGCTGGCAGACCTGGACATCTCACACCCGCTCGGCTTCGGCTACACGACCCGCGAGCTGCCCGTGTGGCGCGACCATTCGGTCCTGCTTCCGCCGAGTCGCAATCCTTTCAGCACGGTTGCGCAGCTCACGGCCAATCCGCACCTGAGCGGGTACGCGACGGATCTCATCCGTCAGCGTCTGAGCAACTCGCCGTCCGTCATTACCGACCGCCTCGGCAACGGCAGTGTCGTGCTGCTCATCGACCAGCCGAACTACCGCGGCTACTGGTACGGAACGCAGCGCCTGTTCCTTAACGCGCTGTTTTTTGGGCCGCTGATTACCTTGCCAACAGCACGTTGAGTCTTCTGCGCAGAAGCGCCGCTGCCCGGGTTGTCCTCGGGGCAAACACGGGAGCGTGAACGGGAACGTGAGCGGGAAACGCAAGCCAAACATTGCAGACTGGTTATGAAAAAGGGCCGGCTCGATTGAGCCGGCCTTTTGCGGTAGTTCGCGGGGCGTTTGCCGTCCGCGCGATGCGTAAACGTGCCAATCGCCGTCGGCGCGTGCGGCGGTCGCGCGATTGACCGCGCTCCGCGCGGTCAAATCGACGACAACTGCGAGCGCGTTGCGATCATTGCACGATTCACAACTCCAGGCGCGGTCAAATGCACAGCCACACGCAGCACCTGCCACCGCTGGGGAATTGCCGTCATGACTTTGTCGGTTGACGACCTCGCGGCTTTGCTCGCGTGTGGACCGCACGCCCCGATAGCCGATCAGCGGTGTCCGGGCGGCGGTGCTTCCAATCAGAAGCGCCCGGATCCGTTCCCGTTCACGTTCCGTCTTTGCCCTCAGGAATAACCTGCTGGCGCCGGTGGCAGAAGCGTCAGTTTTTCAAACGCTTCATTGCCAATACGGTATTTCCGCCAGTCGCCGTAATCGAAATGCCACCACTCGAATTCGTAGACCTCGAAGCCTTCGGCTTCCATCGCCGAGCGCAGCAGTTCGCGCAGCCAACGCTGCTGTGATGTGCCGCCGACGTAGTCGGGGTACGAGCGATCGGAGAACTCATCGTAGCCGCCCACCATTTCGACAACCTTGCCGGTGGCGAGTTCGAACATCGTGAGGTCTACGGCGGCCCCGCGGTTGTGGCGCGAACCATTCGCCGGATTCGCGACGAAGTGTCTGAGGTTTGCAGGCGTCGCATCCCAGAACATTTTCGTGACGTACCACGGGCGATACGCATCGTGAATCAGCAGGCCATACCCGTGTTTGCGAAGCCTCTGGTTCGCGCGCGCAACGGCTTCTGCCGCCGGGCGCTGAAGAAACGCCTTCGCCTGCGTGTAGAACGCCGCGCTCATGAAGTTGTTGGTCGTCGCGTACCGGATGTCGTAGCGGATGGTGGGGTCAATCGAACGCAGCTCGACGAGGTCCGCTTCAACGAAATTGCCGGTCTCCTGCGGTGGCGCGGCCGCCATCGCAGCGGCGCGCAACTCCTCGACGGGCCGCACCGGTTTGATGCGGAAGGTTTCGCCTGCTGCGGTCCCGACCTCGCGACGCTGGAAGACGACACCCGCGGCTTCGACGCGCGTTGCGCGGCCGGCCGCATCGCGCGTGAAGACCAGCTTCTCTCCGTCATAAAGCCCGCTTTGCGGGAATGCAAAGACGTTCGCCGACTCCTGCATGAGCGCGTACGGGAAGAACCATTCGATGTTCGCGTAAAGCCTGCCGCGATCCTCGTAGACGTAGAGCGTGTTATGATCCCAGCCGTACTCGCCGACCAGGCCGAGCCATTCGGCGCGCGGTGCGGGCGGCTTCGGCACACTCGTGCGGACGAGCGTGTCCGCGCCGATCACGATGCGATCGCCAGCAATGGGCAGCATTCGTGTGCCGAACACCAGGCGATCATCGATGATGAGTGTATCGCCGAACGCACGCAGCTTGTAGTGCGCGGGAAGGCGGACCTCGAGTTGATCGTTGCGTTCGACCAGATCGATGGCGCGCCGCGCGTTCTGGTAGTGACCTGTGAGCGCACGCACGCGGCTGACGGGGATCGCCTGCGGAATCCGGATCTCAGCCAGCGGTTTCCCCTGCTTCGCGGCCAGCATTAGCTGCAACGCACTGCCGGTGATGCGTTCGGCAACCGTGTTCGTGACATCCGTCGTGATTACGACTACGGCACCCAGCTTCTCGTCCGGAAGTGCGGCGAGGTCCGTCGCGAAGCCGTAGATCGCGCCACCGTGGCCGATGCGTCGACGACCTTCGAGTTCATCGATCGAGAAACCTATGCCGAAGCCCGTACGCTCACCCGGCGCCGCGAACTGTGGCTTCCACATCGCCTCGAGCGTTTCGCGCTTTAGCACCGGGCCGTTCGGCCCCGTTCCACCCGCGAACAGCACGCTCAGGAAACGGCCAAGGTCGATTACGCTCGCGTACATGCTCCCGGCAGGCGCCATGCCGAGCTGAAACGTCGGCGCCTCGAACGTGCGACCATCCCACGTCCACATGTACGCGGTCGCAAGGTTCTCACGCACATACGGCGTCGGCTCGAACGAGCTCCGCTGCAACCCCATCGGAGCGAGAACTGCGCTGTGCAGATATTCCGTGAACGGCCGCTGCTTGAGAACTTCCAGTACATGCCCGGCCACCGCGATGCCGGCGTTCGAGTACTTCGCCTTTGCGCCTGGCGCGTAGACGAGGTTGCGACCGTTCAGGCTTACGACCGTCGCCGACAGTGTGGGCGCATCGTCCGCGAAGTAGTTGCCGACCGCAGGCTCGCGCTGCAGCCCCGAGCGGTGCGACATCAAGTGCCGAAGTGTGATGGGCGTACCGGATGTGTTGTTGGGTTTGAACTGTGGAAGGTAGCGCGAAACCGGCGCGTCCAGATCGACTTCACCGCGCTCGACCAGCTGCATGATCGCGATGTCGGTGAACAGCTTCGACACCGAGCCGACCCGATGCACGGTGGACGCGGTCGCTGGCGTACTGTCGGGCCGGGCATGGCCAAACCCGCGCGCCCACACGATCTGCTGATCATCCACCAGCGTGATCGAGACCGCCGCCAGTTCCTTGTCTGACATCTCGTGCCTGATCAGCCGCTCGAGCGCGCGCGCAACGCCATCGTATCCTGCAGCCGCAGCAACCGCTGCCTGCGCATGGGCCGGCTGGTTGCACGACGTAAGTATGAGAACCACTGCACTGCCGATCATGCCGACTGCAGATCGCAATTGCCTGTAAGCCTTGGGCGAATCCATTTCGTTCCCTCGTCGGTTGCATCGCGCAGCGGCGCGCGGCACTGCATGCAGGTTCGCGGATGGCGCGACCAAACCTACGATCGCGGTATGTTTACCGGCGCGGCGTGAGCACCAGTGTGTGGCGTGCGTGACGTTCAACGGCCGCTTTCGTAAAGTGCAGCGGGAAGTACTCCTGCGCGGCGAAGGGACCCGTCAGGTTGTCGTAGAACGGGCTGCCCGGCTGGCCTGACTGGCCGGGCAGGTTGGTGGCGACGGACCGGTCGAAATCCGAGAAGTCGATGATTTCGCGGAACGTCGCGCCGATCGCCGCGACGGTACCGGCACCACCGGACCGTTCAATGCCGGGGATGTCATACGCGCGCACGAGCGGGTGGCGCAGTTCGCTGAGGTTGATGCGCCCCCAGCGCCATTGAGCGGGGTCGTTCCCGAGGCTGTCGCGGATGGCGGCAAGTCCGGCGGCGAGGGCGCGCTCGGTATCGGCGTTGGAAGAATCAACGGCGCGCAGCTCCCGGCTGACGAACGAGTAGAGGGCGGCGGCAGCACTGTTGCGGTTGTAAACGCCATTCCAGCCGGCGATCAGGGCGCGCGCATTCTCGAGATCGGGTGAGCTCGCCGTCCAGCCGCGGAAGCGGGAAACACCGCGGGCCGCTGCGCCGGAGAAGGCATCATGCTGCATGGTCTGGAAATCTGCGACGGTGAATCGGGAACCGCGCGACAGGAGTTCGGACAGGCGCTGGAATCGGACGCCCGCGCCGGGCGTCTTGAAGAAGAGCGGCGGATCGAAATCGGGCGGCTGGATGTTGTGATTCGCGGTCGCAATCCAGCCGCGTTCAGGGTTGAATTCGGCAGGCAGGTCGGTGCGAAAGCCCGCCCATTCGAAGTTGCCGTTGCCGGGCACGGGCAGCCGGCCGTCCCAGCCGTTCCGGCGCGGTGAAAGCGCGGAGGCCTGCCACGCAATGTTCCCCTGCGTGTCGCCGCAGATCATGTTTTCGGTCGGCGCGTGATAATAGACCTGTGTGTCGAGGAAGGCGCGGCAGTTGTCGAGCGAATGATACCGCAGCGCGCTGAGGTAACCCGCACTCCCGGTTTCGTGCGCGGTCGTGCGTATCGCGTACGCGCGGTGCCGTACGGTGTCGATGTGGAAGATCGGGCCGTGCCGCGAGTAGCGGTGCCGCACGATGACGGGCGCGCTGTCGCGCACACGGATCGTATCCAGGCGTGTGCGCATCGGCTCCCAGCGGTCGCGGTAGCGGACCTGCTCAGGGTTGGCCGGATTCAATTCCTCCACGTAGACATCCGCCTGGTCGGTGCCGACAATTGTGAGGCCCCAGCCGATGCGGCCGTTGTGACCGATCATCACGCCGGGCAGCGGCGCTTCGGTCGCGCCGATCACATCCCATCCCGGCGCATTCAGGTGCACGATGTAGCGGATGCTCGGCAGGCTGACGTTGCGGTGCGGATCATTCGCGAGGAGCACCTTGCCGCTTGCGGTGAGTCTGCCACTCACGACCCAGTTGTTGCTCCCCGGCGAGTTCTCCTGCATACCGCCGTTCTCGGCGGGTAATGCATCGGCCCACTTCTGATACTCGGGCAGAAGCGGCGGCCGGACCGTCCCGGTGCGCATGCCACCGAGGGCGTCGATGACAGCCGAATCAATGATGCTCACATCGAGGCCGCTCGGAACGACGAGCGCGCGAAACGGATCCGGCTGTGCTCGGCGGTTCGCCTCATCGGCGCCGTATCGTGCAACATTGCGTGCAAGGGTTAGCTCGGCGCGCGCATCCGCCACCGGCATCGCAGTCTGCGTGCGCAACAGTGCGATCTCCGGCGTCCATGGCCGCGGCTCCGTGCCGGTGAGCTTGAACTCGACCGGCAGGTTCGCACGATTCTGTGCGATAAACGCGTTCACACCGGCGGCAAACGACTGCAGGATGCGCCGGCCCTGCGGATGGTAGTGGGCGTACTCCCGGTCGTGCCAGGGCCCGTGGTATTGCAGCAGCCGCACCAGCCGGTCGTGCCGGATGTAGTCCGGCCCCATGATCTCGGACAACGTGCCTTCCCAGGTCCGCCGGTACATTTCCATCTGCCACAGCCGGTCCTGGGCCTGCACGTATCCCTGCGCGAAAAAGAGGTCCTCCATGTTGCTCGCGTATACGTGGGGAACGCCCGCGGCATCGCGCAGCACGCGCACCGAATCGCGCAGGCCTGGCACTTCCATTCGTCCCTCGATGCGCGCAAGGGAGGCGCGGGCCAGCGTATCGAACGACTCCTGCCCAGGCACGAGTGCCATTGTGATCAGGAGCAGGCTGCCGGCGGCAAGGATCAGACTTCTGCGTGTCATGGCATCACGAGGTCGAAGTCGGTGCAGCGGCCGAGGGACCGGATGGGCCGCGGCAAAATAATGACGACGGCCGGCGTTGCGCACCATGAAGATCAGTGCGCCCGCCCGAATACCTTGACATTCTACAACAAGCATCCCGTATTGTAGTCTATCTAGGCATCTGCCGAGTGCGGACGCCGGATCGACCACGCCGCATCAGAATCGAGCAAACCAATGGCGTCGAAAACCGATTTGCTGCAGGGCACCCTGGATCTTCTGATCCTGAAGACACTGACGCCTGGGGCTCTGCACGGGTGGGGCATCTCGAAGCGTATTCAGCAGACATCGAAGGGAGTGCTCGAGATCAACCAGGGGTCGCTCTACCCCGCGCTGTACCGACTGGAAGATCGCGGGCTGCTGACGTCCGAGTGGGGCGTCTCGCCGGATGGCCGGCGTGCGAAGTTCTACACACTCACGACCGCGGGGCGAAAGCAGTTCGGGCATGAAGAAGCCGCGTGGCAGCTGTTCACGACCGCCGTCAACCACGTTCTGAAGGGCGCAACGGCGTAGAGGGGAGTCATGGCTTTTTTTCTTTTCCGCTGGCAACGCCGTGTGCAGCTGCAGCAGGCGCGGCATCGCATCGAACGCGAAATGGATGAAGAGATGCGCCACCATGTCGCGCTGGAAGCCGAACAACTGGTGAGAGAGCGTGGGCTGACGCCAGATGAGGCGCATCGTCAGGCGATGATTGCGTTCGGCGGAATGGAGGCGCACAAGCAGGATGCACGTGTATCGCGCGGCTTCGCGCTATTCGATCGCATGTGGGTATCGTGGCTCGATGTGAAGCTTGGTGTGCGCATGCTGCTGAAGTATCCAGGGCTGTCCATTGTGTCGGTGCTGGGGATGTCCGTAGCAGTCGCGATTGGTGCGGCCGGCTTCACCATTTTTCAGGCGATGATCGACCCGACGCTGCCACTGCCGGAGGGTGATCGGATGGTGTCGCTGCGGAACGCAACGCGGTACGAGGACGGCCCGAGCCGGCAAGCACTGTTTGATTTCGGAGTCTGGCGCAGGGAGCTGAAGTCGGTCCGTGATCTCGCTGCGTTCACGTCGGACGGGCGCAACGTGGTGACGGGAACAGGACGCATCCACCTGGCGGAAGTCGCATCGATGACCGCGTCGGGCTTCCGCGCTGCGCGCGTTGCACCATTGCTCGGACGCACGCTGCTCGATGAAGACGAGAGAGCGGGTGCGCCGCCGGTGATCGTGCTCGGCTACGACGAATGGCAGCGTACGTTCGAAGGTGATCCCGACATCGTAGGCCGAACGGTGCGAGTGGGAGGCGCTGTGCACACGGTCGTCGGTGTGATGCCGGACGGATATCGCTTCCCAGTGAATCACGGCTATTGGGTGGCACTTCAGCCGGATCCTATGATGGCCCTGGGAGAAGGACCGGTGTGCGCCGCCAGACGAATGTGCCCGGCGGCTTATGTGTTCGGCCGGCTCGCGGATGGAGCGACGCTGGAGCAGGCGCGGGCGGAAATCACGACAATCGGCGCGCGGCTGGCCGTAGCGCACCCTGACACACACAAGCAGGTTCAGCCACAGGTGCTTCCGTACGCACACCCGTTTTTCGACATCGACAGCCCTGAAGTGGCGTGGATGGCGCGCTTGTTCCAGTTGGGTTTGGCGCTGGTGCTGGTGATTGTAGCCGTGAATGTCGCCGTTCTGGTTTACGCGCGGACGGCGGCGAGAACGGGTGAAATCGCGGTTCGAAGTGCATTGGGAGCAGCGCGCGCCCGCGTCGTGACACAGTTGTTCGCGGAAGCGCTCGTCGTTTCCTCGATTGCATCGGCGCTCGGGCTGGTACTGGCGGGTGTGGGACTCACGTGGACCCAGTCGTTTCTGAGGAGTGATGGCGGCGCCTGGATTCCCTTCTGGTTTGATCTCCGCCTTTCGCCGGGTGTGATCCTTTATGCGGCGGCGCTCGCTGTACTCGCAGGCGTCATTGTCGGCGTAATCCCAGCGCTGAAAGCGACCGGACGCGAACTGCAGACAAATCTCCAGCAATTGTCCGCGCGAGGTTCGCGGATGCAACTCGGCCGTATGTGGACGATGATGATCGTCGCACAGGTTGCGTTCGCTGTCGCAGGTCTGCCTTTCGGGTTGTACATCGCTGTCAACTCCGTTCAGCGAGGCACTCAGGATCCCGGCTACCCCGCCGACAAACTTGTGAGCGGCTGGCTGTCTCTGGAAGGTGATGAAGCTGCACAGAAAGCAGATTCGGCAACACGCGCAGAAATCGAATTACGTGCGCTCAATGGTGCACACGAGCTGCTCCAACGTCTCAAATCCGATCCAACGATTTCTGCTGTGACGTTCGGCGGCTTTCCCGGCAGCGAAGGATTCAGTCGGGTCGAGGTGGAAGACGCGGCGGTGCATGGGGTACGCCACGGCATTGTCGGTCTCGGTTTCTTCGATGTATTCAGCGTTCCAATCGCAACCGGCCGCGCATTCGAGGCCAGCGACACGCTTGCGGGCGCGAACCGAGTCGTCGTGAATCGGGTGTTCGCGGAGCAGGTCCTGGGAGGTGGGAACGTGCTGGGGCGACGCATCCGCACGGTTACGCGACGCCCAGGCGACCCGTCAAGTGAAATCGAAACGGGTCCCTGGCTCGAGGTCGTGGGCGTCGTCGCGAACTTCGGAACACAACCCGATTTTGATCCGGCGGACGCAAAGGTGTACCAGGTGTCGTCGCTTCGATACGCCTTCTCGACCAGCGTTATCATACGTGTGCGTGAAGGCGCCTCGGCGGCCGCAGTGGCCGAACGTTTCCGGGAAACGGCCGTGGCCGTAGATCCGCGACTTCGCCTCCATCAAGTGCGGACTGCGGCCGAGGCCGAACGTGAGGTTCAGCAAAGCCTGCTCGCCCTTGCCATTTCGGTCGTGGCCGTCACTGCCGCTGTGATCCTGCTGTCGGCCGCAGGTATTTACGCGATGATGTCCTTCACGGTCGTGCGGCGCAGGCGGGAGATCGGCATCCGGCTGGCGCTGGGCGCGAACCCACGTCGTATTGTCGGCGCGATCTTCACCCGCGCGGCGCTGCAGCTGGGCGCGGGTGTTGTTGTCGGTCTCATACTCGCCGGTGCGATTGCGAGAGTTATGGGCGTTGGGCCGCTCTCGGACAGCGGTCCCCTCCTGTTACCGTCGGTGGTCGCACTGATTCTGGCGACCGGCGGCGTGGCCGCGCTGGGCCCGGCGCGGCGGGCGATTGCCGTCCCGCCAACCGACACGCTGCGGGAAGAGTAGATCGCTCCCCCTGACCGCCTGAAGCTCACACCCTGCCCTTTCGTTACGTCGGGCCCCAAACGAAAAAAACCGGCTCGAATGAGCCGGCTCTTTTCAATGCTTCGGATCCTGCCGCTTACGCGACCGGATAAACCGAGATCTGCTGACGCTTGCGATCGTAGCGCTCGAACTTCACGACGCCATCGATGAGCGAAAACAGCGTGTCGTCGCGGCCGATGCCGACGTTACGACCCGGGTGGAACTTCGTGCCGCGCTGGCGAACGATAATGTTGCCGGCCACGACGTTCGAACCGCCGTACACCTTGACTCCGAGGCGCTGCGCGTTGGAATCGCGGCCGTTGCGGCTCGAGCCTACGCCTTTTTTATGTGCCATCGTGACCTCCGCCTACTGGACCCGAATCTCGCCGATTCGGACTTCGGTGTAACCCTGACGATGTCCCTGCTTGCGCCGGTAGTTCTTGCGGCGCTTCCACTTGAAAATGATGACCTTGCGGGTCTTGCCGTGCTTGACGACTTCGCCGGTCACCATGGCGCCGCTGAGCACCGGGACGCCAACCTGGACATTACCTTCATCGCCGGCGATAAGGACTTCCTCGAACTGGACCTGGTCGCCGATTTCGGCCGCCAGAGAGGGCACCTTGATCGTCTGACCGGGCTCGGCGCGGAACTGCTTGCCGCCGCTACGAATAATCGCGTACATGGTTCATCGACTAGGTTGAATTACAGACTTGGAAATATGGCCTGATTTTGACCTGATGTCAACGCGGCGCGGGCGGCACCCGGCCGGCCCTGCGCGCCACTCTGCTCCCGCCCGGAATCAACCCAGAGCGTACTTCCCGGTGACATCGGCCTCGGACGGGCCGGCGAGCAGCCGGAACTCGTCCATTTTCATGAGCGGATCGTCCCTCAAATCCACGCTGATCCGGAAGTTCCGCTCGATGTGTTTGAGGAACTCCGGCTCATCCTCGAGGATGAACAGGGCGACTTGGGGGTGGACCCGGATGGTGACGTCGCGGCCGCGTTCCTGGATCGAGGCACGGCGGACGGCGCGCTCGATCCGGCGCAGTACGGTCTCGGGCCGGAAAACGCGGCCGGTGCCGCCGCAGTCGGGGCACGGCTCGGTCAGGGTCTGGTACAGCGACGGCCGGACACGCTGGCGGGTCATCTCGACCAGGCCGAGCTCCGATACCTGGAACGCGCGGGTCCGAGCCCGGTCACGGGCGAGGTGGGTGCGGAGTTCCTGGAGGACGCGGTCCTGGTTGGCCCGGGTTTCCATGTCGATGAAATCGCAGACAATGATGCCGCCGATATCGCGCAGCCGCAGCTGGCGGGCGACTTCGCGCGCGGCCTCCTGGTTGGTCTTCAGGATCGTCTTTTCCGGGTCCTTCTTGCCGGTGTAGCGACCGGTGTTCACATCGATCGAGACCAGCGCTTCGGTCGGCTCGATGATGATGTAACCGCCGGAAGGCAGGTCGACCCGCCGCTGGAAGGCCTCGCGGATCGAATCCTCGATCCCGTAGAGGTCGAAGAGCGGGACGGGATCGGAATAGAACTGGACGCGCTCCATGAGGTCGGGGTCGAGGTCCTTGAGGTACTGGCGAACCTCGCTGTAGACCTCTTTGCTGTCGATGATGAGTTTGTCGACCTTGTCGGTGAAGACGTCGCGGATGATGCCGCTGGTGAGCTTGGCTTCGCGGTGAACCAGCGCCGGGGGCCGAACCGACTTCGCTTTCCGCTGGATCTTCTTCCACGTGTTGAGGAGGGTCTTGTACTCGCGCTCGAACTTTTCGCGCGTGAGCTCTTCGCCGACGGTGCGGATGATGACCCCGCCCTCGCCGGGCTCGACGACCTCCTTCGCCATCGCGCGCAACCGTGCGCGCTCCTCCCGTCCCTCGATTTTGCGGCTCACGCCGATATGGCGGGACTGC
>Ga0255338_1005277_pt1 | contig 12088 bp, 10 predicted proteins | sample MeOH1_35cm_T4_19_FD_203715 | JGI IMG/M metagenome (GOLD analysis project Ga0255338, IMG submission 203715) | Sandy soil microbial communities from University of British Columbia, Vancouver, Canada - MeOH1_35cm_T4_195 | ecosystem: Engineered > Artificial ecosystem > Sand microcosm > Unclassified ... | reverse complement strand
CCGAGAGCTGGGACTACACCGCCACCCAGCACATCATGCTGGCCGACCTGAACATCGGCGGGAAGCCGCAGAAGGTGCTGATGCAGGCGCCGAAGAACGGCTTCTTCTATGTGATCGACCGGGCGACGGGGAAGCTGATCTCGGCCAAGCCCTACACCAACATCACCTGGGCCAGCGGCGTCGACATGGCCACCGGACGGCCGATCGAGACCCCCGGGGCGCGCTACCAGACCTCGACCATCCTGCAGGTGCCGGGGCCGCTGGGGGCGCACAACTGGCAACCCATGGCGTTCAACCCCAAGACCGGCCTGGTCTACATCCCGCTGAACGTCACGCCGTTCGCCTACGCCGACGACAAGGGCGGGTCCTACAAGGCCGGCGCCTGGAACGTGGGCGTGGACTTCGTGATCAATTCCCTGCCCACCGACCAGGCGCAGATCACCGCGCTCACCTCGATGATCAAGGGCCAGCTGGTGGCCTGGGATCCCGTGAACCAGAAGGCCGTCTGGACGGTGAACCACCCCTACTTCTGGAACGCCGGTGTGCTGTCGACCGCGGGCGGCCTGGTCTTCCAGGGCGCGGCGGAGGGCCAGTTCTCGGCCTATGACGCGGCGAGCGGCAAGGCGCTGTGGACCTACAAGACCGGCAACGGGGTCATCGCGGCCCCGATGAGCTACGAGCTGGACGGCGAGCAGTATGTGGCGGTGATGGTCGGCGTCGGCGGCGGCGGCCAGATCTCGGCCCCGGCCTCCATGCCGACGCGGCCGCGGCTGCCCGGCCGGCTCTTGGTGTTCAAGGTGGGGGGCAAGGCGACGGCGCCGGAGTTCCCGGCCATGACCCAGCCGGCCATCGACATTACGAACGTCACCTCAACCGGCGACGTGCAGCACGGCTTCGAGCTGTTCCACAAGAGCTGCCAGGTCTGCCACGGCCCCAACGCCTCGGGCGCCTGGCTGCCGGACCTGAAGAAGTCGCCGATGGTGATGACCGCCGACAACTGGAAGGGCGTGGTCATCGACGGCGCCAGCGCCAGCCGCGGCATGGCCAGCTTCGCCCGCTTCATGAACGCCAAGGACGCCGAGGACATCCGCGCCTACGTGCTGGTGGAGGCGCGCAAGGCGGCCCAGGCGACCGCCCCGCCGCCGCCGACCCCGGCGGGGTAGGGCGGCTATGATTGCTCCCCTTTCGGGGGAGCTGTCGGCGAATGCCGACTGAGGGGGTCCGCTCAAATGGCGGGATGACCCCCCTCCACCACTTCGTGGTCCCCCTCCCCCAACGGGGGAGGAACTAGGGCAGCACTGCCGCGAACTGTTCGGCGATCCAGTCGGCCTGGTCGTCGGTCAGGATCAGCGGCGGGGCGATGCGGATGGTGTGCTCGTGGGTCTCCTTGGCCAGGAGGCCCCGGGCCTGCAGCGCCTCGCAGATGCGGCGGGCGCCGCCGGCGTCGTGCTGCAGCTCGACGGCGATCATCAGGCCGCGGCCGCGGACCTCCTTCACGCGCGAGGCCTTGATCCCGGCCAGGTCGGCCTGCAGGCGGGCGCCGACGCGGGCGGCGTTCTCGATCATGCCTTCCTCGGTCAGCGCCTTCAGCGCCGCGCGGGCGACTGCGCAAGCCAGGGGGTTGCCGCCGAAGGTCGAGCCGTGCTCGCCGGGATGCAGGACGCTCATGACCTCGGAGTTCGAGAGCACCGCCGAGACCGGATAGAAGCCGCCCGAGAGCGCCTTGCCGATCAGGGTGAGGTCCGCTTCGATCCCTTCATGCTCCTCGGCCAGCAGCTTGCCGGTGCGGCCCAGGCCGGTCTGGATCTCATCCAGGATCAGGATGACGTTGTGGGCGGTGCAGAGTTCGCGGACGCGCTTCAGATAGCCGGCCGGCGGAATGATCACGCCCGCCTCGCCCTGGATCGGCTCGACCAGGAAGGCCACGGTGTTGGGGCCGATGGCGGCCTCCAGCGCGTCGGCGTCGCCGAACGGGACCATCTTGAAGCCCGGCGCGAAGGGTCCGAAGCCGCCGCGCGACTGCGGGTCGCTGGAGAAGCCGACGATGGCGACCGTGCGGCCGTGGAAGTTGTCGGCCGCGACGATGATCTCGGCCTGGCCGTCCGGCACGCCCTTGACCTCGTAGCCCCACTTGCGGGCCACCTTCAGCGCCGTCTCGACCGCCTCGGCGCCCGAGTTCATCGGCAGCACCTTGTGGCTGTTGGTGAGCGCGCAGAGCTCTTCGTAGAAGGGCGCCAGCTGGTCGTTGCGGAAGGCCCGCGAGGTGAGCGTGAGCTTGCCCGCCTGCTCGATCATGGCCGCCAGGATCTTCGGGTGGCAGTGGCCCTGATTCACGGCGGAATAGGCCGACAGGCAATCCAGGTAGCGGTTGCCGTCCACGTCCCAGACATGGACGCCCTCGCCGCGGGTCAGCACCACGTCCAGCGGCTTGTAGTTCTTGGCGCCGTACTGGGCCTCGGTCTCGATGTAGCGGGTGGCGAGCGAACGATTGAGGGCGATGTCGTTCATCTGGGGGCTCCCTATTCGGCGGCGTGCATCTGGGCGGCGGGGACGGTCGTGCGGTCGAGGCGCAGCGTCATGCAGTAGGAGGCGCCGCCCGAGAGGATGAACGGGTCCAGGTTCACCTCGGTGAGGCTGTAGCCGCGGGCCCGCAGCTTGGCCTTCAGGCTGTCCGGGGCGCGGGCCATGATCACCTTGGAGTCCAGGTTCACCGCGTTGACGCAGAAGGCGGCGGCTTCCTCGGCCGTGGCTTCGATGCGCTGGTGTTCGGGCACGCGGGCCAGGATCGTGGCCAGGGCCTGGGGCGTGAAGGCGGCGGGGTAGTACAGCACCTTGCCGCCGGCCAGGGGGCAGAAGCAGGTGTCCAGGTGGTAGAATTGCTCGGTGGCCAATTCGAGGGCGACCGTCTCGTGGCCGAAGGTCTTGCGGATGACGGGGATCGCGCCCTGGCTGGAGCGGGGGCCGTAGCCGCACCAGAAGAACCGGCGGTCGGCGTCCCAGATCGCGTCGCCCGCGCCCTCGTGGAACAGGCCGTCCGGCAGGTCGACGATCTCCTGGACCAGGCCGCGGGTCTTGAGGCGCTGGAAGACCGAGCGGAACACCGGCTCCTCGCCCTGGCGTTCGGGGTGGCGGAAGCGGGCCAGCAGCACCTTGCCGTCCAGCACCACGGCGGCGTTGGCCGGGAACACCAGGTCGGGCAGGCCCTTGACCGCTGCGATCGTCTCCACGTGGGCGCCCGAGGCGACCAGGGCGGCGCGGAGCGCGGCGGAGCCATCGCGGGCGGCCTGGGCGTGGGCCGGCGTCCAGCCCTTCGGGTCCATCCAGGGGTTGATCCTGTAGCTCACGTCGAAGCAGGCCGGGTCGGTCATGAGGAAGGTGGGGCGGTCCATGCGCACTCCTGCTGGGCTCGTCTGCCGCCAGGGTCGCTCGGGGTGGTGCTAGCGGATAGTCCGCAAGCTGATACAATACGTCGATCGGGTTAGCGTTTCGTCAGATCGGAGTGACGATATGGTGGACGAGTTGGATCGGAGGCTGATCGGCCTGCTACGCGCCGACTCGCGGACGCCCGCCGCCAGCCTGGCCAAGGCGCTGAAGGTCTCGCGCGGCACGGTGCAGAACCGGATCGAGCGGCTGGTGGCGCGTGGCGTGGTCCAGGGCTTCACGATCAGGACGCGGCCCGAGATGGACGCCAATCAGGTGCGAGCCGTGATGACCATCGCCATCGAAGGCGAGCGATCCGGCGCGGTGGTCAAGGCGCTGAAGGGCTTCCCGGAGGTCTCGGCCGTCCACACCACCAACGGCCGCTGGGATCTCGTTGCCGAACTGGACGTGGAGACCCTGGCCGCCTTCAGCCAGGCCCTGGACCGCATCCGCCAGATCGAAGGCATCGCCTCCACCGAGACGTCGATCCTGCTGGCGACCCAGAAGCTGTGACGGCGCGCGCCGCCGCTGCTCGCCGCGGGCTGGCGCCATAGGCCCGCGCCCCAGCGGCGGCGAGGAGGGCCGGGCCGGCGCTCGGCGAGGGCGCGAGTTCGGCGATCAGCTCGCCCGGACAGGCCGGAGGCGCCGGCCTGGGGAGCCCCATCCGCACCCGGGCCGTAGCGACGCCGGCCGCCGCGGCCATGTCGCTCAGCACCGCGCCGCCGGCGTCGACGATGGCGGATCGGCCCGGGAAGGTCCCGGCCGCCGGTCCGAACGGCGTCGGTGAGGCCCAGGCGCCCACCTTGTTGACCATCAGCACCGGGACGCCGAAACGGCGCGCGTACCAGCCGGCCACATAGGACCCCGGCGGCGAGGCCAGGCCGCCGCTCGCCGCGAGGTCGGGGTAGGAATGCGGCAGCAGGATGAGGTCAGGCCGCCCGGCCGCGAACCGCGCGACCGTCGAGCAGAGGAAGCTCTCGAAGCAGATGCCGACGCCGATCCGCCCGAGCGCGGTCTCGATCACCCGCGGCCCGTCGCCGGCCTTGAAGACGTAGGCCTCCAGGCCCGCCGGCGTCCCCTTGCGCACCCGCCCGGCCTCGCGCCCATCCGGGCCCGACAGGACGAAGGTATTGAAGAAGTCGTCGCCGTCGGCTTCCAGGAAGGTCGTGCCGATCCAGAGGTCAAGCCGTCGCGCCGTGGCGGCCAGCCACCGGGCCGTCGGCCCATCGCGCGGTTCGGCGGCCCGCCAGGCGGTCTCGTCCAGCACATAGCCGCCCGGCATGAACTCGGGAAACAGCACCAGCCGCGCGCCCTTCGCCGCCGCCGCCTCGGCCAGGGCGGTGGCGCGGGTGAGGTTGCCGGCGATCTCGCCGGGCGCAGACGCCATCTGCGCGGTCGCCACCACCAGCGGGCGTCCCGCCGCCGGCCGGGCAGCAACCGCGCAGGCTCCGAGGCTGGCGGCCAGCGCCCTGCGGGTCAGGCTCAGCATCCCCCCGTCTCCCCATCCGATACGGGCCGCATCCTACGCTCGCGGACGCCCAGGCGCGAAGCTCGGCCGAAAGTGTGGAAGGACCACGCGCGCGGCGCTAACGTCGGTCGCATGAACGCCCCCTTCAAGACCGACGCGCTGCCCGAGTGGCGGCTGGACGACCTCTATGCCGACCGCGAGGATCCGCGGATCGAGACGGACCTGGTCGAGGCCGAGCGGCTGAACGGCGAGCTGGCCAAGCTGGAGGGGCGGCTGATCGCCACCCGCAGCCGGCCGGCCGAGCTGGGCGGGATCATCGATCGGGGCATCGAGCTGTACGAACAGGCGACCAACGCCATGTGGAGCGTCGGCGCCTTCGGCTCGCTGTCGGCGTCCGTGGCCCGGGACGACCCGGCCTGGTCGAAGTTCGAGGCCGACCTGCGGGCGCGGTCGTCGCAGATCGCCCAGCTCAGCCTGTTCTTCACCCTGGAGATCAATCAGCTCGACGACGTCGAGCTGGAAGCGGCGCTGAAGGCCAACACGTCGGCGCAGCGCTGGCGGCCGTGGCTGCGCCGGGTGCGCGCCGGGCGGCCGCACGAGCTGTCGTCGGAGCTGGAAAAGCTCTTGCTGGACAAGGCGCCGGCCACCGCCAACTGGGGCCGGCTGGCGGACGAAACCCTGGCCAAGCTGTCGGCCAAGGTCGGCCGCGAGACCCTGACCCTGTCCGAGTTGCTGAACCGGATGTCGAGCCCGGACGCGGCTCAGCGCAAGGCCGCCGCCGCCGCGCTTTCGAAGGCGCTCAGCGAACGCACCTCGACCCTGGCGCTCTGCCTCAACACCCTGGCCTTCGAGAAGCAGGTCGAGGATCGCTGGCGCAAGTACTCCAGCCCCGCCGCCGGCCGCCACCTGGCCAACGAGGTGGACGCCGATGCGGTGGACGCCCTTGAGGCGGCCGTGGTCGAGAGCTACGCTTCGGTCAGCCACCGCTACTATGCGCTGAAGGCCAAGGCGCTGGGCCGCACCCACCTGGACCACTGGGACCGCAACGCCCCGCTGGATACCGCCCAGCCGCGGACCTACACCTGGGACCAGGCCAAGAGCACGGTGCTGGAGAGCTTCCAGGCCCTGGCGCCCCAGTTCGCCCAGACGGCCCAGACCTTCTTCACCAACCCCTGGATCGACGCCCGCCCCCGGCCCGGGAAGCAGTCGGGGGCCTATTCCCACTCAGTGACGGCCACCCGCCACCCGTTCGTGTTCATGAACTACATGGGCGAGCGGCGCGATGTGCTGACCCTGGCCCACGAGCTGGGCCATGCCGTGCACCAGACCTTGTGCAAGCCGCTGGGCACGCTGTTGGCCGACACGCCGCTGACCCTGGCCGAGACCGCCTCGATCTTCGGTGAGGGCCTGGTGTTCGAGAAGCTACTCGCCGAGGCCTCGAAGGCGGAGCGGCGCGGGCTTCTCGCGGGCAAGATCGAGGACGGGATCAACACGGTGGTCCGCCAGATCGCCTTCCACCGCTTCGAGACCCGTTTCCACGCCGCCCGGCAGCAGGGCGAGCTCTCGCCCGACGAGATCGGTGGCCTGTGGCTGGAGATCATGACCGAAAGCCTCGGCCCGGCGGTGAAGCTGGACGAGGGCTACCGCCACTACTGGGCCTACATCAGCCACTTCGTGCACGCGCCCTTCTATGTCTACGCCTATGCGTTCGGGGACTTGCTGGTGCGTGGCCTGATGGAGAAGCGTCGGGAAGACCCGGTGGCCTTCGCCCCGCTCTACGAGACGCTGCTGGCCGGCGGCGGCACCAAGACCTACGTCGAGGCCCTGGCGGTATTCGGCCTGAACCCCCGCGAGAAGGCCTTCTGGGCGGCCGGCATGCGGCAGCTCGAGCGGCTGGTGGACGAGTTCGAGGCGTTGGTCTGACGGTCTAATTCGAAACGCCAAGGCGCTCTCGAATTCGGCTCGTATCGAGCAGATTGGTGCCGAGGCCGCCCTTGGAGAGATCTTTTGGGCGCAGCGCCAGCGGTGTGGATTCGCCGGATGGCGTAACCACGCTGAACCGCAATCTGTCGGATGGGAGGGCCGGGATCGGGGCGGTGACGCCCTTGGCCAGGCTCACGATCGAAGCCGTGGTCCATTGCGGGGCTGCAGGAATCTCGCGGAATCGGACGCGCGCCCGCACCTCCGCGTTGATGTCGGCTTCCACGGTGTTATTCAGAAGGCACCCGCCGATATTGGTCAGTTGCGAGACGACCTCGATCCTGTCCGAGGCGGCGACGTCGATCAGCGCTGGACCGTTGAAGCCCCGGGAGCTGATCGGTGAGATGGTCACCGAGGACGGGTCGATCTTCCATCCGGTGCGTGGCGTGATGGCGAACGATCGCCGTTGAGGTGGCGCGCAGTGCGGATTCGTCAGAGTGACCTGGACTTCGCGAAAGATGGGATCGGGTGGCGTTTGAAGCACCTCCACCCGGAGACTGTCGCTGGTTGCGATGGTCGCTGCAGAGGTCGGTGTTCCAGAGTCCCAGTACTCGGCGGGGATGAGCCGACTCGGTACAATGAACCCGATGGCGTTGGCGTCGGCGTCTTGCCCCTTGGCGATCGCGACGACGGTATCGTCGCCCATCATGACCGGTGAGCCGCTCTCGCCCTCCTTGAACGTCAGGTCCGTGGTCCAGCCGGGTGTCGCCGCGAGCGTTCCCGTCGACCTGATGTAGCCCCGGCCGACGGTATAGCCGTAGCCCGACGGATACCCCGCCGTGAAGATGCCCGTCGTTCCGGGCAGAATCCTGTGCCTCGATCGGTCGGTCCGATGGAGAATCTTCACGCTGGGCCCGCTAGCGCCAGCCTGCAGCACCATGATGTCGGCAGCGGGACTGACGTAAATCGGCGCAGCGCTTATCGGGCTGTTGTCTGTCGGCGAGGTTCGAATCTCGAACGAGATTGTGCGATCGTCCGCGCCGGCGTCGAGCAGCTTCGTCAACAGGTGATGGACCGTGGCGACGTAGCCGTCCGTGCTGATGTAGAAGCCGGTCCCCTGGACCGCTAGAGGCGCATTGCCTTGCGCGACGTTAATGCCCCGGCCAATGATCACGACGATCGCGGCCTGATGGTCCGCAGGCGCGGATCTCGCCTGCGGAGCAGCGCACGCGAGAGCGATCGCGGCGGCAGCCGCAACGGCCCGCATCCTAGACACCGTAGACCTTCTGCACCGAGTAGACGTCGCCGGGCGATAGCTGCCCGCTGTTGTTGTAGACGGGGTTGCAGTAGTTCATCACCGACTGGGGATCCCATGGTGTCAGGATGGTGTCGCCGTTCGTACCTTGCGGTGGCTCCGTGCACTCGCCGGGCGTGTCCGGTCGGTTCTGCTCATGTGCAAAGGCGATGGCGTGCCCGAATTCGTGCACGGCGATCGAGCGGATGCAGCTTTCGCGCTTCGCCGGGGAGCTGGCGCAGCTCGGGCTCCAGGTCTTGAACGTGAAGTTGAGCACCATTCCCTCAAGCTTGCCGTCGAGCAACTTGCCCAGGCCCTTCGTGTGAGGCCCGTCTTCGCGAACGGCGATGCGGATTCCCTTTGCGTTCGCGGCGCAGACGCCCCAACCCACGAAGCGCAGTTTGGACTTCGCCTCCCAGGTCTTGCCGATCGAGTCCTTCACCCAACCGCGCTCGACGCCGTCCGAAGCGCCTTCCCAGCAGACGGGGACGATCGGGCTGGCCCACTTGGCCGGCATCAGGACATAGCCCTTGTCCTCAAGGTTCACGACGCCGGTGTCCGCCTTCATCTCGTACGTGCCCAGTGCGCTCGCGGGCGGCGGCGTCGCAGGCGCGGCGGGTGCTTCATTGGCCGCAGCCGGCGCAGCGTCGGGCGTGGCCTCGGCCGCCTTCTGGCAGCCGGCCAGAAGAGACGCGACAGACAGGACGACGAGCGCCTTGGCATAGGTGTGCATGCTGTTCCCCCGAACGTCGTTCGGTTGACGGTACCGCTTAAGGGGGGAGAGTCAACCTGGGGGATTGATCTGACTGTTCAGCAGCTATGAGCTGCAGTCGTGAACGTGCCTGAAGAGGGCGACCCGACCTCAGTTCTTCGACCAGGCCTCCCAGAGCAACTGGCCGCCGACCAGGATCATGAGCACGTAGATCAGGGTGTAGAAGCGGGCGGCGTCGATCCGGCGGACCAGCCAGACGCCGGCGAAGGTGCTGGCGATGGCGACCGGCAGCAGGGCGGCGGCGGTCAGCAGGTTCTCAGCCGTGAACTGGCCCAGGGCCCAGTAGGCGGGGACCTTGATCCAGTTGATCACGGCGAAATAGATCGCCGTGGTCCCGACCAGGCTGGCGGGGGCCAGGGCCCTGGGCAGGACCCACATCTGGAACGGCGGCTGGCCGGCGTGGGCGATCTGGCTGGTGAAGCCGGACGCGGCCCCCAGGGCCACGCCCAGGGCGGTGTCGGCGGCCCGCGGGACGTTTCGCGGCGCCTGCACGTGGCCGCCGCGGGCCAGCCAGAGCCGATGCGCGGCGAACAGGATCGAGATCGCGCCCAGGACCGCGAGGATGGCGGTGGGTGAGACCTTGGCCGCCAGCAGATAGCCCAGTCCGATGCCGACCGCCGCGCCCGGCAGCATGACCGCCAGCACCCGGCGGTCCCAGGTCTTCCGGAAGGCCCAGACGCCGACCACATCCTGCACGATCAGGATCGGTAGCAGGATGGCGGCAGCCTGGACTGGCGAGATCGCCAGCGCCAGCAGCGGCATGGCCACCGCGCCCACGCCCGAGAACCCGCCCTTGGCGAGGCCCATGAGGATCACGGCGGGGATCGCCAGGGCGTAGAACAGCGGGTCGGTGAGCATCCGCCGCGGCCCTAGCCCCAGCTTGGCCGCGGCGCAATCGGCGTTGGTTCGAGCCTCAGCGCAGGCCGAAGAACCACAGCACGGCGAGCACGACGACGACGAGGCCGACGATGTAAATGATCCGGTTCATGGCGGGTCTCCCTGAGGCCATTGTAAGGCGCAGCTTCGCGTCCGGTTCCGGCGGCGGGGCGAGGTCTCCAGGTTGCGCCGTGTCGCGGGCTGGCTAACGATGACGACACTCCAAGGGGATAACCATGACGCGTAAGCTTATTGCCGCGATGGCCGCATCGCTGGCTCTGTCGTGCGCCGCCGCCCGGGCGGGAGAGCCGCCGGTGCTCCCCCTGAGCGAGACCGAACAGGCCCATCCCGCCCTGCCGCCCGTGCTGACCCAGCGCGACCGGGCCAAGGTGGTGGACGCGATCCTGGCCGATCGACTGGAGACCGTCGTGCCGAAGCTCATGCGCGAGCAGGGCGTGGATATGTGGGTGCTGGTGGCCCGCGAGTATCTGGAAGACCCGGTGGTGGCGACCATGCTGGACGCCGAGAGCCTGCGGGCGAGGCGGCGGACCATCCTGGTGTTCTTCGATCCGGGCGGCGGCAAACCCGTCGAGCGGCTGACCGTCAGCCGGTACGGCCTGGGCGGCCTCTTCAGGCCAGTGTGGAACCCCGACGCGCAGCCGGACCAATGGAAGGCCCTGGCCGACACCATCGCGGCCAAGGACCCCAAGAAGATCGCGGTGAACACCTCCTCGCTGAGCGCCTTCGGCGACGGCATCACGCTCAGCCAGCACACCGAGATGGTGGCGGCCCTGACGCCAGCCTTGCGCGGGCGGCTGGTGACGGGCGAAGGCTTGTCGGTCGGCTGGCTGGAGACCCGCACGCCGTTGGAGATGAAATACTACGCTGGCATCGTGCGGCTGGCGCACGCCGTGCTGGCCGAGGGCTTCTCGACCAAGACCATCAAGCCCGGCGTGACCACCGCCGACGACGTGGTCTGGTTCTATCGCGAGCGGCTGGCGCGTCTGGGCGTGGACACCTGGTTCCATCCGTCGGTCGGGATCACGCGCAAGGGCTCGGCCGGCCTGCTGGAGGGCGACACGGTGATCCAGAAGGGCGACCTGCTCTGGTGCGACTTCGGCGTCACCTACCTGCGGCTCAACACCGACACCCAGCACCTGGCCTATGTGCTGAAGGACGGCGAGACCGACGCACCGGCCGGGCTGAAGGCGGGGTTGGCGGCGGCGAATGGGGTCCAGAACGCCCTGACTTCATCGTTCCAGGTGGGTGAGACCGGCAACGCCGTGCTGGCCGCAGCCCGGGCCAAGGCGATCGCCAAGGGGCTGAAGCCGTCGATCTATTCCCACCCGCTGGGCTACCACGGCCACGGCGCGGGCCCGGCTGTCGGCATGTGGGACGACCAGGACGGCGTCCCGCACGGCGAGTTCAAGGTCCACGCCGACACGGCCTGGTCGATCGAGCTCTCGGCCTTCGCGCCCGTCCCCGAGTGGGGCGGCCAGGAGGTCCAGTTCCGCACCGAGGAGGACGCCTTCTACGACGGCAAGCAGGTACGATACCTCGACGGGCGGCAGACGGCGCTGACGCTGATCGGCGGGACCTAGGGGCGCATTCGTCGCGCCGATCTCGCGTTGGACGCGAGGCCGCTGGTGCGGCGAGGCGATTCATTGCAAGAGCGCTCCCCCATTTTCCGGAGCCGTTTCATGCGTCTGCCCGCCCTCTCCCTGGTCGCCCTGGTTTCGCTCGCCGCTTGCGGCAAGGCCGAGAAGGCCGAGGCTCCCACGGGCGCCGACGCGGCGGCCGTGGCGCCGTCGGGCCTCGTGATCGGCGGCGACAACCTTCCGCGCTTCAAGCCGGGCCTTTGGGAAGTGGTGCAGACCGAGGACGGCAAGGTCGAGACCACCCGCCACTGCGCGGGCGCCGAGGTGGACGCCGAGGTGCGCGAAATGCTCACCCGCGAAACCCCCGGCTGCAAGACCGAGCGCTCGGCGAGCCCCGGCGGCCTGCGGGTCAAGTCGCTGTGCGACCAGGCCGGTGGCCTGAAGACGGACGCCACCATCGTGATGACCGGCTCCGAGACCGCCTACGACATGAAGATCGGCCTTTATCTCGTGAACGCGGACGGCAGCCGCGACGGTGGCGACATCATCGCCAAGGCCAAGTGGATCGGCGCCTGCCCGGCCGGCGTGAAGCCGGGTGAAGACGTCGAGTAGCGCCCGTCCTACCGCATGGTGGGGATGACGAAGGCGGAGTCTTCGGTTGCGCCTTCGGGCCAACGGGCGGTGATGGTCTTGGTCTTGGTGTAGAAGCGGACGCCCTCCATGCCGTGCTGGTTGACGTC
>Ga0255338_1005276_pt1 | contig 12089 bp, 16 predicted proteins | sample MeOH1_35cm_T4_19_FD_203715 | JGI IMG/M metagenome (GOLD analysis project Ga0255338, IMG submission 203715) | Sandy soil microbial communities from University of British Columbia, Vancouver, Canada - MeOH1_35cm_T4_195 | ecosystem: Engineered > Artificial ecosystem > Sand microcosm > Unclassified ... | reverse complement strand
GATATAAGACCGCAATGAACCCGCCGACCCGGACCTTCCAAAACCCGCTTGCCACATGGGAGGCGTCCATATAAGTTGCGAGATGCGAGCGCAAAACCACTCATCGCAGGTTTGCCGGCGAAGCCGGACGCATCGTCGCGCGGCATGGCACACCCGCACGCGGATTTGCACGCGAGGACGTCGAGCGAGACCTACGCAAGCGACAATTTCAACTATGTCGCACTCTTACCGATTGCTCCAAAACCCCGGCCGTGCCATCCTTGGCGAATGATCGTCGTCACCTGGAACATCCAATGGGGCCGCGGCGTGGACGGACGCGTGGACCTGAAGCGCATCGTCGACACGGCCCGGCAGATGGGCGACTTCGACATCTTGTGCCTGCAGGAAGTCGCGGACAACTATCCGGGGCTGGCGGGTGCCGGCACGGACAACCAGTTCGCGCAACTGGCGGCGCTGTTGCCCGGATTCCACGCCACCGAGGGCTTGGCCGTGGAGCGTCACACGCCGGGCCTCGGGCGGCAGCGCTTCGGCAACATGATCCTCAGCCGCCTGCCGCCGTCGCAGGTGCTGCGTCACCAGCTGCCATGGCCGGCGGACCCGGCCAAGCCGAGCATGCCGCGCATGGCGTTGGAGGCGGTGTTCGACACCGCGACGGGGCCGGTGCGCGTCGTCACCACGCATCTGGAGTATTACGCGGCGGGCCAGCGCGCGGCGCAGATTGAAGCCCTGCGCAACCTGCAGTTGGAAGCCGCCGGCCATGCGTCCAATGCGAGGCCCGCCACCCAGGCGGGGCGGCCCTTCGAGCCGCGGGCGCGGGATGGCCGGGCCATCCTCTGCGGAGATTTCAACTGCGACGCGTCGGATCCGCCGATCGCCCGACTGCAGGAGCCATTGGGTGGCGCGCCGGCGTGGGTTGACGCGTGGCCGCTCGTGCATCAGGGGCAGCAACGCCCGCACACCGTCGGGCTGTACGACTTCGCCCAGTGGCAAGGCAAGCCGCACTGCTTCGACTTCTTCTTCGTCTCGCAAGACCTTGCGGCGCGGATCACGCGTGTGGAGATCGACGGCCTCACGCAGGCCTCCGACCATCAGCCCCTGTTGCTGGACATCGACCTCACGCGATAGAGCAGGAACAGCACGATGCTGACGTTCAGCAGGTTCCAGGCGATGCCGTTGAGGAACGCCGCGCGGTAGGAGCCGGTGAGGTCGAACACCGCGCCGGACATCCACCCGCCCAGCGCCATGCCGAACAGCGTCGCCATGAGCACCGTGCCCACCCGGGCGCCGGCTTCCGCCGGCGAGAAATGCTGGCGCACGATGAGCGCGTAGGCCGGCACGATGCCCCCCTGGAAAAGCCCGAAGAGGCCCGACACGACATAGAGCGAAACCAGGCCGTCGAACGGCAGGAACAGCAGCAGCGCGATGCCCTGCAGGACGGAGCCGAGCAGCAGTGTGTGCAAGCCCCCGATCCGGTCGGAGATCCAGCCCGACGCCAGCCGGCTCACCACGCCGAGGCCCAGCATCAGCGACAGCATCTCGGCGCCGCGCGCGGCGCCGAACCCCAAGTCACCGCAGTAAGCCACGATATGCACCTGCGGCATCGACATCGCGACGCAGCATGAGACGCCCGCCACGCACAACAGTGCCTGCACTGTGCCCGCGCTCATGCCCATAGGGCGCACGGCGGCGGGCGCAAAGCCCGCGGACGTGGGAGCTGCCGCGACCGGCACGAGTATGGGGGGACGTCGGCGCAGCACGAGCACCAGGGGCAGCATCGACGCAACGCAGAAAAAACCCATGCCGATATAAGTCTGGCGCCAGCCGACGCTGTCGATGAAATACTGCATCACTGGCGGCCATATCGCACCGGCCGTGTAATTGCCGCTCATGCAGATGGCCAGTGCGATGCCGCGACGGCGGTCGAACCATTGCGAGGTATCTGCCACCAGCGGCGCAAACGTCGCCGAAGTTCCCAGCAAGCCGATCAGCACGCCTTGCGCGGCGCAGAACAGCCAGAGGTTGGGCGCGAGGCCCGCCGCGATGAAGCCCGCGCCCAGTCCGACTGCTCCCAAGCCAACGGGCACGATCACGCCGAAGCGGTCGGCCAGGCGCCCCATCAGCACGCCGCCCAGGCCGAAGCCGATCATCGTAAGCGTGTAGGGCAACGACGCGTCCGCGCGCGCCACCCCGAAGTCCTCCTGAATGCGAGGCAACACCACCGTGACGGAATACATGCCCGAGCCGCCGATCGTCATCAGCACCAGCGACGCCACCAGGCGCATCCATGCGTACGGCGATTCAATGGCTTCCTGTGAAGCCGTGGCGCTGCTCATCTTTGACATTGGACATGAATCGGCAAGTTAGGAGCGCGATAAGTGCTTTCCACACGGGTCCGCGCGTGCGCCTGCCGTATGGTCGCGGCAGTCTGGGCTAATGTATCAGTGGAGGAAGTAATGAAGACCTGCAGATTGCTGGCACGAATGATCCTGAGCGCAGTTGCGGCCGCGGGCATCCAAATCGCGATGGCGGCACCGGTCGTCATCGGCCAGGTCGGCCCGATGTCGGGCCTGGAGGCGAACCAGGGCCGCGCCTATGCCGCCGGCATGCAGATGCTTTTCGCCAGCGTCAACAAGGCCGGGGGAGTGAACGGGCATACATTCACGCTCTTGCGCAAGGACGACGGCGGTCGCCCCGAGGACACCGTGAGCGTCACGTTGCAGATGCTCGCGCAAGACAAGCCGATGGTCCTGGCCGGCTACTTCGGCAATCGCAACATCCGGGACCTGGTGGCCACCGGCGTGCTCGAGAAGAACAGGATCGCGCTGGTGGGTTACCGCACCGCCGAGATCCGGCCGGAGACCCCGTTTCTGTACAACGTGCGCGCCACGCTGCGCGACGAGATCAACAAGCTCACCGAGCACCTGGCCACCATCGGCATCGCCCGACTGGGCCTGCTCTACGAGGACGGGCCCGGCGCGGCGCCGCTGATCGCCGCCGCCGAGGAAGCCGCGGCGAAGGCCCGGGCAACGGTCATCGCCAAGGTGCCGTACGCCGCGGGCACCAACCAGGTATCGACCGCTATCGCAGAATTTACCGCCAAGACGCCGCAGGCAATCATCATGGTGGCGAGCGGCGCGGCCGCCGCCGGGTTCATCGAACAATACCGCGCGGCCGGCGGTACCGCGCAGCTGTTCGCGCACTCGGGCGCGGACATCGAGCAATTGTCCAAGCGGCTTGCCGAGGAACAGATGCATGGCGTGGCCATCGCGCAGGTCACGCCCAGCCCGTACAAGATCTCGAGCCGCCTCGCCAAGGAATTCACCGACGCGGTTGCCAACGCGGAGAAGCTGGAAGTACCCGTCAGCTACGCGATGATCGAAGGCTACATCAACGCGAAGGTGATCGTGGAGGCCGTGCGCCGGCAGGGCGCGCGGCCCACGCGCGAAGGCATGGCCGCCGCGCTGGACGGGATGGACAACTACAACCTGGGCGGCTATGTCGTTGCTTTCAAGCCCGGCATGCGCACCGGCTCGAAGTTTGTCGAGCTGTCCATCATCAGCGGCTCGGGCAGGATCCGGCAATAGGGCTAGGCCTGCCATACGCCGTAGCCGGCCTTTCGCAAGGCGATCCCCAGCTCTACTTCCATGCCGCGCGCAGCGTCGTAAGCCATCGGGTTGTACCTGTCGTACAAGGCCGGCAGCAGCCGCAGCCCGTATTCGCGCACGAAGGTGTTTGCCTGGATGCCGGCCTTGTGCTTGTCGAAACGCACGTCCGGGTCCAACCCGGTCATGCCGACATAAACGAATGGCTTGCCAAGCTGGTAGTCCGGGTTGGCGCGACGAAAGCGCGTCACGTTCCATACGCGGTCGGAAAGCTCGACGACGTAGACGTGATAGTGGGGTCGGCGCGCCATGCGCCGATGCTAGTGTGCTGTCGCACAAGTTCATAGCCTCGGATCGGATGAGCAGCAAATGTTGCCAGCCTTCGCACGAATCTCTCTGCCGAGTCATACTACGCAGGCAAGGGTCTATCATGCAAATGCGTGACACGCGGACAAGCCGATGCGCGAGGCGCCGCCCGCCGGCCGTCGGACAGCGCCGACAGGCGCGAAGGCCGCGCTCCCACGAACCTCGATCGTCCACGCCCGTAAGGTGAACTAGAAGTAAAGAAGGACCCCATGCCACCAGCCGCCGCTCCCCGCCACTTCACGATGCTCCGCGGCTTTCACCTGGCTGATTTCTTCACGCTCGGCAACGCGGCGTGCGGTATCGGCGCGGTGTTCTTCGCCATGCTCTACATGGCCAGCCAGCTTCCCTTCCACTTCTACGCGGCCGCCGCGCTGGCGCCTGCGGCATTCATCTTCGACGTGCTCGACGGGCGCATCGCCCGCGCCCGACACGAGTACTCGCCCCTGGGACGTGAGCTCGACTCACTCTCCGACATCATTTCCTTCGGCGTCGCGCCGGCGGCGCTCGGCTTCGCGGCCGGTCTGCAGGGCGGCTGGGACGTGGCGGCGCTGATCTACTTCGTGTGCTGCGGCGTGAGCCGGCTGGCGCGCTATAACGTGACGGCCGAATCGTTGTCCGGCGACAGCGGCAAGGTGAAATACTTCGAAGGCACGCCCATTCCCACGAGCGTGCTGCTCACGGGCATCCTCGCCCTCGCCGCGGCGTTCGGCCGCGTGGGCGACGACCTGTGGGGCGGTGCCTGGACCGTCGGACCGTGGGAAATGCATCCGCTGGTCCTGCTGTTCGTGCTCTCCGGCAGCCTGATGATCAGCAAGACGCTGCATATACCGAAGCTGTAGCGAGAGCGAGGAGAAAAACAATGGTCATGACGATCACCGGCCCGGCCGGGGAGTTGTACGTGGACGACGCCGGCTCGGGCAGCGGCGTGCCGATCCTGTTCCTGCATTCTTACGCGGGCACCAGCGCGCACTGGAAAGCCCAGCTCGCCCACCTGCGCCCGCGACGGCGCGCCGTCGCGATGGACTTGCGCGGGCACGGCCACTCCGACAAGCCGCCCGATGGCGACTACAGCGTGTCTTCTCTGAGTGAGGACATTGCGGCCGTTGTCGACGCGCTGGAGCTGCGTCGCTTCGTGCTGGTGGGGCACAGCCTGGGCGGCGCCGCGGCCGCCGCGTACGTGGGCAAGCACCCGCGGCGCGTGGCTGGCCTGGTGCTGGCCGGCGCGCCCGGCAAAGCGGCGCCCGAACAGGCGAAGCAGGTGATGGGGGCGCTTCAAGCCGACTACGACAAGACCATGGCCGGCTACTGGGCCTCGCTGGTCGCCGATGCGCAGCCCGAGGTACGCGAGACGCTCGACGCCGGCATGCGCAGCGTGGACCGTGAAGCATCGCTGGCCATCATCGGCGCGATTTTCGGCTACGACCCCTTGCCCGCGCTCTCCGGCTACGACGGTGCCAAGCTGATCATCGATACCGCGCACGGTGAAGGCCCGACGTCCCTGCACAACCAGTTGCCGGACATCAAGCGCAAGGTCATCTCCGGCACCAGCCATTGGCCCCACCTGGACAAGCCGCAGGAGTTCAACCGGTTGCTGGACGAGTTCCTGGCTTGGATCGCCTGACGCAGCGCTTATTCACCGCCTTGTGGCCCGCGCCTTCCCTGCAAGCGGCCCTCGCGAAGTGGCAAGGCTCCTGGGATTGGCCGCGCCAGGCCGCGCGCGTGAAGACGGATCGCCTCCACGCCACATTGCACTTTCTCGGGGATGTGCCGGCGCACCGTCTGCCGGAACTCGCAAGCGCGCTCGCGGTGCCGTTCGAATCCTTCGAGCTTGAACTCGGTGTGGCCGGCGTCTGGCCGAACGGCGTCGCCGTTGTCGAACCCGTCGCCACGCCATCGGCATTGACCGAGCTGCATGCGCGCATGGGCAAGGTGCTCAGCCGGATGGAAATTCCAGTGGACGCGCGCGCCTATCGCCCTCATGTCACGCTGGCGCGCCGCGCGCATGGCGCCAAGCCGCCTCCCGAAGGCCCCGCCCTGCGCTGGCGGGTCGATGAGGGTTATGTATTGGTGCGGTCGTTGCCGGGCGGCGCGGGCTATGAGGTGATCGCGCGATTCGGCTGAGGACCGGCCGGGTGGCTCAACGCAGCTGGGAGCGGACCCAGCGCACGATGTCGGCCGCGCCCATCGCCCCCGGCTGGCGCGCCACCTCGCGCCCGTCCACGAACAAGGCGAGCGTCGGGATGCTTCGGATGTTGAACCGCGCGCCCAGCGCTTGCGCCTGGTCGGTGTTCACCTTGGCCAGCCGCACCGTGGGCTCGAGTTCGGCCGCCGCCTGCTCGAAGGCCGGCGCCATCTGGCGGCAGGGCCCGCACCAGGGCGCCCAGAAATCCACAAGCACCGGGATCTGGCTGCGACCGACATGCCGCTCGAAGGCGGGCTCGTCCAGCGCGGTGGAGTGACCCGTGAAAAGCGCCTTGTGGCAGCTGCCGCAATCGGGCGACTTGCCTATATCGGCGCGTCGCACGCGGTTGGTGGTGTGGCAGTGGGGGCAGACGATATGGAGTGCTTCGCCGGAGGTCATTCTCCAAAACTGGGGGCCTGCGTCAGGAATGCAAGACCCGGCGTCGGCTGCGCAGCGCTACAGCAGCAGGGTCTGCAGCAATACGGTCTTGCCCCCGCCCTTGCCTTCTGCAATCGCGTTGGCCGCAACCTCCGCGATATGGAGGCGGTGTCGAGTGAACGCCTGCATCAATGCGTCGTCCGTCTCGAAGAGCTGGTATTCCAGGTCTTCGAGCGCATCACGATACACAATAAACTTATGCTCGACCCCACCGTGCGCGCCGGTAAATTCGACGCCATCCAGCCCTACGATCGGGTTCGAGATGCTGAGCCTGCCCATGTTCCGCCTCCGTTGCTGACCCACAGTACGCGAAGGCGCCGGGCCAAGTCAATAGAAACTGCTCCGGGGGCGCCTTAGCTGCTGCGCGGCGGCTTGACCTGCGACGAATCGGCAAGCGGCGTGGGATCGGACAGCGCGGCGTCCCGGATGGCGTAGAGCGCCTGCAGGTCCGACGCCAGCTCTTCCGAGTCCTGCTCGGGCGGCTGCGTGTCTTGGGACGGAGGCTGGGTATCGTCGTCCCAGCCGTCGGCGGCCACCAGCCCCGTCACGCCGGTGCCCGGCCCATCGAACTGCCATGCCACGCTCAGAAGCCAGTTGCGCGGGTGAGCCTCGAACTTCTCCAGCTCCTGCCAGAAGGTATCCTGGAAAGCGTGGACAAAGGGCAGCAGTCGGTCGTCACCCTGCCGCACGATGAACTGCACATGCATGCCGACCTGACACTCTTGCGTCGAGACCGACAGGATGCGGCAATCCATCCAGTCGGACGGGATGCCGTGCTTGCGCATCGTGTCGCGCAGCACCACCTGGACCAGTTCGCGCCGGGGCGCGTTTTCCGGGGTCGCGTGCTGCGTGGTGGTCTCGCTCTCGCGGAATTGCGAGGCTGACCCGCTGGATCGCGATCCGGCCGATCCGCCGCGGAGAAGTCTTTTCAACAGTCCCATCGGCCTATTATGACGACACGCCGTTGAGTTCGCTCTATTCTTTCAGCGAGAACAGCATGCGCGTGCCCGCGAGTTCGAGCACGTCATCGTCGGACAACACCACCGGCACATCGCCGATCGGGTTGCCGTTGAGGACGGGCTTGGCGTCGCCATCGAGATGGGCCACGTAGTAGCCGTCGCGCCTGTGCGATACGGCAACGACCGACACACCCGGCTTGCCGAATGTCGTCACGGCCTTCACCACTGGCATCTCCAGCCCTTCGGACGAGCCGTTCAAGACCCGGAAGATCGCGTGCGGCAGCCGGGCCGGCTGCCCGCCCGCATCGAGCTTCATGGCCGCGGTCTCCGAGAAGCTGCTGGGCCGCTCGGAAGCCGAAAGGTACTGGATGCGGAAATTGCCGATGGAGATCACCTCGCCGTCGTGCAGGCGCTGGCGCACGACCATCTTCCCGTTCACGTAGGTTCCGTTCGTGCTGTGCAGGTCCTCGATGTATACATCCGCGAGTCCCTTGAGGTCGAATACGCAGTGATGGCCGCTCACGACCAGGTTGTCGAAGACGATGTCGTTGTCCGGCTTGCGTCCAAGCGTCGTGCGGTCCTTCTGCAGGTACACGTGCTTGATCTCGACGCCTTCGACCGATGCGATGAGTTGCGGCATGGAAGCCTCCGGGATGCCTGAAAAGGGGGCTGGCTGCGCACAAGGCGCGGTCGCATGGTAGCCGCAGCCGGTCGGTCCGGCAAGCAAGCGTGCCGTCCCCGGGAGTATTGCGCCCTTATCCGCACGCAAGCACGCACGCGGACGATGAACTTTATCGGACCGTGGCAACCGCCGTGGAAGCGTTGCGCAAGGCCGGGTAGGGATTGATCGCGTCGCCCTTCCACCACTGCTTGAGCGGTCCGAGGCGGAACACCGCAAAGTGCAGGTGCGGCGCATCCGGTGAGGCGTTGCCGGTGCTGCCGACATAGCCGATCACGTCCCCGCGACGAACCGGCACGCGTTCTTTCAGCCCTGGCACGTAGCGATCGAGGTGCGCGTAATAGTAGGCGAGCTTGCCCGCGGGATCGAACTGGTAGACGGTCAGGCCCCCCGGAACGCTGGTGAACAGCTTGACCACCGTGCCGTCGTCCACGGCATACACGGGCGTGCCTCGCGGCGCGGCGATGTCGATGGCCTCGTGACGATGCCCCGGGCGGCCCTGCTCGAACGTGTCTACCAGCGCCTCGGGCTTGACGCCGGCCACGGGTATCACGAGCGGCCGCTGCGCTAGAAGCGCCGCGCCGTCGGCTGCGGGCGCAGCCACGCCGGGCATCGGCAGCGCCCAAGCGAGCACGGCGGCCAGCGATACGGAGCCGAGCACCCCCCATGGGAACACGTCACGCTTCACGCGATCACTCCTGCACTTCCACGGCGACGCCAGGGCCGGCCAGCGCCGCGAGCCGCAGCACGTCCCAATTCGTCAGGCGCACGCATCCGTTGGTGTCCACCCGAGCCATGTTCGAAGGCTCGTTGGTGCCGTGGATGCCCCAGTGTGGCTTGGAGAGCCCCAGCCACATCACGCCGACCGGGCTGTTCGGGCCGGGGGGCAGCTGAACTTTCGTGTCGGTGGGCTTGGCGGTGCGCAGCAATTTCGGGTCATAGGTGAATTGCGGGTCCTTGCGCTCGCTGGTGATCTTCATGCGGCCCAGCGGCAGCGGGTCCTGCGGCCCGCCGAAGCTCACCGGAAAGCCCGCCAGGACCTGGTCGCCCTCGCCCATCACGTAGAGCATTTTGTCCGACTTGTCGATACGCACCAGCATCGCCTTTGCGGGCACCTCGCCGGCGCGCGTGACATCGGCGACGGTGAGTTGGGCGCCGGCCGCTATCGGCTTGCCGTGATTGAGTTTGGCGAGCAGCTTGGGGCTCATGTGGAATCGCTCGGCCAGCGCCTCCTGCACCGACTCATAGCCCAGCACCTCCAGCTTCGCCCGGTCCATCGGGTCGATGGGCAGCTTCGCGAAGGGACCTGCCATGTCCTGATCCGTCACGGTGTAGCTGGAGAGCGCCTCGGGCTGGCCCTCCTGCAGGGCGGCCCAGGTCGCCGCGTCGACTCTCCCGGTGGCGGTCAGCCCGCGCGCCAGCTGGAACGCCGCCACGGCGTGGTGGGTATTGCGGCTGTAGACGCCGTCGATCTCGCCTGGCGAGAACCAATGGCGATCCAGCAGCACCTGCGCCCGCACCACCTCGGCGCCACGCGCGCCCATTGCCAGCGGCGCGCCGGGCCGAGCCGGCGCCGCCGAGCCTCCGGTGGCGATGAGCGCCAACGCCGATGCCAAGCCGAAGCGCAGCAGGATATTTCGAAACAGCATTCAGTTCTCCAAAAAGACAGCTCCACCGTAACCCGGCCGGGGCGTGCGGGCTTGTCGGCTGGAACCGCCGGCCTGGGTCGGCCTTGTCCGATGGCTCCCAGGCGCGCAATGCGAACCCGGTCCACAATGGACGTGGCGAAAGGACCCTCCCATGAGCGAACCTCAGAACCCTATCGCGAAGGTCGCCGCCTTTGTGAGCGACAAAATCCTCGTATTCGCCGTCGTTGCCGCGCTCGCGGTGGGGGCCTACATGGCAAGCAGCGCCGCGGCCAGGAACGCGGTACAGCTGCCGGCGCCCGCGTTCGATGTTCCCGAGGCCGACGGCCCACGCACCGCCGTTTTCGCGGGCGGCTGCTTCTGGGGTGTGCAGGCGGTGTTCCAGCACACCAAAGGGGTGCTGGGCGCCGTGTCCGGCTATGCCGGAGGCGCCGCGGACAGTGCGAACTACCAGGCAGTCACCAGCGGCACGACCGGCCACGCCGAATCGGTGCAAGTCACGTACGACCCGAAGCAAATCTCATACGGCAAGCTGCTGCAGATCTACTTCTCCGTGGCGCACGACCCGACACAACTCGACGCCCAAGGCCCGGATACGGGACCGCAATACCGCTCTGCCCTCTTCCACGCCGATGAAGGCCAAAAGCAGGTCGCGCAGCGCTACATCGCGCAACTCGAGGCGGCACGCGCCTTCCCTGGGAAGATCGTGACGCAGCTGGCGCCGCTCACGGCGTTCTATCCCGCCGAGGCCTACCACCAGGATTACGCTGCGCGGAACCCGCACTCGGCGTACATCATCGCCTTCGACCGCCCGAAGATCGACAACCTGAAGAAGCTCATGCCCGAGGTTTTCCGCGAGCAACCGGTGCTGGCCTCGCGGGGGCAGGCGGGCTAGATGTAGCCGACCGGCGGAGGCACGTGCCGCATGTGCAGCGAGAGGCCGAGCGCGGCCATGTGGTTGCCGTTGCGTCCCAGGATTTCCTGCGACAGCGGCAGGAAGTGGTCTTCCTCGAACCGGGCGTGGGCTGAATAGGCGCGCACCAGTTCGGCCACCACCGCGGTGTCGATGTCGGCGGCCTTGCCACGGGCGCCGGCGCTCACGGACGCCTCGATGCGCTTCCACAGCGCTTCCAGCGTGCGGTGCTCAGCCGTCAGGCGGTCCACCAGCGCTTGCACGCGACCGTGCTCTTCACCCGGATGCGCACTTCGCAGCACGGCGGGGAACAGCTCGCTTTCCTCTTCCGCGTGATGCTCCAATACGGCGTGCTTGAAGAGCTCCTGGGTCTGGTCGGCGACGCTGCGTGCGCGGGCGGCCGCCTCCATCAGCGCGGGCAGTTCCGACAGCGCCTGCAGCTGCGTGAGGATGCCTGCATGGCACTGCGAGAACGCATGCAGTGGCTCGTCGTCGACGGGTTTCGGTTTGGCGGGAAACATGTTCATGGTGGACGGCCTTAAAGATGCGTTACCTCAATGTAGTGGCGCTGTACTGCACCCGGATTGACGAAGGTCAAGCAGCCGGGACTGGCCGGGCGGCACGATCAGTACTGAAGAACCACCGCTCCACCGAAGGAAAAACATGTTCAAGCACATCCTGCTGGGCACCGACGGCTCCGCCGCTTCCGAGCATGCCGCCACGATCGCCGTGGGCTTGGCGCGCCAGCACGGCGCCAAGCTCACGGTCCTGTACGTCGTCGACCCTTACCCCTACCTCGGCATCGGCGAAACAAATCCGCTGGGCTTCCAGGCCTACATGGCGGCGGCACAGCAGCACGGCGCCCAGGCGCACGCGAAGGTGGCCGCTCTGTGCGAGGCGGCCGAGCCCAAAGTGCGGCTCGAAGCGCGGCTTGCGGAAGATGTCACCGCCGCCCGCGGCATCGTGCAGATGGCGCAGGACGAAGGCGCGGACCTGGTCGTGGTCGGGTCGCACGGCCGCGCCGGCGTCGCGCGCCTGGTCCTGGGCAGCGTCGCCGCGAAGGTGGTGGCGCAATCGCCGGTGCCGGTGCTCGTGGTCCGTTAGGGTCCCGAAGTTCGGTGTTTATTCGCTCGACCACCTCGCGGGCAAAATCTGCTTGTGGGTGTGCTGGGGCTGGGGGTACCCTTCACTCGATGACCTCGCGGGCAAATCCGCGTGTGGGTGTGCTGTGCCGCGCGACGAGGCGGTCGGCCCTATGGGCCGACTGAACCTGCGATGAGCGGTTTTGCGGTCGCATCGCGCAA
>Ga0255338_1005275_pt1 | contig 12096 bp, 17 predicted proteins | sample MeOH1_35cm_T4_19_FD_203715 | JGI IMG/M metagenome (GOLD analysis project Ga0255338, IMG submission 203715) | Sandy soil microbial communities from University of British Columbia, Vancouver, Canada - MeOH1_35cm_T4_195 | ecosystem: Engineered > Artificial ecosystem > Sand microcosm > Unclassified ... | reverse complement strand
TTGTGCATCAAAGTGCTCGGCGGTTCCAAGCGCAAATACGCCACCATCGGCGACGTGATCGTCGTCTCGGTGAAAGAGGCGATTCCGCGCGGACGCGTGAAGAAGGGCGACGTCATGAAGGCGGTCGTCGTTCGCATCTCCAAAGACATCAAGCGCGCCGACGGTTCGGTCATCCGCTTCGACCGCAACGCCGCCGTGCTGATCAATCCGCAGATGGAGCCGGTCGGCACCCGTATCTTCGGGCCGGTGCCGCGCGAGCTGCGCGCCAAGAACCACATGAAGATCATCTCGCTCGCTCCGGAGGTGCTGTAATGGCCGCTAAGATCCGAAAGGGCGACAAGGTGGTCGTGCTCACCGGCCGCGACAAGGGTCGTACCGGCGAGGTGATCGAGGTGCGTCCGGGCGAAGGCCGTGCCCTCGTGCGCGGCGTCAATATAGTCAAGCGTCACCAGCGTCAGTCGGCTCAGCAGGAAGGCGGGATCATCTCGAAGGAGAGCGCGATCCATCTGTCCAACCTGGCCGTCGCCGATCCGAAGGACGGCAAGCCGACTCGCGTCGGCTTCAAGTTCGTCGGCGAAGGCAATGACCGTAAGAAGGTGCGCGTCGCGAAGCGCTCCGGGGTAGAAATCGATGGCTGATACGCAAACCGAGACCAAGAAGCCGAAGGCGCCGAAGGCCGCCCCCAAGGGTGCTGCGCCTAAGGAAGCCGGCGCGCCCAAGGCGAAGACGCCGCGCGAGAAGGACGACTACGTGGCGCGCCTGCGCACGCACTACGACAAGGTCGTGCGCGAGCAGATGACCAAGCAGTTCGGCTATAAGAACGTCATGCAGGTGCCGATGATCACCAAGGTGGTGCTCAACATGGGCATCGGCGAGGGCGTTGCCGACCGCAAGAAGGTGGACAATGCGGCAGCCGATCTGACGGCGATCGCCGGCCAGAAGGCGGTCATCACCAAGTCGCGCAAGTCGATCGCAAACTACAAGCTGCGCGACGGCCAAGCCATCGGTTGTAAAGTCACGCTGCGCAAGAAGCGCATGTACGACTTTCTCGACCGTCTGGTGAACGTGGCGCTGCCGCGTATCCGCGACTTCCGCGGGCTGAACGGCAAGAGCTTCGATGGCCGCGGCAACTATTCGCTGGGTATCAAGGAACACATCGTGTTCCCGGAAATCGACTTCGACAAGGTCACCGATTCCTGGGGCATGGACATTACCGTCTGCACGACGGCGCGCACCGACGACGAAGCGCGCGCCTTGCTGGCGGCTTTCAACTTCCCGTTCCGGCAGTGAGGGGCACTTCGGCCACCTCAAACGCGGAAACGTAAGGAGCGATAACTAATGGCGAAGAAGAGTTCGATCGAGAAGAACAATCGGCGGCGGAAGATGACCAAGTCTTTCGCGAACCGCCGCGCGAAGCTCAAGAAGATCGTGCAGGACAAGACCGTGCCGATGGAAGAGCGCTTTGCCGCGACGCTCAAGCTCGCCGAGCTGCCGCGCAATTCCTCGCGCACCCGCATTCGCAATCGCTGCGAACTCACCGGGCGTCCGCGCGCCTATTACCGCAAGCATAAGCTCAGCCGTATCGCGCTGCGCGAGCTTGGCTCCAAAGGCCTGATTCCCGGCCTTGTGAAGTCGAGCTGGTGAGGAGGGAAGCGAGATGGCTGTCAACGATCCGATCGGCGATATGATCACACGCATCCGCAATGCGCAGATGCGGAACAAATCGAAGGTCTCTATGCCGGGCTCCAAGCAGCGCGAGCGCGTCTGCGAGGTTCTCAAGTCCGAAGGCTACATCCGCGGCTACGCCAGCGTGGCGCATGCCTCCGGCCGCAGCGAGCTCGAGATCGAGCTGAAGTATTTCGATGGCACGCCCGTGATCCGCGAGATCGCGCGCGTGTCCAAACCTGGTCGTCGCGTTTACGCCTCGGTCAAGGCGCTGCCGCGCATCAACAACGGCCTCGGCGTCGCCATCCTGTCGACCCCGAAGGGCGTGATGGCCGATCATGCCGCCCGCGACGCCAATGTCGGCGGCGAAATTCTCTGCACGGTGTTCTAATGTCTCGTATCGGCAAACGTGCGGTAGCTGTCCCGGCCGGCGTCACCGCCTCCGTGGAAGGGCAGACCGTCAAGGTGAAGGGCCCCAAGGGCGCCACGCAGCTCGTGCTGCATGACGACGTGGTGGTCTCCATGGACAAGGGTGCGGTCAAGGTTGCTCCGCGTAGCGAAACGAAGCGTGCCCGCTCGATGTGGGGTACCTCGCGCACGCTGGTGAACAATCTGATCACCGGCGTCACCAAGGGCTTCGAGGAGAAGCTCGAGATCACCGGCGTCGGCTATCGCGCGGCGGTGCAGGGCAAGCAGCTCAATCTGCAGCTCGGCTTCTCGCACGACGTGAATTATCCGATCCCGGCCGGCATCACCATCGCGACGCCGAAGCCGACCGAAATCGTCATCAGCGGCACGGACAAGCGCCAGGTCGGTCAGGTCGCCGCGGAGATCCGCGGTTATCGTCCGCCGGAGCCTTATAAGGGCAAGGGCGTGAAGTACGTCGGCGAATACATCTTCCGCAAGGAAGGCAAGAAGAAGTAGAGGGCTTTGCGCCATGTCGAAACTTAGTGACCGGACAGCGCGGCGGACGGCGTCTGTGCGACGCAAGGTCAAGCTCGCCGGCATCAACGGCGGCCGCATGCGGCTGTCGGTGTTCCGCTCGTCCAAGCATATCCACGCTCAGCTCATCGATGATCTGAAGGGCGAGACCCTGGTTGCCGCCTCGTCGCTGGAAAAGACCATGCGCGAGAAGAGCAAGACGGGCGCCAACATCGAGGCGGCCAAGGCGGTCGGCAAGCTGATCGCCGAGCGCGCCACGGCCAAGGGCATCAAGGACGTCGTGTTCGACCGCGGCGGTTACATCTATCACGGCCGCGTCAAGGCGCTGGCCGATGCCGCCCGTGAGGGCGGTCTCAACTTCTAACGGAACCAACTCATGGCACATGAACCTCGACGAGATCGTGAGCGCGGCGGTCGCGACCGTGAAGAGCGCGACAGCGAGTTCACGGACAAGCTCGTCCACATCAATCGCGTCGCCAAGGTGGTGAAGGGCGGCAAGCGCTTCGGCTTCGCCGCGCTGGTCGTCGTCGGCGACCAGAAGGGCCGCGTTGGCTTCGGTCACGGCAAGGCGCGCGAAGTGCCGGAAGCGATCCGCAAGGCGACAGAAGGCGCCAAGCGCTCGCTGACCCGCGTGCCGCTGCGCGAAGGCCGTACGCTGCATCACGACGTGTTCGGCCGCCACGGCGCCGGCAAGGTCTTCCTGCGCGCGGCGCCTCCCGGCACCGGCATCATCGCCGGCGGCCCGATGCGCGCCGTGTTCGAGACGCTCGGCATGCAGGACGTGGTGGCGAAGTCGCTCGGCTCGTCGAACCCGTACAACGTCGTGCGCGCGACCTTCGATGCGCTCAAGCATCAGGACTCGCCGCGTTCGGTGGCGGCACGACGCAATCTGAAGGTGTCCACGCTGCAATCGCGTCGTCGCGAAGGCGGCGAGGCCGAGGCGACCGCGGAGTAAATTGATCATGGCTCAAGGCAAAACCATCAAGGTCGAGCAGGTCGCCAGCCCCCTGCGTAAGCACTTTGATCAGCGTCAGACGCTGGTCGGGCTCGGTCTCAACAAGATCGGCCGCGTCAAGGATCTGCAGGATACTCCGGCGATCCGCGGCATGATCCGCAAGGTGCATCATCTCGTCCGCGTGGTGGGCGAGAGCAAATAATTCAAGTCTGCGCCGGGTTTCTGGCGAGAGATTGAGGACAAGACGATGAAACTGAACCAGATCGCCGACAATGCGGGTGCCCGTAAGGGCCGTATGCGCATCGGTCGCGGCATCGGCTCCGGCAAGGGCAAGACCGGCGGCCGCGGCGGCAAGGGTCAGACCGCGCGTTCGGGCGTGCGCATCAAGGGCTTCGAGGGCGGCCAGATGCCGCTGCATCGCCGCCTGCCGAAGCGCGGCTTCCGCAACACGCCGTTCGCGCTCAAGCTCAACGAGATCAACCTTGGCAAGGTGCAGGCGGCGATCGACGCCGGTCTGCTCGACGCCAAGGGCACCGTGAACGCCGACGCGCTCGTCAAGGCCGGCCTGATGCGCCGCGCCAAGGACGGCGTAAAGCTGCTCGGCGAAGGTGAACTCAAGGCCAAGGTTGCGTTCGAGGTCTACGGTGCGTCGAAATCGGCGGTTGCGGCGGTCGAGAAGGCCGGCGGCAGCGTCAAGATCATCGCGCCGGCGGTCGAAGAGGACGCCGAGCCGAAGGGCAAGAACAAGCGCAAGGCCAAGGAAGCCGCCAAGGCCGAGTAAGTCGGCGGGCGCTGCCGGCACCCGCGACAGGGTGTCCCTGCGGTCACCGGCTACAAGAACTTAAGGGCAGCGCCTATCTGAGGGGCCTGCCGGAATAAAAGACCCGCGTCGGCCTTACGGGCCAGCGGGAGCTGGCAGCGGACGGGGCGCGGCGGCAGGAGCGGACTGATGGTTTCGGCGGCGGAACAACTGGCGGCCAATCTCAACTTCTCGGCGCTCGCCAAAGCCGAAGAGCTCAAGAAGCGCATCTGGTTCACGGTCGGCGCGCTGCTCGTTTATCGCCTGGGCACCTACATCCCGCTGCCCGGCATCGATCCGGCCGCGTGGCAGCAGCTTTTCCAGACCCAGGCCGGCGGCATCCTGGGCATGTTCAACATGTTCTCCGGTGGCGGCATCAACCGGATGGCGATCTTCGCCCTGAACATCATGCCGTACATCTCGGCATCGATCATCATTCAGCTGTTGACCACGGTCTCGCCGACCCTCGAAGCGCTCAAGAAAGAAGGCGAGGCGGGCCGCAAGGTCATGAACCAGTACACGCGGTACCTCACCGTCGTGCTGGCGACGTTCCAGGCCTATGGCATCGCCATCGGCCTGCAGGGCTCGGGCAATGTGGTCGCGAGCCCTGGTATCTTCTTCCTGATCTCGACCACGATCACGCTGACCGGCGGCACCATGTTCCTGATGTGGCTCGGCGAGCAGATCACCGCGCGCGGCATCGGCAACGGCATCTCGCTGATCATTCTCGCCGGCATCGTCGCCGAGCTGCCGTCGGCGATCGCCGGCACGCTCGAACTCGGCCGCCAGGGCGCTTTGTCCACCGGCCTGATCTTCATCATCATCGTGATGGCGGTCGTGGTGATCGCCTTCATCGTGTTCATGGAGCGTGCACAGCGCCGGCTGCTGATCCAGTATCCCAAGCGCCAGGTCGGCAACCGTATGTTCGAGGGGCAGTCCTCGCATCTGCCACTGAAGCTGAACACGTCGGGCGTCATCCCGCCGATCTTCGCCTCGTCGTTGTTGTTGTTGCCGACGACGGTGGCGAACTTCAACGCCGGGAGCGGGCCCAATTGGCTGACCACCATCACCACGCTGCTCGGCCACGGCCGGCCGCTGTTCCTGGTGCTCTACATCGCGCTCATCGTGTTCTTCGCGTTCTTCTACACCGCGATCGTCTTCAATCCGACCGAGACCGCGGACAACCTGAAGAAACATGGCGGCTTCATTCCGGGTATCAGGCCGGGCGAGCGCACGGCCGAATACATCGATTATGTGCTGTCGCGCATCACGGTGGTCGGCGCGATCTATCTCGCCATCGTCTGTTTGATCCCGGAAATCCTGATCTCGTACGCGGCGGTGCCGTTCTACTTCGGGGGCACGTCGCTGCTGATCGTGGTCAGCGTGACGATGGATACGGTTGCGCAGATCCAGGGCTACTTGCTGGCGCATCAATATGAAGGTTTGATCAAGCGGTCGAAGTTGCGGGGGCGCAATCGATGAGACTGATCCTGCTCGGCCCGCCGGGGGCGGGGAAGGGCACACAAGCGCAGCGTCTGGTCGAAAAGCACAAGATCGTGCAGCTTTCGACCGGCGACATGCTGCGCGCAGCGGTGGCTGCCGGCACGCCGGTCGGCCAGCGTGCCAAGGCCATCATGGAAGCCGGCCAGCTCGTGCCGGACGAGGTCGTGGTGGCGATCATCGCCGACCGCATCGACCAGCCGGACGCCAAACGCGGCTTTGTGCTCGACGGCTTTCCGCGCACGGTGCCGCAAGCCGAGGCGCTCGACCGTCTGCTCGCCGAGCGCGGGCTCAAGCTCCACGCCGTAATCGAGCTCAAGGTCGACGAGGGAATTCTCATCAAGCGTATCGAGACCCGCGTGGCGGAAATGACCGCCCGTGGCGAAAAGGTACGCTCCGACGACAATCCGGATGTGCTCAAGGGCCGGCTCGAGGCCTACCGGGCCCAGACCGCGCCATTGGCGGCCTATTACGCCGGTAAGGGCCAGCTCAAGACCGTGGACGGCATGGCGCCCATCGACACGGTCACCAAGGCCATCGACGCCGCGCTGAAGCCCCCCAAGGGGGCCTCCAAGCCCAAGACCGCCCGCAAGCCGACCAGCAAGGGCATAACCAAGCCGAAGGCGGCTTCCAAGACCAAATCCAAGGCTGCCAAAGCCAAAATCGCGAAGAAAAAGACCAAAAAAGCCCCCGCCAAGTCTGCGGCCCGCCGCGCGGCGGGTTCCAAGGCGCGCTCCGCCGGCCGCAAGCCGGCGCGCAAGACGAGCCGGGCTAAGCATAAGGGTGGACTGTCAAAATCTCGCACCAAGCGGAGGTTGACGAGAGCGCGATGAATCCCTTAATAAGCATCGCATTCAGGAGTTTGACGCGATGCCGGGCCCGAAATTGGCGGGGCCGGGTGTCGTGTTACGCTTTGTGCTATCCCCTTCAGGGATCACAAGAATTCGGCGCGCGCCGCGCGCCAGGCCGATAACAGGAGAGCAATTCGTGGCTCGTATCGCGGGTGTCAACCTACCCACCAACAAGCGCGTGATCATCGCGCTGCAGTATATCCATGGCATCGGGCAGAAGAACGCCAAGGATATTATGACCAATCTCAACCTGCCGCTGGAGCGGCGGGTGTCGCAGCTCACCGACGCGGAGGTGTTGCAGATCCGCGAGCTGATCGACCGCGATTACATGGTCGAGGGCGACCTGCGCCGCGAAGTGGCGATGAACATCAAGCGGCTCATGGACCTCGGTTGCTACCGCGGTCTGCGCCACCGCAAGGGTCTGCCGGTCCGCGGTCAGCGCACGCACACCAATGCGCGCACCCGCAAGGGCCCGGCCAAGACCATCGCCGGCAAGAAGAAGACCGCCTGATAACTTAAAATCGCCCGCGCCTGACAAGGCTGGCGGGCCGCGAAAGGACTAATTAGATGGGCAAGGAAGCCACCCGCGTCCGCCGGCGCGAACGCAAGAACATCGCCTCGGGCGTGGCGCATGTGAATGCGTCGTTCAACAACACCATGATCACCATCACCGATGCGCAGGGCAATGCCATTGCCTGGTCGTCGGCCGGGACCATGGGCTTCAAGGGCTCGCGCAAGTCGACGCCTTATGCCGCGCAGGTCGCGGCCGAGGATGCCGCCAAGAAGGCGCAGGAGCACGGCATGCGCACGCTCGAAGTCGAGGTGTCGGGTCCGGGTTCGGGCCGCGAGTCCGCGCTCCGCGCCCTGCAGGCTGCAGGCTTCACCGTGACGTCGATCCGGGACGTGACCACGATCCCGCACAACGGTTGCCGTCCGCGGAAGCGTCGCCGCGTCTGATTGCGTTTCTTCGTGCGGACTTTGGTGTCCGCGCCGCTGATTGACCGCCGAAACTTTTCCCCACGTGGCGGGTGGGATGGGCGAGGCTCTTGATGCCTCGCACCGCTCAAAAGGTGAAGACGTGATCCAAAAGAATTGGCAGGAATTGATCAGGCCGAACAAGCTCCAGGTCTCCGCGGGCCACGATGCTGCTCGCATCGCGACCGTGGTTGCCGAGCCGCTCGAGCGCGGCTTCGGCGTGACGCTCGGCAACGCGCTGCGCCGCATTCTGCTCTCGTCGCTCCAGGGTGCGGCGGTGCAGTCGGTGCACATCGACGGCGTGCTGCACGAGTTCTCCTCGATCGCCGGCGTGCGCGAGGACGTCACCGACATGGTGCTCAACATCAAGGACATCGCCATCAAGATGCAGGGCGAAGGCCCCAAGCGCATGGTGGTGAAAAAGCAGGGGCCCGGCACCGTGACCGCCGGCGACATCCAGACGGTCGGCGACGTGGTCGTGCTCAACCCGGACCTCGTGCTGTGCACCCTCGACGAGGGCGCCGAGATCCGCATGGAATTCACGGTCAACACCGGCAAGGGCTACGTGCCGGCCGAGCGTAACCGTCCCGAGGACGCGCCGATCGGCCTCATCCCGGTCGACAGCCTGTATTCGCCCGTGCGTAAGGTCTCCTACAAGGTCGAGAACACCCGCGAGGGCCAGATCCTCGACTACGACAAGCTGACCATGACCATCGAGACCAACGGCGCGGTCACGCCGGAGGACGCGCTCGCATACGCCGCGCGCATCCTGCAGGACCAGCTCAATGTGTTCGTGAACTTCGAGGAGCCGCGCAAGGAGCAGGCCGCCGAGGCTATCCCGGACCTCGCTTTCAACCCGGCCTTCCTCAAGAAGGTGGACGAGCTCGAGCTGTCGGTGCGTTCGGCCAACTGCCTGAAGAACGACAACATCGTCTACATCGGCGACCTCGTGCAGAAGACCGAAGCCGAGATGCTGCGCACCCCGAACTTCGGCCGCAAGTCGCTCAACGAGATCAAGGAAGTGCTGGCGCAGATGGGCCTGCATCTCGGCATGGAAGTGCCAGGCTGGCCGCCGGAAAACATCGAAGAGCTGGCGAAGCGTTTCGAGGATCACTACTGAGTTTGAGTTTCGATCGTGGCCAGTATCTTCGGCCACGACTTTCTGGGCGAACGCAGGAAGCCCACCTGAGCACAACGTCCGACGAACCGTCGTGACACAGAGAAAAAAGGATTAGTTCAATGCGTCACGGCAAGGTTCATCGCAAGCTCGGCAAGAAGCCCGCGCATCGTAAGGCAATGTTCGCCAACATGTCGGCGAGCTTGATCAAGCACGAGCAGATCATGACCACGCTGCCGAAGGCGAAGGAGCTTCGCCCGGTGGTGGAGAAGCTGATCACGCTCGGCAAGAAGGGCGGCCTGCACGCGCGCCGTCAGGCGATCTCGGAGATCCGCGACGTCGCGATGGTCAAGAAGCTCTTCGAAGTGCTTGCGCCCCGCTACAAGGAGCGCAAGGGCGGCTACACCCGTATCATGAAGGCGGGTTTCCGCTACGGCGATTCGGCGCCGGTCGCGGTGATCGAGTTCGTCGATCGCGATGTTGACGCGAAGGGCAAGGATTCGGGCCCGGTGCAGACGCAGGCCGAGGAAGCAGCGCCGGCAGCGGCGTAACTCGATAGTCGAATGAAATTCGAAAGGGCGGCCCTCGTGGCCGCCCTTTTTATTTGCGTACGTCATCGCTGTATGGTTGCGCGCGCATCCAATGTTGAGACTATCGGCGTCGACGCGAGACCGACGCCTGGACAGTTTCCGAATCCCATGGCTGGTTCTGCTCCGACACGGTAAATTCGTGTGCATAGCCCGCACGACGACAACGGCGGTGGGCAGGGGGAGAACGACGACATGCTTCGGATGTTAGGACTCGCGTGCGCCTTCGGCGCCGCGCTGATCGGCACGGCACACGCGCAGAACAACGACCTGGTCAAGCGCGGCGATTACCTGGTGAACACCATTCTCACCTGTGGCAATTGCCACACGCCGAAGGGGCCGACCGGTGACATCATGGAGAAGGCATTCTCCGGCGGCCTGCGCTTCGACGAGCCGCCCTTCGATGTTGTTGCTTCCAACATCACGCAGGACAAGGAGACCGGCATCGGCGCCTGGACTGACGCGCAAATCAAAACCGCGTTGCGCACGGGTAAGCGCCCGAACGGCGTTCAGCTCGCGGAGGTCATGCCGACTTCGTTCTACGGCATCATCACCGAGCGCGATATGGACGCGATTGTCGCCTACCTGCGCACGGTCAAGCCAATCAAGAATAAGGTGGCGGACCCGATCTACAAGATCAAGCTGCCGCATCACGCGTTCCCGGGCTCCGAGAAGCCGTACACGGAAGCGATGTTGAGCGACAAAGTGAAGAAGGGCTTCTACCTCGCCACTATCGGCCACTGCATGGAATGCCACACGCCGTTCGGCAAGCAGGGCAAGGACTTCGTCGGCGATCTCGGCAAGGGCGGCATGGAATTCCCCGGTCCGTGGGGGAAGTCGGTCTCGCGCAACATCACCGCGAGCAAGACCAAGGGTATCGGTGCCTGGTCGGATGCCGATATCAAGACGGCAATTACCGCCGGCAAGAGCAAGGACGGCGGCCCGCTCAAGCCGCCGATGGGCTATCCGTACTACGCCAAGATGACCGCCGACGACCTCGACGCCGTGGTCGCGTATCTGCGCACCGTCCCGGCGAAGGAGTAGGGCGCTCTTCACCTCTTCCGCGTGCGGGGAGAGGTCGACCGGGGGCGCGAAGCGAGACGGTCGGGTGAGGGGGCGTATCTACGATTCTGAGCGTTTGGAAAGCGTCCCTCACCCCGACCCTCTCCCCGTAAGAACGGGGAGAGGAAGGGCACCGCCTTCATTTAGTCCCCGCAGGAGCCTATATCTCGGTGACCTGCCGGGAGTCGCAGCCCTATGCCATTTGAAGCCCGTTTCGCCGCCGTTCTGTTGGCCGTCGCCACGCTGCTGGCCGCGCCCGTCTCCGCGCAAGAGCGTCGGGTGCCGACCCAGCCGGAGCTGGTACTGTCCTATGCTCCAGTAGTGCAGCGGGTGGCGCCGGCGGTGGTCAACGTCTACGCCGCCAAGGTTGTGCAGCAGCGCAATCCGCTGCTCGACGACCCGATCTTCCGCCGCTTTTTCGGCGGGCCCGGCGGCCCGGGTGGACCAGGCGGCAACCAATTGCAGCGCTCGCTCGGCTCCGGCGTGATCGTCGACGGCACGGGCCTCATCGTCACCAACAACCACGTCATCGAAGGCGCCGACGAGGTAAAGGTCTCACTCGCCGACAAGCGCGAGTTCGAGGCTTCCGTGGTGCTGAAGGACCAGCGCACCGATCTTGCCGTGCTGCGTATCAAGAACGGTAGTGAGAAATTCCCGTTCCTCGACTTCGCCAATTCCGATGCGCTGCAAGTCGGCGACGTGGTGCTGGCGATCGGCAATCCCTTTGGAGTCGGCCAGACCGTGACGCACGGCATCGTTTCGGCGCTCGCGCGCACGCAGGTCGGCATCACCGATTATCAGTTCTTCATCCAGACCGACGCCGCCATCAATCCCGGCAATTCCGGCGGCGCGCTAGCCGATCTGACCGGCAAGTTGGTCGGCATCAACACCGCGATCTTCTCGCGTTCGGGCGGCTCGCAGGGCATCGGCTTTGCCATTCCCGCCAACATGGTGCGGGTGGTGGTGGCCTCGGCCAAGAGCGGCGGCGGTGCTGTGAAGCGGCCGTGGCTGGGCGCCAAGCTTCAGGTGGTGACGCCGGACATCGCCGACAGCATGGGCCTCAAGCGGCCCGCCGGCGCGCTGGTCGCCAATGTGCTGCCGGACGGGCCGGCCGCCGCGGCCGGTCTTAAAGCCGGCGACTTGATTGTGTCGGTGGACGGCCAGCAGGTCGACGATCCTAATGCCTTCGACTATCGCTTCGCGACGAAGCCGCTCGGCGGCCATGCGCAGCTCGGTGTCGAGCGGGCGGGCAAGCCGGTCGGCGTCACGGTGGCGCTGAAGACCGCGCCGGAGATGCCGCGCGACGAAATCGTGATCCGCGCGCGCTCGCCGTTCTTCGGCGCCAAGGTGGCGAACCTGTCGCCGGCCTTAGCCGACGAACTGCGGGTCAACAGCGACGAGGGCGTCGTCATCCTCGACGTCGACAATGGCTCCTATGCGAGCAATCTCGGCTTCCAGCGCGGCGACGTGATATTGGAGGTCAACGGCGAGCGTATCGGCAAGACCGCCGACCTCGACAAGGTCAGCAAGCAGCAGAACCGCACATGGCGCATCCAGCTTCTGCGCGGCGGGCGGAAGATTTCCGCGGTGTTCAGCGGATGAGCCCGCGGGCCAAATCCTCCGGCCCGACACTCTTTGCCGCT
>Ga0255338_1005274_pt1 | contig 12097 bp, 14 predicted proteins | sample MeOH1_35cm_T4_19_FD_203715 | JGI IMG/M metagenome (GOLD analysis project Ga0255338, IMG submission 203715) | Sandy soil microbial communities from University of British Columbia, Vancouver, Canada - MeOH1_35cm_T4_195 | ecosystem: Engineered > Artificial ecosystem > Sand microcosm > Unclassified ... | reverse complement strand
GGATGCCGAAGCCGAACGAGATGTGCTGCCGGGGCCGTTCGCGGTCGATGATGTAGTCGTTGGGCCGCTCGATCACGGTCTCGTCGCGGTTGCCCGAGACGTACCACATGACCACCTTGTCGCCCTCGCGGATGGTCTTGCCCTGGAACTCCACGTCCTCGTTGGCCGTGCGGCGCATGTGCGCCAGCGGCGTCTGCCAGCGGATGGTCTCGCTCACCATCGAGGGGATCAGGCCGGGGTTGGCGCGCAGCTTGGCGTACTGGTCCGGGTTCTGGTTCAGCGCCAGGATCGAGCCCGAGATGGTGTTCCGCGTCGTGTCGTTGCCGCCCACGGTCAGCAGCACCACGTTCCCGAAATACTCGCGCGGCTCCATGTTCCGGGTCGCCGGATTGTGCGCCAGCATCGAGATCAGGTCCCCGGTCGGCGGGGCGTTGACCTTCTGGTTCCAGAGGCCGGTGAAGTAGGCGTGGTACTCGCCGAAGATCGCCATCTTCTGCTCGATGGACTCCACCAGACCGCCCGGCATCGGCGCCGCCGTCACCACGTCGGACCAGTAGGTGATCTTGCGGCGGTCGGCCTGCGGGGCGTCGAACAGCGTGGCCAGGGTCATGGCCGTCAGTTCCTTCGACACCAGGTGGACCCAGTCGAACTCCTCGCCGATCGGCAGGCCGTCCAGGATCGCGCCCGCCCGCTCGCGGATCTGCGGGGCCATTTCATGCAGCGCGTGCGGCGACACCGCCGGGGTCACGGCCTTGCGCTGCACGTCGTGCTTCGGCGGGTCCATGGCGATGAACATCGGCAACGGGTCCATGTTGGCCTGCCCGCCGGCGATGGTGATCCCGCCCTTCATGAAGTCCGACGAGAACCGCGCGTGGTCCGTGTCGATGGCCATGATGTCGTTGTACTTGGTGATCGACCAGTACGGCCCGAACTCGTGCTCGGCGGTGTAGTGCACCGGGTCCTCGGCCCGAAGCCGCTCGAAGATCGGCCACATGGCGTCGGCCTGGAACAGCGCCGGCTGCGCCGGGTTCAACTGCTCCAGGGGCAGGGCATAGGCCTCGGCCCGCGCCTGGTCCTTGCTCATGAGCGCATTGCCGTCCGCCATCGCCGTATCCTCCGCCGTCTTTGCGACAGTGAACGCCGATCAGTCAGGAATGGCTAGGCCCTACTTCACCAGCGCGTCGTAGATCCAGGCGCGGTTCTTGCGCTGGTATTCCTGGGCCGCCTCGCGGGCCTGGACCATGAAGACCATGAAGACGTCGTTCTTCGGGTCCACCCAGAACTCGGTCCCGGCGATGCCCCACCAGGAGAACGTGCCGTTCCCCGGCCGCTGCAGGGTGTCGTCGTTGACCAGGCTGAAGCCCAGGCCGAAGCCCATGCCGGGGCCCGGGAAGAACATGCCGGCCTTGCGGATCTCCGGCGTCGTCTCGTCTTGCCGCATCCTGGCCAGCGTCTCCTTCTTCAGGATCCGCACGCCCTTGTACTGCCCGTCCCCGGCCAGCATCAGCACGAAGCGCAGATAGTCCTCGGTCGTGGACGACAGCCCCCCGCCGCCCGAGAGGAACGGGGTCGGCTTGGCGTAGTCGTAATAGACGCCCGCGTCGCCCTTGGCGGGCTCGGCGAACCGCGCGCGCTTGGCTTCCGGCTGGAAGAAGCCGGTGTCGGTCATCCCCAGGGGACCGGTCACGCGTTCCTTGATGAGCACGTCCAGCGGCTTCTTGCCGGCCGCCTCGACCACCGCGCCCAGGATGTCGGTGGAGCGCGAATAGTTCCAGGCCGTGCCCGGCTCGGCCTTCAGCGGCAGCTTGGCGATCACCTTGGCGTATTCGCGGTTGGTCAGGTCGTTGCGGTTCTCGCCGCCCGCCGCCCAGGTCTTGGCGATCGGCGCCATGGGCGTGATGAAGCCGTAGATCAGCCCCGAGGTGTGGCTCATCAGGTGGCGCACCAGCATGGGCTTGGCGGCCGGGACGGTCGTGCCATCCGCCTGCCAGACGCTGAGGTTCGCGTACTCCGGCAGGTACTTCGACACCGGCGCGTCGACGTCCAGCTTGCCGTCCTCGACCAGCGTCATCGCCACCACCGACACCACCGGCTTGGTCATGGAGAAGATGCGGAAGATCGTCTCGTCGGTCACCGGGGTGGTCTGGCCCGGCCCCTGGACGCCGAAGCCCTCCTGGAACGCCACCTTCCCGTGCCGTCCGACCAGCAGATAGGCGCCGGCGATCTTGCCGCTGGCCACGTCGGCCTTAAGCGCCGCCCGCGCCACGTCCAGCTTCGCGGGGTCGAACCCCAGCGCCGCCGCGTCGCCCGCGACGATCGAGGAGGTCTTGGCGTCGACGCTCTTCGGCGCCGCCGTCGCCGGACCCGTCGCGATGAAGGCGGCGGCCAGCGCAACGGCCGCGCCGCGCGCGCTCAGAAACCTGTTCAGCATGAGAGTCCCTCCGGCCTTGATTATTTAGCGCTTCGGCGACGGTCATGACCACAAGGGCCGCAGCCGCCGAGCGGATTTTCCTATCCAGATCCTGGCCTAGCACGGCCCGTTGCGCGGCGAGTTTCGAAACGGTCACGCTTTGGCGCCGCGCTCTGCAATTCCGCAGACCCGCGCGGCGAACACGGACATTTCCGCGATGCGTCCGCCGCGCTTAGGTCGCCGTATGACCGAACGCCTTCACCACATGGCCTTCCGCTGCCGCGACAGCGAGGAAACCCGGATCTTCTACGAGGAGGTGATCGGCCTGCCGCTCGCCGCCGCCATGCCCATCGAGGCTTCGGCCACCGGCCGCGCCGTCCGGGTGATGCACACCTTCTTCCAGCTCAGGGACGGCAGCTTCGTCGCCTTCTTCGAAGTCCCCGGTGCGCCGTTCGAGTTCAAGGAACAGCACGACTTCGACCTGCACCTGGCGCTGGAGGCCGACCCCGAGGACGTCGAGCGCGCGACCGCCGCGGCCAAGGCCCGCGGGATCGAGGTGCGCGGCCCCTCCGAGCACGGCTTCATCCGGTCCACCTATTTCCGCGACCCCAACGGCTACGTGGTCGAGCTGGCGCTCAAGACCCACATCCACGACAGCTTCGAGGCCGAGGCCCCCAAGGCCGCCCACGCCATCCTCGCCGCCTGGCGCGCCCGCAACGCGGAACTGGAGCTGCAGGGATGAGACGCCATCCGGACCGCCGCGCCGCCTATGACCGCGAGGCCGCCCTGGCCCGCGCCGCCTTCGACGCCGGCGACCTGGACGCCGCCTTCGCCCGCCTGGAGCGCGCCCACATCCTGGGCCAGCCGTGGGCGGGGCGGCACAGCTGGACCCACTGGATGATGCTGCGGATCGGGTGGCGCCGCCGCGACGCCCGCGAGGTGCGCGGCCAGCTCCTGCGCCTGGCCGCCGGCGGGCTGCTGTCGTGGGCGGGCCGGCTGCCGGCCGGCAACACCGGCGGCGCGGATGTCCCTCCCGAACGCCCCATGCCCCCGCCGGCCGACCTCGCGCCGCTGGTCTGAGCCGGCGCGACCTCAAGACCCCGGCGGGTCGAAGGTGGCGCGCGGCACGGGCCGATGCTCGGCGGCGTCCACGCGCCCCTCGTCCAGCACCGCGCCGTCGGGGCCGGTGACCGTGCCGCGGAACGCCACCAGCACCTCGCCCAGCCGGCGGTAGTCCGAGAGCGAGACCGTCACCGGCTGCGGCCCCTGCCGGTCCACGATCCGGCTCAGCAGGTGGGTCTTGCGGTCGAACCAAAGCTCGAAGGCGCGGCCCCCCTGCGGCTCCACCTCGACCACGTCGAAGCCGGCGCTCGCGCCGGCGGACGCCAGCGATGTGGCCCGGGCGGGGAATCGGTCGGGGAAGAAGAAGCCGTTGTTGCTGACGAACGCCGTCGTGACGGCCTCCTTCAGCGCACCGGCCTCGCGGGTCTCGACGACTTTTCCGTCGGATCCCCGGCGCCAGCTCACGACGCCATTGAAGCCCTGGACGCCGCGGGCGTTCTCCACCCGCATGCCGTAGCTGCGGAAGTCCAGCCAGGTCTCGTACGGGGCGCCGCCGTGCGCACCCTTCTCGTACGAGCCCTGCAGCCTGTCCCAGGCCGCCCCGCCCGAAGCCGCCTTCGCCGCGGCCAGCACGGTGCGGGCCCGGGCGTCGTCGGCGTGCGCGGTCGCCGGACCGGCCAGCAGCAGAGCGGCCAGCATGGCGGCTTTCAGGATCGCTGACATCGCATCTCTCCCCGTTCCGGCCGCCAGTCCAAGCGTGGCCTCGGGCGAAAGTGTGGCTCGGTCACAGCCTTGTCCTACAGTCCACGGCGTGGTCCGCTCCGACTATGGGCGGGGGCGGAATGCGGGAACCGACGGTCACCTGGCGCAGGCGCAACTTCCTGAGGGCTCTGCCCGGCCGGCTGCGCCTCTTCCTGGCGATCCTCGCCGTGCCGGCCGTCATCGCGGCGATCGTCTGGTTCGTGATGGCGGGCGGCGGCCTCGTGCCCAGCGCCGCCACCATCCAGGGCGAGCCGGTGCGCGCGGCCACCGCGGACGGCGACCGCGTCTTCCTGATGACCAGCCAGTGGCGGACGTTCCGCACCCGGGGCACGCGCACGGGCACGTCCTATACGAAGCTCTTCGTAGACGTTTGGGGCTTCGACGCCGCCAACGCCAAGCCGGTCTGGCGCCAGCGGATCGCCGACGAGCGGGGCGGCGTGAACATGGGCCGCCAGATCCTGGGCGTGCAGGGCGGCGTCCTGTGGCTGCTGGACGGCAAGGGTCTGCTGGGCCTGTCGCCCAAGGACGGGTCGAAGGTCGCCGACAACGCGACGCTGGAGGCGGCCAATCCCGCCCTGCGTGGCGTCATGCCGCTCGAGGACCGGTACTTCCGCTTCGATCCGCAGGGCCTGTCGTTCACCGCCGCCGACGGCCGCGATTGGCGGCTGACGGGGCAGGGCTCCGCCACCGTCGCGGACGGTCCGCGCCTGGACATCGACGCCCAGCGGGCGCCGGACCGGCCGGGCGTCTCGACCCCCGCCAACATCTCCGGCGGCAACCGCACCTGGTCGTTCTACACGCGGGGGATCAACGTCGGCGACCGTGCGTGGCTGGGCCTGCTGGCCGATGCGGAAGTCGAGCCTTTCCGCAAAACGGGCGGCCGGATCGGCGGCCTCGATCCCGAGCGCTATCCCCGCAGCCGCATGTGGTCGGTCAAGATCGACAACAGCAAGCGCACCTTCTTCGCGCCCAATCCGATCCTCTCCGACCTCAAGCCCCTGCCCGAGGGGCCTGAGTTCCTGATCGCGGGCCTGCTGCAGGACAATCGCTGCTGCCACAACACCCCGATCGTGCTGTTCAAGCCCGACGGCTTCCTGGTCCTGCACCGCGACCGCCTGGGCGCGGCCGGCCGCCTGAGGCTCAGCCGCATCTCCGGTCCTGCCGGGAAGCCCGTGTGGAGCGTCGACCTGCCGACCACCGAGCTTCAGGCCGTCATGCCCGGCGAGACCTCCGTGGTGCTGATGGGCAGCCGCGACGAGGCCCCGCTGTTCCCGCGCCCCAACTCCAGCAACCTCCCCGAACGCATCGACCAGCTCGTCTCGGTCGATCTCAGGACCGGAGCCCTGGGCGCGTATGGCTTCCGCATCAAGCCCACCGCGCCCCACGACCTGCCGGCCTCTTCCACCAACCCCTGATTGACGATTTTGGCGGTGGGCGACCTCGCCGCATGGCCTGTGGCCACTCTGAGGTGTAGCTTGCGCGTCCCCCCAGTTGCGCCCGAACCTCCGTGCCGGACTTGACGCCCGAACCCCCCGCCGGCCTCGTAGAGGCTGAAGCCCTTCCGCGGCCCCCCGCGGTCTCCGGCGTCCTCACCGCCTTGACCCAGGCCCCCCTGGGCATCGCCATCTTCGACCGCGAGATGCGCTACCTGGCCGCCTCCAGCCGGTACCTCACCGACCAGGGCCTGCCGGGAGACACGCCGCTGATCGGCCGGCTGCACTACGATCTCTTCCCCGAGGTGCCGCAGCGCTGGCGCGACCTCCACGCCCGATCCCTTCGCGAGGGCGTGGAACTCAGTCACGAGGCCGATCCGTTCGTCGACAAGGACGGCGGCGTCGACTGGATCCGCTGGTCCCTGAAGCCCTGGCGCACCGACGACGGCCAGGTCGGCGGCCTGGTGCTCTACACCGAGGTCGTGACCCCCAGCGTGGAGGCCCGCCTGCGTCTCGAGGCCGCCGAGGCCCGCTACCGCGCCGTCTTCGATCAGGCCGCGGTCGGCGTGGCCCGGGTCGCGGCCAGCGGCCGGTTCCTGGAGGTCAACGACCGCTTCTGCGCCATCACCCAGTACGCGCGCGGCGAGCTCCTCGCCCGCACCTTCGGGGCGATCACCCACCCCGAGGACCGCGAGCCCGACCAGGCCAACGCCGAGGCGCTGCTGGCCGGCGAGATCGCGGCCTATTCCCGGGAGAAGCGCTACGTGACCAAGCCGGGCGAGGTGGTGTGGGTCAATCTCACCGTCTCTCTGGTCCGCAACGGCCGCGGCGAGCCCGACTACTTCGTCACGGTCATCGAGGACATCACCTCCCGCAAGCAGGCCGAGGCCGAGCAGGAGCGCTACCAGGCCCAGTTGCGCCTGATGATCAACGAGCTGAACCACCGGGTGAAGAACACGCTCGCCACCGTCCAGTCGATGGCCGCCCAGAGCCTGCGCGGGCCCGCCGACCCGGTCACGGCCTACGAGCGCTTCGAGCTGCGGCTCATGGGCCTGGCCGAGGTGCACGACGTGCTGACCCGCGAGAGCTGGCACGGCGCCGACCTGCAGGAGGTCGCCGAGCGCGCCCTGCACCCGTTCGGGGCCGGGGCTTCGGTCCAGGTGCGGGTGGAGGGCCCCGCCGTCTGGCTCCAGCCGCGCGGCGCCCTGACCATGGCCCTTGTGCTGCATGAGCTGGCCACCAACGCGGTCAAGTACGGCGCGCTGTCGGCCGAGGCGGGTCGCATCACCCTGACCTGGACCTTCGACCCCGCCACCGAGCGCCTGCGGATGACCTGGGCCGAGACCGGCGGCCCTCCCGTGACGCCGCCCACCCGCCGCGGCTTCGGCTCCCGCCTGATCGAACGCGCCCTGCGCGGCGATCTCCAGGGCGCCGCCACCATGACCTACGCCCCGGACGGCCTCGTCTGCCTGATGGATGCCCAGCTCCCCAAGCGCGAGGGCATGCTGAACCTGTTGGACGGCATCTAGGCTGGGTGGGGCACGCGGAAAAAGTCGGCTCGGTGTCGGACCGGCGGCGGGCCGTTCGTCATCAGGAGTATCAGCAGGAGGATCACGCCGTGGCAGAAGAGCGCGTCAAGGGACCGGCGTCCTATTTCCCATCGATCGAGAAGACATACGGCCGCCCCATCTCGGAGTGGCAGGAGCTCGTCCGCAAGCGGTGTCCCGCCAAGCATATGGAGCTCGTCGCCATGCTGAAGAGCGAACACGGACTGGGACACGGGCACGCCAACGCCATCGTCGCGCATACGCTGGCGGAAGACCGGGCCTGAACCGCGCGGCCAGGTCTTGCCCGTGACGCGGCGTCAGCGCCTAACCTCCCGCCAAACAACGGGAGGAACAGGCCATGAAGGACTTCGCGGGCAAATTCGCGGTGGTGACGGGCGGCGGCACCGGCATGGGGCGCGAGCTCGCCCGCCAACTGATCGCCGAGGGCTGCAGCGTCGCCATGTGCGACGTCTCCGACCGCAACATGCGCGAGACCATCGCGCTCTGCACGTCGGACGGGATCCCCCAGGGCGCGAAGATCACCGCCCACGTGGCCGACGTCTCCGATGAGGCCGCGCTCATCCGCTTCCGCGACGAGGCGATGGCGGCGCACGAAATCGACAGGCTGCACCTGCTGTTCAACAACGCCGGCATCGGCGGCGGCGGCTCGATGGTGGTCGATGACCGGGCCGAGTGGGAGCGCACGTTCAACGTCTGCTGGGGCGGGGTGTACCTGGGCGTCCGCACCTTCCTGCCCGCCCTGATGGCCGCCGACGAGGCGCACATCGTCAACACCTCCTCGGTCAACGGCTTCTGGGCCAGCCTGGGCCCGCACGTCTCCCACACGGCCTACGCGGCGGCGAAGTTCGCGGTGAAGGGCTTCACCGAGGCCCTGATCACCGACCTGCGGCTCAACGCGCCGCATGTGAAGTGCTCGGTGGTCATGCCCGGCCACATCGGCACCGCCATCGCCGGCAACAGCCGCAAGGTGCTCGCGGGCACCGAGGAAGACACGTTGAGCCCCGCAGAACTCGCCCGCGCCCGCACCCGCATCGGCCGCATGGGCCTGGACGCCGACCAGCTCACCGACGACGCCATCCAGGCGATGATGAACGAGCAGGCCCGCCGCTTCCTCGAGGATGCGCCGATGACCGCCGCGGCGGCCGCCACGGTCATCCTGGACGGCGTCAGGGCCGAGCGCTGGCGCATCCTGGTCGGCGACGACGCGCACAGGATGGACGAGCTGGTCCGCGCCGATCCGGAGCACGCCTACGAACCGGCCTTCTTCGAGGTCCTGGCCAAGGAAGTCGGCTGGCAGCTCAACGGCATCGTCTCGAACACGCGGGACTGAGCGCGCCCAAACCGCATCTTAGGATTTCGGTGTTCTGATCCCCCGCGTTCGAATTCGACGATCCCGGGGGATCAACCCATGCCCGACCTTCACCGCCGCCGCCTGATCGCCTGCCTGGGCGCGGGCCTCGCCGTCGCCGTTCCGGCCATCGCCCTCGCCGAAGGCGGCAGCGACCTTGGAGACGCCGCGCCGGTCCGCAAGCCGAAGCCCAAGGCCAAGGCCAAGCCGCCCGCCGCGCCGGCCAAGCCTGCGGCCGATCCGCACGCCGCCGCGCCCGCCGGTCACGCCGCCGAACCCTCGATCAAGCCGGAGGAGGCGCTGGCCCGGCTGATGAACGGCAACGCCCGCTACGTCGACGGCTATTCCGTCCACCCCCACGGCGACGCCCCGCGCCGGCTGCAGGTCTCCACCTCCCAGCGTCCCTTCGCGGTCATCCTGGCCTGCGCCGACAGCCGCGTGGCGCCCGAGCTGATCTTCGACCAGGGCCTGGGCGACCTCTTCGTCGTCCGCGTGGCCGGCAACGTCGTCGACGACGCGGTCCTGGCCTCCATCGAATATGCGGTCATCCACCTGGGCTCGACGCTCGTCATGGCCCTGGGCCACGAGCGCTGCGGGGCGGTGAAGGCCACCATCGACGCCCTGGCCGGGCGCGGCTCGCCCGACGACGCCGGCACCCGCATCGGCGCGCTGGCGGCCCTGATCACCCCGGCCGTCCGCTCGGTCCCCGCCGGGACCGCCGATGCGCTCGACGCCGCGGTCAGCCTCAACGCCGCCCATGCCGCCGCCGAGGTGTTCGCCGGTTCGCGGCCCCTGCGCGCCCGCGTCCTCGCCGGCCAGCTCAAGATCGTCGCCGCCCGCTACGACCTGGACGACGGCCGCGTCACGCCCACGCGCACCTCCCAGGCCTGACTCTAGGCCATTCGGATACCCCATTTGGGGGATGGCGCGGGGCGCCGAGACCGCCATGCTGTCGGCATGTCGATCAACCCCAACGCCTATGTCGCGGTGGATGTGGCCGCCGATGGCCGCACCACGCTCGACACCTTCACCGCCCCGCACGACACCGCGGCTCGCCGCCGGGCCCTGTCGGCCGCCGAGGGGATCGTGCTGTCGCTCTGGCGGGGCGGCGAGCTGGTCGGCCACTGGCGGCGCGCCGGCGACCGGGGCTTCCAGCCCGCCCGCGGCGCCCCAGCCTAGGGTCCCTTAGGCCGGCATCCGGTGCAGGGCGCACAGCTTGTTGCCGTCCGGGTCGCGCAGATAGGCCAGGTACATCTTGCCCATGCCCCCGTCGCGCACGCCCGGAGGCTCCTCGCAGGTCGTCCCGCCGTTGGCGACGCCCGCGGCGTGCCAGGCGTCGGCCTGTTCCGGCGTGCTGCAGGCGAAGCCGATGGTGCCGCCGTTGGCGTGGCAGGCCGGCTCGCCGTTGATCGGCTCCGACACCCCGAACACCCCGGTCGGCGTCCGGTAGAAGATGCGGTGGCGGTCCACCATCGCCGGCGGCACGCCCAGCGTGCCCAGCACCGCGTCGTAGAACGTCTTGGCCCGGGCCAGGTCGTTGGTCCCGATCATGATGTGCGAAAACATGCCGTCTCTCCTCCCGAGGTCGGGGGTCGCTGGCTCAGCGCCCCGCCCGCACATGCGCGAACATCGCCGCCCTGACAATCCTGACGCAAGGTCCGGTGCGGACGGGCTTCCCACCGCCCGCGAACGGCGACACCCTGCCCGGACAACAGCCCGGGGAGCCCTCCGCATGGCCAGGTTCGTCGCCTTCCGCGCCGACGGCAATCGCACCGTCTGCGTCAACGTCGAGCAGGTGACCCTGGTCACCATGCAGGGGCCGGAGAGCACCAAGATCTACCTCACCGGCGGCCACCACGTGATCGTCGACGAGACCATGACCGCGGTCATGGCCAGCCTCACCGGCCGCGAAGCCTGAGGGCGGCGGCGCCCCGCCCTACCGCAGGCCGAAGAACCACAGCACGGCCAGCACGACGACGACCAGGCCGACGATATAGATGATCCGGTTCATGGCTCTCTCCTGACAAGCGCCACCGAAAGTGCGCCCGCCCCCCGACGGTTCCCCCGGCCGTATCGGAACTGTCGCCAAAGCCGGGCATTTTCCGCGCGCAGTTCAGGAGAAGGCGCTTAACGCCATGCCGCCGTCGACCCCGTGGAAGTCCTACGTCGCCATCGACATCGCCCCCGACGGCCAGGCGCTCAGCGACCGCTTCGACGCCCCTCACGACACCGCCGCCGTCCGCCGCGCCCAGTTCGCCGCCGAGGGGCCGCTCCTCCAGCTCTGGCGCGAGGCCCGCCTCGTCGGCGCCTGGCGCCGCACCGGCCCCCGCACCTTCGAACCCGAAGCGTTCTAGAGACTCCGCAAACAGCTCTGTCATCCCGGCCGGGGGCGGAGACCAGGCTGAGCTTCCCCGCCGAGGGCGCCCGCTGGACGGCGCGGTTCGATCTATAGGCGCGGATAGGCGATCCCACGCGCTGACAATAAAACACTTTCGTCATGGCCGGGCTTGTCCCGGCCATCCAGAGACGCAGGCTGCGCGGAAGGATTCGCGGCGGCGCGGCCCCGACCGGTCTCGATCATCGGTGCTTCTGGGTGGCCGGGACAAGCCCGGCCATGACGATCATGCGAGGGGCGCCGGAGTCACCCGCCCAGCCCTCAGTAGCCGGAGCCGCCGGGGAAGTGGCCGTTGGGGTGGCGCTCCCAGGGTGGGAGGTAGGGCTCGGGGTCCGGCGGCCTTGGCGGCGGCGGATCGGGGGGTGGAGGCTCCGGTGGGAGTTCCGGGTCCGGCGCGGCCTGCGGTTCGGGTGGCGGCGGCTCGGGCGGGGTCTCGGGGCTCTCGCCCGCCTCGTCCGGCGCGGCGTCGTCCTCGTCTTCGTCCTCGTCGTCATCGTCGCCCAGCAGGTCGGCGAAGGCCGACCCGTCCCCGATGCGCGGGCCGGCGAAGCGCGGGCGCTGGCTGCGGGGGACGTAGTCGCGGACGGGCTCGCCGGTGAGGCCGAGGTCGGCGGCGAGGCGGTCGATGTGCGCCTCGACGCTCTCGTCGTCGAAGTCGTCGTAGAGCGCCTCCTCCTCCAGCCGTTCACTGAGGTCGGCCAGCCAGGCTGGCGCGTCGTGAGGCTCGACCTCGCAGTAGATCTGCCGCTCCACGGCGGCGCGCACCTGGTCCTGGCGCCGCTTGACGGCGGCGCGGCGGGCGTCGGCGGCGTCGAGGCTGGCGTCGCGTTGGTCGCGGGCCCGGTCGCGGATGAACTTCGCCTCCAGCGCGATGGACTGGCGCATGGCCCGGCCCAGCTTGTGGAAGCCGCTGGCGAGGCGGGCCTTCTGGTCGGGGTCCGTGGCCGCCACGGCCGAGGCGTGCACGTCCTCCGCCAGGCTCAAGGAGAGCTCGGCATAGCGCGCCAGTTGGCGCGCGTGGCGCTCGGCCATGTCCTCGGTGGCGGTCATGTCGGGAGGAGTATGGAGGGGTGGTGCGTCAGGAACGGTCGTATTTGTGGGGTGGGGGGCCGTTTTATT
>Ga0255338_1005273_pt1 | contig 12098 bp, 10 predicted proteins | sample MeOH1_35cm_T4_19_FD_203715 | JGI IMG/M metagenome (GOLD analysis project Ga0255338, IMG submission 203715) | Sandy soil microbial communities from University of British Columbia, Vancouver, Canada - MeOH1_35cm_T4_195 | ecosystem: Engineered > Artificial ecosystem > Sand microcosm > Unclassified ... | reverse complement strand
CCGGGTGCACGAACATGGCCGCGGTGCCGGTGGACGCCAGCGTGGCGGCGATCTTGCGGCCCACGTGGCCGCTCTTGCCCATCCCCATCACGACCACGCGGCCGCGCACGGTGAGCAGGGCCTGCACGGCTTGCACGAAGCTCTCGCCCAGTCGCGGCCTGAGACTCAGCAGCGTGTCCGCTTCGACTTGGAGAGTCTGACGCCCGAGTTGCAGAACTCGAGACGCATCAAATGTGTGCACGGAAGGATCGTCGTTCATGCGGCAGTGCGCGGACGTGTCTACTAAGCTAGGCATTGTAGGAGAGCAGGGAATTCGACCTGACGTCGACCGTAAGTGCCAAGTCAACACCGAATTTTCCAGTCTACCGGTCAGCCTCCATTCAGGCCACCAAGTCCATGCTCGCATGCACACAGCAAGGAGCACACATGCTGCACCTGACCGCATGCCGCTGTATGGAGGGCGAATGGGCGCGCGCCAAACGCCCTGCCTGGATGCGGGCCCTGTTCCCGATGCGCATGTTGTTCGAATGCGCTGCCTGCCATCGTCGCTTCTTGGTCCGGCCCGGTGCAGGCGAAGCCGACGACGCCTTTCGCGTAGCCGCCTTCGTGGTGGGCGTCGCGAGCGCTATATGCCTGACCTGCCTCTCGATTTGGTGGTGGTCGACCGATGCCCGAGCGACCGGGCCCAATGTCGCAGCCACCCGGCCGGCGACCCGCCCCGCCGCCACATCCTGCCAGCGCGTGCACATCTTCAAGGAAGGCGAAACGTTCGAGAGCATCGCGGAGCAGGAACTCGGCGACTCGTCGAAGTGGCAGGAGATCCGTCTCGCGAACCACTGGCTCGACATGGCCGAAAACGGCCTCGAGCCGGGAGCGCGGCTCGTGGTGCCGGCTCCCTGTGCGGAGTGAGATGGCGCCGCAGAGAAAGCGACGCCGGAAGATTGGTGGAGCTGGCGGGAATTGAACCCGCGTCCGCAAGCCTTCTACGAACAGTTCTACATGTTTAGCGATCTGATTTGATTCTCGCCACTCCGTCGCGCAGTCGCACGCTACGGAAGCAGCCAGTGCCCTTGAGTCTCGCCTCCCACCAAGGCACCCGGTGGAAAGCCAGCCAATGTAAGTACCCTTGCAGTCAGGACCTTGCGACCCCAACCCAGCCCATCGGCCAACTGTTGCAAGGCTCACCGGCAATTAAGCGGCGAGGGCGAAACGTTCGTCGTTCGCAGTTAGTTTGTTTCAGCTGGATTAACGAGGTGATCTGAGCCTCGACATGCCCTGCTGCGTGTCCGAACCCACGTCGAAACCGGTGCAGCCCCAAGAGCCCTGCATCTTACGGCAGATCTCGACGTTTCAAGGGCTTCGGCCCCAAAATCCACATGTGAACTTTAGTACTCTCCAAGACTCTCACAGACGGCAACAGCAGGTAAGGCCAGGAAGGTGGACAATTTCCCTCGACCGTGAGTAAACTCCGCTTACAAAGAGAGGAGGAGGCCATGATCCACTTAAAACCCTGCGCCTGTCCGCCGGCGAAGATGGCGCGCATCCATCGTTCGGCGTGGATGCGCCTTCTGTTTCCCTCTCGTGCCTTGTACCAGTGCGGCTCCTGCGGCGGGCGCTTCCTTGCCACCCTGGCCGAACAGGCTGACCTCGGGATGCGCGCCCAGGCGGAGAGGCTGCGGACGCACGATGCTGCCCTGGCGGAGAGCAGCATTCCCAAGCCCGCCTCCGCCACGTAGACAGTCATTCGCGCGCCACCCCCGGCGGCTCGGGGTGGCCTTTACTGCCGTGCACACTTTATGATTCGGGCATGGCCCTAACCCCCCGGTCCATCCCCCGCATCCTTCTGCTCCTGGTCCTGGCACTGGTCGTCGCCTCGATGGTCGTGCCTGCCAGCGCGCTCGACTTCCTCCGTTTCCACTATGGATGGGTCGATGGGGTGGTGGATTTCCTCTTCACGGTGACGCCGGGCATGGACATGGACCACCTGGTCGCCTTCGGCCTGCTGGGGTTCGTGGCCCACTTCGGGTGGCCGGGCGGGCGGGGCTGGCAAATGGCGCTGGGCCTGCTGTGCGTGGCCACGCTGGTGGAATTCGTGCAGCTGTGGGTGCCCGGCAGGCAGGCGGCCGTGTCGCACGCGGTGCTGGACCTGGTCGGCGGGATGGCCGGCTTCGGCTTCGCCTGGGTGCTGGGGTATGCGTGGGGAGAAAAGGGCCTGCGGAACTAGGCCGCGACCCGAAAGCGCAGCAGCGGCAACAAGGCCATCGGCGTCGGGATCTCCCGATCGGCGCCCCACTCCTTCACGTCAACAGCGCCCAGGTAGCCATAGGTGGCCGCCACGGTGCCCATTCCCGCTGCCCGCCCCGCCTGCACGTCGCGCACGTCGTCGCCGACATAGACGCAGTCGCAAGGCCGCAGCCCCACCTGCCGCGCCGCCTCCAGCAAGGGCGCCGGATGCGGCTTCGCATGCGGCGTCGAATCCCCGCCCACCACCGCCCGCGCGGAGGCGAACAGCGGCATCTTCTTCGTCAGCGGGCCGGTGAAGCGCATAGCCTTGTTGGTGACCACGCCCCAGGCCACGCCTTGATCCACCAGCGCGGCGATCATCTGCGCCACGCCCTCGAAGACGTAGGTGCGCTGCGTCATGCAGCTCTCGTAGTTGCGGAAGAACTCCTCCCGCATGTCGGGAAAGCGCGGGTCCTCCGGCGTGATGCCGAAGGCGATGCCCAGCATGCCGCGGGCGCCGGCGCCGGCCATGGGGCGGTACTGCTCCAGCGGCAGCGAGGGCAGGCCGCGCTCCACGCGCATCCTGTCGGCCGCCGCGCCGAGATCGGGGGCGCTGTCGATCAGGGTGCCATCCAGGTCGAACAGGACGGCCTTCACGTCTTCGAACATACGGCTTCTACAGCTTGCGCGCGGCAACCAGGTAGTTGACGTCCGTGTCGCCGGACAGCCAGTAGCGGCGGGTGAAGGGGTTGTACTGCATCCCCCGCGTGCCCACCATGTCCAGCCCAGCCACGCGGCACCACCCGGCCAGCTCGCTGGGCTTGATGAACTTCAGGTATTCGTGCGTGCCCTTGGGCAGCAGGTTCAGCACGTACTCCGCGCCCACGATCGCGAGCAGGAAGGACTTGGGGTTGCGATTGAGCGTGGAGAAGAACACCCAGCCGCCCGGCTTGGCCAGCTTGGCGCAGGCCTGCACGATCGATTCGGGCTTGGGCACGTGTTCCAGCATCTCCATGCAGGTGACCACGTCGTATTCGCCCGCCTGCTCCTGCGCCAGCGCCTCGGCGGCCACTTCACGGTATTGCACGTTCGGCGTGGCGGCCTCGATGGCGTGCAGCTGCGCGACGCGGATGCCCTTGGTGGAAAGGTCGATGCCCAGCACGCTGGCGCCCTTGCGCGCCATCGAGTCGGAGAGGATGCCGCCGCCGCAGCCGATATCGACCACGCGCTTGCCGGCGAGGCCGCCCGCGAGCTGCTCGATCCACTGCAGGCGCAGCGGATTGATCGCATGCAGCGGCGCGAATTCGCTGTCGGCGTCCCACCAGCGGTGGGCGAGGTCCGAGAACTTGGCGAGTTCGGCCGGATCGGCGTTCAGTTGTTCAGTCATGTCCTTCAGCGATTGTGGGGCGGAATGCGGGTGACGAAATGCAAAAGGGCCCCGCAGTGCGGGGCCCGTGTGCAGCTTTTCGCGGCGGTGTTCAGCGGCTGGAACGCGTGCCGACGACTTCGATTTCCACGCGACGGTTCTTCGCGCGGCCTTCGGAGGTCTTGTTGTCGGCCACGGGCTGCTTCTCGCCCTTGCCTTCGGTGTACACGCGATTGCGCTCGATGCCCTTGGTGACCAGGTAGGCCTTCACGGCTTCGGCGCGGCGCACGGACAGGCGCTGGTTGTAGCTGTCGGTGCCCACCGAGTCGGTGTGGCCGACGGCGATGATCACTTCCAGGTTGATGCCCTGGATCTTGGAGACCAGGTCGTCCAGCTTCGCCTTGCCTTCGGCCTTCAGCACCGACTTGTCGAAGTCGAAGAAGGCGTCGGCCGCATAGGTCACCTTGGTGGCGGCGGCGGGCGCCGGGGCGGGCGCGGGGGCCGGAGCCGGCGGAGGCGGCGGGGCAACGCGCGGAGCCGGAGCCGGGGCCGGGGCGGGCGCGGGGACGACGGCGGCAGCGCGAACCAGGGCGCCGTCGCAGCCGGTGGCGGCGGTGGCGGGCGTCCAGTTGGCGTCGCGCCAGCACAGCTCGTTCGTGCCGTTGCGCCACACGTATTCGCCGGTGCCGTTGGTCCAGTTGTCAAGGACCGTCCCGCCATTGGCGGCGGTGACGCGGCCACCCGAGGGGGCCGACGTGCTCAGGACACCGCAACCGGCCAGCAGCGCAGACGAGGCAAACAGCAGCGCCACTTTGTTAAGTTTCTTCATGGTTCTCCTCTTGGGGAAAAGTCGCAGCTGCGCTGCGCCCGAACTACGTGCTCAGTGACCTATTCACCAATTACGTGCAGAAGATTGTGCCATACGCACTTAAGGCATGAATCGCTGTGCCAAGCACCCTTCGTAGGACAAAACCGCATCTGCGGGTATCTGTTGCCAAGTCGCGACATGCTCCCGCAACCGGTAAAATGAAGGGTTTCGTGCCTCCTCCCGCACTCCCAGCAGCACTCGATGACCTCTTCCTTCGCGAAAGAAACCCTGCCCGTCAGCCTCGAGGAGGAGATGCGCCGCAGCTACCTCGACTACGCCATGAGCGTGATCGTGGGGCGGGCCCTGCCGGATGCGCGGGACGGCCTGAAACCCGTGCACCGGCGCGTGCTGTTCGCCATGCACGAGCTGAACAACGACTGGAACCGGCCGTACAAGAAGTCGGCCCGCATCGTCGGCGATGTCATTGGTAAATATCACCCGCACGGCGACCAGTCGGTCTACGACACGATCGTGCGGCTGGCGCAGGACTTCTCCATGCGCCACATGCTGGTGGACGGCCAGGGCAACTTCGGCTCGGTGGATGGCGACAACGCCGCGGCCATGCGCTACACCGAGATCCGGCTGGCCAAGATCGCGCACGAGATGCTGGCCGACATCGACAAGGAAACGGTCGATTTCGGGCCCAACTACGACGGCAGCGAGAAAGAGCCGCTGGTGCTGCCCTCGCGTCTGCCCAACCTGCTGGTCAACGGCTCGGGCGGCATCGCGGTGGGCATGGCCACCAACATCCCGCCGCACAACCTCAACGAGGTGGTGGATGCCTGCCTGCACCTGCTGAAGAACCCGCAGGCTTCCATCGACGAGTTGATGGAGATCGTGCCGGCGCCCGACTTCCCCACCGGCGGCATCATCTACGGCATCTCCGGCGTGAAGGAGGGCTACCGCACCGGCCGCGGCCGGGTGGTGATGCGGGCCAAGACCCACTTCGAGGAGATCGACCGCGGCCAGCGCACCGCGATCATCGTCGACGAGCTCCCCTACCAGGTCAACAAGAAGACGCTGCAGGAGCGGATGGCCGAACTGGTCAACGAGAAGAAGCTCGAAGGCATCAGCCACATCCAGGACGAGAGCGACAAGTCCGGCATGCGGCTGGTGGTGGAGCTCAAGCGCGGCGAGGTGCCCGAGGTGGTGCTGAACAACCTGTTCAAGCAGACCCAGCTGCAGGACACCTTCGGCATCAACATGGTGGCCCTGATCGACGGCCAGCCGAAGCTGTGCAACCTGAAGGACCTGGTCGACGTCTTCCTGCAGCACCGCCGCGAAGTGGTGACGCGCAGGACGGTGTTCGCCCTGCGCAAGGCGCGCGAGCGCGGCCACGTGCTGGAAGGCCTGGCCGTGGCGCTGGCCAACATCGACGAATTCATCCGCATCATCCGCGAGTCGCCCACCCCGCCGGTGGCGAAGGCGGAGCTGATGGCCCGCGGCTGGGATTCGTCGCTGGTGCGCGAGATGCTCACCCGCGCCCGCGAGGATGGCAGCGTGATCAGCGCCGACGACTACCGCCCCGAGGGGCTGGACCGCGCCTATGGCCTGCACCAGGACGGCCTCTATCGCCTGTCCGACACGCAGGCACAGGAAATCCTGCAGATGCGCCTGCAGCGCCTGACGGGCCTGGAGCAGGACAAGATCGTGGCCGAATACCGCGAGGTGATGGCCGAGATCGACGACCTGCTGGACATCCTGGCCAAGCCGGCCCGCGTGTCGGTGATCATCGGCGAGGAACTCACCGCGCTGAAGCAGGAGTTCGGCCAGACCAAGGCGGGCGCGCGCCGCAGCGAGATCGAGCACAACCCGCAGGACCTGGCCACCGAGGACCTGATCACGCCGCAGGACATGGTGGTGACGCTGTCCCACACCGGCTACATCAAGAGCCAGCCGCTGAACGAATACCGGGCGCAGAAGCGCGGCGGCCGCGGCAAGCAGGCCACGCAGACCAAGGAAGACGACTGGATCGACCAGCTCTTCATCGCCAACACGCACGATTACCTGCTGGCCTTCTCCAATCGCGGGCGGCTCTACTGGCTCAAGGTGTGGGAGGTGCCGGCCAGCTCACGCGGCTCGCGCGGCAAGCCGATCGTCAACATGTTCCCGCTGGCCGAGGGCGAGAAGATCAACGTGGTGCTGCCGCTGACGGGCGAATTCCGCAGCTTCCCTGCGGACCACTACGTGTTCATGGCGACTTCCATGGGCACGGTGAAGAAGACGGCGCTCAACGAATTCAGCAACCCGCGCAAGGCCGGCATCATCGCCGTCGACCTGGACGAGGGCGACTACCTGATCGGCGCCGCGCTCACCGACGGCAAGCACGACGTGATGCTGTTCTCCGACGGCGGCAAGGCGGTGCGCTTCGACGAGAACGACGTGCGCCCGATGGGCCGCAATGCCCGCGGCGTGCGCGGCATGATGCTCGATGAGAGCCAGAGCGTGATCGCCATGCTGGTCTCCGGCGCCGGTGCCGCGGAGGGTGAGGATTCGGAATCGGCCCGCACGAGCGTGCTGACCGCCACCGAGAACGGCTACGGCAAGCGCACCCCCATCGCCGAGTACACGCGCCACGGCCGCGGCACCAAGGGCATGATCGCCATCCAGCAGAGCGAGCGCAACGGCAAGGTCGTGGCCGCGACGCTGGTGCACACCGACGACGAGATCATGCTGATCACCGACCGCGGCGTGCTGGTGCGCACCCGGGTGAGCGAGATCCGCGAGCTGGGCCGCGCCACGCAGGGCGTGACGCTGATCAACCTGGACGAAGGCTCCAAGCTGAGCGGGCTGCAGCGGATCGTGGAGAACGATGCGGGCAACGGCGATGGCGATGACGTGACGGGGAAGTAGGTCGCGGTGAGCCGCGCCGGCGCGCGCCCCCCGGGGCGATGCGCGGGCGCGGTATCGGCATCGCCCTAGTGACGGCGTGTAACCTCCCGCTATAGTTGCCCTCTCCCATGCCCAAAACCCTGTCCGAGCTCCGCACCGGCATCGACCAGGTCGATCGCGAACTCCTGGCCCTGCTCAATCGCCGGGCCGCGCTGGCCAACGAGGTCGGCGAACTCAAGCGCCACGAAGGCTCGCCGGTGTTCCGCCCCGAGCGCGAGGCGCAGGTGATCAACGGCCTGCAGTCCGCCAACCCCGGCCCCCTGCGGGAAGACAACATCGCCCACATCTGGCGCGAGATCATGTCGGCCTGCCGTGCGCTGGAGGCGCCGCAGCGGGTGGCCTTCCTCGGCCCCACCGGCACTTTCAGCGAGCAGGCCTCGATCCAGTTCTTCGGCGCCAGCATCGAGAAGATCCCCTGCGTGAGCATCGACGAGGTGTTCCGCGCCACCGCCGCCGGCACGGCGGAATACGGCGTGGTGCCGGTGGAGAACTCCACCGAGGGCGTGATCGCCCGCTCGCTGGACCTGTTCCTCGCCACGCCGCTGCACATCGTGGGCGAGACCAGCCTGCTGGTGCGCCACAACCTGCTGCGCAAGGACAACCCTTCCCTCGACGGCATCCAGGTGGTGCTGGCGCACCCGCAGGCGCTGGCGCAGTGCCAGGGCTGGCTCAACACGCACCTGCCCGAGGCCGAGCGGCGCGCCGTCTCCTCCAACGCCGAAGGCGCGCGGCTGGCAGCAACGCATCCCAACTGGGCCGGCATCGCCAGCGAGCGGGCCGCCACCGAGTTCGGCCTGCACGTGGCCGCCCACGCGATCCAGGACGACGCCTTCAACCGCACCCGCTTCGCCGTGATCTGCCTGCCGCAGACGCTGGCCGCGCCGGAGGCCTCGGGCAAGGATTGCGTGAGCCTGATCGTCTCGGTGCCCAACCGGCCCGGCGCGGTGCACGACATGCTGGTGCCGCTGAAGAAGCACGGCGTGTCGATGACCCGCTTCGAATCCCGCCCCGCCCGCTCGGGCCAGTGGGAATACTTCTTCTACATCGACCTGCAGGGCCATCCGGCGCAGCCGAACGTGGCCGCGGCCCTGAAGGACCTGCAGGCCATCTGCGCCTTCTACAAGGTGCTGGGCACCTATCCCGTCGGCGAATAAGGACAACGAGAAGAACGCATGGCAGCGATGTTCGAGCAACTGGGGTTGATCGGCTGCGGGCTCATGGGCGGCTCCTTCGCCCTGGCCATGAAGCGCGCCGGCCTGGTCAAGCGCGTGGTGGGCTACAGCAAGTCCCCCTCCACCACCGAGCGGGCGCGCCAGATGGGCGTGATCGACGTCGAGGCGCCCTCGGCGCTGCTGGCCGTCTCCGGGGCAGACATCGTGCTGCTCGCGGTGCCGGTGGCCGCCACCGAGGCCACCTTCAAGGCGATCCGCCACCTGGTGACCTCCAGCATGCTGATCATGGACGTGGGCTCCACCAAGCGCGACGTGGTGGATGCCGCGCGCCGCACGCTGCGCGAGCACCTGGGCTCGTTCGTGCCGGCGCATCCGATCGCCGGCAAGGAGCTCGCGGGCGTGGACCATGCGGATGCCGACCTGTACACCGGCAAGCAGGTGATCCTGACGCCGATCGAGCGGACGCAGACGGCGCAACTCAAGCGCGCGCTGGCGGTGTGGGAGGCGCTGGGCTGCCACGTGCAGCAGATGGCGCCCGATTCGCACGACGCCGCCTTCGCAGCCGTGAGCCACCTGCCGCACCTGCTGGCCTTTGCCCTGATGCACGCGATCGAGAGCCAGCCGCAGGGCAAGGATTTCCTGGGCCTGGCCGGCCCGGGCTTTCGCGACTTCACGCGCATCGCGGCGAGCGACCCGAAGATCTGGCGCGACATCCTGCTGTCCAACCGCGTGGAGCTGGTGGAGCAGGCCAAGATGTTCCAGGGCAGCCTGATGAACATGCTGCACCTGGCCGAGACGGGCGACGGCGAGAAGCTGGAAGAGATGATCACCGCGGCGAGCCAGGCCCGCGCCCAGTGGCACATGGGCCGCAAGAAGTAGGCGCGCCGTGTTCACCACCGATTACCTGGACCTCGCCCCGCTGGAAGAGGCCGGCGGCACCGTCGTGCTGCCGGGCTCGAAGAGCATTTCGAACCGCGTGCTGCTGCTGGCGGCGTTGTCGGAAGGGACGACGGTCGTCCACGACCTGCTGGATTCGGACGACACGCGGGTGATGCTCAAGGCCTTGCGGGCCCTGGGCTGCGGGGTCTCTCAAACCGGCAGCACCGTCACGATCACCGGTCTTCCTCCTCCCCCCTTTGGGGGAAGGCAGGGAGGGGGGCGCTCCGCGCGCTCGATGCCATCCGGCCATTCATCGGCCGGCGAGCGCCCCCACCCCAACCCTCCCCCAGAGGGGGAGGGAGCAATACCGCTGTTCCTGGGCAATGCCGGCACCGCCATGCGGCCGCTCACCGCCGCCCTCGCCCTCCTCGGCGGCGACTTCGAGCTCTCCGGCGTCGCCCGCATGCACGAGCGCCCGATCGGCGACCTGGTCGACGCCCTGCGCCAGCTCGGTTGCCGCATAGCCTACCTGGGCAACGAGGGCTTCCCGCCGCTGCGCATCCACCCTGCCCCGGCCCTGAAGCTCGATGCGCCCATCCGCGTCCGCGGCGACGTCTCCAGCCAGTTCCTCACGGCGCTGCTGATGGCGCTGCCCCTCGTGGCCACGCGCGACATCGTGATCGAGGTCGTCGGCGAGCTGATCTCCAAGCCCTACATCGAGATCACGCTCAACATGCTGCAGCGCTTCGGCATCGCCGTCGCCCGCGAAGGCTGGCAGCGCTTCACCATTCCGGCCGGCAGCCGCTACCGGTCGCCGGGCGAGATCCACGTCGAGGCCGATGCCTCCTCGGCCAGCTACTTCGTGGCCCTGGGCGCCATCGCCGGCAGCAGGGACGCCGTGCGCATCGAAGGCGTGGGCGCCGATTCGATCCAGGGCGACATCCGCTTCGTCGAGGCCGCGCGGCAGATGGGCGCGGCCGTCACCAGCGGCCCCAACTGGCTCGAAGTGCGCCGCGGCGCCTGGCCGCTCAAGGCCGTGGACCTGGACTGCAACCACATCCCCGACGCCGCCATGACGCTGGCCGTGATGGCCCTGTACGCCGACGGGCCCACCACGCTGCGCAACATCGCCAGCTGGCGGGTGAAGGAAACGGACCGCCTCGCCGCCATGGCCACCGAGCTGCGCAAGCTCGGCGCCGAGGTGGAAGAAGGTGAGGACTTCCTCCAGGTGGCGCCGCCCGTGGCCTGGCAGGCGGCCGCGATCCGCACCTACGACGATCACCGCATGGCCATGTGCTTCGCGCTGGCCGCCTTCAACCGCGCCGGCGCGCACGTCCGCATCGAGGATCCGAAGTGCGTCGCCAAGACCTTCCCCGACTACTTCGAGGCGCTGTTCTCGGTGGCGCGCACCGCCACGCCGCACATCCCGGTGATCTGCGTCGACGGCCCCACGGCCTCGGGCAAGGGAACGCTCGCTTCCGAGCTGGCGCGGCGCCTGGGCTACCACTACCTCGATTCGGGCGCCCTGTACCGCATCACCGGGCTGGCCGCCGTGCGCGCCGGGCTGGCGCTGGACGTGGCCCACGAGCACACCATCGCGAAGATGGCCGAGACGCTGCCCATCGTGTTCGACGAAGGGCGCGTGCTGCTGGCCGGCGACGACGTGACGGACGACATCCGCACCGAGGAGGCCGGCATGAACGCCTCCAGGGTCTCGGCCCTGCCGGCCGTGCGCAGCGCCCTGGTGGCCCTGCAGCAGGGCTTCCGCAGGCTGCCCGGGCTGGTGGCCGACGGCCGCGACATGGGCACCGTGATCTTCCCGGACGCGACCATGAAGGTCTTCCTCACGGCCAGCGCCGGACAGCGCGCCGAGCGGCGCCATAAGCAATTGATTTCAAAAGGGATTCAAGCTAGAATCGCCGATCTTCGCGCGGACCTGGAGGCGCGCGACGCGCGCGACTCGAACCGCGCCGTCGCCCCCTTGAAGCCCGCGCAGGATGCCCTCCTGCTGGATAACTCGAGCCAGACGGTCGAAGAGTCCGTCGCCCAGGTTCTCCAGTGGTGGGAAGACAAGCAGCCCTTCGGCCCCCGCTGAACCGCTGCTCCAAGGCCCCCGACACTCCCTCCGCGCAGCAGCGCACCGGTGGCGGGGATCGACAACCCAACCCCGCGGGTTCACCCCCGCAAATTTCATGTCCGAATCTTTTGCCGAGTTGTTCCAGGAATCGTTGCAGCGCTCCGAGATGCGCGCGGGCGAAGTCATCACCGCCGAAGTGGTGCGCGTGGAGCACAACTTCGTCGTGGTGAATGCCGGCCTCAAGTCCGAGGCCTACATCCCGATCGACGAATTCAAGAACGACACGGGTGAAGTCGAAGTCCAGGAAGGCGATTTCGTCTCCGTGGCCATCGACGCCCTCGAAAACGGCTACGGCGACACCATCCTGTCGCGCGACAAGGCCAAGCGCCTCGCCTCCTGGATGAGCCTGGAGAAGGCGCTCGAGTCCGGCGAATTCGTCACCGGCACCACCACCGGCAAGGTCAAGGGCGGCCTCACCGTGCTCGTCAACGGCATCCGCGCCTTCCTGCCCGGCTCGCTGATCGACACGCGTCCCATCAAGGACCTGACGCCCTACGAGAACAAGACCCTCGAGTTCAAGGTCATCAAGCTGGATCGCAAGCGCAACAACGTGGTGCTGAG
>Ga0255338_1005272_pt1 | contig 12100 bp, 14 predicted proteins | sample MeOH1_35cm_T4_19_FD_203715 | JGI IMG/M metagenome (GOLD analysis project Ga0255338, IMG submission 203715) | Sandy soil microbial communities from University of British Columbia, Vancouver, Canada - MeOH1_35cm_T4_195 | ecosystem: Engineered > Artificial ecosystem > Sand microcosm > Unclassified ... | reverse complement strand
GCTGGGGCTCGGCAACGCTCCGGTGCAACTCGCGGCGGCGACGTCGACCCGCGATATTCTGACCACCCTCGGGCAGGGCCGGCCCCCGGCGCTGCTGGTCATCGATTCGATCCAGACAATGCATTCGGACCTGATCGAGGGCGCGCCCGGCACGGTCAGCCAGGTTCGCGCCTCGGCGCAGGAACTGATCCGCTTCGCCAAGGAGCGCGGGACGGCGGTGGTGCTGGTCGGTCACGTTACCAAGGACGGCAGCATCGCCGGCCCGCGCGTGCTTGAGCACATGGTCGATACCGTGCTCAGCTTCGAGGGGGAACGCAGCCATCAATATCGCATCCTCCGGGCGATCAAGAACCGTTTCGGCGGGACCGACGAGATCGGTGTGTTCGCGATGGTTGCCGAGGGGCTCACCGAGGTGTCGAACCCGAGCGCCTTGTTTCTTACCCAGCGCGACGAGGGGGTGACGGGGACGACGGTGTTTCCAGCATTGGAGGGCACGCGCCCGGTGCTGGTCGAAATCCAGGCGCTGGTGGTGCGCCTTGCCAGTGGCGCGACACCGCGTCGGGCGGTCGTCGGCTGGGATTCGGGCCGGCTTGCCATGGTGCTGGCGGTGCTGGAGGCGCGCTGCGGCCTCAGCTTCTCCTCCTCCGAAGTCTATCTCAATATCGCCGGCGGTTACCGCGTGCAGGATCCCGCGGCGGACCTCGCTGTCGCGGCCGCATTGATTTCGGCGCTGTCCGAACGGCCGGTGCCGATCGACGCAGTCGCCTTTGGCGAGATCGCGCTATCCGGGGAGATCAGGCCCGTTGCTCATGGCGCTTTGCGTCTTAAGGAAGCCGGCAAGCTTGGCTTCGAACGCGCGCTGGTGCCCGCCGCGGTCGCGAGCGAGAGAAGTGCGTTGAAACTTTCCGGCTTCCGCACGCTCGGCAGTTTCGTTGACCATATGTTGGGGCGCGGGTAGCGACTGTCAGGATCGTCGCCACATAGGCGACCAATGACAATCCCGTTCGTGCGAACGGGATCGAGACGGGTTTGCGCGCACCATGGGTCTGACTGCACTCGACATCCTCGTTCTGCTCGCGATCGGCGGCTCGGCCGTGCTCGGGCTCATGCGCGGTTTCGTGACTGAGATTCTGTCGCTGTTCGCCTGGGTCGCGATCGTGTTTGCGATCAAGCTGTTCCATACCCCGCTGACGCACCTGCTGTCGGGCTCGGTGGGTACGATCACCGGCGCGGCGGTGCTGGCTTTCGCGCTCATTGCAGGCGTTACCTATTTCGGCGGACGCGCAGTTGCCGGCGCGCTTGGTTCGCGCACTCGCGATTCGATCCTGGGGCCGGTAGACCGCGCACTCGGCTTCGGTTTCGGCGCGCTGAAGGGCCTGATCCTTGCCAGCCTCGCTTTCCTGCTCGTCGCGCTGATGACCGACACCATGAGCGGGGGTCCCACCCATCGGCCGGAATGGCTCACCACGGCCAGGACCTATCCCTTGCTCAACGCGACCAGCGCGAGCATCGCCGACTTCGTCGATCGTCGCCGCAAGGGGCAGCCGGTATTCGGGCCTGCCGGCAACGTCACCGAAGCGACCAATGCGAGCGAGGCACGCCGATGAACGCACCGCTCTACAACAGCGAGATCCTGCGCCTTGCCGCGACGATTCCGCATCATGAACGCCTGGCGGATCCGATGGGGACATCGGAGAAGCGTTCACCGATCTGTGGCAGTCGCGTGACCGTCGACGTGAATGTCGACGCAGACGGGCGGGTCAGCGAAGTCGGCCTGCTGGTGCGCGCGTGCGCGCTCGGGCAGGCGTCCTCTTCGCTGCTGGGTGCGAGCGTGATCGGCAAGTCGCCAGAGGAACTGGGCGCTGCCCGCGATGCGTTGACCGCCTGGCTGGCCGGAACGGGGCCGTTGCCCGATTGGCCGGGTTTCGCGCTGTTCACCCCGGCGCTGCCGCACACGGCACGGCACGCATCGATCCGCCTCGCATTCGAGGCGGCAGCCGAGGCAGCGGAAGCGGCGCGCCGGTGAGCGAGTCGCTGCTCTTCGATGCAGTGATGATGCTCGGCTTCGGGCTTGTCTTCGTCCTCATCTTCCGCCGCTTCGGGCTGGGTGCGACGCTCGGCTATCTCGTCGCCGGCGCCCTTGTAGGACCGCAGGGACTCGGGTTGGTCGGCGGGGCGGAGGCGAAGATCGGCGTGGCGGAACTCGGCATTACATTGCTGTTGTTCATCGTCGGGCTTGAGCTCAACCCGCAGCGGCTATGGCGGCTGAAGAAGGAAATCTTCGGGCTCGGTCTCATGCAGGTCGTGCTGTGCGGCATCGCGGTATCGGGTGTCGTCTGGGTCATCACCCAGTTCACACCTGCCGCTGCGCTGGCGCTTGGCCTGCCGCTCGCATTGTCCTCGACTGCGCAGGTCTTGCCGATGCTGCAATCGGCGGGTCGGCTGCGCACGCCGTTTGGCGAGCGCGCCTTTTCGATCCTGCTGTTTCAGGATCTGTCGATTGTCCCGCTGATCACCATCGTCACGGTCCTCTCACGCAACCCCGCCGACGCACAGGGGCCGCCCGGATGGCAATTATTCGCCTATACGGTGCTGGCGGTCGCCGGGCTGATCCTCGTGGGGCGCTACGCATTGCGCCCGCTGTTCCGGATCATCGGCAACCTGGGCGAACGCGAGATGTTCGTATTCGCTGGCCTGTTCACCGTCATCGCCGCCGCCGCGGTGATGGAGGCGCTGGGCCTGTCGACCGCGCTCGGCGCGTTCGTTGCCGGCGTGATGCTGGCGGACAGTCCCTATCGGCATGAGCTGGAGGCTGATGTCGAGCCGTTTCGCTCGATCCTGCTCGGCCTCTTCTTCCTTGCGGTCGGCATGATGCTGAACCTTCATGCCATCGCCGAACGGCCCTTCTTCGTAATCGGCATGGCGCTCGCGCTGATCGTTACCAAATTGGTGATCATCATGGGCATTGGCCTGCTCTTCAAGATGACATGGCGCGGCGCGCTCGCGCTCGGCCTGCTCCTCAGCCAAGGCGGCGAGTTCGGCTTCGTGCTGTTCGCCCAGGCCCAGAAGGCGATGCTGATCGAGCCGGAGGCGGCCAGCCTGTTCGGCGCGATCGTCACGCTCTCGATGGCCACCACGCCGTTCCTGATGCGCGCGACCCAGCGGATCCGCACGGAACCCGACAAGGACGGCGGAACACGCGAGGGACCCATGTCCGATGGGGCGAACGCGTTGATCGTTGGCTATGGGCGGTTCGGTCAGACGGTCGGTCAAATGCTGATCGCGCAAGGCATCCCGGTTACCCTGATCGATACCGATATCGAGATGATCGACGTCGCCGCCAATTTCGGCGCCAAGGTCTATTATGGCGACGGCACGCGGCTCGATCTGCTCCGTCAGGCCGGTGCGGGCGAGGCTGAACTGATCCTGTTCTGCATGGACGGCGACCAGATCACCGTCGAACTGGTCGAGGCGGTCCATGATGCCTTCCCCAAGGCGGCGATCTTCGTGCGGACCTTCGACCGGCGCGCCCTGATCAAGCTCAAGGGCGCCCCGGTTGCCGGGGCGGTGCGCGAGGTGCTCGAGTCGGCGGTAAGGATGGCGCGGCTGGCGATGGCGAGCCTCGGCGTCGATGAAGAGGAGATCGCGCGCACCGAGGATATGTATCGCGCTCGCGACAAGGAGCGGCTCAAGGCACAGGTGGAGGCGGGCGACATCCGCGCCGCCGTGGACCGCATGATAACCCAGCCGGTCCGCGGCGAGAATGCCCCGTGAAGAACCGGTCCCTTCGCGCACGCGTCGGGTTCGCTCTTGCGGGTTGGAAAGCTGCATGGACGCGCGAGAGCAGTTTCCGGACCCAGGTCTGGTGTGCGCTTGCGGCACTGGCCGGGCTCGCAGTCATGAAGCCGCCACCCTATTGGTGGGCGCTGGTTGTCGTGACCTGCGCACTGGTGCTGGCGCTGGAACTGATCAATTCCGCACTCGAGGGGCTGATCGACCTGCTCCATCCCGCGATCCACCCCGAGATCAAGGTGATCAAGGATATGCTCGCCGGTGCCGTGCTCATGATCAGCTGCGCGGCGGTGATTATCGTGCTCATTATGGCGCTCGCCTATGTCCTGGCATCGCTGCATGCGCTGGAAACATGAGGAGCCCTCAATGAACTGGATCATGATCTGCGCAGCCCTGTCGGGGGCGCTTGCCGTTGCCGCCGGGGCATTCGGCGCGCACGGCGCGAGCGGTGCCGCGGCCGAATGGCTGAAGACCGGCGCGCATTATCAGCTGATTCATGCGGTTGCTGCGCTGGTAGCGCTGAAGCTTGAGGTGAAAGGACCCGCGTCGCTCTTCCTGCTTGGCGGAGCAATCTTCGCCGGAACGCTCTATCTCATGGCGTTGGGGCTGCCGAAATGGCTCGGCGCGATCACACCGGTCGGCGGCGCGCTGCTGATCGCCGGATGGTTGTGGTTCGCCTGGGCCGGCACCGGGCGCCCCTGAGCGCCGTTCACCCGCCTGACGCCATGCTATCGATTCTTGTCGAGGAAGGCTGCTACGGAAGCCAGGTCGACCGTCTTGTCGAGAAAGGTCCGGCCGATCCCACGCGCCAGCAGGAAGGGGAGGGTGCCGGCATCCATCTTCTTGTCATGCAGCATATGGTCGACGAGTGTCGCGCCATCGGCGTCGATTCGGGCCGCAGCCACACCGTCCGGAAGGCCTACGGAGCGGAGGTGTGCTGCAACGCGCTCGGCATCCTGCCCCGAGGCGAGGCCCTGCGTCGCCGAATAGGCGAACGCCAGCGCCATGCCAGCGGCAACTGCCTCGCCGTGCAGCAGTCGATCGGAAAACCCGGCCTCGGCCTCCAACGCGTGGCCGAACGTATGCCCGAGATTGAGCAGCGCGCGCATGCCCGTAGTTTCGCGCTCGTCGGCCGCGACGATCCGCGCCTTGGCGGAAACCGAGTGCGCAATGGCATAGTCGCGGGCAGCCGGATCGCCGGCGAGCAAGGCTGCGGCGTTCGCCTCGCACCACTGGAAAAATGCGAAATCGTCGATCAGGCCGTATTTGACCACTTCCGCATAACCGGCGCGCACCTGGCGTAGCGGCAGCGTATCGAGCACCTGCGGATCGATCAGCACCAGCGCGGGTTGGTGAAAGGCCCCGATCAGGTTCTTGCCGGCGCGCGAATTGATCGCGGTCTTTCCCCCGACCGACGAATCGACCTGTGCGAGCAGGGTCGTGGGGATCTGCACGAAGCCGCAGCCGCGCTTTAGGATCGCCGTCGCAAAGCCGACAAGGTCGCCGATCACGCCGCCGCCGAGCGCGATGACATGGTCGCCACGTTCGATTCCCAGATCGAGCAACCGGTCGGTCAGCTGCTCGAGCGTCGCCCAGCTTTTCGATCCTTCGCCCGGCGCGAGTATGATGGCCTCGCTCGTCACATTGGTGGCCGCCAGTGAGGCCTGCAGAGTCGCGAGATGCGGCAGGACATTCGCATCCGTGACGATCGCCATGGTGCGGCCCCGCGCCAGTGGTGCGAGCCGTTCGCCCGCCCGCGCCAGAAGCCCCGCCTCGATCACCACCTCGTAGCTGCGCGCGCCGAGGGACACGGTGATGCTGGTCATTGCTCCAGGGCTTTCAGTATCGCGTTCACGGTGGTCTCGTGCGGCGCGTGGTGGCTGGGAACGCGAATCGGCGCCAGCGCGTAGATCGGATTGCGCACTTTCGCCAGTTCGTCGAGCACTACCCGGGGGTCCTTGCCGCGCAACAGGGGGCGCGTGTCGCGCCGCCCCACGCGATCCGCAAGAACGGCGGGGTTGGCATCCAGCCAGATCGCCAGCGCCTGCTCAAGGATCAGCGCCCGCGTCTCGCTGTTGATGAAGGCGCCGCCGCCCGTCGCGATCACCTTGGGCACGCCGTCGATAAGCCGGGCGATGACACGGCGTTCGCCGTCGCGGAAATGCGCCTCGCCGAATCGCTCGAAAATATCCGGGATCGACATGCCGGCCGCGGCCTCGATCTCCGAATCGGCATCGACAAACGGCAGATGCATCCGCGTGGCGAGGCGGCGGCCGACGGTCGACTTGCCGGCGCCCATCAGGCCGACGAGTACGATCGGCGGGCCGGTCCAGTCCGGTTTGGGGGTGTGTCTTTGCAACATGGAAACGGGGGCTATACAGCGAGCCCGCGTGTCGGGCAAAAGGCGCGCGCAGCCGATTTTCCCAAGCTTGCACAAGGTTTGCTCATGTCCCGTTCGCTTATTGCGCTCATCGTCATCCTGATCGTGGTGATCGGGGGGCTGTTCGTCCTTTCCGGACGGGCGCACGAGAAGCCGCTTACCCGTGTCGAGAAGGTTGTCCCGCTTGCGAATCTCTCGAACTAGCGTCGCGCTCGGCGCGGTCGCCGCGGTCATTGTCGCAGCGGGGCTACCCGCGCTCGGGCAGGACAAGCCGGAATCTCTCCTCCCGCCCGGCTTTGCCGATCCCGTGGCGACTCCAACGCCCGCGCCGACGGCTGCCCGAGCCACATCCCCGGGCCCTGCGGCGACCAGTCCCGCGCCGCAGCCGGACGGCAGCCTGCCGACGCCGGTCGCGTCGGCGACGCCCGAGGCGCCGGTTCCGGTCGATCCGGCTGTGCTCGCGCGCTACGACATGCCTGATTACGCGCGCCGTTCGCTTGCATCGGTCGGTCCGGTCGTGCCCGCCGGCGGTGGCCTGTCGCCGCGGGCGTTCGGTAATGCCAACGGGCTCTATCTCGAATCGCTGATGCGGCGTCTCGATACGCCGATCGCCTCGCGCTGGCTCTCGATCGCGCTCCGCCGCGCCCTGGTATCGCGCCTGGATACGCCACCTGGCGTGAACGGCGCCGATTTCGCGGCCGAACGCGCCTGGCTGCTGCTGCGCATGGGCGAATCGGTCGCGGCGCGGGGCGTGGTGCAAAGCGTCGATTCGGACAACTACACGCCCAAGCTCTACGAGATCGCGATGCAGGCCGCGCTGGCGACCGGGGATCCGGCGGCGTTGTGTGCCGTTGCCGATGGCGGCGCCGATCTGCGCCGCGAGCGTGGCTGGGTGCTGGCGCGGGCGATGTGCGCCGGGCTCGCCGGGCAGCCGGGCAAGGCGCAGCCGATGATCGCGTCGGCGCGCAAGTCCGGACTCGCAAGTGGTATCGACCTGCTGCTGGCGCAGAAGGTTGCCGGCACGGGCGCGAGCGGCCGGCAGGCGGTGACGATCGAATGGGATGGCGTGGACCGGCTGACCGCCTGGCGCTATGGCTTGGCCACCGCCACCGGCGTCGAGATTCCCGAGCCGCTGTTCTCCACCGTCTCGTCCAACGTCCAGTCTTGGCGCGCGCAATCGCCTATGCTGGCCGCACGGGTGCGTGCTGGCCCGGCCGAGCAGGCTGCGGTGCGCGGCGTCTTCTCCAGCGCGGCGCTGGTCGACCTCTATGGCGCCATCGACGGCGAGGACGATCAGTCGCTGGCGGAGAGCGGTGTCGCCCGCGACTTGCGTTCGGCCTATGCCGCTGCCGATCTGCAGGCGCGGCTCGAGGCGCTGAAGCAACTCTGGGACGAACCCAAGACTGCCGATGCGCGGTTCGGACGGCTGGTCCTGACCGCGCGCGCGGCTGCGCGCATTCCGACAGATACCGAGAATGCCGACATGGATCGCCTCGTTGCATCCATGCTTACTGCCGGGCTTGATCGCGCTGCGATGCGCTGGCAGGCGCGGGTCGCCACCGGTGGAGACGCCTGGGCCATGCTCGCGCTCGCTGATCCGGCACCGGTCTCGCTGTCCTGGTCCGACGTGAATCGCTACAAGGGTTCTGGCGATGCCGACCTGAAGCGGCGGATGTTCTTTGCCGGCATGGCCGGGCTCGGCCGCATGTCGCAAGCCGATATCGAGCGGGGTGCCCAATCGCTCGACGTCGCGATCGGCACCAGCAACGCCTGGACCCGAGCGATCGTCGCTGCGGCGATGCACCGCCAGCCCGCCACGGTGCTGCTGCTCGCTGGAGTCGGCATGCAGACGAAGCTGTGGCGCGGAGTCTCGCCCGAAGCGCTGTTCCAGATCGTTACGGCGCTGCGTGCCGTCGGCCTGGAGTCCGAGGCGCGGATGATCGCCGCCGAGGCGCTCGCCCGGCTTTGACGATCGTCGCGACCCCGGGCAGCGATCGCGCGCTGATCGAGCGCTTCCTGGAAATGATGGCGGCGGAGGCCGGCGCTGCGCCGAACACGCTCGCCGCCTATCGCAGCGATCTTGCGCTGGCCTCAGGCTTTCTTGCCGGCAGGCTCGCCGCCGCATCTCCCGACGACCTTGCCCGGCTGGGCGCGCACTGGCTGGAGCTGTCGCGCTCCAGCGTGGCGCGCAAATCGGCTGCGCTCCGGCGCTTCTTTGCGTTCCTCGCGGACGAGGGCCACCGCGCCGATGATCCCGGTGCGGCCTTGCCCCGCCCGGGCGCGCGGCGGCCGCTGCCCAAGGTGCTCGGACACGGCGATGTCGACCGGCTGTTCGCCGCGATCGCGGCGCGGATCGCGCGCGATCCGCCCGACCCCAACGACCTGCGGCTCTCCGCGCTGGTCGAACTGCTCTACGGATCTGGCCTGCGCGCGACCGAACTGGTGTCGCTCCCGCGCAACGCCATCGCGCCCGATCGCCCCTATCTGATCCTGCGCGGGAAGGGCGGCCGGGAGCGGCTTGTGCCGATCTCCGATCGTGCCCGCGCCGCCGTCGCGGCGTGGCGCGCCCATGTCGCGGCCGATCGGTTGTGGCTGTTCCCTTCGGGCAAGGCGCACCTATCGCGCGTGCGCCTACACCAACTGATCAAGGGCCTGGCCGAGGAGGCGGGCATTCCGCCCGAGCGGATCAGCCCGCACGTCCTGCGCCACGCCTTTGCGACCCATCTGCTCGAAGGCGGGGCAGATCTGCGCGCGCTCCAGTCGATGCTTGGCCATGCCGATATCGCGACGACGGAGATCTATACGCATGTCGATGCGAGCCGGCTCGTGGAACTGGTGAACACCCGTCATCCGCTCACCGATTCCAAGCATCGCGTTGACGGGAAGCGGCGCGGGGCCTAACCGACGCGTCCTTATGGCAAGCTTCCTCGATTTCGAGAAACCGATCGCCGAGCTTCAGGGCCGGATCGACCAACTTCGCGAGACCGCGGCCGATGGCACGGTCGATATCGATTCGGAGGTCGGCCGGCTTCAGGCCAAGTCCGACAAGCTGTTGCGGGATACCTATGCCAGGCTCACGCCGTGGCAGAAGACCCAGGTCGCGCGCCACGGCGAGCGCCCGCATTTCAAGGATTACGTCGCCGGGCTGTTCGACGAGTTCATGCCGCTCGCGGGGGATCGCGCATTCGGCGACGACCAGGCCATCCTGGGTGGCTTCGCGCGCTTCCGTGGCCGCCGGATCCTGGTGATCGGCCACGAGAAGGGCGACGATACAGCGAGCCGTCTCCGACACAATTTCGGCATGGGCAAGCCGGAGGGCTATCGCAAGGCGATCCGCCTGATGCATCTCGCCGACCGGTTTGGCCTTCCCGTGCTGACGTTGGTCGACACCTCGGGCGCCTTTCCCGGCGTCCAGGCGGAAGAGCGCGGCCAGGCGGAGGCGATCGCGCGTTCGACCGAGGCGTGCCTTGGGCTTGGCATACCGCTGATCTCGGCGGTGGTGGGCGAGGGTGGCTCGGGCGGGGCGATCGCGCTCGCCGCAGGCAACAAGGTCCTGATGTTCGAGCACGCCGTCTATTCGGTAATCTCGCCCGAGGGTTGTGCGTCGATCCTGTGGCGGACGTCGGACAAGGCAGCGGACGCCGCCGAGGCAATGAAGGTGACGGCGCAGGATCTCCATGGACTGGGCGTCATCGACACGATCGTGGCGGAGCCGCTGGGCGGCGCGCATCGCGACCCGGCCACAGCTATTGCGAACCTGGGAGATGCGATCGACGGCGCGCTCGGTGAGCTGGGCAATCAGGGCGCCGATCAGTTGCGCCGTGGCCGTCGCGAGAAGTTCCTGGCGATCGGCCGCCTCTGATCAGCGGGAAAGCGGCACCGGCGGCCCGAAGACCGCCGGTGCGTCACGTCACGTGGCCTTCATGTTCGACGTTACGTTGGTGAAGGTGGTGGTCAGCTGATTGCCGAGACCCTGCATCGCCGCGATTGCGGCGACCGCGATGAGCGCGGCGATCAGGCCGTACTCGATTGCGGTGGCGCCCTTCTTGTTCCGAATAACCCTGCGCAAGGCGTTCATCTGTCTTCTCCCGGCGCGCGCCGGGGAGAGATCGCCACCCCCCGCTCGCGAGCAAGGGCATTGTTGCGACATCGCAATAACCAGTGGTTAAATTTCGTGGTAAGAGCCTGTAAACTAATCCATTATGGATCGGTCTCCGATACGAAAAGGGCGGCGGAACCGTAGGTTCCACCGCCCCGAATTCGTCAGTCGTGGAAGGCTTAGGTAGCCTTCATGTTCGACGTGACGTTCGTGAAGGTCGTCTTGAGCTGGTTGCCAAGGCCCTGCATCGCCGCGATCGCGGCGACGGCGATGAGCGCGGCGATCAGGCCGTACTCAATGGCGGTCGCGCCCTTGCTGTTCTTGATGAACTTGCGGATGGTCTGCATGATTCCGGTCTCCAATGGTTCTAAAGCTTCAGTACCCGGCCGAGCCGGCGGACCGGATCAGCAACCACTGGTCTAGGTGCGCTAGGTTGAGAAAAGTTTAAGCCGAAACGAACATTCTTGCAGGGAACCGATTACCCGCCCGCGCGTGCGGTCTCGATTTTCGTCTGCACGTTGTTCCACATGCCGGTGGTCGTGTTGGCCAGCTCGATGAAGGAAGCGACCATGGTGATCACCACCAGCGCGGCGATCAGGCCATATTCGATCGCGGTCCCGCCCGCGCGATCCTTTGCCAGCTTTCGGATCAACGCGATCAGCATATAGGGTTGTTCCCCGGCCCCCTGAATATTCCCGAGAGATAAATCGGGAGAGTTAATGAATGGAGAACATGGTGGAAGGTGCCGGTCCTGCAACGCTTTTTCCGGTCGTCGCGGTCGCGCTCGTCGACGCCGAGGGACGGGTGCTCGTCCAGCGTCGGCCGCCCGGCAAGGCGATGGCCGGCCTGTGGGAATTCCCCGGCGGCAAGATCGAACCGGAGGAGTCGCCCGAAGCTGCGCTGGTGCGCGAGCTGGAGGAGGAACTGGGGATTGGGGTGGCGCCGGGCGACCTGGTGCCCGCCGCCTTTGCCAGCGCGCCGCTGGCGGGCCGGCACCTGCTGCTCCTGCTCTATCTCTGCCGCGGCTGGGCCGGCACGCCACACCCGCTCCATGCCGAGGAATTGCTCTGGTGCCCGCCGGCGGCGCTCCGCGGTCTTGCCATGCCACCGGCCGACCTGCCGCTGGTCGGAGCGCTCGAGGCGCTGATCTGACCCAGCCTGCCGGGGTGCCTTGCGGCGCCGGCCCGTGCCTCGGGGGCGATACCGTGTTATGCCCCGCCCGGGGAGCAGGCTGAACCGGGGGGACGGCAGATGGCGCGCACGCCGACGCTGAAATATCTGCGTACCAAGGGCGGCCTGATCCTGCCCGGCCTGATCGTGCTGGCGCTCATGCTGCTGCTGCAGACGATCGGCGTGCCGGCGATCGATCGCATCGGCTCGCTCCTGTTCGACAGCTACCAGCGCGCCAAGCCCCGCGTCTATCAGGACGCCGGTGTCAGGATCGTCGACATCGACGACGAGACGCTGCGCCGGCTCGGCCAATGGCCGTGGCCGCGCACCGATATCGCCGAGCTCACCAGGCGCCTCACGGACGCGGGCGCGGCAGCGATCGCCTTCGACATCGTCTTTTCGGAGCCGGACCGGACCTCGCCGTCGCGCCTTGCGGAGCGGCTGCGCCGCGAGGGCGGTGCGAAGGACATACTTGCCGCGCTCGGCAGGCTGCCCGATAATGATGCCAGGCTGGCGGAGACGTTCGGGAATTCGAACGTCACGCTCGCCTATTTTCTCAGCGAGGACGGGAAGGGCGGCCAGGTCGAGCCCAAGATCGGCTTCGGGATCGCCGGCGCGCCACCGAAGACCGGCCGGGCGACCTATAGTGGCGCAATCCA
>Ga0255338_1005271_pt1 | contig 12101 bp, 14 predicted proteins | sample MeOH1_35cm_T4_19_FD_203715 | JGI IMG/M metagenome (GOLD analysis project Ga0255338, IMG submission 203715) | Sandy soil microbial communities from University of British Columbia, Vancouver, Canada - MeOH1_35cm_T4_195 | ecosystem: Engineered > Artificial ecosystem > Sand microcosm > Unclassified ... | reverse complement strand
CATTGTCAAATAGTGGCAGCAGGAGAAAATCACTTTGTTAAAGAAGTAAGACCGAAATACTAAAAAATTAGGAGGTTTGGGCCAAGTGAAGGTACTGATTGTTACAAGCAGTCCGAACAAAGATGGGCTGACTGCGGCTTGTGGAGAACAGGCCAGACTGGGAGCAGTTGAGTCCGGGGTGGAAGCGAGTGTTGTCAGCCTAAATGAATTGAATGTCGGAAAGTGCCAAGCCTGTAAAAACGGTTGGGGTTCCTGTCTTGAAAAGAACATCTGTCAAATCAATGACGACTTTCAGAATATGCATGCTGCATTGAAAGACGCAGGTGCTGTTATTATAGTGACTCCTGTTTACTGGGGGGATATGAGCGAGAGCGCCAAAGCATTTCTTGACAGGGTCAGAAGATGCGAAGGGCTGAAAAAGGAGAATCAATTTCTTAAGGGTAAGCCCGTGATCTGTGTAGCTGCTGCCGGGGGGACGGGAAACGGGATTATCTCGTGCCTGGGCACTATGGAAAGGTTCGTTGACCATGTTAAAGGGACAAAGTACGACTTCATTGGTGTCACCAGGAAAAATACAGCCTACAAGTTGGAAACAATTTACGCAGCCGCAAAATCGATGGGCTGTTCCTTGACTTAAGGGATATCCCATGTTAGCTATTTACTTAAGCGATGGAGGAGGTCCTCTTGAAGAAAGTTCTGACCATAGCGGGTTCTGACAGCTCCGGTGGAGCCGGGATCCAGGCTGATCTAAAAACCTTTTCTGCCCACGGAGTATTTGGGATGAGTGTAATCACTGCTGTTACAGCTCAAAATACCCAGGGAGTCCTGGCTGTACAGGACATCGATCCGGAGATTATTGCCAAACAAATCGAGGCTGTATTTGATGATATCGAAGTAGATGCAGTGAAAATTGGCATGGTTTCACAAATCAATACTATAGAGGTTGTTGCAGAGGGACTTAGAAAATATGCGCCCGCACACATCGTAGTAGATCCGGTGATGGTGTCCAAAAGCGGCTTTCATCTGTTAAACCCCGAAGCGGAAATTAGCCTGATCAAGGAGCTTTTGCCTTTGGCCTCAGTTGTTACACCAAACCTTCCAGAGGCAGAGGTGATCACCAATATGTCCATTACTACCTTGGAACAGATGGAGGAAGCGGCCAAAGTCATCTTCCAGCTGGGGGCAGGAAATGTTCTGATTAAAGGTGGGCACCTGCAGGGTAGTTCTACCGACATCCTGTATGACGGCAGGGAATTTGTATACTTGAGAGCTGCGAGAATTCACACTAAGAACACTCACGGTACCGGTTGCACCCTGTCCTCCGCTATTGCGGCAAACCTGGCTCAGGGTTTTGAGATTGTGGAGGCGGTAACCCGGGCCAAGGAATATACTAGTACGGCCATTAGACATTCTCTCTCTATAGGCAAGGGTGTAGGACCTACCCATCACTTTTTCTCACTTTACGAAAAGGCGGGATTGATCCAGTGAACAGCATTTCTCAATTCGGCTGTGCCTGAGGTTAATTCTTGTGGGAGAAGTTGTTCCCAAAGTACATGTAATATAAGAGACCCACTGACAATTGTGGTCGGTGGGTCTCTTGTTATTGTAACACCCGTTACAATATGCTAATATGGTTGTAACAGATATTACAAAGGAGAGTTTGTGTGGAAAAAAGAAAATGGCTGGTGATAAATTATAATCTTCCCACGGAACCTTCACGATATAGAGTGGCCATATGGAGGGGACTCAAAAAGTTAGGAGCTGTAAACGTGCAGCAATCAATGTGGGTATTACCTCACATTGGAGAAAATTACTCTGTTTTACAGAAGATTTCCCATGATATTGAAGTCAATAATGGTGAGTGTCTATTAATGCAAAGTGTGTTCTTTGATGAGAAACATGAAGAAAGAGTTATCACACTGTTCAACAATATAAGGGATGAAGAGTATAAGGAATTCATTAGCGAAAGTGGCAAATACCTCAAGGAGCTCGAAAAAGAAATTTCAAGAGAAAAGTTCACTTTTGCTGAGCTTGAGGAGGAAGAGGAAGAGCTTAACAAGCTCTTGTCCTGGTATAACAAAATTGAAGCCAGGGATACCTTCCATTGTTCTTTTGGAAAAGATGCGCAAGAAATACTTAAGCAGATTAAGATTGCCTTTGAAGCCTATAGCGAGTTAGTGTATAAACATTGTGCTTCAGAAGATGGGATGAGGAATTAAAGATGAGTGAAGAAATTAAGCTGAAAAATAAGATTCTTGGCATTGAACGCAATATTTTCTTCGTTGGAATCACCAGTTTCTTAACCGACACTACCACAAAAATGATATATGCGGTTATGCCTTTATTCTTAATGACACTAGGGGCATCGAAAACGGAGCTTTCGTTGATTGAGGGAATTGCAGAAAGTACTGCATCCGTTCTAAAAGCTTTATCCGGCTGGTGGAGTGATAAGATTGGAAAGAACAAACCATTTATGATCGTCGGCTACGCATTTACCGCAATCCTGTCTCCATTGTTTGCGTTTGTAACTTCACCACTTCAGGTTCTGATGATTAGATTTAGCGAACGAGTCGGTAAAGGGATACGAACCGCTCCAAGGGATAGCCTGGTTGCAGGTTCATCCGAACCGGATACAAAGGGCAGGAGTTTCGGCTTCCATAAAGCTATGGATAACAGCGGAGCCATAGTAGGACCACTGCTGGCATTTGGGATCTTAGGGCTTTTTCCTGGGGATTATCGCAGGGTATTTTTAATTGCTGCAATCCCTGCTTTATTAGGAGTATTTTCTATAATCCATTTTGTCAAGGAAGCAAAAAACGATAAGCAGGAACGGCTGGGCAAAATCTCGTTAAAAGACTTCTCCAAAAAATATTATTTTCTGCTTTTAATAATTTTTATATTCACCTTGGGCAATTCAACAGATGCCTTACTCTTAGTTAAGGCTAATGACATAGGTATAGTCGCCGCTTTTATTCCCATTATCTATCTTATTTTTAATTCCGTATCAGTGTTGTTTGCCGTTCCCGCAGGGGTTTTATCGGACAAAATAGGGAGGGAGCGCCTTATAATCTTTGGATATTTGTTGTACTCCTTGATATATTTCGGCTTTGGCAGGACAAATAGTAAAGTTGTGATGATTATGCTGTTTGCTCTGTATGGACTGTACAGTGCAGCTACAGATGGGATCCAGAAGGCTTTGGTTTCTGATCTTATTGACAGGGATAAAAGGGGTACCGGTTTAGGAATATACAATTCTATTGTGGGAATAACACTTCTTCCTGCCAGTGTCATTGCGGGACTGCTTTACGATAATATAAATAACAGCGCACCATTTTACTATGGGTCAATTATGGCCCTGGCAGCGGCTGTACTCATGCTGATTTTTTATCGAAAAGGCCTGAGGACAGTTGGAAAAATTGAAGGTGCTTAATGTCTTCCTAGCACTAAATTGAAAGTATTTCGTTGCTGGAAACAAATATAAAGGAAAAAAGCTGCTGATTAGCGAAATTACCAACGGTTTGAAGTTGCGCTTTGTGCATTTGTTCCGAAGGCAGCGCGAAGCGCATTGGTTTCGGGTATAATTAGGAGGGAAACCTTACATTCTTGCAGCATTGAGGGGATGAAAAATTAATGGGACCAATTGACCAAGCGGTAGTGCAAACCGTGCTTGACCGTTTTAGCGAGCGTGAGGTGTATCTTCATCTGGAAACTACCAATGGGGCATATGCCGCTCATATGGAGAGCAGGATGGTGGTTGGAGCGTATATTCGCAATGGAAAGATCTCATATTCCCGCGGGGTGATCATGGGTGAAGGGCCGTATCGGGTTGGACTGAAGCTTGACCTCGGCTGGGTTTATGCAGAAGGTTTGACTGATGTTGAAGTGGACCAGGAGGACCGTTTGCTCCTGGCCGGACATGATGAACAGGGTAGGCTGGCTGTAGCGCTGGAATTGAGCGCGACACCGTTTGAAGTGTAGCGGAAACCTACTGATTTACGGGGAGGGCGAATCTTGGAAAGGCATGTTCTTGCAGTGTTTCCCCATCCGGACGATGAGACGTTTGGCTGTGGCGGAACCCTGGCGTTATATACTCAAGCCGGTGTGCCTGTTACCTATGTATGTGGAACACTGGGGCAGATGGGGCGCAATATGGGCAAACCGTTTTTTGCTACCAGGGAGTCCCTGCCGCATGTACGGGAGGCGGAGTTGGATAAAGCCTGCAATGCTCTAGGGGTTCAGCGGGTAATTAAACTTGGCTTACGCGATAAAACCATTGAATTTGAAGACCCGGAAGAGGTGATAGGGAAACTCCTGGAGATCTTGCAGGAAGTGCGCCCATCCTTGTTGATAACTCATTATCCTGGCTATGCGGTGCACCCCGATCATAATGCCTTGGGGGATCTTACTATTCGTGCGGTAGCGCGTATCCCAGAGTCGGAAAGACCAAAGGTTTATGTTCAGGGCTTTGCCCAGGGCAGTGAGGAAGTACTTGGTGATCCGGAGATTATCAATGATATTTCCCCAGTGGCTGAACTGAAGCTCGCTGCGATTCAGGCGCATGGGTCCCAGTCTCAGGTTATGTTCACCCGTAATGCTGCCGGGAAGCTTTTAAGGCAAGGAGTATCAGAGGAAATGAGCAATCAATTTCTGAAGTATGAGAGATTCTGGATTTACAGGTTTGTCTAAGCTAGGGGGACGGAGCGTTGATTTTGAGAACTTTAGATGAATTTCCTATTCAAGTTAAGCTTCCGGTTGTCTGGGGAGAGCTAGACGCATTAAACCATGTCAATAATATTTGGTATTTCCGCTATATCGAAACTGCCCGGGTGAAGTATTTTGATGAAACAGGCCTTACTGAGGATATTTATCGTTCCGGTATCGGTCCGGTAGTAATGGAAGCCAAGTGCAGTTTCTACCAGCCATTGCTCTATCCGGACAACATTGTGTCAGCTGCACGGATAAAATCTATTGGCAACACCAGCTTTGTGATGGAACATCTGATCGTTAGTGAAAAGCTCGGGGTTGTTGCCGGTGGAGAATGTGTAGTGGTGTTGTTTAACTCCAATACTAAGCAAAAAGCTGCGATTTCTGAGCAGCTAAAGACCGCGATCAACAAGCTGGAGGGAGATCGCAGCTGGGACTAAAAAATTAAGCTTCAAACTGCCACTCCTGTTTGAGCAGCAGGTATAAAGCATAGAGGGTATTCTCGATTTGTTCCAAAGGTTGGTTAGCTGTTTCCTGACCTAACAGAGGGTAGAAAACTTCGGCAACCTGCAGAGTCATTTTCTTTCTATCAGCCTCCAGTAATGAGGGAGTGCGCTTGATATACGTATCGAGCAGGGTCCACTCGCGACCGGTAAATTTCCTGAGCGTCCAGTCGTCCAGTTCCAGTTTAAGCGGATTGGCAATGAGTTTTCTTTCCATCTCCTGTTCCAGGGGATTTTTTTTCTTGCTGCGTTTAGGTTTTCTTTGATAGACCACCAGGGTTCCTGCTGCCAGATCTCCCATACGTTTGTGTCTGGGATGAAGAAAGATAAGCAGGATGCCCAGGAGAAAGAGGGAAGGCAGAAAGTCAATGATCCGCAGCAGATTTCTCACTGCGGCTCCCAGAAAGGTGAGGGGCTGGCCGTTGTCCTGAATAACTCGCAGCCCAACCAGGCGCTTCCCAGGAGTACGTCCGGCCATAAAGAATTCAAACAGAATAAAGTAACCCCAGATCAGGATGAACAGGATCAGAAGCAGCAGGGCTCGGACAAGGTCCGTCTTCAGGTCGCGGAAGAAAGCGGAGAGGAAGATCACTCCGAAAGAGAGGGCGAAGCTGCAAACTGACAAAATCAGCCAATCAAGCAGCTGGGCGGTGGCACGGCTTCCGAGTCCTGCCAGTTGATGCTTGAGGGAAACCTGTTCCGGGGTGGTGATCTGGAACTGACCAAGACTCATGCAGAACGCTCCTTTCCAGCTGGGCTGGATTTTAAGTTAAATTGCCAGTAATAGCGTGGAAAACGTTTCCAGTATGGTATACTAACTCTGGAAGATTAGGGGTGGGTGAAGTACATGGATCTGAAGACTTTTATTCAAAAACATCGCCGTGACTGGGAGCTCCTGGAACAGGCCTGTAAGGAAATGTCGAAGGGCAGAGGCTCTTTGACCACGGAGGGAGTGGAACGTTTTCAGAGGCTGTATCGCACTGCGGTGAATCAACTCTCCTTTAGCCAAACCTATTTTCCCGAGGCGGAGGTGACACAGTACCTCAATCAACTTGTCACTAATGCTCATGATCTGCTCTACCGCGATCAGGCGGTGACAAGCTTGTTTCAACTCAAGTGCTTCTTTGGCAAAACCTTTGTCCGATTATTGCTTGAACAACGCCGCTTTGTCTTGGTGGCCTTTCTGTTATTCCTGATCGGAGCGGCAGGAAGTTTTCTTGCAGTACTCGACGATCCGCTGCATCTATATTCGGTTTTGCCTTCACAGATTGCGTCCCATGTGGACCCCGATAAATTAGGACAGGGAAACGAAGGTCTTGATTCTGCCACCATATCCGCTCAAATCATGACCAATAACTTTCAGGTAGGGATTCTCGCTTTTGCGGGGGGGATCACCCTGGGGGCTTTAACTATATACTTACTCGTTTATAATGGTATGATGCTTGGGAGCTTGGCGGCTCTGTTCTGGCAGAGCGGTAAGTTCTATGATTTCTGGGCTTACATAGTGCCACACGGTATGATAGAGTTGACCGCAATTTTTATCGCGGGCGGTTCAGGCTTGTTAATGGGCTATCGCCTGCTGGTGCCTGGAAGTTTTCCCCGGGCCTATCATCTGAAGGTGCAGGCCCTGCGTTCCGTGCAGCTGCTGTTGGGTACAATTCCGCTGTTTGTCATTGCCGGCACGATTGAGGGCTTCATCACTCCGACTGCAATTTCGCCTGAGGCTAAATATGCGGTTGCCGTGTTGACGGTACTTGCCCTTGTTTTATATGTCTGGCTGGGGGGAAGAAGGGGTAAAGCGGATCCTACAGTGTCCCCCGATTGATCAGGGTTATATAGTGTGAGACAGCCGCTGTTGCCAGCTGTTCCTCCGGGACTTCCAGGAGCTGAACATTCTGGCGTCCCCAGCGTTTCATAGCTTGCTGTTTGTGGAGCACTTCCTTTTGGGCGATGGTTTTAACCATCGCTTGTTTTGTGTCTTTCGACAGTGTTCTAACCAGTCCGGCGGTCATGGGATCTGCGATGCCCAGTAGTAAAAACCGGTAGCGGCGGCTTACCCTCTGCAGGTAAAACGGAGGGGTTGCTTCATAAAGAAAGGAATCGAGATCGCTGAACAGGAGCAGAAAGCTCTGTCTCTTTTGCACGGTTTCCAGGTGCAGAAAGGCTTTGTTATAGTCTGATTCTGCTGCATCGAAACTCAGGTTGTAGACGGCCTGGAGGATCGTACGCAGATGGGCCATGCTTTTTCCCGGCGGAACATAGGCCTTTATTGTGTTGGAAAAGGCCAGGACGGATACATAATCTCCCTGGCGCAAGGCTATAGCAGCCACACATAGTGCAGCTTCCACCGCTCTTTCCAGACGATTGCCCTGGCTTACTTCCACCCCCATCGTTCTGCCGCAGTCCAGAAGCAGGGTGACATATTTGCCGTGTTCGGGCTCGTACACGTTCGTCATTAATTCAGAGAGTTTGGCGGTTTGACGCCAGTTGATCTTACGCGGGTCATCTCCGGGTACATAGGCACGGATTTGGGCAAATTCGCCGCTCCCGACCTGCTGATGCAGGACTTTGCGCCCCTCATCTAGCAGCTGTTTCTGTGCAGTTGCCAAATATCCCCGCACTTTGGACATGTCCGGAATTACTTTGACCTGGTTAATTATAGAAAACGTAATTTGCTTTTTCCAAAGGGACAGGCCGGAACGATAGCGGAAAAATACTTTGTCCAAGAGGTAATCTCCGCGTACTGCAGCCTGGGAAGGATAGGGAAGTTCCAGGGTTTGGCTCCCTGGCAGTTCACCTTGCAGTGGAAATGGACTGGCAAAGGTTTCCGGTAAGTTATCGATTAGCTGAAACCTCAGGCTGGAGCGGGAGTGATTACTGAGCTGCAGGACTGTCTGAAAAGGAAGCCCGCGCTCAACCTCTGCGCTGATGCTGCGGCTGCACGTAAACCGCTGGCGGCGGGGAAGCAGCCAAAGGTCGAGCATACTTGCCAGAAACAGCAAAGTATTTAAGCCCCAAAAGGGCAGCCAGCCAAGACCCAGCCAGGCTGCCAGGGCGCCGGGGATGGTTAAGCCCAGGCTGAGCCACAACAGCAGTGGGGTGGGCAGAATTCCCTTATCGCGGAACAGGTGTTGCGGCCACAACGTCCTGAATAATTCGATCACTCGTTCCACCCTCCAATTCCACCTGTGGCGCGGGAATTATGCGGTGCCTTAAGGCCGGGCGAACCACAGTTTTCACATCATCCGGGGTGACATAATCGCGCCCCTGGATAAAGGCCCAGGCCTGACTGGACTCGGCTATAGAGATTCCCGCCCGGGGACTGGCCCCAAGGCGAATCAACTCGGACTCGCGGGTCTTGCGCACAATTTGCGCAATATACTCAAGCACTGGATCCTCTACTTTTACAGCCCGAACCTCCTGTCTTAGCCGGAGAAATTCTGACAGACTGAGCACAGGCTGGGGTTCCTGCTGAGACTGGGGTTCAAACATCGCCCGTTTCAGAACCTGTTTTTCTGCCTCAAGGTCCGGGTAACCGACCAGCAGCTTGAATAGAAAACGATCCTGCTGTGCTTCCGGCAGTTGGTAGGTACCTTCGAATTCCACCGGGTTTTGGGTGGCCACCACAAAAAACGGATTGGGCAGAAGGTGGGTTTCACCGTGTATTGTAACCTGTTTTTCTTCCATAGCCTCCAGTAAGGCAGCCTGGGTCTTGGGCGGGGTTCGGTTAATCTCGTCCCCCAGCAGGATATTACAGAACACTGGACCTTGCAGGGTTTCAAACAGACCGGTTTTCAGGTTGAAAACCGCGCTGCCGGTAATATCACTTGGCAGCAAATCCGGGGTAAACTGCACGCGCCGGAATTCTCCACCCACCATGCCAGAGAGGATCCGCACCATTTTGGTCTTGCCGGTGCCAGGAACTCCTTCTAACAGCACGTGCCCCCCGGCGAGCAGGGCAGTTAGCAGCAGGGTTAAGTTCTGGTTCTGGCCGAATATCTGCTGTTCAAAGTGATCCAGGAGTTTGCGGACAGATTCATTCATCACTGCTCAACCTCTTTCAGTAAAACGTCGAAAAGTCTGGAATATTTAATATAGGCTTGCTGCGAAAGTTTCTTTGCGGAAAACGCCTGCACTTCCTGCCACATCTGCAGCCAGTGCTGCTGTTTATCTGGGGGCAGGTGGTATGTTGCGGTGTCCAGAAACTCCTGCTCTTGCAGGCTGGCAGGGATGCCCCAGCGTTTCTGGACAGCCTGACGCAGGTATTCCGCCTGAATCTCCAGGGACTCTTGATAAAATCGTCCCCGCTCATACCAGGCAGCTACCGCCCGAATTCGCTCGTCCTCAAAGCGGACGAGCTCAGCGCGTGGAGCCCGTACCGGGCCAAAGCGTTTTCCCTTGTACCACAGCCAGAACAGGAGAGTGAGGCTGATTTGGCTCAGCAGGACCAGAAACCAGGCTGGATACACCCCAAGTACAGTTGGCAGTTTGCTGTAGCCATGGATAAAATCATTAAACCAGATCACCTTGGGTTCTGCCCGGGAAATGTAGGGAAGCAGCAGGCGTAAGTGATCCTGTTTCTGGATTTCAGCGTTGCTCAGCCAGGCAGGGGCTAGAAGCACCATTAATTCACCTTGTCCATACTTGCGGGACAGGGAGATTACACCGGTCTGGTCTCTCAGCAAGATTTGATCCTGTGGGCCTGGTACCAGCCGTTCCCCGGTTCCGACCTCAGCCTGATAGCTCCCTTTCCACCCCTCATAGCCCACAATGCTTGAAGTCCCATTTGAAGCCCCGGTATGCTGCGTGTGTAAATCAAATAATCGCTGCGGGTCCTTGCTGGCCAGCAGAACCCGGTTCCCGGCCTCCATCCATACGATCAACTGTTTAATTTCGCGGTCCGTTAAGGCGCTAGCGGGTTCAACCAGGATCATTAATTGGTGTGAGTTGGAAGTGGGAAGGGCCTGAGTGGGCTTTTTCCAGACCTCAACCTGGGAAAAATTCATTTTCAGCAGGGTGTAAAAGGCTTTCACTCCGGAAGGGGAGGGGGATTCTGCCACATAAGCCGGATATTGGCTAGGTCCCTGCGGCATCAGGATGCTCCCTAATCCAATAAGCACCACAAGTCCGAGCAGCACGCCAAGCCAGGTGCGAGTTGTACTGTTCCAATATGATCTTTTCCGCGTCAAGTGTTTCCCCCCTCGTGGATCCAGCGCTTGACTTGATGGTGGTACTGCCAATAGTCATCTTGTGCAATAGGCCGCCCCCCATACATGGCTTCCTCAAACTTTGTGGCCAGAATAGTAAAAGAATTGGCTAAATGAGGAGCCTTCTCCTTCAATTCAGCCAGATACTCCCAGTTAGTTTTCCAGGATTTGGCCTCTAGCCAGTGGTTTTGATCAAGAAACAGGATAAAGCCCAGGAACAGGACCCGGAGCGCCTCAGAAGGTTCTCCCTGCTCCGCCAGAGCGTGAGCCTCCGCAAGCTTGCTCTCCACGGTCAGGGTTTCCCCCTTGGATCTGTCAAGCTGCGCTTGATTCCCGTGGCTCTGACGCACAAACCTTGAGAATAAGAGAAAAAGCAGCAGCAAAATCAACAACGCTCCCACGGCCACTAGCCCATAGGCAAGCCAGGTTGAAGTGGTTTTGGCAACATCTGTTTGGGGAAAGATGTTTTTAAGGATAGAATACAGCCAGTTTTTTAGGCGATCCAACAGATCCAGCAGGACGTTGTTGTTTTTACTGTAATAAGCCTGGTACTCCTGACCGGATAAGATCCCTTTCAGCTCATCATGTAAAGCTTCTATGCTTTTCAAGTCTTCTTCCTGTCTTTCCTTAGTCTTGATAGTTTTCCAGCAGCGCTTGTAAATCTGTTCCCTCGTTGCGCACTCTTAAATCAAAATAGGTGACTGCATAGGCGATAACTGGCATGATCATTACCAAGATGGAGACGAGGCTGGTAAGCAGAAAGGCTAAAACGCTGCCACCTAACAGGAATTTGATCGCCATCTGGAGTACGACTGAAATGATCAGATTAATAATTGCTACGACAAAATACAAACCGAAAAGACGCCAAAAATAGTTGCGGGTGAGGCTCCAGCTTTTGCCGATGCCCGGTGAAACCGGCTCAAATACCGTTGCAGCAAAATAAAAGCCCCAGCGGGTCATCAAGTAGATAAGGCCACAAATTCCAGCTATGCTTAAGAGAATAATCACCAGGATATGCAGGCCAAGTCCAGGGGGAATTCCGGATTGCAGTCCACTAAGGGAGCCAAAGCCAATGCCCACAGCCAGATACACGGTTATGATCAAGATTATTCCAATGTACAGGGCAAACCCTAGAAGTCCATACACCGCGGTGCCGCCGAGCAGGGGCCAATAGCGGGAAAAGGCCTGTCTAATAATTGTCGGAAGGATTACAATCCCCTCTTCCCTGATTTGATCGACAGCGAGGATCAAAGAGGTATAGGAGACCGGGAGGGAAATAAAGATCAGCAGGAGCGAGGAGATCAGCACAAGCACGAAGTAGGGGATTCCTAAGCTTGGTCCTTGTGACTGCGTGAAGCCTTCTAGTAAGGAGGTGAGTCCCACCTGTGCGGTCGAACCGGGAAGGAAGGACATCCCTCCGGAAATAAGCCCGATCACCTGCAATAAATATACGGGTCCAACCAGGATGAGCATGAGTAAGAACAATTTTGCAAAGTTCTGTCTGAGAATGCGAAAGGTTACATCCAATATTTCACCAAAGCTTAACGGGGTTTCCTGCCAATCTTGCATAGTTATAACCATTCCTTTCGCTGCGCTCAGGCACAAAACGTTATGAAAATCATTGCCACTGCGCATACTTTACTTGGTCGTGCAAGTACACTACAGAGCACGGGGAGGTGAGTGCGTC
>Ga0255338_1005270_pt1 | contig 12101 bp, 12 predicted proteins | sample MeOH1_35cm_T4_19_FD_203715 | JGI IMG/M metagenome (GOLD analysis project Ga0255338, IMG submission 203715) | Sandy soil microbial communities from University of British Columbia, Vancouver, Canada - MeOH1_35cm_T4_195 | ecosystem: Engineered > Artificial ecosystem > Sand microcosm > Unclassified ... | reverse complement strand
GGAACGGAACGATGGCGATGGGAATCTGCGTGGCGCCTGCACCGACGATCTCGATGGTGAGGGCGGCACGGGCGGCGCAAGGCAGGAATAGGGCAAGCAGGATGGCAAAATATCGAACCGTGCGTAAGGTTATGAGCATGGTATCAGCTTAGCTTTTGTTCACTCTTTGGGGCGAATAACCAGGTTTAGTTCCCGGAAATCCTTCATCAGCGCGGGATCCGGCGGCAGGGGCAAGGGTTGTGCCTTCAATATCGCGCGCTCCACCGCGCTGTCGTACGCGGGACTGCTCTTGCTGGACCGCTTGAGCTTGACGTTCAGCACTTCCCCTCCGGGCAGGACGACGATGTCGAACTCGACTTCCGCCTTGGGATCGAGGTTGGGCGGCTCGACGATGTTGCGCCGGATCTTGTCACGGATGCGGCGCTTGTATTCGTCGATCATCCTCTGGCTCGCCGTGGCCTGCGCCGCCTCGGCCTTGCGCTGCGCGTCGGCGAGCTCCGCCGCGGCCTTCTTCTCGGCGAGCTCCTTCTGCTGCTGGGCCTTGAGCTGCGCGGCCTTCTCCTTCTCTTCGGCGCGCTTCTTCGCTTCTGCCTTCTCGCGCTCCTTCTGCTTCAGCGCCTCGGCTTCCTTCTGCTTGCGCTCCTTCTCGAGCTTTTCCTTCAGCGCAATGTCGGGCTTGACGGTCGGCTTCACCTCCGGTTTGGGCGGCGGGGGCGGCGGTTTCGGCACCGGCTTCGGCTCGGGCTTGGGCGGAGGCGGCGGCGGCTTGGGGGGCTCGGGTTCGGGCTTGGGCGCCGGCGGCGCTGCTGCCTTGGGCGGCGCGGCGGGCGGCAGCGAGCTCCACAGATCGACCACCATCGCGCTGTCCGGCTCGCGCTTCTGCCACGAGACGCCGAAGACGAGCAGCGCGAAGAACAGCACGTGCATGAGCACGGCGGCAACGCCGGAAACGGTTTTCTCGTTGCGGGCGAGATCGTCGAAAGTCATTGCGCGCGTGGCTTGGCGAGCAGTCCTACTTTTTTCACCTGATTCTGCTGCAGCATGTCCATCACTTCGAGCACGGCCTCGTAACGGACGTCCTTGTCGGCGGCAATGACGACGGCCTGCTCGGGATTGCGCGCCTGCTTTTCGCGGATCGCCTGCACCGCTTCGCTGCGGCTCACCTTGCGCTCGGCCGTTCCGCGGTCGCGGTCGCGCAGCCACAGCGACTGATCGGTGTGAATCGAAATCTCGAGCGGCGCGACCGGGGGGTTCGAGGTCTTGCCCACCTGCGGCAGCTCGATCTGCCCGGGATTGATGAGCGGCGCAGTCACCATGAAGATGACAAGCAGCACCAGCATCACGTCGATGTACGGCACGACGTTGATCTCGTTCATGAGCGTGCGGCCGCTCCTGCGGTTATGAAGCATGGTCCGCCCTCAGTGCACCTGGCGCTGCAGGATGTTCGAGAACTCTTCCATGAACGACTCGAAGCGTGTGGCGAGCCGGTTCACCTCGCCGGCGAAGCGGTTGTACGCGACGACCGCGGGAATCGCAGCGAAAAGACCCATCGCCGTCGCGATCAGCGCCTCCGCGATGCCCGGTGCGACATGGCCCAGCGTTGCCTGCGCAACGTTGGCGAGGCCGCGGAACGCGTTCATGATGCCCCACACGGTGCCGAACAACCCGACGTACGGGCTCACGGAGCCGACCGACGCGAGAAAAGAAAGATGCGACTCGAGCTGGTCGAGCTCGCGCTGATAGGTCGCACGCATCGCGCGCCGCGTGCCGTCCATGGTCGCGGCGACGTCCATGCCCGGCTGCTTGTGCAGCTTCACGAACTCGCGGAAGCCCGCCTCGAAGATCCGCTCCTGGCTGCCCCCATCCTCCCGCGAGCCGAGCGCACGCTGATAGAGATCGTTCAGCTCGGCACCGCTCCAGAACCGGCGCTCGAACTCGTCGGCCTGGCGCACGGCGCGCTTCAGCGTGAACACCTTCAGGAAGATGTAGTACCAGGAAAACATCGATGCGAGCAGGAGACCGGCCATGACGAGCTGCACCAGCGCGCTCGCGTTCGTGATCAGCGAGACCACGGACAAGTCTTGCGTTACCGTCGGATTCACAACGCCATCCTTATTCTTGTTGCGAGATGCTGGGGCATACGCACCGGCCGGAAGCTGCCGGCATCCACACATGCCACGCGCACTGTCGAGGTGACGAGCACCTCATGATCGCGCAGCACGCGCTGCGCCAACTCGATCTGACCGGCGCCAACCTTAGCGGGTTCGACCGTGATCTGCAAGCTGTCGTCGTAGAGAGACGGCTTCAGGTATTCCACCGCCACCGCGCGCACGACGAAGAGGATGCGATAGCGCTGCGCGAGCTCGCCCTGCTCGAAGCCCAGCGAGCGCAGCCACTCGGTGCGGGCACGCTCCAGAAACTTGAGATAGTTCGCGTAGTACACGACACCGCCGCCATCGGTGTCTTCGTAGTACACACGCACCGGCCACATGTAGAGCTCACGCGACAAGGGTCTCTTCCCGAATCCGACTATTGAGCTTTTCCAAGTTCACACACGCTCGATCTCCCTTACCTACCGGCCCTCTCCCGCAGCGTGAAGGAGGTTCGAGAGATGAATGAATATTCATTCAGGCAAGACGCTAGCGGCAAGGCCGCTACTTCTCGTCCCAGAGGTCCGGCGTGCCGGCGCGCGCGGGCTGCGTCAGACCGAAGTGACGGTACGCGGCGCCGGTCGCCATGCGGCCGCGCGGCGTGCGATGCAAAAGCCCTTGCTGGATGAGAAACGGCTCGAGCACGTCTTCTATCGTCTCGCGCTCCTCGCCGATCGCGGCCGCGAGGTTTTCCACCCCCACCGGGCCGCCGCCGAACTTGTCGATGACCGCCTCGAGCAGCTTGCGGTCCATCACGTCGAGTCCCACGGCATCGACTTCCAGCATGCCGAGCGCCGCATCGGCCACGGCCTGCGTGACGCGGCCGTCCGCTTTCACCTCGGCGTAATCGCGCACGCGGCGCAGCAGGCGGTTCGAGATCCGCGGCGTGCCGCGCGAGCGTCCCGCGATCTCGCGCGCGCCGGTCGCTTCGACCTCGACGTCCAGCAGCTTCGCCGAGCGCTGCACGATGCGGGTCAGCTCGTCGGCATTGTAGAACTCGAGCCGCGCGACGATGCCGAAGCGGTCGCGCAGCGGATTGGTGAGCATGCCCGCGCGCGTCGTCGCGCCGATGAGCGTGAACGGCGGCAGATCGAGCTTCACCGAGCGCGCCGCGGGGCCTTCGCCGATCATGATGTCGAGCTGGTAGTCCTCGAGCGCGGGGTAGAGCACTTCCTCGACGACCGCGGACAGGCGGTGGATCTCGTCGATGAAGAGCACGTCGTTCGGCTCGAGATTGGTGAGCAGCGCGGCGAGATCGCCGGCACGCTCGAGCACGGGCCCCGAAGTGTGGCGCAGATTGACGCCCAGCTCGTGGGCGATGACATGCGCGAGCGTCGTCTTGCCCAGGCCCGGGGGCCCGTAGAGCAGCACGTGATCGAGCGCTTCGCGCCGCCGCCGCGCGGCCTCGATGAAGATCGACAGCTGGCCGCGGATTTTCTCCTGGCCGACGTACTCCTCGAGGACCTTGGGACGCAGCGCGCGCTCGAAAGCTTCCTCTTGCGGCGAGCTGGGCGTAGGCGCGATGAGCCGATCGGTCTCGATCATGCTTGTCGACGTGAAGAGCGAGGCGTGAGGAGTGAGGAGTGAAAAGACCTGCGCCGCTTCGTGCCCGCCCGAGGACTCCTCACGCCTGACCCTTCACGCCTCACTCGGTTGACTCCTCACGATTTGGACAGCAGCTTGAGCGCCTGCTTGATGCCTTCGGCGACGGCGACGTCCGGGGTGAGCTGTTTGGTCGCCCAGCCGACTTCGCGCTCATTATAGCCGAGGGCAAGCAGCGCATTGCCGATGTCGCTCGCCCGCTCGCCCGAGGCGACGGCGGTCGCGCTCACCGGCACGTCGAGCTTGTCGCGCAGCTCGAGCAGCAGGCGCTCGGCCGTCTTCTTGCCGATGCCCGGGATCTTCGTGAGGCGGCCGGCGTCCTGCTCGCCCACCGCGCGCTGCAGATCCGTGACGCTCAGGCCGGACAGCACCGAGAGCGCCGTGCGGGCGCCGACGCCCGAGATGCGAATCAACTGGCGGAACACCTGGCGCTCCTGCTCCGTCCCGAAGCCGTAGAGCTGATGCGCGTCTTCGCGCACGACGAGGTGCGTGTGCAGCGTGACTTCACTGCCCGTCGCCGGCAGGTTGTAGAAGGTGCTCATCGGCACGTCGAGCTCGTAGCCGACGCCGTGCACCTGCACCAGAATCTGCGGCGGATGCCGCGCGACGAGTGTGCCGACGATGCGTCCTATCATGCCTGCTCCGCGTAGCGCATGGCTGCGGCCGTTGCCCGCCGCGTCATTTCACGAGTCGCCCGGCCCGCACCCGGAATCCGGCGGTCGCAATCTGCCCCAGCCCTTGTCCGCCGTGCGCATGGCAGATGGCGCAGGCAAGCGCATCGGCCGCATCGGGACTCGGATGCCCCGCGAGCTTGAGCAGCCGCATCACCATCTCCTGCACCTGTTCCTTGTGCGCGTGACCGTTGCCGACGACCGCCTGCTTGACCTGCAAGGCCGTGTATTCCGCGACCGGCAAGCCATGCATCACGGCGGCGCAGATGGCCGTGCCGCGCGCCTGACCCAGCAATAGCGTCGATTGCGGATTCACGTTGACGAAGACTTTTTCGACGGCGATCTGCTCGGGTTTGTATTGCGCGATCACCTCCGCCAGGCCGTCAAGTATGACTTTGAGGCGGGCGGGCAGATCGGCATCCGGCGTGCGTATGCAGCCGCTCGCGACGTAGGCGAGCCGGGTGCCGGACTTCTCGAGCACTCCAAAACCCGTGATCCGCAAACCCGGGTCTATGCCGAGAATTCTCATGAGGGCCCAGTGGGGGAGAAGGACAGGTCATGCGTTTCGACGGAGGCCGGCATTTGCCGCAGGCATGTCATGCCGCAGCCCAAACCGACCACCCGCAGTCCCGGATAGATGCCGAGTATGCGCAAGCCCGACTCTCCCCGGTAGCCAGCCCTTCTCGCCTCCGACACCTTGCCGCATGCCATGCGACGTAATTCTTCCCGAAGGCCCGGAGCAGGCTGCCTACAAAAGGCTTCTCGACGTAATTGTCCAATCGCTCGCCCAAAGACGCGGCTTTTGAGGCTGCGTTGTGTCGTACTTGAAACTGTTCAAACTCAGGAATTTGTCGGATGAAAAATCCGGCGAATTCCTTCTCAGTCCTCGATCACCGCGGTGGTGTACACGTCCTGCACGTCGTCGAGGCCTTCGAGCGCGTCGAGCAAACGTTGCATGCGCGCCGCGTCGTCGCCCTTGAGCACATTCTCGATCGTGGGCTTCATCGTGACCTCGGCCAGCTCGGGCTTGAAGCCCGCTTTTTCGAGCGCCGCACGCACCGCCGTAAAGTCCGTCGGCGACGTGATGACCTCGATGCTGCCGTCGTCGTTGGTGACGACATCCTCGGCGCCCGCCTCGATCGCGGCTTCCATCAACCGGTCCTCGTTCGTGCCGGGCGCGAACACCATCTGCCCGCAATGCTTGAACAGAAAGGCCACGGAACCGTCCGTGCCGAGATTGCCGCCGTTCTTGGTGAAGGCGTGGCGCACGTCCGCGACGGTGCGGGTGCGGTTGTCGGTCATGCAATCCACCATCACCGCCGCGCCCCCGATGCCATAGCCCTCGTAGCGGATTTCCTCGTAGTTCACGCCTTCCAGCTCGCCGGCGCCGCGCTTGATTGCGCGCTCTATCGTGTCCTTCGGCAGGTTCTGGTCCTGCGCCTTATCGACAGCGAGGCGCAGGCGCGCATTCGCGTCGATGTCCGCGCCGCCCATGCGAGCGGCGACCGTGATTTCCTTGATGAGCCGGGTGAAAATTTTGCCGCGCTTGGCGTCCTGCCGTTCCTTGCGATGCTTGATGTTCGCCCACTTGCTGTGACCCGCCATGCGGCCCTCTACGGAGGAGAATAACTCGTTAGAATGGAGCGTGATTTTATCATAGCCCGGCGGAGATCCCTTCATGGCCACACCCCTGCTCATCGCCCGCGCGCGCACCGACTTGAACCTGCTGCCGGCCTATGCCAATCGGCATGGCCTCGTTGCCGGAGCGACCGGCACGGGAAAAAGCGTGACGCTGCTGCGCATGGCCGAGGCCTTCAGCCGCATCGGCGTGCCGGTCTTCATGGCCGACGTGAAAGGCGATCTGGCGGGCGCTGCGCGTCCCGGCGCAGCGCAGGGCAAAGTGGCCGAGCGCATCGCGCAGCTGCATCTCGAGCCGTTCGCGTTCGATGCCTGCCCCGTCATATTCTGGGATGCGTTCGGCGCGCAAGGCCATCCGGTGCGCACGACAGCCTCCGAGATCGGGCCGCTGCTTATCTCGCGCATGCTGGGGCTCAACGATACGCAGTCGGGCGTGCTGACTCTTGTGTTCAAGATCGCCGACGACGAAGGCCTGCTGCTGCTCGACCTGAAAGATCTGCGCGCCATGCTGAATCATGTAGGCAGCAACGCCAAGGACTATACGACGCAGTACGGTAACGTCTCGACCGCATCTGTAGGCGCGATCCAGCGCGGCCTGCTCGAGCTCGAGCAGCAGGGCGGCGACCGCTTCTTCGGCGAGACGGCGCTCGACGTGCACGATCTCATGCGCACCGACGGCCAGGGACGCGGCATCGTGAACATCCTCGCGGCCGACAAGCTCATGAGCTCGCCCAAGCTCTATGCGACGCTGCTCCTGTGGCTGCTCTCCGAGCTTTTCGAGCGGCTGCCCGAAGTCGGCGACCCGGAGCAGCCGAAGCTCGTGTTCTTCTTCGACGAAGCGCATCTGCTGTTCAGCGATGCGCCGCCTGCGCTGCTCGAGAAGATCGAGCAGGTGGTGCGGTTGATCCGCTCCAAGGGCGTGGGCGTGTACTTCGTCACGCAGAATCCGCTCGACATTCCGGACACCGTGCTGGGTCAGCTCGGCAACCGCGTGCAGCATGCGCTGCGTGCGTATACGCCGCGCGATCAGAAAGCCGTGCGTGCTGCAGCGACGACATTGCGCGCCAATCCCGCCCTCGACATCGAAGCCGCGATCACGGAGCTGGGTACCGGCGAAGCGCTGGTCTCGCTGCTGGACGAGAAAGGGCGGCCTTCGGTGGTCGAGCGCGCGTTCGTCGTCCCGCCCGGCGTGCGGCTGGGGCCGCTCACTCCCGAAGAGCGGGCGCAGGTCGACAGCACCTCGCCGCTGAAGGGCCGCTACGACCAGACGGTCGATCGCGAATCGGCGTACGAAAAGCTGACGGCGCGCCACGCCGCTGCGCCGGCCGAAGACAAGGAGGACAGCGGCGGCGGTGGAATACTCGACGCGCTGGGCGGCCTGTTCGGCGGATCTACCGGCCCTCGCGGCGGCCGTCGCGAAGGCGCGATCGAAGCCGCGGCGAAAAGCGCAGCGCGGGCGATCGGCTCTCAAGTCGGGCGGGAGATCGTGCGCGGCATGCTGGGCTCCATCCTTGGCACCAGGCGGCGGCGCTAAGCCGCGGCATGGCGGCGCATCGTTCTAATCGCGGCATGGCGGCGCATCGTTCTAATCGCGGCATGGCGGCGCATCCTTCTGATCGCGGCATGGCGGCGCATTCCAATCGCGACATGCCGCAGCCCGCTGCTGCCGCACGCAACCGCTACATCGGCATCCTCTGCACATTGGTAGGGGCCATTGGTTTTTCGGGCAAGACGGTCATCGTCAAGCTCGCCTACCGCTACGGCATCGATACGATGTCGCTGCTTGCGCTGCGTATGCTGCTCGCCATGCCGTTCTTCCTGGGGATGGCATGGTGGGCGGGCATGCCGTCGTCGCTCACCCGGCGCGACTGGCTCTTGGTCGTGGCTCTCGGATTCACCGGCTACTATCTCGGCAGCTATCTCGATCTCGCGGGATTGCAGTACATCACCGCTGGCCTCGGCCGCCTCATCCTGTACCTCTATCCGACGCTCGTGCTCGTATTCTCAGCCGTCTTTCTGCATCAACGCATCGGGCGCCGCGAGCTCGTGTCGCTCGCCCTCTCGTACGGCGGCATCATCGTCGTGTTCGGGACGGAGATGCGTTACGGCGGAGCGCTGTCCGCGATTGCGCTCGGCGGCGGTCTCGTCTTCCTGAGCGCAGTCACCTATGCAGCCTATCTCGTCGCGGGCAGCCGGCTCGTGCGCACGCTGGGCTCGATGCGGTTTACCGCCTATGCCTCGCTCGCCGCGTCGTTCTTCGTGCTGGCCACGTTTTTCTCGACGCGCGGCACGACGGCTCTCGTCGTGCCGCGCGAAGTTTACGGACTGACGCTGCTGCTCGCCGTGTTTTCCACCGTGCTGCCGCTGTGGTTCATGGCCGAGGGATTGAAACGCATAGGCGCCAATCAGGTGGCGCTCGTCGCCTGCATCGGGCCCGTTTCCACCATAGGACTCGCCTTTCTGTTTCTCGGCGAGCCCGTCACGCCGGCGCAGATGGCGGGCGCGCTGCTCGTCCTCGCCGGCGTCATGATCATCAGCCTCAAGCCCGCGGCTTCGCCACGCAATTAGGCGATTCTTGCGCCGCATGGAACATGCGTGGCGAACAGTCCGCGCCGCCGCGCGCTCTAATGGTAGAGTGACGTGAAGCTGCAAGGAGAGATGACCATGCTGGTGAAATTCGATTCGGAAGCAGGGCAGATATTGATGTTCGGGGATGTCGCGGTGTCGCTGCTCAAGATGATGGGGCAGAGCGGCGTCGTGCCCGGCGCGATCTTGAGCAGGGACATACCGCCCGCGCTGGAGCGTCTCAAGCAGAGCGTCGCCGCGCAGGCAGAGCATCCGCGCGCGCGCAAGAACGACGAAACGGAAGAGCCGGACGTGTCGCTGCGCCAGCGCGCGGTGCCGCTCGTCGATCTGCTGGAGCGCGCCGCGAGAAAAGGCGCGAACGTGATGTGGACGGAAGAGCGGGTCGTGCGCAAATGAATGGACGCTTTCCCCCTAGGCTAGAAGCTATCTCATAAATAGACGCGCGCGCCCATACCCCCCGCGGCTTGAATCACATCTGCAGGTCCGGCAACCGAAGGACGCAAGGCGTCACCGCCAGCACACGTTCTCGCGGTTCTTGCCCTGCCTCCATTTCATCGAACGAAGCCCCCGGACCAGCCCTCTAAATACTTAAGTGACGGGACGGCCCTGTCGACGACACATGGAGGTCCGGCATGAACGACCCCCGGTGGTATTCGCAGTCCGCTGTCAAAGCTGTCGAGATCGTGGGCGTTGCATGCGGCCACGGCGCGAAAGACCACGGCTGCGCAGCGGGTCCGGACGCGTTACGCAACGAGGACCTGCCCGGACGTTTGCGTGCGCGCGGCCGCGCAGTGCACTGGCGGGACACCATAAGACCGGAAACACAGGGTGCGACGGACCTGCAAATCGTCACCCAGGCGTGCGAACGATTGGCGCAGCGCGTCGAAACCATCGTCCGGCGCGGTGATTTTCCGCTGGTTCTCGGCGGCGACCACTCGTGCGCCATCGGCACCTGGAAGGGCATGGCGCGGGCGCATGAGGGACGGCGTCCGATCGGGCTGATCTGGATCGATGCCCACATGGATGCCCATACGCCACAGACTTCGCCGACCGGCGCGCTGCACGGCATGCCGCTCGCCTGCCTGCTGGGTCATGGTGACGAGGCGCTTACCGGTATCGGGCATGGTGTGCGGCTCGAGCCGAGGCGGATTTGTCTCATCGGGGTGCGCAGCTTCGAGCGCGGCGAGGCGGAGCTGCTTGCGCGGCTGGGTGTGCGCGTTTTTCACATGGACGAGATCGCGCGACGCGGGCTGAGCGCGGTGCTGCGCGACGCGCTCGCCATCGTGCTGGACGGCACTGCCGGCTTCGGGGTCAGCATCGATCTGGATGCGCTCGACCCCAGTGAAGCGCCGGCGGTGAGCACGCCCGTCCCCGGCGGCATTTCACGATCTGCGCTGCTCACCGCGCTGGCACAGCTCGCGAGCCATCCCGCGCTGCTCGGAGCGGAGATCGCCGAATACAACCCGGGCCGCGACGTGCATGCAGCCACCGCACGCTTCATGGCCGATGCGATCGACGCGCTGGCGGGCGGCGGCGAATGCGCATCGTCGCTCATGCAGATCGAGGCCCGCTACGGGGCGCACCATTACGATCCGCTGCCGGTGGTGCTGGTGAAGGGAGAAGGCGCCTGCCTGTGGGACGAGAACGGCCGGCGCTATATCGACATGATGAGCGCCTACTCGGCGGTGAGTCACGGGCACAGCCATCCGCGGCTGACGCGCGTGCTCGACGAGCAGGCGCGCACGCTCGCCGTCACTTCGCGCGCGTACTACAACAATCGCCTGCCGCCGTTCCTGCGGCGCCTGTGCGAGCTCACCGGTCAGGACCTGGCGCTGCCGGTCAGCACCGGGCTGGAAGCGGTGGAGGCCGCACTCAAGGCGGCGCGCAAGTGGGGGCACAAGGTGAAGGGCATCCCGGAGAACCAGGCGGAGATCATCGCATGCGAAGGCAACTTCCACGGCCGCTCGATTGCGATACTCGCGATGTCCTCCGAGCCGCAGTACCGCGACGGTTTCGGTCCCTTCCCACCGGGCTTCAGGCGCATTGCCTACGGCGACGCGGAGGCGCTGGAGCATGCGATCACCGCGAATACCGCCGCTTTTCTGGTCGAGCCCATACAGGGCGAAGCCGGCATCATCGTGCCGCCTGCGGGATATCTCGCACGCTGCGCGGCAATCTGTCGCCGGCACAACGTGCTGCTGATCTGCGATGAAGTGCAAACCGGATTGGGCCGGACCGGCCGCATGCTCGCCTGCGAGCACGAAGGCGTGCATCCCGATGGCGTGATTCTCGGCAAGGCGTTGGGCGGCGGGCTGCTGCCCGTATCGGCGTTCGTGGCGCGCCGCGACATCATGGAAGTATTCACCCCCGGCGACCATGGCAGTACCTTCGGCGGCAACCCGCTCGCCGCTGCGGTCGGGCTGGAAGCGCTCAACGTGCTCATCGAAGAGCGGTTGCCCCAGCGCGCGGCAGAGTTGGGCGACTACCTGGCGGCGCAACTGCGCACGCTGGAAAGCCCGCTGATTCGCGATCGGCGCGGCCGGGGATTGCTGATCGGCGTGGAGATCGACACCACACGCGTGTCCGCTCGTGCGGCGTGCGAGCGACTCATGGAGCACGGCGTACTCACCAAGGACGCGCACGACACGGTGCTGCGTCTTGCGCCGCCCCTGGTCATTACGCGCGAGCAGCTCGACGAGGCCCTGCGCGGCATCCGGGCCGCCTTCGCCGAGCTGGACGGGACGACGCGCCGCTCCGCATGAGGCCTTTGCACGCGGACGGCGGGGAGGCGACACCATGGACTTCGTGAGAGAGCTGGGCATCGGCAAGAGCTGTCCGGCCGGGTGCTGCGGCGGAAACTGGATTGCCGGCGAGCGTTCGTTCGCGTCCATCAATCCTGCGCGCGGCGAGCCGATCGCCTCGGCCGGCGCCTGCACTGTCGCCGGCTATGAACAGGTGATGGCCTGCGCGGTGGAAAGCTTCGCGCGCTGGCGCCTGTTGCCGGCGCCGCAGCGGGGCGAGCTCGTGCGGCGCATCGGCGTCGAGCTGCGTTATCGCAAGGACGCGCTCGGCAGCCTGATTGCGCTCGAGACCGGCAAGATCAAGCAGGAAGGCGACGGCGAAGTGCAGGAGATGATCGACATCGCGGATTTCGCCGCGGGCCTTTCGCGCATGCTCTACGGCAGCACCATGCACTCGGAGCGACCGCGCCACCGGCTGTACGAGCAGTGGCATCCGCTGGGCGTCGTCGGGGTCATCACGGCATTCAACTTTCCGGCGGCGGTGTGGGCGTGGAACGCGTTCATCGCCGCGGCGGCAGGGGACACCGTGGTATGGAAGCCCTCGCCCAAAGCGCCGCTCACCGCCATTGCGATCCAGCGCATCGTCGACCGGGTGCTGCAGGACGCGGGACACGCCGGCGTGTTTTCGCTCTTCTTGAGCGATGATGCCGCGG